>RCMY010000478.1_pt1 | contig 37539 bp, 34 predicted proteins | sample 2041341 | NCBI WGS metagenome assembly RCMY01 (sample SAMN09708234, study PRJNA481090) | Marine sediment metagenome, whole genome shotgun sequencing project. | reverse complement strand
TTTCTTTACGCCGAAGGCATCTGCTAATTCTGTTACTTGCATGTTCGCTCCTCTTATTGACGGTATTTTTAGTTCATCATTTTGCTAAACAATGACGCGTATTTTTTACTTCTTGCGTATGCTAAACCTATGAGCTACTCACAGGTCAAGCTAATATTATGAGTGATGCAGTGCTGGCATTGCCCAAGCAATTACTAGGCTCAAACATGTCCACAGATAACTCAGGTATGTGCCCGTTTACAACAACTATCATTTTAAAAATGTTACGTAAAATTGATAGCTCAGCGCCATCACATTAAGCATAATCACTCAGCGAGGAAGTTTGATGATCTGTATCAAGTATAGACGGCATTTGGATGACCATCTGATTACATTTCTGTAATGAAAACATTAAGATACAATATTCAAATACTGCAAATACCTATGCGATTGAGAGCTAACGAGACCAATGAATATGCTTGATTTTCCATTCCCCGTTTTGCTTCTCTAGTGTCATGGACTCGTTACCTTGGCTATCAACGTTTTTATCTTTGTATGTGCCTTTCACGGTGCTTCTTGATATAGAAAAAGCAACAGCGTCATATTGCGTCACGTGATGCTCTATTGTTTTTGATGTCATTGCTTTTAGATACTTCATGTCTGAAAGCATGTGATGATTAGCATACTGCTGTGCACTTCTCTCAACGCTTTTACCTTCGAATATCAATACATCGTCAGCAAGTAGTTGGCGCGCGGTTTTCACATCACCCTTTTTAAGTGCGTTGTTAAACGCAATCACTGCCTTTGCCGCATCCGTTTGCAAACCGGAAAACATGTCCGGTGTTGATTGCTTTTTTTCATCTCCATGAGCTAGAGCTGCCGTACTAAAAAGAGTTAATACAAGCACAGGGACAAGGTACATTTTTGTTATGTTTTTCATAGTTATCGCCTTATATATATAGTGTAAATTGAGTGAAAAAATAGTAAATACAACACTAGACAGAAGGTCCAACCGCAGTTGTGACAACACTCGTAGTTATTAACACAAGTAAACCGACCACTGCTTCCACCATAATGGAACGTTTCAACTTTATGTGTCCGTTTTCCTGCTGTAGTAATCTTGGTACAAGGTAAAATTTATGCCAAACAGCAAACCCCAACATGAAGAGTACTAAAGCAATTTTGGCCATAAAAAGTTGACCATAGGCCGTGTTGAATAACGCATCTATTGATGAAACCAGTTGTATTAACATCCCTGAGCCTGCGACAAGCAACAACGAGACTAACCAAGCTGCATAGTGACCAAATCGTGTCATAATCCAATACAACTCTTTGTCACTAAATACCAACGTTGCATATACAAGGGGTGCCAGCGAGCCGAGCCAGGCAAACGCAATTATCACATGCAATGTGATCAGCGTTACACTGCCGAAAGTAAGCTCATTCGTGTGTCCTGAGAGGGTAAAAGAATAGCCAAACCCTATTGCAATCAGTGCAGTACACACGCCATACGCAAACAAATTTCCAGTCCGTTTAAGTGAATGTGCTGAGCTTATAATCGTGAGCATCATAATGACCGACAAGGCGAAGAATACGGCCCTAACCACGGTTATGGTGCCTACAGACGACACCCATAGCATCTCAAGCATAATAGGGTCAAGCATGCCGGAAATTCCTGTTTCAGACATGTTGCCGGTCTGCACGAAAAAGTCAGCGACGTTGGCGACAAAGCCTATACTGACCAACACTAAAGCGTATCTACAGATACTATGTTGCCATTGCCAGATAGCAGCATGACGCTCAGGTAAAGCGTTGTTGTAAGTAAACAAAAACATGCTTACGCTACCACCAATACCACCTGCTATACCTAAATACACCAGAAATTTATTCAGTATTAATAACGTGGTCCAAATTTCTGGAGTCATGATGTTCTCCTACTAGTGGCTGCTGTGCTGAGAGTGATCCATTTCTTTATCTTCCATGCCCTTCATTTCCTTCATCGCCTTCATCCCTTTCATCTCCTTCATCTTATCCATCGCGTGCACCACAAAAGAAAAATCCCCTTTCATTTTATGGCCGTCATCGCCCATGATTGTCCACGATACGCTATAGGTGCTTGGCATTAACGGCGGCAAATCATAAGTAAACGACTGACTTGCTTCTAATGTAGGGGCAAAGTCAATTGCCATAGCCTCATTTTTGTCGTTTATTACCTTAACGCTCACCAGCCTAATATCGGAGCCAAAACTTAAGGTCAAGGTTTCAGGGCTTTTCATTAGCATGGCATTATCCGAGGGCGTAGAAGACTTCAACGATGTATGGGCAAATACTGATGCACTTGTAAACGCCATTGTCACTAGTAATATCGCGATATATTTTTTCATTTTCTTTCCTTTATTTCAGTTAGGTAATTAATCGTTAAAAGTTTTCTTTTAAATGGTTTATTTGTCGTCTTTTCCACAGAAAATATATAGCGGGAAGGACCAATAATGTGAGTAACACCGCACTCACCATGCCGCCTACCATAGGCGCCGCAATTCGGCTCATTACCTCTGCACCGGTTCCGGTGCCATACAGGATAGGTAAGAGTCCAAGAATAATGGCCGCAGCCGTCATCATCACAGGCCTGACACGTAGACCTGCGCCGTGCAGTACAGCTTCACTTAATTGTGCAATATTCGGTCTCGTGTTGTTTTGGCGGCAGCGCTCTAGCAGTGCGGCATATTCTTGGTTGAGGTACACCAACATAATGACGCCAATCTCTACGGCAACCCCTGCCAGCGCAATAAAACCAACACCTACAGCGACTGAGAAGTTAAATCCTTCTAAATACATCAACCAGATACTTCCCACCATTGCCAAGGGCAATGTGCCCATAATGATGGCGACTTCAATAGCATTTCTAAAGTTTAAGTAGAGCAGGATAACAATGATCGCAAGCGTTAACGGCACTACGTAGGTCAACTTCTCTTTGGCTCGCTGCATATATTCATATTGACCTGACCATGTAATGGAATATCCTGCAGGCAATACCAATTGATCGCTTACGGCTTTTTGTGCTGACACTACGTAAGTGCCAATGTCTACACCATCAATATCAACAAATACCCAGCCGTTTAAACGAGCGTTCTCACTTTTTATCCCCGGAGGGCCATCTTCAATATAGACATCAGCAACGTCTGCCAACGCAATGCGCTTTCCTTGTGGCGTCACGATAGGTAAAAGCGACAAGGTCTGAGGTGAAGACCGATAAGACTGCGGATAACGAACATTGACAGGATACCTTTCAAGACCTTCAACACTTTGCGTCACATCCATACCGCCAACTGCACTTGCAACCACTTGCTGAATATCCGCAATGTTTAAGCCGTAGCGCGCTGCTTTATCGCGCTGAATATCAACTTTCACATAGCGACCGCCCGCAACGCGCTCCGAATAAACCGATGCGGTACCTTCTACTTTTGATAAAATAGTTTCAATTTGCTGCCCTATCCCCTGAATTTCTTTAAGATCAGGTCCACCAATTTTGATCCCTACGGGCGTTTTGATACCCGTGGCCAACATGTCGATGCGGGTTTTAATCGGCATCACCCATGCGTTAGTCAAACCGGGGAATTTAACCAAGCTATCAAGCTCTTTGATCAAGTCTTTGGTGGTAAGTCCGTCTCGCCATTGATCATGGGGTTTAAGCTGAATAAAGGTTTCAATCATGGTCAAAGGAGCGGGATCGGTTGCAGAGTCGGCTCGTCCGGCTTTGCCAAACACGGTTTCGACTTCTGGTATGGTGTAAATCAATTTATTGGTTTGTTGTAACAACTCTCGAGCTTTACCAATAGAAATTCCCGCATAGGTGGTGGGCATGTACATGAGATCGCCTTCGTCAAGGGGCGGAATGAACTCGCTTCCTATCTTATTAACCGGATAAAGGCCAATCAGCAGCACAATCAATGCACCCAAGAGGGTTATTTTTGGAAATCTTAAAACCGTTTTCAGGGATGGAATGTATAGCCACGAAAGGAAACGGTTTACTGGGTTTTTGTGTTCTGGCAGCACTTTGCCTCGAATAAAGTAACCCATCAGCACCGGCACTAATGTGATGGCCAACGCGGCTGAAGCAGCCATAGCATAGGTTTTAGTAAACGCCAGTGGCGAAAACATCCGACCTTCCTGTGCTTCTAATGTGAATACCGGCACAAAACTAACCGTAATAATAAGCAAGCTAAAGAACAAGGCAGGACCAATTTCCGTAGCCGAATCAATGACTATTTGCCAACGATTCTCCTTCGTTAATGGCGTGCGCTCCATGTGCTTGTGCATGTTCTCAATCATCACAATAGCCCCATCAATCATGGCACCAATCGCAATCGCAATACCGCCAAGGGACATAATATTGGCGTTTATCCCTTGAAAGTACATAACAATAAAAGCGGTTAATATTCCCACAGGTAAACTAACAATTGCCACTAAAGAGGAGCGCACATGAAACAAGAAAGCGATACAAACAAGCGCAACCACGCCAAATTCTTCGAGTAGCTTAAATCCGAGATTTTCAACGGCTCGCTCTATCAACGCCGAGCGATCATATACCGTCACCACTTCAACACCATCGGGCAAGCCCTTTTTCAACTCTTCTAGTTTGGCCTTTACGGCGTCAATCGTTTTTTGTGCATTTTCGCCGTAGCGCATGACTACTATGCCACCCACCGTTTCGCCTTCTCCATTAAGCTCGGCTATGCCTCGGCGCATCTGAGGTCCTAATTGGACATCTGCAATGTCTTTTATTAACAGCGGCGTACCGTTGTCATTGACGCCTAATGGGATACTCTCTATATCTTGCTTATTTTCAATATATCCGGTAACTCTCACCATATACTCAGCTTCTGCCATCTCTAACACAGAGGCACCTACTTCTTGGTTGCCGCGCTTGATAGCGGTTTGCACCAAAGACAGGGGAATGCCATAAGCTCTGAGCTTTTCAGGATCAAGCCTTACCTGATATTGCTTAACCATGCCGCCAATAGCGGAAACTTCAGAAACACCGGATACAGTTTGTAATTCAAACTTTAGAAACCAATCTTGCAAACTGCGCAGTTGACTGATGTCGTGCTGCCCTGTTTTGTCAACCAGCGCATATAAATAAACCCAGCCCACCCCCGTTGCATCTGGCCCTAATTGTGGCCTAGCGTTATCCGGTAAGTTGGGCGCTACTTGCGACAAATACTCTAGTACTCGGCTACGTGCCCAATATAAGTCGGTGTCATCATCAAAAATAATGTAAACGTAAGAATCACCAAAAAACGAATAACCTCTTACCGTTGTTGCCCCTGGCACTGACAACATTGCGGTTGTTAGTGGGTAGGTAACTTGATCCTCAACCACTTGAGGCGCTTGCCCTGGGTAACTTGTTTTAATAATCACCTGTACATCTGATAAATCAGGAAGCGCGTCAACGGGTGTATTTTTAACCGCAACAAGCCCGCCACCAACAATGGCGAGTGTAATGAGCACGACAAAGAATCGATTGATGACCGACCACTTAATAATGGCTGCAATCATTAGTACTGTCCTCCATGGTTTGAATGGTCAACGGCTTCTTTGATGGGTTGTTCACTGCTTTCCATATCTTGCATACCTTCCATTTCACTCATATCATCCATGCCACTCATATTGCCCATTTCATCCACTATATGAATTGTGGTGATCACGTAATCGCCAGACTCACCTTTGGTAATTTGCAGGTGAAGCGACATGCCTGCTTTCAATTTGTTAATGTCAATGTCGTCAGCCACCGTAAAATCCATCGTCATTTTGGGCCATCCCCAAGCGTCAATTGCACCGTGATCAAGGTTAATCATTTTATGATCAGGCATCACGCTGTTGACGGTGGCGCTTGTCCACACTGCACTTGGTACTTCTTCAACCTCTTCCATTCTTTTGAAATCTGATGTAATACTGCTTTCAGAATCCAATAAGAATTGCGCAGAGGTGACGACACGATCCGTATTCTTTAAGCCTGATAAAATTTCGGTATATTCGTTGACGATATTGCCTACTTGTACTTCCACAGATTTAAAACGTCCTTCGCCTAAGGCTAAAACGACTCTATCCTGTGTGCCTGTGCGTATTACCGATTCAGTCGGCACTAGCAAATTTTCATCATCCAAATCGGAATGAATAGTGATTTGTGCAAACATATTGGGCTTTAAAAAATAATCAGGATTTTTAAAACGCAACCTTGCTTTTAGCGTTCTGGTGGCTTCATCAAGCGTCGGATAGACATAATCAACTTTGCCTTGCCACATTTTGCCCGGCAAGTACTCAAGGGTCATGGTGACAGCTAACCCTACCTCGATTTGATTCGATTGACGTTCAAATATTTCTGCATCAACCCATACCTCATCTAATGCAGCAATAGACAACATGGTTAGCCCCGGCTGTACATAAAACCCCTGCCTGACATTTAAGTTATCGATAAACCCGGTTTGCGGCGCGGTAAAGGTAATTGTTTGTTGCACTTTTCCGGTATCGTTTAGTTTTTTTATAGCCGAGGCAGGCATTTGAAGTGCCTCAAGTCGCGACGTTGCTGCTTCAATCAGGTTTGTGTTTTTGCGATTACGAGCGAGTAAGTACTCTTCTTGCGCATTCACAAGTTCGGGCGAATAGAGTGCATACAAGGGCTCTCCTTTTTTTACGTAGTCTCCCGCTGCTTTCACATATAAGTTTTCAATCCACCCTTCTACACGTGGATGAATATGCACTAAGGTATCTTCGTTGTATTGCACATAGCCCACTGTTCTAATGGGAACATGTAGCGCCTTTTTCTCAACTTGAGCCGTGCGTACTCCTAAGTTATTTTCGACATTGGGGTGAATTTTTACGGTGCCTGGGCTGTCACTGCTACCATCGTCATATACGGGAATAAGCTCCATCCCCATCGGCGATTTTCCGGGTTGATCCCTTTTATAATTAGGATCCATAGGCGCTACCCAATAAAGCGGCTCCTTAACATCTGTAGCTGCCGCTGAGCTTGCATTGTTACTTGGCATAACAACAAACGTATAAGTAACCGCAGTCAAAATTGCACCGGCTATCAAGCCTACTGCTAAGGATGTGGAATTTTTCACTATTTGTCTCCAAAGTAAATGTTTGCTATAACAGGCGCGTCGCTAAAAAAGTAGTTTAATTGTGATTGTGACTTGAGTAAGTCGACTTGTATGTTCAGCGCATCAATTCTGGTATTTAGATCTGCTATTCGCGCCCTTACCACTTCAGCGAAATCGCCGTCATCATTAGTGTATGCTGTCAATGAAGCTTCAGCTTGCTCGCTCATTTGTACGAGAATATCGGTATCATAAAACGCTTTGCGCTGTAGCAACCTTTGATGCGCTGCATAGACTGATTGAAGCTGCGACAGCAGTGCGCGTAGTGCCAGTCGTTTTTCTGTCTTAATCGCCTCTGATTCACTGACCGCAGCAGACACTTCTTTGTCTTGTTTATTGTTAGTAAACAAGGGCACATCAAATGAGACGCCCACTGAAATAAAGTCTGCGCGACTCCTGTCAAGTTGGTCATCTGCTCTATAAGCATAGCTAGCATTAACACCCCATTGAGGCTTGTATTGCTGCTTAGCTAAGTCCACACCGGTTTTGCTAGCAATAATTTTCTGCTCAATGGCCAATACATAAGGATGGTCGTTTAATAAAATAGCTAAGCCTTGAATATCGCGGCCTTGCAATTTATCCTCTACTGACGCGTGCCGCGCGGTGATACTTGGCGCAATGGATGGAAACGCTATAGATTCAGGCATAAAAGAACGATTCGTCGACCATTGCTGCTCATCGGTAAGCCACTCTAGCAACTCAGCCCGCGCTTGTTCTTGTTGAGAAAATAATTGGGTAAGCCGGTCATCTAAGCGGCTTAATTCTAACTGTGCTCTAACAATGTCTTGTTGTCTTACTTTACCAACAGCAGACGAATAACTGGCTTGCGCGACCTCACCAAGCTGCTCAAACAATGACCTATCTTGCTCAATTAAAGCGATGGTTTGTTGCGCTCGGAAGACTTCAAGCCATTTAAATGATACCGCTAACCGCGTTTTAGCTATTCTGTCGAGTCTCATAAAAGGGTGTTGCTGGGCAAGCTCTTTTAATTGTTTGCTTCGAATGTTGAGACTATCCCCTCTGGGAAACATTTGCGAAATACCTGCCTTTAACTGCGTCATCGGCTCTTGATCAAAAGCGAAACCATCCGTCGGTAAATTGGCAATTCCGATAGAAACAACAGGATCGGCATATGTTGTCGACGCGATACTATTGGACAATATCGCGTCTTCGCGGTATTGACTGCCCTTTAACCAAGGATCTTGTTCAACCGCCGTTGCAATTGCGGCTTCTAATGTCAGCACATTGGCGCTGGTAGATTTGGCGATAGGCGCAAACATAATCAATGTGAGCGCAGCTATTGAAAGCATTAACGGTTTCATTAAAATTGCTCCTCATAAGTGGCGACTTGCGCATAAACAGAGGATGTACCATCGGCGTTTAATAACAATATTTGATAAGGCATGAAACGATCTCCCATTTCCATCCCAGGCGAACCAGCTGGCATTCCGGGCACCGATAGTCCAATAGTGCCTTGCGGTATATTATTCAAATACTGTTTGATGTATTTCGCAGGCACGTGGCCTTCAAAAACGTATCCATCTTGAGACTCCGCGGTATGGCAAGAACGATACTGGGGCGCAATCCCTTTTTTCTCTTTTAAGTCATCAAGAAAGGTGATGTTATTCACATTGGTTTCAAAACCATCGGCTTCAATGTGATCAATCCATTTTTTACAGCATCCACAAGTGCGGCTTTTGTATACATCCAGTTCAATCGTTACTTGTTCTGCGTCACTTCTGAGTACTTCATTTGTGTTTAAAACCGCGGCATCAGAACACGACGTGAGCGTAAAGAAAGCCGCAATTAAAAGTAATTTTGCTGCCAAGAAGTTAGAAACTTGCATTTGAGATTCCTCTTAAATCATTATTCATTGAGCTTGTTAGGTCGTTAACGTTAAAAAACTATAGCGGGAAGTTTATTGACGTGAACTGTTTTTAAATAGATTTGAGCTAGCTAAACAAATGTGTTTTTGGAGGACGCTGTAATCGCGTAAGAATGAGCGTTTGAAGCGCCGTATCAATATCGGTAGGTTGTGGTGTTTTAAAATTAGCGTAGGGTTTTATCGATATATCTACTAAAACTGCATGCGATAATAAGCCGGAACTACAACAAGAGTCCTCTTGGCAGCATTTACTCTTGCTGCTGTCCATTTGCATCGATTGCATTGTAAGATGTTGCTTTAAAGGATTTACTTGTTCAGATTTTTCAAAGTTAGATATCGTCACATGCTCTTGTGCACAGGGTATGCCCGAAACTAAAAATGCTTCAGTCGCCTGCGAAAATAACAAGCAAATAATCAATATGAAGCTGGCGAAACCATTAAACAAAGGAAACCTATATATCCGATTAGTGTATGAAAGTCGCTTCGTTTTCTAATAACAAATGACATAGCGACCTGAATTGACTCGTTGAGTATACTCAGTAAACCTGACGCTATGATTACCCTTAGATTACATTTCTGTCATCATGACAAACATAAAGAGATTAATACTTTATAATGCGAATGATAAGTTGGATTGTGGGTATTTGGTTTACCGTTTTTATGATGTACAAGTACCGGTTCAATTAAGCGAATTAAAGAGGGTGATATGAAAATATTGGTGGTAGAAGATGAAATCAAAACCGGCGATTATATTAAACAAGGGTTGTCCGAGGCCGGTTTCGTTGTTGAGCTTGTACGAAATGGTTTAGATGGCCATCATAAAGCGATGACAGGTAGTTTTGAGTTGCTTATTTTAGATGTAATGCTACCCGACATTGATGGCTGGAAAATTTTGAGTTCACTGCGAGAATCAAAGAACCATACACCCGTTTTATTTCTGACTGCCAGAGACAGTGTGAATGACAGAGTGAAAGGGCTTGAACTGGGTGCAGATGACTATTTAGTCAAACCCTTTGCATTTGCTGAGCTATTAGCTCGCGTGCGCTCTCTCTTAAGACGAGGAATATCCACTCCCGCAAGTATAATAGCCATAGCCGATTTACAATTAGACATACCCTCTCGAATTGTCACCCGAGCGGGGAAAACCATTACCTTAACTACTAAGGAATTTACCCTATTAGAGCTAATGGTAAGGAGACAAGGTGAAGTATTACCCCGCTCCTTAATTGCGTCTCAAGTGTGGGACATTAACTTTGATAGTGACACGAACGTAATAGATGTTGCCATAAGAAGACTCAGGGCTAAGATTGACGATGACTTTACTCCCAAGCTGATTCAAACAGTGCGTGGAATGGGCTACAAACTGGCTGTTGATGAACATGAGTAAAATGCGTTCGTCACCAAAATCAATTGCGTTTAGATCCACCGTTTTTGTTGGCGTAGCGGTATTGTTTTGTTTGAGCATAATGAACTTTGTGGTTATCCATTCTATCCAACAGCATTTTGCAGAGCAAGATGCAGATGAGCTAAATGTGATGTTCATAGCGATTAAATCTAAATTAACAGAAGCGGCAGCAAATAACGTATCGCCGTCAAAGACGCTTTTTGAAGCCGTATCTGGTCATCACGGTGTTTTTTATCATGTTGAAAACCCCTCGGGTGAGATACTTTTTTCAAGTCAAGGTGCGAACTTTTCAGATTACCCCAGCAATGCGTTAACGTTTAACCAAGTAACCCCTTCGGACTTACTGCTATTTAATGATGGGCAACACATGTTGCGCGCAATAAAATTGAAAACGACAGTGACAAATGAAAACAGTGATGAATCGTTTAATGTGATAGTGGCCTCAAATATGGAGTCTCACACGTCATTTATGACCAAGTTTACACGAACGCTTTGGTCAATCATTTTATTCGCCGCCGTCATCACCATCTTGGCGGCTCGCTTTGCAATCCATAAAGGCCATTCGCCGCTAAGAAAGCTCACCCGTAAAATAGAATCAATCTCTGCCGACCACTTAGATTCAAGACTAAATCCGCTGGATGTGCCAGTTGAACTCTCTGTTTTAGTGCAGTCATTTAATACTATGCTGCATAGCTTAGAAAACGGTTTTGAGCGCTTGTCTTTTTTCACTGCCGATATTGCTCATGAATTAAGAACCCCCATCACAAACTTAACCACGCAAACACAAGTCATGCTAAGGAAGCCAAGGACGAATGAGCAATACGTGGATATCTTGTATTCAAACCTAGAAGAATATGAGCGTATGACTAAGATGGTCAGCGATATGCTTCTCCTTGCGCAAACTGAGCATGGTTTAATTAAACCGAGCAAAAATATGGTCGCGGTAAATAAAGAAATTAAGGATTTATTTGAATATTTTGAACTGCTCGCTGACGAAAAATACATCAAGTTAATATTGGAAGGACCAACGGTTGACGTTTTCTGTGATAAAACGATGTTGCGCCAAGCACTGAGTAATCTAATTTCCAATGCGATTAGGCACTCTCCAAATGACGACAAAATATTAGTAAAAACACAAAAGCGAAACGGTTCAATCTCAATTGCTATCTCAAATCATGGCGAGCCTGTTTCCAAAGATCATATCAATCGATTGTTTGACAGATTTTACCGCACCGATCCATCACGAAAGCGCGATGGTCAAGGTGCTGGTTTAGGCCTCACGATAGCGAGGTCGGTAATAAAAGTGAATGGAGGTGATATCACTGCTGAGTCAACAGATGGTATAACGTGCTTTACTATTGTGTTTAAGGACTAATATCTAATTCGGAATTCTACGCAGTTTTATTAGTATGGCATAAGTTCTGCAAACAACAAACTCAGCGCATAGTAAATGGCAAATAATGGCAATACTACCAACAGAAGCCTGTAAATATTTTAAATTGCTATGTAAATTTTTCACACTTGCGAGGATGGTTGTATTTTGTTTATAAACAAAGCGATTAATAAATCATTACATCCACCGCTAAAGATGGCGTGGCTTATAAAGGTTGTCGCATTCTTTATTTTGTTTGTGTTTACTAATGCTGCCTTTGCTTGTGATGAGCCTAGCCAATCAGGTTCTGAAAATACACTTATACAAACTCAACATGCAAATATGTTAGATGAGCACTCTTCGCATAATAGTGATCACGATTGTGATGGTAAGTGTTGTGATAAAGCTTGCAACTGCAAAATTGGCTCATGTTCAAGCGTTTGGGTCGCTGTTTCAAACGAATCAACCTTACACATTAAGTTATATAAGTCTTTTTATACCTTCGAAAGTTATTATAGTTTTATACCACCTCCTCTGCAAAATCGTCCTCCAATATAAAATAGTAATTAATGGGCAACGCTTTGCCTAAATCTTGACTGACCAAAAAGTTATTTGAAGATTCAAGTCGTATTGGTTGGTCACATGTTTAATTTAAGCTTGATTGAGGTTCCACATGAACAACAATAAAACGAATCAAAGACGTAAATTTATTAAAAATTTAGCGTATTCCGGCGGTGCTTTAGCGCTTGCAAATTCCATGTCTGCGAGTTGGGCTAGTCCATTAGGCAGAACTAAGAGCGCGGCCGATGTTGCTAATTTAACAAACAATTACGGAGATGGCGTAGTAAGCGGCGAAACGATTAATTTAACCATTGCAAAGCAGCCAAAACGCATTGCAGGCGGAATATCTAATCCCATAACACTCAATGGCTTATCTCCAGGCCCGCTTGTTAGACTGAAAGAGGGTCAGTCAGTAAAAATTAACGTTACGAACCAGCTTAAGGACAGCAGTTCAATTCACTGGCATGGATTTATATTGCCTTTCAACATGGACGGCGTACCTGGCGTTTCCTTTCCCGGAATTGAACCTAACGCTACCTTTAGTTACCAGTTTGACGTTAATCAAAATGGCACGTATTGGTATCACAGCCACTCGGGTCTTCAGGAACAGCTTGGACATTTAGGGCCAATTATTATTGACCCTAAAGATGGTGATATTGGTGCAGATAGAGAGCACGTTGTTTTATTGAGCGACTGGACATTTGAAGATCCACATGACGTTTTTAGACATCTAAAAGTGGCTGAAGGTTATTATAATTATCAACAAAGAACCATTCAAGACACCGTTCAAGACATTAAAAAACAGGGGTTTATAAATGCTTTAAAAGAACGCGCGATGTGGGCAGAAATGCGCATGAACCCAAGAGATATATTGGATGTAACGGGGTCGACCTATACTTATCTAATGAATGGGCGCGACGCGTCAACTAATTGGACTGCCCTTTACAAGCCCAATGAAAGCGTGAGATTGAGACTAATTAACGGTTCTTCAATGACCTATTTTGACTTTAGAATACCTGGGCTAGAGATGACCGTAATAGCTGCCGATGGACAAGCCATTAAGCCGGTTACTGTAGATGAAATCAGAATAGCGGTTGCAGAAATCTATGACGTTATTGTAAGACCCAAAGGCTCCACAACTTATACGCTTTATGCTGAAAGTATGGATAGAAGCGGCTATGTGCGCGGCACTTTATCTACTGAATTAGGCAATCAGGCAGATATTCCTGCCTTACGGGAGATGCCAGAGCGAGGTATGGCGGCAATGGGTATGGGGAATATGTCGTCAATGGACGGCATGTCAAACATGCAAGGCAGCAGTTCAAAAGATGCAATGAAAAACGATCCAGATATGTCGATGATGAAAGGCATGAAGCAGTCTAAATCGATGCAAATGGCTACAAACGAAAAATCTTTACCGATTGACAATATCGCTATTGAGCATAATAAAGACGCACATGGCGCAGGCGCCTCAATGATAGCGAAAAATCCCACTAGCCGTCTTAATGAACCGGGTATTGGATTAGAAAATGTTGAGCATAGAGTGTTGTTATACAGCGATTTAGTCGGCGCAAAATCTTGGCCAGATGAGCGTGAACCAACGCAAACCATTGAGCTACATTTAACCGGCAACATGGAGCGCTATATGTGGTCGTTTGATGGCTTGAAGTTCAACGAAGTAAAGGGCCCCGTGCACTTTAAATACGGCGAAAGAATTCGGCTTATATTAGTCAATGATTCCATGATGAACCACCCTATTCACTTACACGGTATGTGGATGGAATTAGAAAACGGAAATTATCCACGGCCAAGGAAGCACACCATTAGCTTAAAACCAAGTGAGAAGGTTTCTTTGTTAATTAGTGCAGACGCACCGGGTGAATGGGCGTTTCATTGTCATCTACTTTACCACATGGAAGCAGGTATGTTCAGAGTCGTTTCAGTGTCTTAGGAGAACATCATGAAAATTATAAATACAATTGCGTTGGGTCTTGCTGTTGTTTGCTCATATTCAGAAGCACAAGAAAGCCCTTCTGATTGGCCACAGCCTATTAAACCGTATTATACAGGCCGCATACTTTTTGACCGCCTCGAATATACACGCACAAACGACGAAGAAAATGTGGCCATATGGGACATGCTTGGTTGGTATGGTGGCGATACTTATCGTCTTTATTTTAAAAGTGAAGGTGAAAACAAGCAAGATGATGGCGAGCCAACAGATATAGAGCGCGCTGAATTATTAGTCAGTAAGTTGATTTCGCCGTTTTGGGAGCTGCAGGCTGGTATTGGAGCAAGAGGCAAGCTGTCGAGTGACACTAACATGGAAAATTATGCCGTGATAAGTCTCTATGGTCTAGCACCCTATCAGTTTGAAATGGATAACTCACTTGTAATTAATGAAGACGGCGACATTAGCTTTTCGCTTGAAGCTGAATATGAAATAAGAATAACGCAAACTTCCTATCTACAACCACGACTAGCTTTGAGTGGCTCACTGTCAGAATCAGAACGATTTGAGCGCCCTTCTGGGTTTAATTCAATCAGGCTTGGATTACGTTATCGCTATGAGTTTTCTCGTGAATTTGCGCCATACCTTGGCATGTACTGGAGTAGAGATTTAGGCAATAGTGCAGACGCAGTTCGCTTAAAAAATGAATCTGTCAGTGAAACTGGCGTTGTTATAGGTGCACGATTCTGGTTTTAATTGTCAAAACTTCTTTATCTTTTTGGGGGTGAAGCCATGACTTGTTTTTTACTGGTGAGTGGTTCAGCCTCATTAAGATTTAAAAGCGTGAATAAATAAATAATTAAGGAATTATTATGACTAAATATACTAAATTTTTCGCTATGATCTTAACATCAACCGCATTAATGCTGCTGATGATGTATTTCAACACCTACGAATTCGACCACGTTTTTTTTAGCGAAACTCGCTTATACATGGCTATCTATATGGGCGCTGTAATGGCAGTTGTTATGCTTCTGTTTATGCTGAATATGTATGAAGACAAAGCGAAGAACGGGATGATTTTGTTTGGCAGTGTTGTCGTTTTTGCAATCTCTTTATTTCTGGTTCGCTCACAAACGACTGTTGCTGACTCATCATGGATGCAAGCAATGATCCCGCATCACTCTATCGCTATTTTGACCAGTAGCCGAGCGAATATCGAGGATAAGCGCGTGCAAACTTTAGCGAGTGAAATAGTCAAAGCTCAGGAACGCGAAATAAAAGAAATGCAATGGTTGCTTGAAGATATTGAAAAAAATGGTCTTGCAAAATCAGAACAAGAAGTGGCAGAAAGAGCAGTGCCAGACTTTAGCCAAAAATGATTATTTTTAGCAATAGCTGACAGATCTTTAAGCGTTTACAAACTCGTTCACTAGCTATGACTTACTTGCTATGTGCCACCATTTAATCTGAATATTCTTATAGAAAAACATCCCTTTTATGGAGAGGATCAATCCAGCATGTCGCCGGGAGTCGGTGGTAATCTCGGCATAGTTTGCTCAGGAAATTCTCCGGTGAGCCCTTCTAGGAAAGCCACGATATCACCCACCTGAGCATCGGTTAAGGTTTTATTGAGCTGGGTCGAAGCCATGACGCGCACGGTTTCGGGGAGAGATTTAACCATCCCGTTATGCAGATAGGGAGCAGTGTAGGTCAGATTGCGTAATGTCGGAACGCGCCACATATTCTGATCTTCTATTTTGCCCGTCTGTGCGGCTTTTCCGCCATCGTCGAGCAAATGATATTGAGCGACATAAGGAGAATCAGGATAGCTTGGAAACTTCATCATAAAACCGGTGCCCATTGGCAGGCTTGGTCCACTAAAATTTGGCCCTGAATGACATGCGGTGCAGCCTGTATCTGCGAAGGTTTGCATACCTCGTTGCTGCTGAGCATTTAGTGCCTTTTTATTACCCTTTACAAATTGGTCATAGGCGCTGTTTGGCGTGATTAACGTGCGCTCGTAAGCAGCAATTGCCATTGCTATGGTGTCATCGCTGATCGAACTGTTTGCACCAAAAGCTTCGGTGAATTTTGATTCATAGCCTGGAATACGATTGATACGTTCTACCGCTAAGCCTTCTTTCATCCCCATTTCAATCGGATTGGCAATTGGCCCTTTAGCTTGTGCTTCTAAGGTAGGAGCGCGTCCATCCCAAAATTGTACGGATAAGAACGCAGCATTCCATACCGTAGGCGAATTGCGTCCTCCAAGTTGACCGTGCACACCTAAAGAGGTTGAACGATGGTCGTCGCCGCCTTCCATTACGTTGTGACATGAGAAACATGATATCGTCCCTGTTGATGATAAGCGAGGGTCGAAAAACAACATCTTACCTAATTCTACTTTTGCTGGAGTGCTTGGGTTATTAGCCGGTTCTGGTGCTTGGGTAGGCAGTGCCTGCCAATTGTTGGCATAAGTGACCGCACTCGTTAAAATGAGAACAGCAGGTGCTATATAAATAAATTTCATCACACGTCCCTTTCGCTTGTACTAGGCAATATCAATAATTTTCTCACTTATGATCAAGCGAGGGCTGCGATTGAAGTAAATTTTGAGATCATTAATCTACCTCAATGTCATGAATATTTATGAGTCTACTAACAGATGAACAATCCACTTCTGTTTACGACTTTATACATATTGATAATACAAGAAATGCCTTATGTTCTCTGTTCGCTGTCACACATAGACAGTTTGCAATCTGCGTAAGCACACTTCATTCTATAAACTTGACAACAATCTATATGCAATCTACGCTTCCATTTTTTTGTAAGATCCCCTGGATGTATTTGTGCGGGATAAATTGGGCAGCCAAGCTCTCTGCTATTACTCAGACCTTGCTCTACGTGACGCTTTTGGCAACGCCGATAGCTGATGTTGTGGCATGGCTAACCAAAAAAGAGCAACTCGGCGACCTGCTCGGCCTCGTAGCGAACGTACTGCTAGGACTGCTGGCATTGCATGTGGCAGGGACGCTAAGCAAACTAACTATCTGCGCCATGGGTCTCATGTGGGCGCGGGAAACAAAGATGGGACGCGTCGCGAATAAGTTAGTTACATTTGTGTGACGGCATACTTATGCAAAACCATTACAAGAAAAATAAACGCTGCCCACTTCTCTATCAATTACATATCTGAAAACCAATTAACCGATTGTACTATTTGTTTTATTTCGTTTTCCTCAACGTCTTTTATCGTATCAAGCAACTCTTTGGCGCTGTCTATATCGACACGAGAATAAAGGTGAGTGTAGAGTTCAATAACTTGCCCGTGATGGTTGACGATTTTTTCCATAATGTGCGACATATCTAGTTCTTTAAAAGGTGAATCGCAATGGCCATGTTCAATAATTGGGTGTTTCTCAATATAGTCATAACACCACGTGTTCAAGGCATTTTTATCAGCGGTTTTTTCAAACCCTTTTACTATACGCTCTAAACTCCCTTCGCGACCCGATAAGTAGCTAAGGACCATTCTTGCCCGCTCATCTTTATTTTGTTTAGAACAATGTTCTAAGCAGTCCTTTAAATTCTTATGAAATGAAACCGTCCAACTAAGTACATCTCTGATTGTTTCAACTTGCATAGTCTTTCTCCTAAGTATAATCGTATCTAATTTCGTTTAAATGAGTTCCTCACCCGCAACTTTCTTCAACAGCTTATCTTCGTCAATAACGTTCACCGCCCGCTTTGTGCAGAATAGAGATCTGTTCCATCGGAAAATCGTGTTTGATCATTTCCTCAACAGCGGCATTGGCATCATCAGGATTGTCAAACACCGCGCCAATAAAGTGTTCACTATGTTCGTTCATATTCATCTCTCCTTGTTGGAAGTAAAAACACTTTGCTTCTGTATAGTATTAAACGCTCTTCTGCCTAAATGTTCTATTGACGTTACTTATGAAGAAGACCGCGAACAATACTGTAGACTGCAAGTTACAACGTTCCTTAACAGTTTGAAATTAGGGATCACCGCTATTGATTGTGGAAACCCCTAATATCACAAAACCGATTTTCGCCCTAGAATATGTCTTCAAACATTCCGTATATGCCGCATCGAGCATTGGATCAAAGGGAAAATCGTGCATTCGTACATTTAATACCTATATTTAAAAACCTAAAGAAGGAGTTTTGTATGACACCACATATTGGCTACATCGCCTCTGATTCTGCAATTGACAGCTCTAAGGGCAAGATAAAGCTCCATGACTGGATTGGTACTGTAATCCCCCATTTTTAACTGAATCTAAAAGTAGAGGCTTAGGCAACTAGCGCCAGTTTATGTTTTGGTGTTACTCGATCAATTCCCATATTGGGCCTTTCGTTATTATAAGTCCATAACCAATTAGTGGCTTGAAGCTGAACTTCTTCAATACTTTCGAATAGATATTGTGCTAACCAGTCATAACGAACTGTACGATTAAATCTTTTAACGTAAGCATTTCGCTGAGGATTGCCCGACTGAATAAACAACAATTCAATATCATTTTATTTGGCCCAAGTAGCTAATGCCTGACTGATAAATTATGGCCCATTGTCACTGCGAATCTGGAGTGGCTTGCCACGCCACTCAATTTTAGGATAAAGAATTTATTCAATATTGAAATCGTAAATATGGCTTTCAACAATCACCCAAAACCGATATGAAATAGGCAGAGAAGCGACCAAATTATTACTTAATTATATTGTTGATAAAGAAAGGACTTGACGTATTTATAAACATGCTTTAATCTGAATGATAATCATTATCATTCATAGGTGTAGATTTATGTATCCATACCAACGTGATTGTTACGAGCACGCAATTAGAGTGCAAGACCATCGTCAAGATGTAGAACTTATCAATTATTATGTGCAAATAGGTATGCAAGTCGCTAAACAGAGCCACTCTGCATCAGCTACAAAACGCGTCTATTTAAGGCTTATTTTAACGTTTGAAGAAACAATGTGCGACTCACTCCTTTCGGAAAAATGGCGAATGCACTGTTACAGGGTGATTAAACGACTCACCCTATTATCTTTGAATTGGTGGATGCAAAATAATACACCACTATTATTGCCAAAATAAATGCACTCGCAGAATTTTTTTTACCTAAGCTACAAACAAAACTGGCAAACATATTTTGCCAACTAAGCGAACAAATACTAATGGTGGCTCGAATAAGCAAAACAACAACATCTACAATAAACATAAAAAGTAAATAGTCGGCCAGTAAATTATTGACAACATATAGGATATATACGATGGATACAGCAGAACAAACATATTGGATTGAATCTTTACTTTCCTATTTATTATTTGACTTAGCTTTTATTGGCATCATTGCTACTGGGTATTTTGGTATTAAATTAATGCTGACGATTCTGCATAAAAACACAAAAAACTCATCTCAACATTACTAGCCGTTTAGCGTTACGTAGTGTGGAATTGACAAAAAGGAACACAAAATATGCAAGCTATATTTCTATGTAACAGATATTCCAAATGGATAATTGAACACCCTGAGTTTTCGCTACGTCATCAACTCGCTAACAACGAATTCGAGGCTTTACAATATGAAGCACAGTCTGTTGTAAGTTCAGTTGTGCGCGCAAAAAGCAATGACGATAATTAATTGAGGATTTCACTTATGGTGCGTAAAGACAAAGTAATAAATATCGAATATACGCAATTGGATTTAGAATGGAAACGAACCACATTCAATGCAAATATTGCATTTAAAGCGGGTTTCTTATTATATGCTAATTGCCTTTACGAAAACGCAGTTGCACAAGCAAAACATTTATTAAAGAATCTCGCCTGTAGCAAAGATTCAGTTTCGGTTGTATTGGTTAGCTTACATAACTTAGCCGATTTCCATTTACAAAATAATAACCGCCGAGATGCGCTTGATTGCTTACAAGAAGCCGTTTTATGCTTATCCGATAAGTTAAAAGCTAATAGCTTAAGTTCGCGCAGTGAAGTCGCACTTTTGTGGGGATTAAGTAGAGCTAACCGTCAGTTATGGCTACTGGAGAAAAGCCAAAAGCCCTTAATAGATTGCTGACTCGTTAGCTTTTTTGGGCTACTATGCCTATGGCTACCTAAGCCATTACTTAAGTTTGTCTTAAACAGACCTTAAGGTTGCGGGTTTATAATTGCCTACCATCTTTCTGAATTGAACATAAAATGCCCGCAATGCCTATGCTTTTAAGCTTTTTTAGTCAATTTCGTAGACCAAATAATGCGATTTCTATTCAAAAGGCAACGCTTTATCTTTCGGCGTGGTTTGCTGTGGCCTACAACATTCCTTTTGTTGCAGAGATTTGGGGCTCATTTGGTCAAATGTCCGTGACGTTTTTTGCGCTTTTTGTCGTCATGCTTTTTTGTTTGCTTATGATAAATTTCTTATTACTAAATATCTTAAGTATTAAAGGTATTTTCAAACCCAGCGTCGTTTTACTCTTTTTGATATCGACTATATTGCTTTATAGCAATCTTTCTGGAAAGCAATATAATCCTTTCGCGTTTGATTTTCATGAATGGTTAGCAGGCACAGGCCGGTTTTTCACTGTAAGCTTTTTTATTGCTTTGTTTTTTTTATTTGTTGTACCTTCGATAATTCTTTTACGAACTGAAATCGATTGGGGCGTTACCCAGCAAAGGTTGGTCAGGACGATAGCTTCTATTGCGTTTACTGCACTTATTTTAGTCAGCGTTTACAAAGTAACGGAAGAAAGACTACAACCTATTTATCAAGTCACGCGAGCATCTTTGCACAATGCTATACCTATGCATTTTATTGATAGTAGTGTTAAATTCATTTCTCACGAATATTTTAGCCCCATTCATTCATTTTCAATCTTAGACAGTGCGCCAGTAATTTCTCCAAAGGCGCTTCATAAAACGGTTGTTCTTGTCGTAAGTGAGTCGATTCGAGCTGATATTTTTAGTCAGCACCTGTCTTCAATGCGTTTTATGAAGCAAGCGCAAAATAGCGCTATTACTTCATGCAATACTCATGGAGGTGATTCTATTGAATGTATTTTTTCATTCTTATCTGCAGATGTATTTAGTGAGTCTAAAGCGGCACACCAACAAAACGTATTAGACCTACTTTCGTTGTCTGGCGTTAATATTTATTGGCTAACAAATCAAAAAGGATGCGGTTCACTTTGTGCTAGAGCGGCAGTTAAGGAAGTGCACTTAGCGTGCAATGCTAAAAACTGTGAAGATCTTGAATTGGCGGATTCCTTATTGGCTGAGACCTTAAATAGTATTGATCCTCAACAATCAAATCTAATTGTTATACAAACTAAAAACATTGCCTCGCCCCTGTACTCTCGGTTTTACCCTAAGAAATATGCTCATCAATTACCTGAGTGCGATACCATACTGGTAGCCAGTTGTACTGATAAACAATTACGCAATAGTTATAACAATGCTATGGAATATATCAGTGTTATGCTAAATCATGTTGCAGAGCGTTTGGAAATGTTCAAACAGCAGCATAATAACATTGAAACGGCACTTGTCTTCACGTCCAAATATGGTGAATCATTGGGTGAACATAGTTATTATTTTCACGGTTCTCCAAGGTCAACCGCCCCTATTGAACAATTATTAGTCCCTTTACTAATACTTGATACAAACTTGCCAGAAAATTGTCTTGCAAGAATGGACGAAAAACTAAGTCATGATATTATTTCTCACACCCTGCTAGGGCAATTCCATGTTCAAACAAAAGCTTATCAGCTTACACAAGATTTACAGGCTGTATGTGAAGCATCAAATATCAAAAGCCTTACCTCTACGGGTAATCTTTTATCTGCAAATTCAGCTTTATAGCTTTGGGGCAAATACACATGAAAACTAGTCAGTATATCGTCTTGAATAAGTGCTTTCTCAATATATGCCGGAACGTACTGGTATTAGCTATTTCTTTGGCAATGCTACCCGGGCATGCTGCAGCAATCGATATTGAAGATGTACAAATAAAAACAGACTTAACAATTAATACTGAACAGTGTCGGTTAAGGAATTACGCTATTGAATTTGACGTGATGCGCGACAATTCCAATATTGGCAGGGCCTCCCGTGAATTGATACAAGATAGTAAAGGCCTTGATGCAAGCTTGGTTACAGCTTTGACAGCCTCCAAGATATTTATGGAATTCATACAAAATGAGCGTAGTTTACTGCCTGAGTATGACGCACGAGGTTTTCATTCTTCAGAATATAGTAAAATGGTAAAAAAACCATTTAAAAGTACGGTTGAGAATACTTTCCTAGTTAACTTAGACACATCCGCTAATACAGCCGATTTGCTAGACCCTTTATCCGTATATGATCACTTAAGAGAGTTGGTGTGCTCTGGTCTGCGTGAAGATGTTATATTCAAGGTGCAAGAAGATGCGGAAATCGCAAATTATTATTTTAAATACCGGGGTGAACAGACTATTGCCTTACCAAAACACACAGCTGAAACATTATTGTTTGTTAGAACAAGGAAAACCAGCACTCGAGAAACGTCAATTTGGTTTGATAAAAACAAATATTTTATACCCGTTAAAATTGAGCAAAAGAAAGACGGAGACACACAGGCGCTTTTGTTAGCAACAACAATTGGAGTAAACAGTTCAAAATAGTGGTTGTTAACTTAACCTTCACACTTCAATTGACAAAAAGTATATTGAAACGTGCAAGCGGATTAGACTAAAAATATCTAAATTGGAAAATATTCAGTATTCCTTAAGCTTTTCTTAAGTTAAATTAATCATAATGAGAAAAATGAATACAGAGACTCATCAAAATGAAAGTGTTATTAGTAGAAGATTCCGCATCTCTTCGCCGAAGCCTCACAATAGGACTGCAAAACCTAGGTTTTACCGTTGATGCCACAGGTGACGGTTCAGAAGGTCTAAGCATGGCACTGTCTGGTGACTACGATGTTATTGTGCTGGATATCATGTTACCCAGTATTGATGGCTTAACACTATTGAAAACATTGAGGCAAAATCACAAAGACACCCGAGTGCTGCTGTTATCAGCGAAAAGTCAGCCTGAAGATAAAGTAAAAGGATTACTTACTGGCGCAGACGATTATCTAACCAAACCTTTTTCATTTGAAGAGCTACATGCGCGTCTATTGTCGTTATTACGTAGAGGTAGTTTGAGAAAAGACATTGATAAGATAGAGTTGGGCGGCTTAACACTCGATATGCAACTAAAGAGCTTAAGGTTTGGCAAAAAGTTAATAGATCTAACACCCAATGAATACAAAATTGTCGAATGTTTGTTTACTAATCAAAACACGATTGTGACTGCCGAAAAGCTAAGTGAGCATATTGCGGGTCAATATGATGCGATTTCCAAAAATTCAATAGAAGCGCATTTGTCATCAGCCAGAAAGAAAACTAAAGTGGCGGGAGGTGAGCTGCCCATTGCCACTAAACGCGGTTTTGGCTATTTGGTGGCAGAGTGAAAATAGATTCAATCAATCGTAAACTCGTCAGGTCACTTTCATTTTCTATTACCTCGGTCACTATTGCTATATTGTTATTAACTGATGTAGCCGTAGATACATGGGTGCATGATGAGTTTGAACGAGCGATGCATAATAAAGCCAATTTGCTCACCACTTTAGTTGGCGAGGATGCATTTGGCATTGAGTTCGATTTTGCAGGTGAGTTTATGCCAGAGTTTGAGGGCGAAACAGATCCTGAGTATTTTCAATTATGGCGAAACACAGAGGTGTTTGAACGGTCGGATACACTCAATTTGTTTGCAATAAAATCATTGGAATATAAAGAAGTTCGTGTTGGAAAAGAGTTAATAGTTGACATAACCCTTCCGGATGGCCGAGCTGGCCAGGTTTTGTATTATAGTTTTTTGCCACAAGTTGACTCAGATGATCGTGATGAGTACAACAAGATGGCGGCAAAGACCGGCAAGCAACAACAACCCATGTTATTAGCCTATGCGGCGTCATCAGAAAGGTTAAATTTTCTGATGTGGCTAATTGATATTAGCTTTTTTATTGCGGCGATACTGGTTGTGTTAATTATTAGAACTTTAGTAAAGCGTGCAGTGAATATTGGTCTTAAACCACTAGACGAATTAACACAAAGCCTCAAATCAATAAGCGTTGCCAATAAAAATGCAGAATTATTATTAACGGTTCAAGTAATAGAGTTACTGCCTATTCAAGATAGTATCAACACCTTCATTCACGAAAACAGAAAGCTATACCTCAAAGAGCAACAGCTTACCTCTGATATTGCACATGAATTGAAAACCCCCATTGCGGAACTAATCAGTTTAACAGAAGTGTCAATAAAGTTTCCTGACGATATCAAACTGCTTGAAACATTCAAGCCCGAAGTCCTAGAAATTAGTACACGTTTGCAAAATATCGTGGCTAACATTCTACTTTTTCATCGTTACAGTAACGAAATATTTGAGAAAAACGATGTGTTTGATACGGTTCAAGTGCTAGCTAGATTAACAGAAGCAAACCACAGAGTGAGCATTAGATCGAGTGAAGATGCCATGCCCATTACGAGTAATTTATTTGCATACGAAAGTATCTTTTCAAATTTATTTAAAAATGCGGACTCGTACAGCCCTGCCACTTCCAACATCAGCGTTTTAATTGAAATGTCTGATACTAAAACGATTAAAACAACAGTTAGCAACACCTGCATTACACCGCTATCGCAAGACGACCTAACATTTATTTTTGACCCTTTATGGCAAAAAGATAGCGCTCGCACCAGCAGTATGAACTTTGGTCTTGGTTTATCAATCGTGCAAACGTTTGTTGTGGCACTTGGCGGAACAATTAGCGCAAGCATTAATGAAGCAGATATTACCTTCACGGTTGCGCTTCCAATAGAATAATACGTGGATACACACGATTGACGCATAAGCCTTTGTTCACATTTTTTAAGAAACGTAAATGGCAATGATGTTGCCTTAAGTTTAGCTTAAGAATCGAATTTTAAACTATAATCAATGACCGAGTAAATTAGTGTTAAATTTACTGGAACAAGTCGTATAAAGTCTTCAACTACATCATTTTAAGATAGAAAAATTAAGGAACTCTGAATGCGGGTATTATTGGTTGAAGATGACCCAATTATTGCAGATTCTCTTGTGCTTGGCTTAGGCATGGAAAGCTTTGCGGTAGACTGGGCTAACACCAAAGCCAAAGCGGAAACAGCCTTAAAAACGAATGAATACAGTTTGCTTGTTCTTGATATTGGGCTACCTGATGGTTCAGGTTTGGATATTCTTAGCCAACTAAGAAACCATAACAATGATATTCCAGTATTAATCTTGACGGCGTATGACGAAACAGTTCAAAAAATAAAAGGCTTAGACAAAGGCGCTGATGATTATTTAGTTAAGCCGTTTGACCTTGACGAACTGCTTGCGCGCATTAGGGCTGTATTGAGAAGAACCGCAGGCCATGGCAGCCCCATTTATATCCTAGGCAATATCCAAATGGATCCTGCCAGCCACAAAGTAACCGTTGACGGCATTGAAGTTACATTTGGCCCTAAAGAATTTGCTATTTTACGCGTGCTCATGGAACAACCAAATAGAATTTTTTCAAAATTTCAAATTGAAGAAAGTTTGTATGGTTGGAATATGGAAATTGAAAGTAATGCTGTTGAAGTGCACATTCATGGCATTCGTAAAAAAATCGGGAAAAATTGTATTCAAACTATACGCCACGTTGGCTACAAAATGTCCGACTCTGTACATGTTTAATTAGGAAGATAATAAATGAATATTGCAATGGGATGTTCCATTTTTGCTGTAATTGCTTCTTTAATTGGACACTTAATTTTTCTTATTCAACATGCGGTTCATAATAATATTTTTATATCACTGATCATTTTCACAGTAGCCTCTATTGTGCTAATGGTCTTGTTATATCAAACTGCGCCGCTACGTATCCGTAACGCTGTAGCAAAATTTGGGAAAGATATTGAATTGGTTAATGATGGGCAATTATCTCAACTCAATGACAAACATTATCCACCCACCTTAAAACCACAAATTAAAATGGTTAATGGCCATTTTCAATTAGAGCAAGACAGAATTCGTCAAGAAGAAACTTTTAGTTCAGAAGCATCGCATGAATTGCGAACACCGTTAGCAGGTATTAGACTACAGGCTCAAATAGCCCAACGTACTCAGGATCCAGAGCAACGCGACAAAGCCTTGAGCAATATTATAAAGTCTATAGATAAAAGCTCAAAAACCCTTCAGCTATTACTGACACTATCTCGGTTAACGAAAAGACGTGTGATTGACGGAATGACATCTAATAGCCTACAAACCCTATTGGCGAACGCATTAAGTGATTTATCACCCTTGACTAGGGCTAAGGGTATTACAGTAGATATAAACATAGTAAACACATCTACTCCCAAGTTAGTTTGTCATAAAGAGCACGTTGAATTGTTGATCAAGGAAGCGGTAGACTACATAGTTGAAAGTAGTCCTTTGGCAAATAAAATTATCACGACAATCGGATCAGATGCTAGTGATGTCACTATCGCATTTTCGGTCGTTTATGATGTTAATGCTGACGACAAAATGATGTCAAACACTGTGTTTCCCAATGCAATAAAACAAAGCAGATTAAGTAATGAAGTATGCCAGCGCATTTGTAATCTTCATGGGGGTATTTTTATGTTAGGTGAAGAAGATGAGACATCGGCACTAACGATTAAATTACCAGTAACGCAACAAATACCGTAATTTAACATTTATTTATTTCTTTATTTATATTATTGATTATTAACCACAAAGGACTATATTTAATACATAGGGTACTTTTATTAAGTACATAAACATTGAAATGGATATAAGTCGTGCAGGTAATGTTACCATGGATTAGAAAACTATCAAAAGCACGAGATTACCATTCGATAGAAATTATTTTAGTCGCTGCGTTCAATGATCTGCTACAAAATAATCATACCGTTACGGTGCGATTAAACAAAAGCAAAAGTATTAAAAAGCAGCTTGCTACAGACTTAATTCTTGATTGTATTATTGCCATAACGCCAAGTAATAAAAAAGCCTACCTACATAAGCTTAATTTGACGGAACACCTTAATTACCTTCTTATATTACCTTGCAATTTCACCCACAAAAACAACGTTGTTGGATTTAGTTTCGATAAAACAAATACATTGTTAAACGATGTTTATTCAAATGAAGATATATTCAACCTACTTTTAGTCATGGTAGAGTCGGCTAATATCGCCATAGGAAATATAAGAATACAACGATCGTTAACGCAGCAATGCTTTGAGAAAACCTCAGCGTTAATTAAGTTGCAAATGAAGTCTGAAGAAGCGAGCAAAGCAAAAAGCCAATACTTAGCAACAGCGAGCCATGATTTACGACAACCTTTGCAGCAAATCGCCAATTTGAATGTTATTTTATTGAAGAACTTGGACGACGATCCTGCAAAGCTTCATTTACTTCGCACCCAGCACATAGTCGACAATATGAAAGGCTTGCTAGATTCGATACTAGATTTAGAGAAAATAGAAAATGGTTATCTACAAGCTAAGCCAGTTGATATTGATTTACAAACGCTTTTGGTCGAATTACATAAAGACTATGAGCTACAATGCGAAAGAAAAGGACTTGAGTTAATAATTGATTCTGGTCAATTATGGATTCATTCAGACCCTGTCCTTTTGAAACAAGTTCTAGGAAATATCCTTAGTAACGCCGTTAAATATACAACAAGTGGTAAAATTACGATTGTTGGTAACACATCGAAAGATAGTGTAAGACTGACTATTTCAGATAGTGGCCGGGGTATTTCGCCCGAGGAACAACACAATATATTTAAATCATTTTACCAAATAAGTGATGATCGAAAACAAAAAAATAGTTATGGACTAGGCCTCAGTGTCGTCAAGTCATTATGTGATTTATTATTCATCAGTATTAAAGTCGAATCTGTAAATTATAGCGGTACCCAATTTATTTTGTATATTCCAAGCAGTTTACAAAAACATAGTGAAATTACGAAAACTAAACACCTTATAACTACTGAAACAAAACAATCAGCAAGTGTACTGTATCTTGAAGATGATCCCGATATGGTAGAGAGTGTTAAAACGCTACTGGGCATGGATGGTTATCAAACTTACTCGGCCGAATCTAAAAGTCAGGCCTTACAAGTCATTAATAATATGCCAAATCCACCCAGCGTAATTGTGACCGACAATTTTCTAATGCATGGTGAAAATGGATTGGACATAGTAAACGCCATCCGAGAACAATTTGAGCAATACATACCTGCCATTATGCTAACGGGTTACACCGATACGTCATTTAAAGAAAATGCCTTGAAAACGGTTGAAAGTATTTTATTCAAGCCCATCGATGCTGATGAGCTATTAAATAAAATAAAGGCGTTAATCTAAATATGTGGTACTTGTTAGTGCTGGCGTTTTTCGCCCTTAGTATTTAATCCATATGCCAACCATGACTTACTACTAATGACTGACCGGTCAAAGCATTTGTTTCAAATCCAGCGAACAATAATGCAACTTCAGCAACATCTTCAACCGTTGTGAATTCTTTGTCGACAGTCTCGCCCAACATAATTTCTTCAATAACTTTTTTCTCAGAAATGCCAAGGCTTTTAGCTTGTTCTGGAATTTGTTTTTTTACCAACTCCGTTTTTACAAATCCAGGGCAAATAACATTGGCTCTTACGCCATGTGCTGCGCCCTCTTTTGCTACCACTCTTGAGAAACCCAACAGGCCATGTTTTGCGGTAACATAGGCACATTTAAGGGGGGAGGCTTCTTTAGAATGGACAGAGCCCATAAAAATAATACTGCCCTTTTTGTTCTTATACATGTAAGGAAGGCAGGCTTTAGTGGTTAAAAATGCGCCATCAAGATGAATAGCGAGCAACCTTTTCCAATCTTCAAATGGAAAATCTTCAACTGGGTGGACTATCTGAATACCTGCGTTTGACACCAGAATGTCTATCTTCCCCCATTTATCTATAACTTGCTTTACACCAGCATTTACTGCGGCTTCACTTGTTACATCCATTTTCACGCCAATAGCGTCTCCTGGCCCCATTTCTTTTAGCACTTTTGCGGTTGCGATTGATTCTTCAAGATTAATATCTGCCACGGCAACGTTAGCCCCTTGCGAAACGAAGCGTTTTGCAATTGCTTCTCCTATTCCCCTAGCAGCGCCTGTAATTAATGCAGTTTGTCCTTTAAGTTTCATATTAATACCTCTCGTTTATTTAAGATAGTTGTGCACAACGCGACCTAAGCCCAGCGTCACGTCAGCCAATATATGACTTGCAGATAAAATTTCTAGCACCGGCAAATCTGATACGGGTGCCAAAGCATGAGGGTGTAATTCCAGCCGCGCTGGACCTTGCCAAGCGCCTTTTACAATCACGTCTTCAAGTTGGTAAGTGACTAACTCACAAATAGATGCGTTTTCGCAACGAACGTCAGGAATAATTTTTAGCAAGAAAGCTGGTTCCTGAAGCGACTTTCTAATTTTTTCATTATCTAAAATACTGTGTTTGTAGCCCATTGTACCTGTGGCTACTCTAACTGAGCCATAGTCTAAGGTGCCTACTAGCGTGTCTTTTTCAACTCGTAAGCTTGGTTCTGCTAGCTTTTTAGGAAAACCCCAAATTTCCCTACCCCCCGAAATCGGAGCATCATCGTTCAAATACATCGCATGTACATAACTACCTTTTTTACCTTTATACGAAACAGGTATAACTTGACCAGATTCTGTATAATCACCAAAGCCAGTTGAATCAGGCATGCGGATAAATTCATATTTTACGATTGCTTCAGTCACTTCTAGCGGTTCAGGTACCACTTTTTGCAGTGCCGCTAAGTCTGTTCTATAGGTAATAACAAAAAACTCTCTGTTAATAAATTTATATGGGCCTTTCGGGTACGAAGGGCTGCAAAATGGCATGGCAAACGCATTCTTAACAATATCACTTGGTTTCATTATTTGGCCTCTTGGAGACGGTTGAAATCGAAAACTGTCACCCCTCTTTTAGTTTGCTTTCTATTTTTCCACTGGTTTTGAGAGAGCATAAATAGTGCATCTTTTTCACCTTCTTGCCAGTGTTCATTAATTGATAAACTTGAAAAGTCATAGTCTTTTGATGCAGTCTCATAATTTTTTTTCCGATAAATTAAATGGGCAATAGTCACTTCAACGTCATTGCTCCAGTCTTCAAGTAGTTTTTTTGTGTCTTTGTCGACAATAAGGTCAGGATTATGCTTAAGCACCTTACTTAGTGCATGACGCACCAATTGCGTTTTATTGAATATATCGGTATTAAGGCGCGTTCTACTCGAAAAACGAATATCTTTAACGCGCTGACTAACTTCGAGCAAGGTTTTTGGTATTTGACCCTGCGCGGCAAAAAGATCTATCTGAAAGATGCACATGTTTACTTCTAATTGTTGATCAATAACATATTGCAATGGCGTATTTGACACTAGACCGCCATCCCAATACCACTGAGAGTCTACTTTAATAGGTGGAAATCCTTCGGGGAGCGCACCACTTGCCATAATATGTTCAGGCATAATGGTTGTTTTAGCAGAGTCAAAATAGGTAAAGTTCCCCGTTTCTATTTCTACCGCGCCAACACTTAGCCTAGTTTCATTACTGTTTATACGATCAAACTCCACCATATCTAATAGTGTTTTCTTAAGTGGCGAAGTATCGTAAATACCCAATTCGTCTGGTGTAGTTTTAACAAATGGATTTTTGAAAAGCATTGTTCTACGAGGCTTAAAAAAACCATCAACACCAAAGCTCGCAACATTAGCGGCATTAAATTCGTTAAAAACTGATCTCCCAATATCACCCAAATAAAAGGGATAAGGAGTTTCTTTGCTAGAAACTTTATGCCAAAATTGTTTAAGCTTTGCTACACGATCTTCGCGACTATTGCCAGCAATAATGGCCGCATTAATGGATCCTATTGATATTCCCGCTATCCACTCTGGGCAATAGCCTTCATCACTAAGCACTGAATATACCCCAGCTTGATAAGCGCCAAGTGCCCCTCCTCCTTGTAATACTAGTACATTTTTTTCAATCATTAAGTCTATTCTCTATAAGCAACAAATTTTATTATACAAAGGCATGCAATCGTTTAATGGTTACAACGAAAACGTTCATATTAGTATTTAAATACTTGAAGCTTAAGCTGGTATGAAGGCATAGCTGTTGCTAGGATAATTCCAAAATAAAGAAATGATGATGTGGTTCAGCTAAATAACATTTTTTCGATAGCCTCAACTCAGCATAACTAAGAATAAACACAAGGTAAGCCAATTAATGACTTAAGATGACGTCTTTTAAAAAACTGGGCTCGAGAACAAAAAACTACTCAGTTCCAGTGAACAATCACTTTATCATGAGCAATCGTGATTTCATTTGGTGCACTATTTTCTGCTTTAAACGCGTATGGAACAAGATTAATCAAATCAAGATCCCTGAATTGATGGCTCATTGTTTGTTTAATCACTTTTTGCAACGGCAATGCCTTAGTAAATTCATCAGACTCCGAGAACACTCGCTCCAATAATGGTCGCTTAAGTATTATAGTGTCGTTAATAGTAAAATACTGAACGTTTCCAATTAGCACCCCCTTTCCTTTCATTACTACCTTATTCATCAGTGCAGTTATTTTTACGTTAATCTCTATCTTATTGTCCAAGGGCAAAATAACGACTTCAGGGTCTGAAAATGTTACAACAATCTCTTCATAATATTTCTCTATTGGGAACTGATTTGCCAACTCGTCATTAATATAGGTGTTAGAAAACGTTTTAAAATAAGGAAAAGGGTCGGCACTTACGTTAACACTATGCAAGCTCACTATAATAATATATAGGGCACTTAGTAGATTAAACTTTTTGAGTCTTTGTTTTGCCTTTTTCACAAATTTCATTGTACTACCCTCCAAGCTAGGTTTGCTTGTCATTGTTGATGGTTAATGGGTACGCTACTAGTAGGAATATATCAATATATGCCCGCCAAGATTAATGCAATACTATCTTGTAAATGGATATGGTAAGGAGTCATCATTCTATATGTTCTAAAATAATGTCTGCAAGTTGCTCGTATTGACCGTTAAAGTGATGACCGCCAGGCATTTGCACGACCTTAAACAACGTTGTGTCCAATTTAGAACAAGTGCTTGTTTTTTTTTCATCAATACCATAAACACACAACACGTTTTGCTTAGCCAATAAGTGCATTTCTGGCATCACTTCTAACGAAGTATCGTGGCTTGCGCTGGTAAGCCAATCACTTACATGAAACTGAAAATCGACGTGGGGTTCTTGCGCTAAAAACACTAAAGCACCAATTTTTAAGCGGCTCTCTTTTGATAATCGGTTAACCATAAAAGGCAACACATCGGCCCCTCGTGAATAGCCAATAAGGGCGATTGAAGGCCTTACGTTTTTCATAGCATAAAGATGGCTAAAATGATCAATAATTCGGTGTAGGTCTGCGGCTGCTCGTTCTGGTGTTTTCCTAGTCCAGAAATAATCTAAAGAGTTCAAACCAACGACATTAAATCCATCATTGTTTAGTCGATTTGTAAGTACTTTGTCTATGCTAGCCCAACCTCCATCTCCGCTTACGATTATCGCCAAACCAACAGAAAGCTCTTTGCTTGAAGGAAATATTTCCAAAGGAAGATCATTAATTGCTTTAGAAATTGTTGAGTGACCATCTTTTGATTGAGCAAAAGCATTAAGAATAATATCTTCAAACTGAACCCGCCATAACATGGGAATACGAAAAGCATGACCAACATCTGGAATATTAATAATTTTAGCGCTTTGTGTTTTTGCAACAAATTCATTTACAACATCAGTGTTGCAAACTTCGTCGTCACTTGCTTGCAAAACAATCCACTGACTAGTTAGTTTGCTAGTAGGGAGTAGCGTAGTCAAAAAAGAAGTCTCGTTGTTTATAGGTGTATTACGTAAAGCAAGCTGCGTATTGAGATCTGCACACAGGGGTTTATGAAGCATTAATTGTGGACAAAAGCCAATACTGACGACAGAGCGAAACTGTTGGTCGCTTGATTGTGCCAAAATTACATAAGCCAACGATGCACCAGTGTCGTATCCCACTAGAGCTGGGCTAAGGGATGATTTAATGCCATACTTTTGTTTTATGTAATTAACTAAAGATTCAATATGCGCGGGTAAAAATGAACACTTTCCCTCTACGTCATTGAGGCCCTTAATATATTCGTTAGTATTTACTCCAATGACAAACTCGCCGTTATCAACTAACGTTTGAGCAAATTGCTGATAAGCTTTGTCAAAACCTTTACTCCCTGATAAGAGTACCGAAATTTTGGTGATGGGTAATTTATTATCATAACTCGCTTCAAGCAGTTTAAAAGATCCGAATGTAAAAGTATCATTAATAACAATATGTTTTCCCGAACACGAGTATAGGCCAACAAGGACAATGCAAAGTAACAATCTTGAATATAAGAATGTCATTTTTTTAATGTGCCAATTAAGCTGCCACCTGAAATCAATTTAGTCACTGCCAGCAATGCTGGTAAAACACCCAATTTATTAGGAATGGCGACGTATCTACTTTCCCAAACAGGATCAAACTTATCCTTATAGGCATGTAGTCCTTCAAAATTATATAAGTCAGTGCCGTGCTCAAAAATGGTATTCCCTAATTTATGCCATAGTGGCGCTAATTCATGTTTTTCAAGCCCATATAACGGCGCCATACCTAAATTGAACCAATAAAAGCCTTGCTCTTTACCCCATAACATTACGCTAATAGTTAACCATTCCATTACGCTACTTGGCGCATTTTTGTTAAAACGCATTAGATCAAAAGACAACTCATGTTTATTTTCTAATTCCCATAGATTTGCAAAAGCAACAATTTCACCTGCCTTTTTCACCACTGCTACACGCGTTCGTGCTATATAATTGCGTTCAAAAAAGCCTAAGGAAAACTGCTTTTCCTTCGCACTTTTTTCATCTAACCAATCGTCAGAAACAGCGTTAAGTTCCAAAATATATTCTTTAACAGATTGTTGGTCTAATACTTCAAAGCTTAGTTCTGGTATACGCTTAAGCTTATTATAGGTTTGTCTTAGTTTACTTCTGGCGTTTCCTTCTAGCGTAAATTTATGTAAATCAACCTTACCTTCTTCGCCAAATTTTATGAGGATTAAGCCCATATCTAAATATTGCGCCAAATTTCCTTTTGAGACTTGATAACAGACTATTTTTGCGCCCTTTTTGTCTGCTTTTTCTCTAATTTTCCATAGCAAATTTTCTTGTTCACTTTCAGTGCCAATTGGATCGCTCATGATCACCCAATAATTTGGAGTCACGCCATACATTAAAAACGCTCGTTTGTTGTCGCTCCACAACAGATATTTATCTCCTAACAACGACAAACTACCATTTAGATCATTAGACTGAGAAACCACCAATTGAGCTTGGTCCAAATCATCCACTGTTGGTTTATTCAATTTAGACACGGGTGACCTAAATAGCCGCAGCAGGAAGAAAACAAATAATAGACTGGCTGAACCAATGAGCGCACGTAAAAAACGCGACGCATCCCCATTAAAAGCAAATTGCCACCAAAGTTCGTCTTTGTATTCTATATGTTTGTAGGAAAAGAATCCTAACCAGAGGGCAATCGCAAGTACTAAAATGATCATGGCAAACCATGAGCGACTATAAGCAGCATCAATAAGTTTAGATTCTCGATAAAAATAGGGTTTAGTAGGTAGCATTAATAAAAAAACGCAGCCTAATATTGATGCAGTCCACCAATCTCCTCCTTTGAGAATGGACAATAGTACACCCGACAACAGTAAAATGAGTGTTGCGAAATATGCCGCATTAATCCGTTGTCTTATCGCTCTTGATAAAATAATTAACATGACACCAATTAAGCTACTCAAAAAATGTGATGACTCGAGTATTGTTAACGCTACATTTTTTGACATCCATGTTAATGCTTGAGTGCTAATTGGCGTGACATTAGAAAACAATAGAACAGCACCTGTGACTAGTAATATATATGAAAATATTTGTGTAACGCTACCATCAAGCGTACGCGCAACATTTATTGCCTTTTGCTTTAAGACTTGATGATTATGCATATACTCAAACGCTAACATGCTTGCTCCTGCTAGCAATAGGGGAATAAAGTAATAGATAATCCGAAATAATATTAGTCCTACAAATAAATCGTGGCTAGCGACTGTATCACCCACCATATACATGAAAACGCCTTCAAAAACGCCTACCCCGCCAGGTACCTGACTATATAGCCCTACCGCTTGTGCAACTAAAAATACAACGAGGAATGTAGTAAAGGAGATATCTGCAGTGTGTTGTAAAAATACATACAACACCAATGACGCTAAAATTAAGTCTAATCCTGCAACCATTGTTTGCGCCAACGTCATCATGGGCCCTGGCATAGCAATGCTCACACCTTTTATGTCAAAGGGTTTGCGTCTCAAAAAAATAAGTGACCAATACAATACAACGCCCACTATCGCTGAAAACATGACTACTTGAATAACATGATGCATAGTCGATTGTAGTTTGTCTTGATGTGGCAGTAGAAAGTATGCAATTGGTGCTAGGGTCAGTGCGCCTAGTAAATACATAAAACTATTAAAAACCGATAAACGCATTAAGTCCACAACCGAAAGCCCCCAATTTTTATAGAAGCGATAGCGAACACTAGGCCCAGCAACTAAAGCATGACCTGTATTATTACTGACCGAAAAGCCAATAATCGAAGCTAACATAACTTGTCGTATTGGTAATTTTTTTTGTAAATATTTTAGCGCAAGTATGTCGTAACCACTTAAGGTCAAATAATTGATTATTGTAAGCGCGACACCTAAACCTATTATACTAATTGGTGTATTCGCTAATGCACTCACAAAATCAGTATATTTAAAGTGTTTCAATTCAATAAATACAATGGTTGACGCCGCGATAAAGAACGCTATTCCTAGAAACGGTCCTATTCGCTTAATAAATGAAAACACCACACATCCTTAAGATTGACACCAAAAGTAAGGTTAATTGATCCCTTACCTTATTTTCCTAAGCTTAAGCTAGGCTTAAGTTTCTCAATCTAACGTAGCTATTTTTGTTTAATGATTAAAAAAAATTAGAAAACTTAAGGAAATGAAAATGACATACGCTCAAAAATTTTATTTTATAATACTATTTCTTGGCAATACAGTAAGTTTATACTTAGTCGTTACTGTAGGCGGCTGGCTGCCAATTTTTTTATTGTGCGGCACCATATTGTATTCGGTTGTTGGATTGTACGACCTATATTTCAGTCAACACAACTTAAATAAACTCTACCCGGTGCTAGCGTATTTTCGTTATATGTTTGAATCTATCAGGAGTGAAATACAGCAATATTTTATTGCTAATGATACAGAAGAAATGCCATTTAATCGTGAACAGCGTAATTTAGTTTATCGCCGCGCAAAAGGCGTTACCGATACCCTACCCTTTGGCACCCAACGGAATTTGATGCAAGCTAATTACCAAAGTATATGGCATTCTCTTGCGCCAAAAGTTGTTGAAGAAGCCTCTAAATCAGTCAAGGTTGGCGGTGTCAATTGTACTCAGCCATATTCAGCCTCGATTTTGAATATTTCCGCGATGAGTTTTGGCGCTCTTAGCGCAGAGGCTATAGAAGCACTTAATAAAGGAGCAAAGCTCGGTGGATTTTATCATAACACTGGGGAAGGTGGTTTAAGTACTTACCATCTAAAGCATGGTGGAGATATCGTTTGGCAATTGGGAACGGGTTTGTTTGGTTGCCGAAATGAACTCGGTAGGTTCGATGCCAGTAAATTCTCAAAGCAGGCTAATTTAGCGCAAGTTAAAATGATTGAAATTAAGTTATCTCAAGGTGCAAAACCTAGTCATGGAGGCGTGTTACCAAAAGCAAAAATCACAGATGAAATTGCTAATATTAGAGGTATTTCGAAAGAACAAGACTGTATATCACCAGCCGTTAACCCTGAATGTAATACGCCACGAGAACTGCTCAATTTCGTT
>RCMY010000583.1_pt1 | contig 37565 bp, 42 predicted proteins | sample 2041341 | NCBI WGS metagenome assembly RCMY01 (sample SAMN09708234, study PRJNA481090) | Marine sediment metagenome, whole genome shotgun sequencing project. | reverse complement strand
TCAAACGGGGGTGCCCACACCACGGCCGCATCGATGGCGCGATGGCGTAGTAGGTCGGCCGCGAGCCCTGCTTGGTTGGCTTGGGCATGGAGATCGCCTTGTCGAGAAGTCCAGATCAGGCCATGTGTTTGATAGCCGCCGACTGATCGGCCAGCGAGTTCCGACGCCCATGCTCGGCTGCACGGATAGTGGCGGGGCGATGTTGCCGTGAGCTCGGTTCGGTCGAGGCCGAGTGAGGCGAGCGCCTCGTCTCGTAGATCGTAGAGCCGGATGGTGGTGTCGAACACAAGTGACGCGAGTTGCCATTTGCCCAGTTGAGCGAGGTACACGGCCGGATTGGGACCGTTTGCCTCGTGAAGTGCCGACTCGAGTATCGCCGCAGTCTTGGTCCACCCGACATATGTGTGGTGGCGACCCTCGAGCGGGGCGAAACGACTATTGCCGAGTCCGGGAACCAACGACTCGGCCGCATGGCCAGTGGGCACACACCGATAGAGCTCGTCGCCGTGAGGCACTGTGGTGGTCTTGAGGTGTTTAGTGATTGCAGTCGTTGGCGGCCGGACTGGACAGTCGGGGAGCCCGCACGGCGGCCAGGTCACTGGCTAATGAGACCGTTGACTGCCTGGGCGAGGAGCTCGGGGTCGTCGAGTACGTTCACCGGCGGTGCATCGATCCAGGGATTCACCGCGGTGAACCAGCGCCAGATCGCCCAGCCGGAGAGTCCGAAGTCGGTCAGCTGCTTCACGATGCCAGCGGCCCGGTTGTCGAGGTCAAACGCCTCGTCGAGCTGGAAGCTGGGGATCAGAGCGTTGCCGTCGTAGTCGACAGTGAAGATGCGCCGAGCAGCTCGAGCTCGAGTCACCCACTGCCGAGCGGCCTCCACCGAGCTTGATCGGCCGGCAGCAAGTCCTTCGTACGTGACCGACAAGCCAGTGGTTGCGAGGTGCTCACGGGTGGCCCTGATGAGCCTGGCTTGCTCTACTGCGGCGTCGTCTAGCCGCGGCGCGGCGTATGGCACGGCCTCAAAGAGCTGGAGCGCATCGGCAACATCTGTCATGTCACAACAGTACCACACTACCAACCACGATACGAGCGGTACGCGATTCGTGGTGTAACGGCTCCGACGTCAAGTGTTGTAGGTATCGGATACGTGTGACAGTTAGTAGAGGGTGGTGTCGAAGACGGCGGTGGCGGTTGCAGTGACTGCTTGGGCGGCGGCCTCTAGCGTTGGGCCCGCGTCGGACAGCCGTGCCATCACGTGAACCGGACCCGGCGTGGCGCCTTGTTCGATGAGATCGACGAGGTCACCGAGGTCGACGTCGAGTGCGGAGGCGTAGTCGTTGGCTCTTCGCCTGGCATCAGAAACTGCGGCCCGGCGGGCCGCGGCGTGTGCAGGGTTGTCGGCATCAACCAGCCAGCTAGGGCCATGCACTTCGATGCCCTCAATTGTGGTGAGCCTTTCGAGCAGGGCGAAGGTTTTGTCGATGTGTCGTGACACGCAAGTGACCTGGTGACTGGCCCGCCAACCCAAGTGCACTTGCTGGTCTTGCTCCCAGCGACTCTCGCGATTTACTGAGCTGAATTGCACGCCTCTCGCGTCTTCAGTGACGCCTTCGTCGTCAAGGGCCTTCAGCACGGCATCGGCCAAAGTGCTCGATGCGGCCAGTGCTTCACTCGCAGTCGCAGCGACGCTTGGCGTGCTGATCGAGAATGAGGCGGCGTCTGGTTCGGTTGGGTGGCTTCCGGTGCCGACAACGGTGATTCGAGTCATCGCCGGACTGTAGTTGCTGCTGGCGTTCTACGAGAGGTGAACCCGCAGTCCGAGGTTGTGCTCTGGCGCGAGCACATAGCCACCATCAGGGTGAGGGACGACATGGGGCACCATTGCGGGGTCATCAAGCGAGACACACATTTGCCAGAGACGACCGCTTCGATCGGCGAGCCACTGGCGTCGACCACACAGCCGAGCACAGTCGTGAACACCTCGACGGCGCGGGCCATGTCGACAACGAGATGTTCGAGCCGGGAGATCTTGGCCGGCTCGGTGCGTGGCATTGGTGGCAGTGAGGTGCGATCGGACCACGTGACCGGGTTTTCGCCATTCCGGTCGAGAAAGCGGACGAGAAAGTCACTGCCGGGGTTGTCAACCGGCTGAAGGATCTCGATCTTGTTGCCTCCCTCGAACGCGACATGACTGAAGTAAAACGGGGCACCCTCGCCCCCGCTACTTGATTTCGAGGCGCTGGACGACGTCTTGGTCGAGCACGATGCTTTCACTGGCATCGGAGATCCGCATGCTTTGGCGCCCCGACACCGCAATGGTGCTGGACGGCATTGGCCGTGTCAGGTCGAGCACGCTCTCACCCTCGACGCTGACGTCCCACGCCAGCACTTCGACATCGGTGCCGGCCGGAACGCCCGGCATCTCGATTGGTCCAGCTGCGACCGTTTGGCCGCCAGATACGACGAGCGTCACGATGTCGCCGTCGATTGAGATGACCTCAAACGCGTTTACCTGGTCGATCGGGGCGCCGTTCAGAACAAGACTGGTGCGGATCTCCCACGTTGCACCGATGCCAACTGGCTCTTCGGGCAGCGGCGATGTCAGTTGGTCGTTGTCGATCAGGTCTTGGATAAGGGCGAGCATCTCGGCGGGAAGGGTGTCGGCGCCGCTTGTCTCGCTGGAGACAACGAACCCGCGGCTGTCGATTGTGGCGACCGTTTTGAGCGCTCCAAGGGTTTCGCTGGCCCGCTCCATCGCGTCGGCCACCCCCGGGTCAGACCCCTCAGCGGCCCGGAGCGAGAGATAGTTGTAGGTCATGACGAAGGTGTCGCCGCTCGCCTCGATCTCGTAGGCGATTTCGGTGATTGACGTGATGTCGCCGGTTGAGGTCATCTCTTCGCCGTCGATGAACTGGGTGAGCGCCTGGGTCTGGGTCAATTCGAAGGTGCCAGGCCCCTCGGTAAGGCGGAGCCGAAGCTCAACTCGTGGTTCAGAGCCCGGGTCGGTGAGCACGAGTGCCGGGCCAACCGCCGCAGCCGCAGTCTCCGTTGTCTCGGTCGCATTCTCCGCCGGGTCAGTCGTGACGGTGGCATCGGGTTCGGCAATTGCAGTGTCGCTGCTACACGCCGTGGCAGCAAGGCCAACGACGAGCAGTACGGACACAACTCGAGAACTCATTCGGACTCCGGTTTGGATCGGGGCAGGCGACGGCCTGGCAAGAGGGGTGTGACTCTACGCCGAGACATCGTCGTCTTGAAGCGGTCCGTATGTCGACCAGGCGTTGTCGAGGATGGTAGCGACGTCGCCCGTCCAGTCGAGTTGCTCGACCTGGCGACGACTGCGGCGACCAGTAACTGACCGAAGAAAGTCGTATGGCGACGTGCGCAGAGTGGCGGCGACATCGCCGGCCGCAGGCCACTCGGTGCCGTCTGTAAGCGAGACCGCGATGCCGAGTCCGAGCCGTTCCTGGACCCGCTCTTGCATGTGGGGGACGTAGCGATGAGCGGCGAGAACGGTCTGTTCGGAGGTCTCGTCGATCTCAAGTTTGAGCGCCTGCTGCACATCGTGGAGGTGCACGACGAGGTCGCCGGTTAGACCAATGGCGAGCTTCGGAGTCGCCTCCATTCGGCTGGCCATTTCGCTGGCATGCCCCTCCCACTCCTCACAGATCTCCTGAAGAGATGTACTGCGGCGCTCGCTGACCTGACGATTGGTCGACTCATCCGAGCCGAGGCTTTCGGTTCGTCCCCCAACAACGTCGGCATTGAGGCCGGTTACGTGGGCGACGACGTCGTGCACAGTCCATTCGGGCGACATTGGGACGACGGTCGCCGCCTGGGCTGGGGTGAGCGACCGCGCCAACGCGAGCATGTCCTGTCGAGTCTTGGCGTACAGCAGTCCGGGTGGCGTGGACGGGGTGGAGTTGGTCATGATTTGCAGTGTCGCACACGGAACGAGGCGGTCCGCTTTCTCACTGTGTAGTACCATCCACTCTCATGATTACCGGGCCCACCGATCGAGTGACTCTGCCGCCAGGGCCCCCGCACGTTCCGACGACCGGGCTGCTTGCCGGGGCAGGCATGGTGGCCGCAATCGCAGGAGTAACTGTTGCCGCGAGCCTGCCCGCGCTGTGTCCCTTCCGGATCTGCACCGGCCAGGCATGCCCCGGATGCGGACTGAGTCGGAGCGTCGTCTCGCTGGTCAAAGGCGACCTTGCCGAGTCGTGGCGCTATCACCCCCTACTCATTCCTTTTATGGTCCAGATAGTCGTTGTCTCGCTGATGCGTCGAGCCGGCGTCTCGATGGTCTGGTACAACACCTTGCTCGCCGTCAACCTGGCGGTGGTCCTTGGTGTCTGGGTGCTCCGATGGCGCCTCGGGCTACTCGACTTCGTCGTCGGGCGATGACCGACTTTCAGCCCCCCGGCTACTATCCCGCTGCCGGAGATCCTCCAAACACCACTCGGTATTGGAACGGAACCGAGTGGGATGGCGAACCAGTGGCCAATATGGGCCAGCCAATGATGCAGACGCAAGCAGCGCATTACCCAGAGCAAAGCCAGGCCGTGATGGCGCTCATCATGGCTCTCCTTGGGCTCACGCTTTGCCAGCTGCTCTGCCCCTTGGCATGGATTTTTGGACAACGTGAACTCGATGCGATCGACGCGGGCCGCCGTGATCCATCGAAGCGAGACATGGCGTTCGCATCCAAGGTGATCGGGATCGTCGGTACCGCGCTCATGGTCCTTGGACTGATCTTCTTGGTGCTGTTTGTTGTTTCAATCGGCGCCTTCGCTGTCGGAGCGTAGTTTCACTACCAGGTGAAACAGCGAGCAGCTACGACTTCCGTCTTCGCTGCAATCTCGTCTACGGTGGCATAGGTGAATACGGGAAGGGACCGGGCGGCCGCGAAGACGCTAATCCAACGCGCCCAGGCCCAACGCGCCCGCATTCTCGGTCGTGCGAGCGAAGAGATGGGTCGGCCCGTCGCGTTCAGCAATCTGACGATGGGCGAGGTGTCGGAGCGGAGTGGCATTCCGGCGTCGACCATCTTGAGTCAGACTGCGCTTGGTGGTGAAGGCGATCAGGCCGGCGCGGTTGAAGAGTTCCGCCGACTACTCATGCGCCGGCTTGTGCAGGGCGTATCCGTCACGGTCACCAAAGCCGATCGTGAGATCGTCCTCGACGGATTGCGCAATGATGACAGGTTGCAGACGCTCGTCGTCATGTTGGTTGACTCGCTGTGCCGCCAGTTCTGTAACAGCCCAAACGCCCCATACCTTCTTGCTGCGTCGAGTCACGCTGATGATGAAGAACTTGCCAATGATACCGCTGCAAAGTGGGCTGAGATAACCGACGAAGCCGTCTTTGTGATCGAGTTGTTGCTCGCCGCTAAAGGCAGAAGGCTGGACGGGGGAGCGGGCCACACCCAGCTCGCTAGTGCGCTGGCCATGGCGATGACCACCGAGTTCGTACACAAAACGATGCTCGAGCCGCCAGCGACTCAAGACGTTGTTGATGGCGGTATCTCGATGACTCCGGGCGCGGCCATCGTGTGGCTTCTGATCGAACCGGAACTCGCCGACGTGGCCCCATGATGGAGGAACGATCTGTCCTCGATCGAGCACTCGATGCCGCGGTTGACGTCGTCCTCGAAGAAACCCCGCCATTGCCTGTGATGCCGTCGTCGAGCGCCATTTGTGCCGAGCTTGGTATCGGTGTGTCGACGTTCTACCGGCTATTCAGCGGTGTCGAGGAGTACCGAAACTGTCTCGTCGATGAACTATTGAGCGCGCCGTATGAATTCGTTGAGCCCGATCTGGGAGCTCAACTCCTTGCGTTGGTTGATGCCGATCCAGATGAAACGAGTCTCGAGCCTGCGGCTTTGCAGATCGCGGAGTTGTACGACAAGGCGATCGCCAATGCTCCCGCTCCCCACGCGGATTGGATGCCGTGGATCCGCAACGAGACAGTCCGGACGTCGCTTCATCGGAGCGCACACGCCTCAGCCGACGTTGAAGGTCCGGCCGTTTCTCGGGTTGTCGATCACTTCGGTCGCCACGTGCTTGGCTCGGGCGGCGCTCGTGACCTGGTGCTTCGCCAGATCGCAATCACGATCGCTTCGAAGCTCTGTGGCATTGCCCAAGTTCGATGGACCCACGAGGATGTTGAGCTACCTCTGGTCGTAATGATCCGGTGGCGGCTCGGGACGGGCCAGATTAGCGGCCGGCCGGATGAACCGTCCTCCCGATAGCCTGCCCGCCTATGACGACATGGGCTCTTGATCTCGACGGCGTGCTGTGGACAGGGAAAGAGCCGATCGCAGGGTCGTCAGAAGCCGTGTCGCTGCTGCGGGCCGCGGGCCACGATGTCATCTTCGTCACCAACAACTCGTTCGCGACAATTGATGAGCAAGAGAACAAGCTCGCCTCATTCGGCATCGAAGGTAACGGCCACGTGGTGTCCTCGGCCCAAGCCGGTGCATCACTCGTCGAGGCTGGCGAGCGAGTGTTCGTCCTTGGAGGCCCGGGAATCGTCGAGGCCGTGTTGGCGAGGGGAGCGGAGCTCATCACCGAGGGCGTCAACGCCGGCGTTGCTGACGCTGTTCTCGTCGGACTCGACTGGGAGCTCACCTACCACCGGCTACTCGACGCATCTCAGCACGTGCGCGAAGGTGCTCGCTTCATTGCAACCAACAATGATTCCAGCTATCCAACCGAGAATGGTCTCTACCCGGGCGCTGGCGCGCTTGTCGCCGCTGTTGCCGTCGCCTCGGGCGGCACGCCGACTGTCGCCGGTAAACCGCATTCGCCCATTGCCGACCTCGTTCGACATCGATTCGGCAGTGACGGCATCATGGTCGGCGACCGCGCCGACACTGACGGTCTTTTTGCTCGTTCAGTCGGCTATCGCTTCGGACTCGTGTTCTCGGGCGTGACGAGCATTAATGATCTGCCGCTCGAACCGACTCCCGACGTGACGGCCGACGACCTCCTGGCTCTTGTCCGAGCTGAGCTGGCCTAACCGAGCTCGTCGTCAGCCAGCGAAGACAATCGACGCTGGTCTAGTGGATGAATCCAGTCTGACGGGTGAGGGTACGGGCCGCGGCCGGCGCCACCGGTTGGGTCGGTGAACAGTCGATGAAGACCGAGGGCGAGTAGGAATCCGAAGACGAATCCTACGACATGGGCCACCCAGGCGACGGACGACGAAGCACTGGTGAAGAACTGGAGCACAAACCAGCCAAGCAGGAACCAGCGAGCCCGGATGTCGACCACGATCAGAAACACCAAGGTTCTGATTGGTGCATCGGGGAACCAGGCGAGGTAGGCGCCCATAAGCCCGGCGATCGCTCCTGACGCGCCGAGGACGACAACCGTGCTTGATGGTTGGGCCGCCACATGGCCAAGCGTGGCGAAGATCCCCGCGACGAGGTAGAACGCGGCAAACGGCACGTGGCCGATGCGATCTTCGATGTTGTTGCCGAAGATCCAGAGGAACAACATGTTTGACGCCAGATGGGGCCAACTCGTGTGAAGGAACAGCGAGGTGATGAGAGAGAGAAGGACCAGTTTGTTGGGGAAGAGGGCTGGCTCTCCGTCGCCAGTGCCGGGATGGCAACTCGTTCGATCGCCGCCGCCGTAGGTGTCTGCGACCTCGGTGACCGTCAGCGGTCGCCCTTGCTGGATCTCGCATGGCACGGCGGCTACTTCGAGGTTGAACCGGAGTTCGTGGTCGATGCGAAAGTCGCCAGCCTCAGTGCTGACGACGTCGATCTCGCCCCGCCCGCCCTGTGCAAAGATGAACGCACTGATACACAGCGCCATGATGATCCAGGTGACGAAGGTGGTGCGTGACGTCGGGTTCTCGTCACGCAGCGGAAGCATCCCCGCACCGTATCTACAAACCCCAATGGCCCCGTACGCGTTTGAGAGCGCAGCGAACAAAGGCGCTTAGTGAACGAAGTGAACGGCGATGTGTCAAATGTCGCAAAAGTTTGCAGGTGCTAACTATTGCAAGCGCTAGCTGGCGTGCGTATAGTAGTACGCATGTTCACCACCGAAAACCTCATGAAACTTCCAGAGACCGCCATCGAGAACACTCGCAAGATGTTCGACGATGCCACCAAGCAGGCCGACGAGCTTCGCACCAAGTTCGAAACCATCGTTAAGAATGGCTTCGACATGGAGAACCTCGATCTTCCTAAGTTCGACATTCCAGGCGTTGACAGCGACAAGCTCGAAGCCGACGTCCGTTCGTTCGTCGAGAACGTCATGGGCTTCACCCTCGTAACCCGCCGTGAGCTCTCCGACCTCGAAGATCGCGTCGAGAAGGCAGAAAAGGCACTCGCCAAGAAGACGACCGTGGCCAAGAAGGCCGCTCCTCGCAAGGCAGCAAAGAAGCCAGCCGCCAAGCGCAAGACTGTTGCGAAGGTCACCGCTTCCGCAAAGTGATTTCACTTTCCTAAAGATCCCCTTTAGCAACTACCGCCCCGGACTTGTTCCGGGGCGGTAGCGTTTTTGCCCATGACCGCCAGACGCCGACTTGACGCTGAGCTTGTTCGCCGCTCGCTGGTTTCCAGCCGAGAGGCTGCGCGCCGCGAGATCGAAGCCGGCAACGTCATGGTTGGCGGCGCCATTGCGGCCAAACCTGCGAGGCTTGTGCTGTCGTCGGATGACGTGCAGCTCATTGGACCGCCTCCCAAGTTCGTTAGCCGGGCCGGCGGCAAGCTCGAGGGTGCCCTCGATGGCTTTGGTGTTGACCCCACGGGGCTGCACTGCCTCGACGCAGGCTCGTCAACGGGTGGGTTCACTGATTGCCTGCTGCAGCGGAAAGCGAACCGGGTCGACGCAATCGACGTGGGAACCAATCAACTCCACGAGAAGGTGCGAGCGAGTCGTCGAGTCCATGTGCGAGAGCAGACCGACATCCGCACGGTGACGCTCGAGATGATTGACGGGCCGGTCGACCTTGTGGTCGGCGACCTCTCGTTCATCTCCTTGCGGTCTGTGCTCCACACGCTCGTCGGCCTGGCCAAAGCTGACGCCTGCCTGTTGCTCCTCATCAAACCGCAGTTCGAAGCCGGTCGCCAAGAGGCGTCGAAGAACAAGGGCATCATTCGTGATCCAGAGATCTGGCGTCGCGTCATACATGAGGTGGCAACTGAGTCGATGCGCGTTGGAGCTGGCATGATTGACGTCATGACGTCACCGGTACGGGGCACGGCAGGAAATACAGAGTTCATCGGACATTTTGTTGTTGGCGCTCAACAACCGGCCGCCCTCGAGCACAGAGTCGATGCCGTCATCGATGCGCTGGAAGAGGCAACGCTAGGTGAGGCACGGTGACGAGTCTCGCGCTTGTGGTGCACCATTATCGCGACGAAGTTGCTGAGCTGGCCGCTCAGGCGATTGCCTGGTGCAACAACGCTGGGGTGCGAGTCATCATGCACCCCGACGACGCCGAGGTGGTCGACACTGTCGCTCTCGGTGTCACTCTCGAAGAGCTCCGGGGCGCCGATGTGTGCCTAAGTCTTGGAGGCGACGGCACCATCCTCCGCGCCGTGCAGCTCGTTGGCTGTTCGGGCGTGCCGATTATTGGACTCAACGCTGGCCGGCTTGGTTACCTGACCGAGTTCGACCCTTCCCAGCTTGATGAAGCCCTAGAGATGTGGCGCAAAGGTGAGCTCAGCATCGATCATCGCATGTTGCTCAACATGACAATCGAGTCAGATCGCCAATCGGTTTCGGGTTTTGCCCTCAACGAAGTTGTTGTGGAGCGGGCCGAAAGTGGTCACACCGTCAGAGTCGAAGCACTGATCAACGGCCGTTCGTTCACTACGTTTCTCGCCGACGGCATCATCGTGTCGACGCCTACTGGCAGCACCGCGTACTCATTGTCAGCCGGTGGGCCAATTGTCGAACCGTCGTCAACGGCGATATTGCTCACGCCGGTCGCCCCCCACATGGTGTTCGACCGCACAATGGTGCTCAACGGCAATTCGACGGTCGAGCTCAAGGTCGAGGGCTACCGGGCGGCCGCCGTCACGCTCGATGGCCGCCAAGTCGCAACTCTCGAGCCGGGCGAATCGATTCGCTGCTGCTCGGCCGATGTTGCCGCCAAATTCCTTGTCACCGGTGAGCGCGACTTCCACTCCATCCTCAAGGAGAAGTTCGGTCTCACCGACCGGTAGGTCCTCATGCTTGTCGAACTTGTTGTCAGTGACCTTGGGGTCATTGATCAGATGTCGCTCACGTTTCCCGGTGGTCTTATTGCGCTGACCGGTGAAACGGGCGCGGGTAAGACCCTGTTAATCGATGCTATCTCGCTCTTGATGGGCGGCCGGGCCGAGCCTGGTCTGGTGCGGTCAGGGGCCGAGCAAGCGTCAATCGACGGACGGTTTATTCGTGATGGCGAGGAGTATGTCCTGTCTCGGGTTGTGCCCGCCGACGGCCGCTCTCGGGCTTACATCAACGGTCGACCGGCGACGGTTGGGGCCTTGGCCGAACTCGGCGCGACGCTGGTTGACCTGCACGGGCAACACTCACACCAGTCGTTGCTCGGTATTGAAGCGCAACGACGGGCCCTCGACGCGTTCGGCAAGGTCAATCTTGCACCCTATGAGGCGGCGAAAGCCACGCTCCGTGAGGTCAATGCGAAACTCGAGGAACTTGGAGGCGACCCGAGGGCGAGGGCGAGAGAGCTCGATCTCATCCGTTATCAGGTCGACGAACTCGACGCGGCGCAGATCAACGACGCCGGTGAGCTCGATGCCCTGGCCGAGCGCGAAGATGGTCTGGCGAACGCAGTCGAGTACCAAGAGGCGGCAAGTCGAGCGCTCGACCTTTTGGCCGGCGGCTCAGACGAATCTGATCTCTCGGCTCGAGATGGTGTGGCCAAGGCGATCTCATTACTTGACCAGCGAGGCCCGTTCGCCGAGATCGTTGCTCGGTTGCGAGACTTGCTCGCCGAAACCGACGATCTGTCCGACACATTGCGGTCGGCGGGCGATCTGATCGAGCGTGATCCAGATGAACTAGCTCGGGTGAGAGCCAGACGCCAAGAACTTCGCGACTTGTGCCGAAAGTACGGCGACACACTCGAAGCTGTCATGGCCGAGCACACCTCGCTTAGCGAGCGGTTCAACGAGCTGGTGTCATACGACGAGCGGGCGGCTGCACTTGATGGTCAGCGATCAGAAGCAGAAGCGGCGGTGGCCAAAGAGGCCAAGAAAGTCGGCGCAAAGCGGCGTAAGGCGGCGCCAAAGCTTGGTACTGCCATAGAGCAATATTTGCCCGAACTGGCGATGCCAAAGGCGAAGGTTGGTATCTCGGTTGATGGCGACGACGGTGCACAGGTCGAGTTTCAACTCTCGGCCAACCCCGGATCGCCCCTGCAATCACTAGCGAAAGTGGCCTCTGGTGGCGAACTCGCTCGGGCCATGCTTGCGCTCCGTAGTGTGCTGTCTGACGCCCCGCCAATTCTTGTGTTTGACGAGGTCGACGCAGGTATTGGTGGCCAGGCTGGTTTTGCTGTTGGCCGGGCGCTCGCCGCCCTTGGCGACCGTCACCAGGTTCTGGTCGTCACGCACCTGCCGCAAGTCGCGGCGTTTGCCGACTGTCATCTTGCGGTCGAGAAACGTCAAGGCGACGACACGACTGTTTCCGAGATCCGAGTTCTCGATGGTGATGACCGGGTTAGCGAACTGGCCAGGATGCTGTCTGGTCAGCCTGACTCGGCCGCAGCTCGACAACACGCTTCCGAGCTGCTCACCGAAGCAGCCTCCCAACACCACTAAAACGAACACTTTGGTACGCGAAGTGTTCCCGGGGTCAAGACCCCAAAAGGTTCGTTTTAGGTGTTTGAAAGTGAACGGGTAAGGAATGCGACGACGGCTTGGCCGTAGCCGGCAGCGTCTACTCGTAGTGAGTCGATGTGGTCGGCACCATGGATCGTCAGTGTGTCGCCGCCCGTAACCTTGGCTAGCCGCTCCAGGTTGGAGTGGTCGATTGCTGAGTCCGCGTCGCCGTGGATATGCAGCATCGGTACGTTCCGGATAAAGGCAACCGACTCGAGGTTGATCGGAGCGTGGCCTTGTGCCAGCAGCCGCATGGCTGCTGGCACAAGGCCAAAGACCGACGCCGGAACGCCAAGTAGGTCGGCCGCCTGAGCCTTTACGATGTCGCTGAAATCGACAAAGGCGCTATCGGTAACCACGGCGAAGACGTTGCATTCGTTCGAGGCGGCGACGGCGGCGTGACCGCCAGCGCTGAATCCAGCAATCGCAACCGGCTGTTCTGACGTCTCCGCGGCCCAGCGCACCGCAGCTGTGATGTCAGCGGCCTCGAGCACGCCGCCGGAGTGTGGATGGGTGCCATTGCCGTAGCCAAGGCTGATCACGAGTGAGCTGAATCCTGACTCGGCGAGCATGGCCGCCAGTTCGAGCCGAGGACCGGGATCGGTCGCCCGAGGATCTTCTGAGGTTTCAAACCCGTGAACGATGACGACGGTTGCGGCGGATCCGTCAACCGGGATCCACCAGGCTCGACACCCTGCGGAGTACTCGATGTCGGCGAAGTCGAGGCCAACCTCGTCGGGAGAGCGGCCAGCATTTGCTTCGCCGCCAAACGCCATCGCCGCGAGCCGGGGTCGAGTTGCCAGCGCCGCGACTGCGGCCGACAGCACAGCAACTGCACCACTAGCTAAAAGTCCACACCAAACAGTTGCTTTCCGACGGCCCATATCTGAACACTAGGTCAGAGCTGCGACGGAGGCGCTCACGTCGTCGGTCAGTTGCTCGGCGTTGGCCTCAATCGACTCGACAACGGTCAAAAGCGCCATCTCGACCTGCTTGGTGCCATCGGGATCGAACGCGAGTCGAGGGCGTCGGGACAGGATTCGCTGGATCCGGGCGGCAACGGTGCCCGCGTTGCCAAGAGAGTCTGGCATTGGCCACGCGGCAACGTCGTCGAGGTGGGTTCCCCACGCGTCGTTGTCAGGAGCGTTGACCATCGGAAGCAGTTCGGCTCTGACAAGCCCAACCGCTCCAAGCGCCCGTCCGACGGCCACCCGGTTGTGGGCCGCCCCGAGGAGCACACCATCGAGCAAGATCTCTGGTCCGATGTGGGCTACGGCACGGCTCGCGCCCCGGCTCAGATCTGAGCCGACTAGCGCAGCACCAACTGTTCGCTGCCACTGCAGGAAGAGCCGGTGGCTATGGAACACATCGTCGGTTCGGTAATGCAGCGTGACGCCAGCATCAATGCCCTCATTGCCGCTCGGCCGACGCAACCGGTAGCGCCCCATGGCGGCGAGGTCGGGCAAGGTTGCGCCGAGTCCAACCAGTTCGGCCGGGTCATGATGATCGAGCCGGTCAACTACGCAGACGTGGGCGCCAAAGTTCACGCGTCGATCGCGCCGTAGATCATGGCCTTTAGCTCTTGGCGACTCGGGTAGGCCGAAGACGGCATGAGCTGGGTGAACCCGACCACGATGAGGTCTTCGGCTGGGTCGATCCAGAAGAGAGTTGATGCGGCACCGCCCCACGCAAACTCGCCAGGCGAACTCAGGACGCCAGCCAAGGCAGGATTCAGCACGACTGAGAAGCCGAGTCCGAATCCGATGCCGTCGTAGCTGGTCTCGGAGAACACCGGCATGCCCATTGAGGCGAGGTCGCCGCCCGACGGCAGGTGGTTTGACGCCATGTATTGCACTGTCTTGCGCCCAATGATTCTGACGCCGTCGACCGTGCCGCCGCCGAGTAGCATCGAACAGAAGCGGTGGTAATCGGCCAGGGTCGACATGAGTCCGCCACCGCCGGACAAGAACGCAGGCTTCGATCGTGCACTTGCCTTGTCGTCATTGCCTTCGAGCCGGAGCATCTTTGTGTCTGGGTCGGCGCCTTCGGGGATGCCGAAGGGGCTGAGTGAGGGGTGCGCGTAGTTGGTGGCGAGACGGTCGGCCTTCTCGGCGGGAACGAAGAACCCAGTGTCAACCATGCCGAGCGGGTCAAAAATGTTTTGCTGGAGGTAGGTGTCGAGCGGTTGTCCGCTTATGAGCTCGACCAGGTGTCCACACACGTCGGTAGCAACGCTGTAGGCCCAACGAGAGCCGGGGGAGAAGAGGAGCGGGATGTCGGCCAACTTCTCACACATGTCGGCCAATGAGGTGGCAGGGTTGCTGATGCCGCTCCTGCGGTAGAGGGCGTCGACGGGGTGGTTGCCGATGAAGCCATAGGTGAGGCCAGAGGTATGACGCAAGACGTCTTGCACCGTCATCTCTCGCTCGGGATGCACGGTGTGGAAGTTGGCTGGCGTGCCATCGGCCCAGACCTTGAGGTTGGCCCAGGACGGGATGAACCGCGACACGGGGTCGGTGAGTTGGAAGCGGCCTTGCTCGTAGAGCTGCATCAATGCCACTGAGGTGATTGGCTTCGACATCGAGTAGATGCGAACGATCGTGTCGGTCTCCATCGGCCGCTGCTCTTCGACGTCGGCGAAACCTTGTGCCGAAAGGTGCGCCACTTTGCCACCTCTGGAGACGACGAGGGAGAAACCTGGGTAGCGGCCGTTGTCGAGATAGTTGGACGCAACGTGGTTTTCGATGTTGGCGAGTCGGTCGGCGTTGAGCCCAACCGTGGCGGGGTCAACGAGGTCAAATGGTGCTGGCATAGGAAGCAATCTTGCTTTGTCGCCAGCGGTTCTGCCAATCCGCGGTGATTGTCTGTCGCATTCGGGCCGCGGGCCGCAAAAATGCCGTTACCTTGGTGCAGCGGAGTTGTAGGAGCGGTAGTTGTGCCGCGTGAGCCGTCAGGGGCACCCATGACCAAGCACATCTTCGTAACCGGTGGAGTGGTGAGCTCGCTTGGAAAGGGCCTCACCGCATCGTCGCTCGGACGACTGTTGAAAGCTCGAGGACTGCATGTGACCATGCAGAAGCTCGACCCTTATCTCAACGTCGACCCCGGCACGATGAACCCGTTCGAACACGGCGAGGTCTACGTGACCGACGACGGCGGTGAAACCGACCTCGACCTCGGCCACTACGAGCGGTTCATCGATGAGTCGCTCACCCGCGGATCAAACGCCACCACGGGTTCGATCTACAGCTCGGTCATTGCGGCCGAACGTCGGGGCGACTATCTCGGCAAGACCGTGCAGGTCATCCCGCACATTACTGACGAGATCAAGCGGCGGATCCACCAGCTCGACTCCGATGATGTCGACGTGTCAATCACCGAAGTTGGCGGCACCGTCGGCGATATCGAGATTCTCCCGTTCCTCGAAGCGATCCGTCAGTTCCGGCTTGATGTCGGTCGCGAAAACGTCTGCTACGTCCACGTCACGCTTGTGCCCTTTATCGGCCCCGCCGGCGAACTGAAGACGAAACCAACCCAGCACTCAGTTACCGAGCTCCGAAGCCGTGGCATCCAGCCTGACGTCATCGTGTGTCGATCCGATCGTCCAATCTCCGAAGGACTTCTCGCCAAGATCTCCAACTTGTGCGATGTGCCGCTCGACAGCGTGATCAATGCGCCAGATGCATCGAGCCTCTACGAGATCCCGCTCACCATGCACGAAGGTGGTCTCGACAAATCGGTGTGCAACCTTCTCGGCTACGGCGACCTCAAGCCTGACCTCACCGAGTGGAGCGAACTTGTTGCGCTCGTCGAGAGCGCCTCAGAGCCTCTGACCGTCGGCGTTGTTGGCAAGTACGTTGCGCTTCCTGATGCCTACTTGTCGGTCGCTGAATCACTTCGGCACGCTTCAATCCATGCCGGCGTCGACATCAAGATCGAATGGATCTCTTCTGATGATGTAGAGGGACTTCTCGTCGATCAGGCCCTCGGTCACCTCGACGGCATTGTGCTGCCAGGCGGATTCGGCGAGCGTGGCATCGAAGGCAAGATTGAAGCGGCTCGCTTCGCCAGGATCAACGAAGTCCCCTGCCTTGGCCTCTGCCTCGGAATGCAGGTGATGACCATTGAGTACGCTCGAAACGTACTTGGTCTAGAAGGCGCTCATTCAAGCGAATTCAACAGCCAAGACGCCACAACGCCGTATCCGGTCATCGATCTGATGGACTCCCAGCGCGATGTCACCGATAAGGGCGGCACAATGCGCCTCGGTGCCTACGTCGCCGTGCTCGACGAGGGCTCGCAGGTGCGGCGCATCTATGGACAGTCGGTGGTCAAAGAGCGTCACCGTCACCGCTACGAGTTCAACCCGAAGTACAAGAGTCGCTTTGAAGAGTCAGGGTTCCGTTGCTCCGGCAACTCTCCAGACGGACACCTCGTCGAATTCATCGAGCTTCCCGGTCATCCATTTTGGATCGGCACCCAGGCCCATCCCGAGCTAAAGAGCCGTCCAAATCGGCCCGCGCCGCTGTTCCAATCGTTTATTGACACCACACTCGAGCGGGCCAAGCGGTTGCATCCTGAGCGTTACACCGAGGTCAAATCGGCAAAGGTCGAATCGGCCGAGGCCGAATCAGTCGAGGCATGACCGATTCGGTCAGCACCTCACCGTTCACTCACGTCAGCGACGAGCTCATTCATGAGGGCGCCATCATTTCGTTTTTCGAAGGCACCTTTGAGGGTCCAGATGGCGTGACATTTAAAAGAGATATCATTCGTCACCCTGGCGCCGTCTCGGCGGTCGCCGTCGATGACGGGCATGTCTTCCTGGTGCGACAATATCGAGCTCCGCTCGACGCTGACCTTTGGGAAACGCCTGCGGGCAAGCGAGACGTAGCGGGCGAGCCGCCCGAGGTCACGGCCGCCCGTGAACTCGAAGAAGAAATTGGCATGAAGGCCGGCTCGCTTGTCGAGCTGATGATGGTTCACCAGTCGCCGGGCTTCTGTGACGAAGATCAGTACATCTATCTCGCTACCGACCTCACCCCGGTGCCGCAACGGCTCGAGGGTATTGAAGAGCAGCATCTCGTTGTCGACCGCGTTAGTACCGATCAGGCCATTGCGATGTGTCTCGACGGCCGAATCACCGACGCGAAGTCGATCTGCGGCATCCTGGCCGCAGCCCGCACTCTCGGTTGGTAGCTGACCGCGTGAACGCCGCCCACTTGCTGCATCTTGCGAGCCGGTTCGTTTCGGCGTGCCGCCCTGGCGCACCGACAGCCATGCAGCTGGGGTGGGCCCAAAAGCAGCTCAGTCCTAGCGAGCTCGCGCTTTGGGAACGAATGAGCAACCCAGACCAACGCCACTCGATAGCCGTCGCTCAGGCGGTTACCGAGCGGCTGCCCGCGGCGCCCGCATGGGTCGTTGCGGCTGCGTTGTTGCACGATGTGGGCAAGGTCGACTCAGGTTTACGGACTCCCGCTCGTGTTGTGGCAACGCTCTTTTGGGGCGTGTCGCCAAGTGAGCGCGCGACCCAATGGAGCGAGGCCCCCGGGGTGCGGGGCCGGCTCGCTCGATACCACCTGCATCCTGAAATTGGGGCTGAGCTCTGTGAGGCTGCTGGTAGCCACAGCGCGACAAGCACCTGGACTCGGGAACATCATTTTGACGACAGTCAGTGGTCGACACCTCACGCATTCGGCACCATCTTGAAGGCCTGCGATAACGACTGAGTTTCAATTTCATCGTTCTGTCTTCTGAATCAGGTGACGTCCGTCTCACTCTGATATGGTCAACCGACTACCCAGCACCGCCACGACGGTCGGTGCCGAATGATTGTCACTTGAGGAGACTTTGTGAGATCACGAGTACTGCTGCTCGGACTCCTACTCTTTGCACTTTTGGGCCTGTCCGCCGCTCCGGCGCTGGCTCAAGACGCGGAGCAGAGCGTAGAAGTGAAGCTGACCACCACCGATCCAGACGGCGAGAAAGTCCCCATTGTCGGAGTGAGCTTCGTCGTTAGTTTGGATGGCGACCTGGTCGGCGAGGGTGTGTCAAACGAAGAAGGCATCTTCTTGCTGCCGGTCGACGGTGTTGGCGAGTACACACTTGCGATCGACCCAAACTCGCTGCCTGAAGGCGTTGCGCTTCGTGATCCTTCAGTCACCGAACGAACCGCAAAGGTCGAGGCGGGACGGGCCACTGGCCGAGCAATCTTTGCCCTCGAATCAAGCGAAGGTATTGCCTTCCGCGAGAGTGGCGAAACGGGCGGAATCCGTGCCGTTCAGCTTGCACTTGACGGTGCGAAGCTCGGATTGTTCCTCGCAATGGGCGCCATTGGGCTCAGCTTGATCTACGGCACGACCGGGCTTACCAACTTCGCTCATTCCGAGATGATCGTCTTCGGAATGATGGCCGCCTACTTCTTCAACTTCTACGGCCTGGCCGGATTCATGGGGTTCTTGGCCTCCTGGCCCGCTCCCTTTGGAGGTGGTGTCAACCTCATTCTTGCTGGCCTTCTCGCCATGGTTTGTGGTGGTGGCCTTGGCTGGTTGCTCGATGCATGGCTTTTCCGCCCAATGCGCAAGATCGGCATCGGCGTCTACTCGCAGATGATCGTGACCATCGGTCTTTCAATCCTGCTCCGCTACTTCCTCAAATACCTGTTCGGGGGCGCTCCTCGTTTCTACAAGGACTACACCGCCCAGACCGATATCTCACTAGGTATCGCTTCCACAACGCCGAAGGATCTCATCGCAATGGCGTTCAGTGTCATCGTGCTCGGTGGCGTCGGGTTTGCGCTTACTCGCACCCGAATGGGCAAGGCCATGCGGGCCGTTGCCGACAACCGTGACCTCGCAGAAAGCTCAGGCATCGACGTTGAGCGCGTGATCCGTCTTGTCTGGATAGCTGGTGGTGCACTTGCTGCTCTTGGCGGTGTACTGCTCGGACTTTCCGAGGTGCTCAACTGGCTCCTCGGATTCCGAATGTTGCTGCTCATCTTCGCTGGCGTCACGCTCGGCGGCCTCGGCACTGCGTATGGTGCACTGCTTGGCTGCCTTCTCGTCGGAATCGGCATTCAGGTCTCAACACTCATCATTCCGATTGAGCTGAAAAACGCAGGTGCACTGCTTGTCATGATCGTCGTTCTTATGCTCCGACCCCAAGGCATCTTGGGCCGAGCCTCACGGATCGGATAGGGGAGCCACATGTTCGCTACTGACTTAGCAAGCATCTTCAGCGATGCACTCACCCAGGCGTTCGGACCCGAAGCGGTGGTATTCGCTATCGCCGCTATCGGGCTCAACATTCACTTCGGCTACACCGGCCTTCTCAACTTCGGCCAGGTTGGATTCATGCTCATGGGGGCCTATGGCCTCGGCATCGGTATCGCCATTTGGGACCAGCACTGGTTTGTCTCCATCTTCATCGGCGTTATCTTCTCGCTCGGACTGGCGTTGATATTGGGCTTCCCGACGTTGCGGTTGAGGGCTGACTATCTTGCCATTGTGACGATTGCAGCGGCCGAGATCGTGCGGCTTATCGCGCGCTCGAAGCCGATGCGAGGCATCACGCGAGGGGCGGAGGGTCTTAACGAGTGGGCTGGCCCATTCCAAGACATGACGCCGTGGCAAAACTCGACCTACGACATTGGGCCCATGACCTACACGAAGATGCAGGTCTTCGTGGTGGTCTTTGGTTGGGCGCTCGTCGCGCTGCTCGTGGTGTTTGTGTACCTCCTGATGTCGAGCCCCTGGGGTCGAGTTCTCAAGGCTATTCGTGAAGACGAAGATGCCGCTCGAGCGCTCGGCAAGAACGCCTACTGGTACAAGATGCAGTCGCTTATGATCGGTGGTGTGATCGGCGGCTTCGCTGGCATGCTCCAGGTCATCGGCAAGGGCACTGTTCAGCCCGACACGTTCGTGCCCCAGATCACCTTCTTCGCCTGGACCGTACTCATTCTCGGTGGAGCGGCTCGAGTGTTCTCACCCGTTGTGGGCGCCATCATCTTCTGGTTCCTGCTCACCATCGCGGAGGGCCTGCTCAGATTGTTGGTCGAAACCGACTGGCTTCCGACAAGTATCCTCAATGCGACCGATATTGGTGACTTCCGCTTCATGTTTATGGGGCTCGCACTGATGTTGCTCATGATCTTCCGACCACAAGGCATATTCGGCGACCGAGCGGAAATGGCACTCGATGACAAATAGTCCGACATCCACAGCGTTGAACTTTGAAGAAGTTCCTGGCTCGAAGAAATCTGATCCGATTCTCACTGTCGACAATCTTCGACGCAGCTTCGGCGGACTCGTTGCCGTCGACGTCGACCACCTCGAGGTCCAACGCGGCGTCATCACCGCACTCATCGGCCCAAATGGCGCGGGCAAGACAACGTTTTTTAACCTGCTCACCAACTTCGATCAGCCAGACACGGGCACTGTGCTCTTTGATAACGAAGATGTCACCGGTCGACCATCGCACGCGTTGGCCCGACTCGGCATGATCCGTACATTCCAGCTCACCAAGGTAATGTCGAAGATGACGGTGATCGACAACATGAAACTTGGGGCTACCGGTCAGGCCGGTGAATCCATGTGGAAGGGGCTCATACGCCCGTTGTGGAAGGACCAAGAGAGCACCATCGAGAAGCGGGCTGACGAGCTTCTTGAGCGCTTCAAGCTCGACCATATGCGCAACGAATTTGCGGGCACGATGTCGGGCGGCCAGCGGAAGCTGCTGGAGATGTCACGAGCGTTGATGGCCGACCCAAAGGTCGTCATGCTTGACGAGCCGATGGCTGGTGTCAACCCTGTGCTGACCCAATCTCTACTCGAACACGTCAAATCGCTTCGAGACGAAGGCATTTCGGTCGTGTTCGTCGAGCACGACATGGATGTGGTTCGTGACATTTCTGACTGGGTTGTGGTGATGGCAGAGGGCTCGGTGATTGCCGAAGGGCCGCACGAAAGCATCGGTGCTAACCAAGCAGTCATCGACGCCTACCTCGGAACGCATCACGACTCGGCCCTCGATTTCGAAGATGGCGCCGACCTCCTGAATGATGGGAAAACGCAATGACGACCCCAGTAGTAGAAATCCGAGACGTCCACGCTGGTTATATACCGGGTGTGAACATTCTCAACGGCGTCAACCTCATCGCGCAGGAAGGCGAGCTAATCGGCATCATCGGGCCAAACGGCGCGGGTAAGTCGACAATGATCAAGGCGATGTTCGGCCTAGTAAACATTCGTGAGGGAGAGGTCCTACTCAAGGGTGACCCCATCACGAATCTCAAGGCACACGCTCTGGTCGAGCGGGGGATTGGGTACGTTCCGCAGAACAACAACGTGTTCCCGAGCCTGACAATTCGAGAGAACCTCGAAATGGGCAACTTCTTGCGGCCTGAGACCAACGCCGAGCGCGTGAGCTTTGTGATTGATCTCTTCCCTCACCTGAAGGATCGAATCGACCAGCGAGCCGGGTCGTTGTCTGGTGGCGAGCGTCAGATGTTGGCCATGGGGCGAGCACTCATGATGGGTCCGTCGGTGTTACTCCTTGATGAGCCTTCTGCCGGCCTCTCACCTGCCTTGCAAGACCAGGTGTTCATTCGAACCAAGCAGATCAACACCACCGGCGTGACAATTATCATGGTTGAGCAGAACGCGAGTCGCTGTCTTCAGATCTGTGACCGTGGCTATGTGCTCGACCAGGGTACGAACGCCTACAGCAACACCGGACCTGCACTGCTGAAAGACCCGAAGGTCATCGAGCTCTACCTCGGTACCCTCGCCAAGTCCCACCAGTAGCGGCGCTTTGTTGTAGGTATCGGATACGTATGACAATTGGCTAGCTGCTGCGTAGCTTGGCGAACAGATCGTCGAGTGCTTCGCGAAGGAGCGAAGCCTCGGTCTGATTGCGCTGTTTGGCAAGTTTGGCAAGACGGTCGAGTGCGGCCCGTGAGTAGTAGTTACTCTTCAGAACCATCTTCTCCTCGACGTAGATGGCGACGCGTCCGCCGCCTTCACGCTTGCCCCTGGCCAGCGCCTGGTTGGCGCACTGAAACAAGTCATTTGTTTCGGTCGCGTGGGGAGGTCGAGCGGCGACTCCAAACGTTGCCCCGATCGTCCAGCCATCGACCGGATTCGCTTCGAGGTGGGTCCTGACCTCTTCAAGCAGGATCAAGGCGTTCTCAGGTGAGGCATTGGGTAGCGCGATGCCGAACTCGTCGCCACCAAGGCGGCCAACGATGGCGTCCTTCGGGAGCGAGCCGACGAGCGTATCTATCCACACCTGGAGGACCCGATCGCCTGCCTCTCGCCCGTGTTCGTCGTTCAGTTGCTGGAACTTGTCGAGGTCGGCGAGGGCCACTGCGACCGTTCCGCCCGCGACAACTCCGTCGATCTTGGCGACGAGATCGTCGATCTGGATCGTGCGTTCATGACCATGCCAGTTCATCTTGATATCCATAGTGAATATATATGCGCGATACATATATATGTCAAGGAAATGTTCAGTTGCCAGGTACGGGGTGCATCGACGCCAGGGGAAAACGGACGATGCCCGGCCACAAGGGCCGGGCATCGAAGTAGTACGTGACTCAGTTGGTCTTATGAAGCGAAGACGTACTGGTCGAGTGAGGCGTCGAGGCCTGTAGCGGTGTAGGTAACGATACGGAAGCTGGCTGCTGCTGGCTCGCCAGCGTCAACGAACTCGTATGGGCCACCGAAGCCGTCATAGTCAGGGTCGCCGCCACCAGCGATGATTGCAGCGCAGTCAGCGAAGGTGGTGCACTTCTCGCCACCCTTGGTGACATCGTTGATCTCGGCCGCAATGGCGAGAGGATCGTCGCTACCAGCAACCTCGGCTGCGAGAGCCGTGATGATGATGGCGTCGTAGGTCTCTGCACCATAGGAGAAGACGTCAAACGCTTCGCCGTATGCGCCTTCGAAGCGGTCGGTGAGTGTGGTGATGGTGGTCAGGTCGACTGAAGGGAGGGTTCCCTTGAGGCCTTCAAGAATGCTGACGTCGGAGAGGCCGTCACCGGCGCTCTCGACGAAGCCATCCACGCCATACACGTTGAGGGCGGTTGGACCGATTCCCTTTTCGTTCATGGTGGTGAGGATGTTTGTTGCTTCAGCGAAGGCAATGACGACGATGGCATCAGTATTGGCAGCAGCCAGTGCGGATACTTCGGCGTCAAAGTTCTCAGTGTCGACGGCGTAGGCGATGAACTCGACTACTTCGCCGCCCTGGCCTTCAAAGCTGTCCTTGAATGCGTTGGCGAGACCTTCGCCGTAGCTTTCTTGGCGATACACGACAGAGACAGTTGCGTTACCGTCGTCGGCGACCAAGTTGGCGAGCACCTTGCCCTGGAGCAGGTCAGATGGGGCCGTACGGAAGTAGAGGCCGTTGTCTGCGTAGGTGGTGAAGTCAGGTGAGGTGTTGGCCATCGAGAACTGGATCACATTGGATGTGGTGATCTTGTCGATGACAAGCTTTGACACGGCTGAAGAAGCGGCACCGACGATGACGTCGGCCTTGGCTGCGAGCAGACGGTCGACCGTTGGGTTGGCAATATCGACGTTGGTGTCACCAGAGTCGCCCTCTTCGAGGACGACGTCGTTGCCGAGCACGCCGCCAGCGGCGTTGATGTCTTCGACTGCGAGACGAGCGCCTGCAACCTCAGGTGGTGCCAAGAAGGCAAGGTCACCGGTGAGCGGGATCAAGGTGCCGACCGTGAGGACGCCGTCAGCGGAAGCTGATGCGCCTTCGGTCATGGCCTCGGTGGTGTCGGTCATGGCTTCAGTGGTGTCAGTCATGGCCTCCGTGGTCTCGGTGGCGGCTTCGGTGGTCTCTGGCTCAGCGGTGGTGTCAGCGGCATCGCTGCCGCATGCTGCGGCGACGAGGCTGAATGCCGCAAGCAGCGCCATTAGCCGTGTAAGGCTTTTCTTAGTCATTTACTCTCCTCGTTAGGGTTACGAGTATTTGGCTCCATCTGGAACCAACACGTGAACCTAGCCGGTTCGTAGCGTAGATGTTGTCGCGTCACCAATCCGAAACCATATTACGATCTGTGGAATCGCGAAGATGAGGCGAAATGTGGCTCTAGTACTGGAGAGTGGCCGATTGCGAGCAGGTTAGATAAGTAGGCCGCTTGCCGCGCGAACTCGTTGCATTACCGGTTCAGCGACTTTACGAGCCTTTTCGGCCCCGACGGCGAGCGCAGCGCGAATGTCGGCTTCTTCGAGGGCCGCGTGCCGTGCCTGGAAAGGTTCGAGGACTGCAATCACCGCTTCTGCCGCGTCGGACTTCAGTGGCCCGTATTGGCTATAGCCGGCCGCAAGGTGCTCAGGGTCACCACCGGTGGCGGCGGCAAGAATGTCGAGGAGATTCGAGACTCCTGGCTTGGAGGCACGGTCATATCGCACCTCACCGTCGGTATCGGTGACTGCTCGTTTCAGCTTCTTCATGATCTGTTTCGGATCGTCAAGCAAGCCAATCGTTCCCGCCGGCGAGTCAATCGACTTCGACATCTTGTTTTCAGGATGCTGCAGGTCCATGATGCGGGCTCCCGTCTCGGGAATGCGATGTTCGGGAAGCACGAAGGTTTCGCCGTATTGGGTGTTGAAGCGCATCGCCGCGTCACGCGCAATCTCTACGTGCTGGCGTTGATCGTCGCCAATCGGAACCACATCAGTGTCATAGAGCAAGATGTCGGCCGCCTGGAGCGCGGGGTAAGTAAAGAGACCAGCAGAGATATAGCCACTTTGACGTTCAGACTTCTCTTTGAATTGGGTCATGCGGCTGAGCTCGCCAAACGCAGTGTTGCACTGCATGAACCAGGCGAGCTCACTGTGCTGGCGCACGTGGGACTGCACAAAGAGAATCGACTTTGCCGGGTCGATGCCGAGCGCGAGCAAGATGCGGGCAATCGCAAGCGTTCCTTCGGCCACCTCGCCAGGCTGTTTTGGCACGGTGAGAGCGTGCAGATCAACGATGCAATAGACGGCGTCGCAGGTGTCTTGCATCTCTACCCACTGCCGCAGGGCGCCAAGGTAATTGCCAAGGTGGACTGCACCAGAGGGCTGGATCCCACTGAATACTCGCTGTACGCCTGCTGCTTTGGTGCTCATGGCGTCGTATGGTATTCCGCCCTTGCGTCGCCTGTGCGCCTTTTGCGCCACTACAATCGCCGCCGTGTCATCTGTCCCGTCCCTGACCGCGCAAGATCAGAACGATGCCCCTGTCGACGCCAACTTTGGCTCCGGCAGCTACCAGGTGCGAACCGATGAGTTCGAGGGCCCGTTTGACCTGCTCCTCCACCTTATTTTGCGGGACGAAGTGGACCTCTACGAGGTTTCCCTGCTCGATATTGTCGACGCCTACCTCGCCGAACTCGCAAAGATTGACCACTGCGACCTTGAAGTCGCCACAGAGTTTCTGCTCATCGCGGCAACTCTGGTTGAACTGAAGTGTCGACGCCTCCTGCCAAACGATTCTGAGTTTGACCTCGACGATGAGTTGGCGCTGTGGGAAGAGCGCGACCTGCTGCTCTCGCGACTTCTGGAGGCCAAGACCTTCAAAGACGCAGCCAAGATGCTGGAGACCTTGGCCGAGAATGCGGCCAAGTCGTATCCTCGGCTCGTCGGCCTCGAAGAACAGTTCCTCGACCTGACCCCTGATCTGCTTGCCGGCGTGAAAGCGAGCCAGCTTCGGAAAGCCCTTCTGAAGGTCATCGCGCCAAAGCCGATCATCACCGTGCCGCTCACCCACATCACGCAGGTCAAGGTCAGCGTTGCTGAAGTAATGACGTCACTCATTGAGCTACTGCCACGGCTCGGCAGCAGCACATTTCGCTCGCTCACCCAGGACTGCACCGAGCGGATCGAAGTTGTCGTTCACTTCTTGGCAATCCTTGAGTTGTACAAACAAGGTGTTGTCGATGTCGACCAGGTGGGCGCGTTCGGCGAACTCACCGTGCAGTGGGTCGGCGAAGACTTTGATGCCGATTCACTTTTTGCCGATCTGTATGAGGGATAACCCGAGTGTCTGAGACCGACGTGCCCACAACGAGCGACGATGAATTCGCCGTTGACGCGATGTTCGCCAGCGACGACGACTTCTCAGTCGACGATTGGCTCCCTCCAGAGGAGCCACCGCCAAACACCCTGCTCGAAGGCGAAGAGGTCGATCTGACCGATGCACGCATCGAGGACACTGATGACGAGATCTACAGCACTGGCGATCACGATCTCGACGCCAAGCGGGCGATCGAGGCCATTGTGATGGTGTCGGCCGATCCCGTTGCCGAAGAGCTGCTGGCCCAGATCGTCGAAATGCCTGTCCATAGCATCCAGCGCCTCTGCCTCGATCTGGCAGTGTCGTATGAAGCTGAACAGCGTGGGTTTGTCTTCGTCAAGGTGGCGGGCGGCTGGCGCTATCAGACCCATCTACAGATGGCGCCACACATCGAGCGCTATGTGCTCGAGGGTCAGACAGCCAGGATGAGTGCGGCAGCCATGGAGACCCTGGCCATCGTGGCGTACAAACAGCCAATCTCGCGGGCCCAGGCGTCGGCCATTCGGGGAGTAAACGTCGACGGCGTCCTGCGAACGCTCGTGCTCCGTGGCTATGTTGAAGAAGTCGGGCGAGACGCTGGCCCTGGTCAAGCTGTGCTCTTCGGGACGACAAGCCAATTCCTCGAGCGACTCGGCCTCGCCTCTACGAAGCAGCTACCTCCGCTTGGCGAGTTCGTGCCAGGGGCCCATGTCCTCGAGGCACTCGAGCAGACGTTGAAGAACGATCTCCAGGTCCCGCTGCCCCTCGGCGACGCGGCAGAAGACAACGCGGCAGAAGACAACGCGGCAGAAGACGACGCCACTGCGCCAAACGTTCCGGCCGAGCCGGTATCGGAGTGGCTTCCGCTCGCGCCTGTCATCGATCTCCGCGGGGATGACGAGTGAGCGAGCCCGAGCGCCTGCAAAAGGTGTTGGCTCGCATTGGAGTTGGCTCTCGGAGGGCGTCGGAGGAAATTATTGATGCCGGTCGAGTGACAGTCAACGGTGTCGTCGCGACGCTCGGACAGCGAGTCGACGAAGAGAACGACAGCGTCGCCGTTGATGGCGTGGTGATGTCGGTGCAGCACGGCTTGATCACTTACCTGCTTAATAAGCCGGCAGGGGTTGTCAGTACGGCCTCCGACCCAGAAGGCCGACCGATCGTGATCGACCTCGTGCCGAAAGAACCGCGAGTGTTCCCGGTAGGCCGCCTCGATTATGAGACTGAGGGACTGCTGCTCCTCACCAACGATGGCGACCTCACCCATCGGCTCACCCATCCAAGCTTTGGTGTCGAGAAAGAATATTTGGCCGAAGTGGAGGGGCGTCCTACGAGAGCCGCCATCCGAGCCCTTCGTGAGGGCATCGAGCTCGAAGACGGTCTCACTGCACCGGCGAAGTCGGCAGCCTTCGGCGAGTCTGGCATCAAACTTACTATCCACGAAGGCCGGAATCGTCAAGTGCGGCGCATGTGCGACGCGGTCGGGTTTCCGGTGAGACGACTTGTTCGAATTAGGATCGGTCCGATTGTTGATACCACGCTGAAAGCGGGTGAGTGGCGGAAGTTAGAACGTGACGAGCTACTGGCCCTTCGACGAGCTGTCGGATTGGCTTCGGACGAACCGCCCCCGGTCGGCTAGTCTTCCCCGCCATGCCAGTACGAGCCATTCGCGGCGCGACCACCGTCGACGCTGACACCGCCGAAGAGATTCATCTCCATACCACTCAGCTTCTCGACGAGATTTATCAGAGAAACGGTCTCGTGCACGACGATGTCGTCAGCGTGGTGTTCTCTGCAACCCCCGACCTCCGATCGAAGGCGCCAGCAGTAGCCGCCCGTGACTTCGGCATGACCGATATCCCGCTCCTCTGTGTGCAGGAAATGGACGTCGACGGCGCACTCTCAATGTGTGTTCGGGCCATGATCCATGTCGAGATCGATCGTGACCGGTCCGAACTCACTCATTGCTTCTTGCGCGGTGCCACAGTATTGCGACCAGACCTCATGCCAGGGTCCGAAGGCAAACAATGACAGACGACTCCCTTCCGGTTCGCCGGGCGAACATCATTGGGTCTGGCCTGATCGGCGGCTCCGTTGGCATGGGTCTTCGTGCGAATGATTGGCATGTGTCGGTTAGCGACTGTGACGCGGCGGTCGCGGCGCAAGCAGTCAAGGTTGGAGCGGGTGATGTGGTCGGCCTCGATCCAGACGCCGAAATCACCATCATCGCGGTTCCTGTCAGCATGATTGCCGCCGAGGCTCAGCGGGCGCTCAACGAAACCTCGGGCTTTGTCACCGATGTTGGCTCGACCAAGGTCGACATTTGCCAAGCCGTAGCTGATCCTCGTTTTATTGGCGGCCACCCGATGGCTGGCTCTGAGCAAGATGGGCTCGACGGTTCACGGCCTCAATTGTTCCAAGGCGCAATGTGGGTTTTGACTCCTCTCGAACACACTGACGAAAACGGTTTTGCCCTTGTTCGTAAGGTGGTCAGACTGCTTGGTGCAGAGTCCATAGCGCTGGCGCCGCGGGCACACGATCAAATGGTGGCCCAGGTCAGCCACATTCCTCACCTGACCGCAGCGTCGCTCATGGTGCAGGCCGATAACACTTCGGTTGAGCATCGAGCCCTGCTGCGCTTGGCGGCGGGCGGGTTCCGAGACATGACACGCATCTCGGCCGGCCGCCCTTCGATCTGGCCTGACATTTGTTTCTCGAACCGGGGCGCAATTACTGCTGGGCTCGATCGGCTAACCGAAGCGCTTACCGACATCAAGAACAAGATTGATGAAGGCGATCGTGACGGCCTCATCGACTTCTTACAGCAGGCTCGCCAAGCACGTATTAACCTTCCAACGGGCTTCGAAGCCGCCGAGTCGTTGGTCGAGATAGCGGTGCCCGTTCCCGATCGACCGGGCGAGATCGCCGCGATCGCCACGCTGGCCTCTGAACTCGACGTCAATATCTTCGACCTCGAACTCAGCCACTCGGGCGAAGGACGCCGCGGCATCATGGTGCTCGTTGTTGATGCCAAATTCTCCGAGCGCCTTCTTGGCGGTTTGCTAGCCCGTGGGTATCGTCCAACCTCTCGGGTTCTCCAATAGCCACTCGCGTTGTCCAGTAACCGACGTTCTTCTAGGGGATTGTGTGACTACATCTGAAGCTCAGAGCCTTGGAACAGCACGAGTCGTCGCTCTCGATGGGCCGGCGGGCTCGGGAAAGTCGACGGTGGCGAAACTTCTCGCAAGTGCGCTCGACCTTGCCTACCTCGACACCGGTGCTATGTATCGATCGGTGGCGTTTGCTTGCCTCGAACAAGGAATCGACCTCACCAATCACGACGAAGTTGCCGAGGTCGGCCGGCGAGCAGTGATCGACCTTGGCGTTGATGGCTCGGTGACCGTCAATGGCCTCGATGCAACAGCAGCAATCCGTGGCCCCGAAGTGACCCAGTCAGTGTCACTTGTTGCTTCCAACCCCGATGTAAGAACTGAGCTGGTCCGGCGCCAGCGCGAATGGGCGGTTGTGCACAATGGCGGTGTACTCGAAGGTCGCGACATCGGAACTGTCGTCTTCCCCGACGCGCTTCTCAAGATCTACCTCGACGCCCGGCCCGAAGTTCGGGCCGCCCGTCGAGCCGGCGAGGTGCCGTCAGCCGACGCCAAGACCATCGCGGCCGACATCGAGCGCCGGGACTCCCTCGACTCCACCAGGACCGCTTCGCCGCTTCGCCGAGCTGACGACGCCATTCACGTCGACACAAGCGACATCTCGATCGACGACGTCGTGACGCTGTTGATAGATGCAGTGCACGAGCGGATCGCCGAGCTTGAGCTAGACGGCCGCGAATGAGCACTGAACTGGAACCGGTAACTCGGGTTGGCCTTGGCCTCTACCGTGGACTTCAAGGGCTTCTGCGAACGATGGCCAAGGCCTGGTTTCGGTTCTCCGTCGAAGGTCTCGAGAACGTGCCGACGTCCGGCGGGTTCATAGTTGCCCCTGGCGGTCATCGTTCGATTCTCGACACCCCGTTTACGGCGATGTCGCTCCCGCGTCACCTCCGGTTTATGGGAGCCGAAAAGTATTTCGCCATCCCGGTATTCGGGGCGTTTCTCCTGAAGGTCGGCGGCTTTCCCGTCGAGCGGGCAACCACTGACCGAGAGGCCTTACGCATCTCTGAGGCGATCTTGCGGAGTGGGGATCCGCTCGTGGTGTTCCCTGAAAGCACCCGTTACAGCGGCCCAATCGTGCAACCCCTCAAAGAGGGCGCCGCGTTCATGGCAAGCCGGGCCCAAGTGCCGATCCTCCCGATTTCCATCGGCGGCGCCGAGCGGAGCCTTGGCATTGGGAAATACTTCCCTCGGCCAACCAGAGTGCACGTGATTATCGGCGAGCCGATTGCGCCACCCGAGATTGGTCCGACCGGTCGAGCCAAGCGCTCAGCGGTCAAAGCCAAGACCGACGAGCTGCAGCAGGCCCTCCAAGAGCTATTCGACGCCGCTCAGGTGAAGGCAAAGGCCTAACGTTCGGGGGTCTAGAGCAGGGCGAGGACGTCGGAGGCATCGACCTGTCGGTCGTTAAGGTCGGCTGCGTTCTCGACCGAGCCGCCAAGTCCTACTGAGGCGACGGTGCCAATGGCGGCCAGAAGTGAGCGCAGGTTGCGGGGCGGCGGGAAGTACTCGTCTTCGTCGGTGATGCGGACTTCTTCGACGCCGTTGACGGGCGCCAAGAAGTCGATGACGTCTTGCACGACGTCTTCTGGCGCCGAAGCCCCTGCGGTAACGCCGACGACGCCCTTCAGGTCGTGGGGCAGTTCGCCTGGACCGTTGACGCGGAACACATTGGCGCAGCCAGCCTCTGATGCGAGCTTTGCCAGGGCATTTGTGTTGGAACTATTGGCTGAGCCGATGACGACAACTGCGTCGCACTTACTGGCAATCGACATGAGGGCTGACTGACGGTTTGTCGTGGCAAAGCAGAGATCGGAGCGGCCGGGCTGCCAGAGCTCGGGGAAGCGCTCTTTGGCCGCGGCCGCGACCTCGGACCAGTCGCGGTGTGACAACGTGGTTTGTGCCAGCAGCGCCGTTGGCTCGTCGAAGTCGGGGAGTGCGGCGACCTCTTCGATCGACTCGACACGCGAGATCGAATCTGGCGCAACCGCCATTGTGCCGACCGCTTCTTCGTGGCCTTCATGACCCACATAGATGATTCGGAAGCCCTTGCCGACTCTCACCTTGACCTCATGGTGCACCTTGGTGACAAGCGGGCAGACGGCGTCGACGACGTAGCTGCCTCGTTCACGGGCGGCGCTAACGATCTCAGGAGCCGACCCGTGGGCGGAAAGCATGATGGGGGAGCCGGGAGGAACCTCGTCGATCGTGTCGACGAATATGACACCCTGCTCCTTAAAGGCATCGACGACAAGCTTGTTGTGCACGATCTCGTGGTAGCAGTACACGGGGGCGTCAAACGAGCGAACGAGCCACGCAAGAGCCTTGATTGCCATCTCGACACCGGCGCAGAACCCACGTGGTGCGCATAGGAGAACCTTCTCAACAGCCATGAAGAAGAGGGTAGCGACTCGCTGCCGCCGTATCCTCGATGAATGGCCTTCCCTGAGGTAGTCGCGGTGCGACCAGAATCTGCTGCTGCGACCGCTGACGTTCGGGTTGGCGACGTCTTGCTGTCCGTCAACGGAGAGCAACCCCGTGACGTCATCCGCTATCACCTCCTCGTTGATGAGCCCGACGTCTCGCTCGAGATCGACCGTGGTGGAATGACCACCGTCATCGATATTGAGAAGGCGGCGGGGGAGCCTCTCGGTCTTGAAGTCCATAGCTCGTTGTTCGACCAGGTCAGAACCTGCGACAACCACTGCACGTTCTGCTTTATCTACCAACTTCCTCCTGGGATGCGCAAGAGCCTCTACCTCAAAGACGACGACTTTCGTTTGTCGTTTCTGTACGGCAACTTCACGACGTTGACCCGTTTCACCGAGGCCGATCTCGAGCGTGTCATCACCGAGCGCCTGAGCCCGCTCTACGTGAGTATTCATGCCACCGACCCAAAGGTCCGTTCCGATCTGCTCCGAAACCGGCGAGGGGCAACGAGCCTCCGCTGGCTTCGGGCCCTGCTCGACCACGGTGTCGAAGTGCACGGCCAAGTCGTGGTGTGCCCCGGAATAAACAACGCCGAGATCCTCGAGCAGACGATGTGTGGGGTTCTTGACGAATACCCAGAGCTTCACAGCCTCGCGATCGTGCCCCTCGGCATAAGCGACCATTCCAACGAGCCAACGATGCGTTTTCATACCGAGGCCGAAGCCGCCGCGGTGTGCGACCTTGTCGAAGAGTGGCAAGCGCGTTTCAAACGGCTCCTTGACCACCGTCTCGTGTTCGCTTCCGACGAGTACTACCTACTGGCCAACCGCCCGTTCCCTGATCCGGAGACCTATGAGGGTTTCCCGATGCACGAAGATGGCATCGGCATGGCCCGCACCTTCGAGATCGAGTTCGAAGGTTTGACCGACACGGCTACCGGACCCAAAGCCGGCTTCTTCTCGTGGGTCGATGGTGCGCCAGAAGAGGGGTATCGCTCGCCCCGCCTTGCGAGCTCATCCAACGGGATGCTGCAGATTCGCCCAAGCAAGGCAGCCCCCGTCGGTGTGCTAACGAGCGCGTTAGGGGGACGAATCATCGAACCGTTGATCGACCGCCTTGAGCGTGACGACATCCGAATCGTCACTGTCGATAACAAGTTCTTCGGTGGCAATATCGGCGTCGCCGGGCTCATGGTTGGCGAAGACATTGCGCGCACTCTTGCCGAGCAGCCAGAAGGTCATCGGTATCTATTGCCCGACGTGTGCCTGTCCGGCGGTAGGTTTCTCGATGGCACATCGCCTGATGACCTTCCCCGACCGGTGGAAATCGTCGCCACAGACGGCCTCGCATTGAGGGCCGCACTTGAAGGAAGTACGTCGTGAGTAGCAAACCACAGGTCGTAATCGTCGGCCGCCCAAACGTCGGAAAGTCGACGCTGCTCAACCGCATCATCGGACGCCGCGAGGCAATTGTCGAGCAACGTCCTGGTGTGACTCGCGACCGCAAAGTAGTCGAAGCAGAATGGCAAGGGCGCGAGTTCCTACTCGTTGATACCGGCGGTTGGCTCACTGGTGGTACCGCAATCGACAAGAAGGTCTCGAAGCAGGCCGAAACCGCCATGGCTGAAGCTTCGGTTCTTGTCCTCGTTATCGATGCGACCGTCGGAATTACTGAAGACGATCACCAGGTCGTGCGGCGCACACGCAGCGCCGGAGTACCCGTGGTCGTCGTTGCGAACAAGGTTGACGACGATAAGCACAACGCCGCGGTCTGGGAACTAGTCGGGCTCGGGCTTGGCGAAGCACACCCAGTGAGCGCCCTCCATGGACGCGGTGTTGGCGACCTGCTCGATGTCATCGTAAGTCACCTCCCCGTCGAGATCGAAGAGCCAGAGCCTGACGACGATGAGGCCGAGGCCGAACGTATCTTCTCGATTGCGCTCGTTGGTCGGCCAAACGTCGGAAAGTCGACCCTGTTCAACCGGCTCATTGGCGAAGACCGATCGATCGTGCATGACATGCCTGGCACTACCAGGGACACGGTCGACACGGTAGTAGACACTGAGCATGGTCCGATTCGCTTCCTCGATACTGCGGGTATGCGACGACGGGCCCGCATCGATGAAGACACCGAGTATTATTCGATGCTCCGAGCGCTGAAGTCAGTCGACGGCGCCGACGTGGCATTGCTTGTCATCGATGCGACCGAAGGCATCACCCATCAAGATCAGCGACTGGCGGAGCGTGTCGACGCTGCTGGCTGCCCGATTGTGCTCGTGCTCAATAAGTGGGAGCTACTCGATACCGAAACCCGTGAGAAGCTTCCCATTGCGGTCGAACGCAAGCTCGGCTTCTTGCCTGACGTCCCCGTTCACCGTATTTCAGCACTCAGCGGTAAAGGCGTGCAGAAGCTTCTGCCGTCAATGAATATCGCAATCGAGTCGTATCAGAAGCGGGCACCGACTCGGAAGGTAAACGAGGTCATTCGGCGAGCGCAAGCCTCTCAACCGGCACCCGATGGCGCCCGGGTGCTCTACGCCACCCAGGGAGCCACCGATCCTCCCACCTTCACGCTGTTCACTAACCGGACGCTGCCTGAGCACTACTTGCGGTATCTCGAGCGTTCGTTGCGAGAGGCGTTCAGCTTCGGCCCAACACCAATCAAGATGCGGGTCAGGCGCCGAAACGACTGACGCTCGTTGGCGAATGCTTCCCACTGATCGGGCGAAAACCGGCTAGTGTGGGCCGATGCCACAGCTGCTGACCGCCTTCGCTGCCGTGCTCTGCGCGGCGGCCACCGTTGTGTGGGGCCGCGCCGCAATCGGCCGTCGCGAGGTGTCGAAGCGGCTGTCCAAGATGCAGATCGATCCAGATCTCTGGCGGCTGGCCGAGGCCGACTATCGCCGTGATCTTCACGCGACCTTCCGTTCGGCGATTACTGCGGTTGTGCTCGCCACCTTTGCGATTGTCGGTCTCAGCACGCTGCCCGCTCTGCTTGCGAGCATGCTGGGTATTCCGGCTGCGATCACCTTGCTTCGTCGAAGAAACATGACAGAGATTGCGCGCATTGCCGCCGACCGGACCGAGGTCGAGCGTCGGGCCCGAGAAGTACTGACTCAGGAAGAGTTGGCTCCGCTCCAGTGGGCAGCCCGACTCGCCCCGCCAGTGTTGCCGTCGCTTCCTGGCTTTGAGGTCGGTCAGGCATACCAGGCTGGGTCCGGGGCAATGGCCGGCGACTTCTACGACGTCTTCAAGGTCGATGAGCACCGGGTCGCCGCAGTTATTGGTGACGTCACGGGGCACGGCATCGAGCCATCGATCACCGCCCTCCAGGCCAAATATCTCTTGCGCGCCTTTCTTCTCCAGTTCCGCGACCCTGGCCAAGCACTGGAAGAGCTCAACTCCCAGATGTCAGTGCTTGAGCGCGGTGAGGAGTTCATCTCACTCTGCGTCATTGTTTTTGATACCGACGCACTTACCCTCCGCTACGCCTCTGCCGGCCACCCGGCGGCATTCGTTTGGCACGCCAGAGAGGTGCGGCCTCTTGGTGCAACCGGGCCGCTATTGATGCTCGATCCCAAGGCGCCCTATCACTCTCGTGAGCTCGAGTGGGACCCCGACGACGTCGCCGTGCTCTACACCGATGGGCTCAACGAGGCTCGAAACGGCAGTGTGCTCTTCGGCGAAGACGGTGTCGCCGACGTGATTCGCCAAGACCCGACAGCGTCTCCCGACGTCTTGACAAAGATCTTGCTTGAAGCAGCCCGCGACTTTGCCGGCGGCCCAATCGAAGACGATGTTGCCGTGTTGGTCATTCGACGGGTGTAGCAGGCCACACGGTTCCTCGGCTGGCCGATAAAGTCACAGCATGCCGTGGTGTGACAGCTGTGATCGTTACGTAAAGCCAGACGAGGTCACCGAGGTGGGTGCCCATGACGAGTGCGGGGCCACCGTCGACACCGCCGATCAAGGCACGGTGATTGGTCCGAAGGCGCCTTGGCATTTCAAGCTGATGCTGACACTCCTCGTGCTGTATCTTGGCTGGCGCCTAATCCAATTCGGGATCTGGATCATCGGTAGCATTTAGGCAGGCTTCGCCTACTTTTTGGATCCGAACTTCTTCAGCATGTCCATAATGGTGGCCATCAAGCCGCCCTTGCTGCCGCCTGCGTCGGCGCCACCGGTCATGCTTGAGATGAGATCGGCTGCGCCGCCAGCGCCACCAAGCCCGCCGAGGAGGCCAGTCAAATCGCCGAGGTCAAGGCCGTCTGACTCACCCTTGAGTAGTCCGGAAAGGGCAGAGGCATCCATGCCGTCGCCTTGTTTTGCCTTCTTGGCCAGCATACCCATCACCACTGGAGCGAGCATTGGCAATAGCTTCGTGACCATGCCGATGTCGAGGCCAGACTTCTCGGCGACCTTTCCTTCGATGGAACCGGCGTTGTTGCCGAAGGCGTGGGCCAGGATCTTCTGGCCGTCGGCCGAAGCCTGTGGCGAACCGAGGACCGAGCTGGGATTGTCGATAGCGCTGCCGTCGTGGTCTTTCTTGATCGCGCCGAGAAGCGATTCTGCGCCGCCGCTCTCGGCTGCGTTTCCGGCTAAGGCGCCGAGAATGGCACCGAGACCGGTCTTGGTTGCCGCTTCGACCTTTGCCGAGTCAGCGTCGCCACCGAGGGCGTTGCCGAGCATCGCACCGATGTCGTTGTTTCCCGCGCCACCAAGGGCACCGAGTAGTTCGTCCATCATTCCAGCCATCGAAGGCCTCCAATTAACTATTGCGGCCTCATTGCGACCGTCGCCCGGCAAGATCGCCGATGCAGAATTGTGAACCAGGGTAACCTTGTTGCCCGTGTGTCAATACTTAGAGCGCGCTGCCATCAACGATCTCGCACCTGACGCTGGTTACTCCGTCAGCGAGATCAAACGCCGTTGCCTCGCCGATGGCACTCTGGCCCGCTCCGAGGTTCTCGAATGTCGCAGTACCGGAACCCACCACGGTGTCGCCATCGAGGAAGTTGACCTCAACGAAGATGAAGCCCTTCTCTTCAGCGAACGGGCTTGTTATCTCGACCGTGACCTTCGCGGTGCCAAATTCGCCCAGCTCGCAGCCGCTCAAGGTGGCGGCGTCTTGGACAAGTTGCTCGCTGGCCTCAAATTCGGCCTGTAGCTCGTCCAGACTGTCGCTCACACTGTTGCCAACGCTTTCACCAACGATACTGATCGCGGCAATGCAACCCCCGACGCCAAGCACGAAGACCGCAAAGAGGGCGATGAGAACCTTGACCACGGTCGGTATGCCGCCCTTCTGTGGCGGGGCTGGTTGCGGCGGCGGGGCGAACTGCTGGGGCGGTGCGAACTGTTGGGGTGGGGGAGCAGCAAACTGTGTCGGTCTGGTTTGATCTAACCACTGGGCGCCATCCCAATAGCGCTCGACACCGGGTTGATTTGGGTCGGGGTACCAATTGGGCGGCGTCTGGGTCATGTAAGCGACACTAGACGAGTGTCGCTGCCAATGAGGCAAACGGCCATCGCTTCACAAAAAGCACACGAGCCGCCCAAAGGCGGCTCGTGTGTGTCGGGCTGGGGAGATTTGAACTCCCGACCCCTTGACCCCCAGTCAAACTAGATTCGTCAATAGTTGTCGACGGCTGTCAAACAGATGTCGTCTTGAGAACCTGTTGACCTGGCTCTTTGTTGAATAAGTGTCAACCGTTGTCAAACACTGGTTAACTGGGTGAGGCACCGAAAAGGGAGTCTGTTGGCATCCTCGTTGGCATCCTCTGGGAAGGGCAGGACATGGCAAAGAACAAACGCTCAGACGGCGAAGGCACCTTCTACAAGAACGAACGTCGAAACAGGTGGGAGGCCCGACTCAGCTACACGTTGTCGGACGGCACGACGAAGCGACAACTGTTCACCGGCCGCACCAAGACCGAAGCACTCGCCAAGCTCAAGAACCGACAGAAAGAGCTAGCCAACCTCAGCGAAGCCGCCGAGATCGAGCACGGCAAGATGACCGTCGCCGCTTATCTCGATTGGTGGCTGACCGAG
>RCMY010000475.1_pt1 | contig 37617 bp, 30 predicted proteins | sample 2041341 | NCBI WGS metagenome assembly RCMY01 (sample SAMN09708234, study PRJNA481090) | Marine sediment metagenome, whole genome shotgun sequencing project. | reverse complement strand
CCACGAGGTCGTCGGCGAACTCGAGTCCGGCCAGCGCGTCATCCTCGAACCCGTCCTCGGCCATGCCGCGCGCGGCCTGCCACTCCCCTTCGACGGCGCCTCACCCGCCGACGGCGACGACTACGCCCACCTCGCAATGGAGTCGAACGGCGGCGCACTCGACGCCGGGATCCAGACCGGTTTCTGCTGCTCGACCGGCGGCGGTTGGGCACCGTGGTTCTGGGCGCACGACTCACAGCTGCACCGGATCGCCGACGACATGCCCGACGAGCGCGCCGTGCTCGTCGAGCCGCTGGCCGGCGGCATTCACGGCGCACTCCTCGCACGCCCGTCGATCGCCGGCGTCGAGAACCCTGTCATCGCCGTGCTCGGCGCCGGAACCATGGGCCTCGCTGCCATTGCCGGCCTCAAGCGCTATGTCCCCGAGGCCCGGATCATCGTCGGCGCTCGCTACCCGCACCAGCAGGCCTTCGCGAAGGCGCTCGGTGCCGACGTCGTCGTGCCCGGCAGCGAACTGCAACGTGCCGTGCGCCGCGAAGTCGGCGGCATGGTCGTCGGTGGTCAGCTCACCTCGGGAGCTCATGTCACGATCGATGCCGTCGGCTCGAACTCATCGGTCGTCGACGCCCTCGCGATGACTCGCCCCCGTGGTCGGACCGTGCTGCTCGGCATGCCCGCTGATGTCACGCTCGACCTGACCGGCCTGTGGCACCGCGAGACCGAACTCAAGGGTGCGTACACCTACGGCACCGAGACCCTCGCGGACGGCAGCACCGCCAAGACCTTCGACCTCGCCGTCGACACCGCCAACCACTTCGAGGCCGAGCGTCTGCTGACGGCCACCTACCCGCTCGCCGACCACGTCGACGCCATCGCTCACGCGGCAACGGCCGGACGACGCGGTGCCGTGAAAATTGCATTCGACATGCGGAGCACCAACTGATGAACCGCCACGATTCGCCAACGATCGCCCACTCGTCCGAAATCCTGCGCTCAGGTCGCGCTCAGCGCGACACCAGCGCAGGATTTCGGGGATTTTGCCTCACCGGAGACCTCTGATGCCACGCCCAGGATTCGTTCTCGACGTCGATCGTTCGACACCCCCGATGCTGTTCTGGCGCGGGGAGAACTTCAGCCTCGAAAAGCTCCCGGCCGACCGCAGCCGAGTGATCTACCCGCCCGAACCGCTCGCCGGCATCGACGACGTCGACGGTGCGATCCGCAATGCGCTGCTCAACCCGATGGACGCCGAGCCGCTCCCGACACTGCTCAAGCCGGACATGAAGCTGACCATCTGCTTCGACGACGCATCACTGTCGTTGCCGAAGATGCGCCAGCCGGACACGCGTCAGCGGATCATCGAAGCCGTCCTCGAAATGGCTGCCGAGGCCGGCGTCGACGACGTCCACCTCATCGCCGCCCTCGGCCTGCACCGCCGGATGCACGACTACGAACTCAAGCACGTGCTCGGCGATCGCATCTTCGACGCTTTCCATCCACGCGGCACGCTCTACCAGCACGACGCCGAGGACTACGACAACCTCGCCGTCATCGGTGAGACCGAGGAGGGCGAAGTCCTCGAGATCAACAAGCGCGTCGCCGAGTCCGACCTCGTCGTCTACGCGAACGTCAACCAGGTCGCGATGGACGGCGGTTGGAAGTCGATCACCACCGGCGTCGCGTCGTACCGCTGCCTGAGCTTCCACCACAACCCCAAGACACTGCAGAACACGCGCAGCCTCATGGACCGTCATCACAGCGCGCTGCACCAGAGCCTGTGGCGGATGGGCGAGGTCCTGCGTGAGAGCGGCCCGCAGATCTTCACCGTCGAGACGACGTTGAACACGAACACGTTCCCCAAGCCGTTCGACTTCCTCGCCAAGCGTGAGTGGGAGTGGAACGCCAAGGATCGTGCGACCTACCTGGCGACGCAGAAGTCGCTGAGTGCGATGCCGGTCAAGGCACGTCGAAAGATCATGCACTCGATCGAGTCGCCGTACGAGATGACCTCGGTACAGGCCGGCTTCACCCCGACCGTGCACGAGGAAACGCTGAAGCACGTCTACGCCCAGCACATCGTCGAAGTCGAGGGTCAGACCGACATCTTGACGATGGGTATCCCGTACATCTCGCCGTACAACCCCGAAGGCGTCATGAACCCGATCCTGGTCATGTGCATGGGCCTCGGCTACCTCTTCAACATGTACCGGGGCAAGCCGCTCGTCCGTGAGGGCGGCGTCATCATCATGACCCACCCGACCTATCGCGACTTCAACCCCGTCCATCACCCGAGCTACATCGACTTCTTCGAAGAGGTGCTGCCCGACACGACCGACCCGGCCGTGATGAGTGAGAAGTGGGAGAAGAAGTACGCCGAGGACGAGTGGTACCGCCACCTGTACCGCACCGGCAACGCCTACCACGGGGTCCACCCGTTCTATGCCTGGTACTGGGGTGCGCACGGCCAGCAGCACGCCGGCAAGGTGATCATCGTCGGCGGTGACGCTCCGACGGTTCGCCGGCTCGGCTTCACTCCGGCCTCGACGATGAACGACGCGTTCGAGATCGCCGGCGACGTCGTCGGCCGATCCCCGTCGATCACCCACCTCCACGTCCCGTCGGTCCTCGTGGCCGACGTCAAGTAGCGGCGACGCAGGGAGCACACCGATGGCGAACCCGTACATGAAACGAGCGCAGAACCTTGCTGGCAAGGCCGAGGACGCCGTGCGTCAAGCGGCCACACCACTGCGCAACTTCGGGTTCCCGTACCGCACACCCACCGTGCCGCGCGGCGTCACCGTTCCGCCGGAGGCGTCGGGCCTGGGCGCCCACTACGACACCGAGTGGGCGCGCCGCCCGCTCGCGTCCGGGGTGCGCGGTGTGATCACGGAGGGTCCGATCCGGCTGGCAGCACGCGTCCTCACCAATCCGCAGGTCGTCGGCCTCGACCGTCTCGCCGACCTCCAGCGTCTCGATGATCCGCCGGCGGTGATCTTCGCGCCGACGCACCACAGCCACTTCGACACCGGCGTCATGATCCGGTCGATTCCGACCGAGTGGCGCCGCACGTTGGTCGTCGCTGCGGCCGCCGACTACTTCTTCGACAAGAAGTGGAAGTCGGTGATCTCTGCGCTTTCGCTCAACGCCGTCCCGATCGACCGCGAGTCGACCGGCCGCACCTCGAGCGACCTGCTCAGCGGGCTCATCGCCGACGGCTACAGCCTCGTGATCTACCCGGAGGGCGGCCGCTCCCCCGATGGCTGGGGTCAGGACTTCAAGGGTGGCGCTGCCTACCTGTCCGCCAAGACCGGCGCGCCGGTCGTACCGGTCTTCATCGACGGCACGGGCGCCATCTTCGGCAAGGGCATGAAGCGCCCGAAGCCGGGCAGCACCAAGATCGTGTTCGGCTCGCCGATGTCGCCCGAGGCCGACGAATCGACCCGGCGTTTCAACACGCGCATCGAGTCGGCGGTGACCGTGCTCGGCGACGAAGCCCTCACCGACTACTGGTCCGCACGACAGCGCGCGGCTCGCGGCGAGAGCCCGAGCCTGACCGGCCCGGAGCACAGCAGTTGGCGACGTGACTGGGACCTCGCCGACCGCCGCAAGCGCGGCGCTGCCGGCAAGCGTCGCCGCCAGAAGCGCACCTGGCCCGACCTCGGCTGAAGACCGCTCGCTCACCCGTACGCCGACGAAGACCCCACTCGGACGGGATCTTCATCGGCCGAAGGCACCCCGTTCGGCCCGCGCCGACGAACACCACCCGCATGCGAGACGTTCGTCGGCGGAACGTTGCATCGAGGCGATATTCGTGGCTCGGACTCACCACGTGTCGATGTTGGGACGCTGCCCTCTGACGGGCGGCGCCGCCTCCAACAGCGTCGTGATCCAACGGCGCGTGTCGGCCGGGTCGATGACATCGTCGATCTCGAAGTGGCTGGCCACGTTGACCGCCTTGCCATGCGCGTACATGCGCTCGACCATCGTGGCGAACAGCGCCTCGCGCTCTTCATCGGTCGCCGCTGCTTCGAGTTCCTTGCGATACCCCAATCGGACCGCTCCCTCCAGTCCCATGCCTCCGAATTCGCCGGTCGGCCAGGCCAGACACGCGAGCGGCGCTTTGGTCGACCCACCCATCATCGCCTGTGCGCCGAGCCCGTACGACTTGCGGGTGACGACCGTGATCATCGGCACCGAGAGGTTCGCCCCGGTCACGAACAGCCGGCTGCAGTGCCGCACGAGTGCCGTCTCTTCGATGTCCGGGCCGACCATCATGCCCGGCGTGTCACAGAGCGTGATGACCGGCAACCCGTGGGCGTCGCACAACTGCATGAACCGCGCTGCCTTGTCCGCACCGTCGGAGTCGATTGCTCCGGCGAGGTGGTGCGGATTGTTGGCAATGACCCCGACGGGACGGCCCTCGACACGCGCCAGAGCGGTGACCATGCCGAGGCCGAAATCTCGGCGGAGTTCGGTCACGGAGTCGATGTCGAACAACCCGTCGACGACGCGTCGGATGTCGTAGGCGCGCAGTCGATCGAGGGGAACGACGTCGCGGAGCGCCGTCTGGTCCGGGGCTTCCCATTCGGTGATCTGGCCTTGGAAGTAGCCGACCAGACGTTTTGCGATGGCCGTCGCTTCCTCTTCGTCGACAGCCACGATGTCGACGACGCCATTCGCACGCTGCACCTCGATGGGGCCGATCTCGGTCGGTTCGAAGATGCCGAGGCCACCGCCTTCGATCATCGCCGGGCCGCCCATGCCGATGTTGGAGTCCTCCGTCGCGACCACGATGTCGCAGCAGCCGAGCAGTGCGGCGTTGCCGGCGAAGCAGTAGCCCGCGTTGACGCCGATGAGTGGCACGGTGCCCGACAGTTCAGCGAACCAGAGGAACGCGAGGCAGTCGAGCCCGCTGACGCCGAGTTGGTCGGTGTCACCGGGACGCCCTCCGCCTCCCTCGGTGTAGAAGACCACCGGCAGACGCAGCTGTTCGGCGAGTTCGAACAGCCGATCCTTCTTGCGGTGGTTCTGGGTCCCCTGCGTCCCGGCGAGCACTGTGTAGTCGTACGACATGGCGATGCACTTACGGGTGCGCGGATCGCTGAAGAGGTGACCGTTCACGTCGCCGATCCCTGCGACGAGTCCGTCACCCGGGGTGTTCTCGATCAGGTCGGCGATGTCGCGGCGACGCCGCTGGGCAGCGATCACCAGCGGCCCGTATTCGACGAACGTTCCTTCGTCCACGAGGTCGCCGACGTTCTCGCGGGCGGTGCGACGATGACGTCGGCGGCGCTTCGCCACTGCGTCAGGTCGTGCTGCGTCGAGACCGCCGACATGCCGGTCGACGACTTCCGCGAGATCCGGACGATCGAGCCCCATCGGCACGCTGGTCGCCGACGACATGTCAGGAGGCGGCAGTTCCGACGGACCGGATCGTGCGTCGACCGGCACGGGGTCGCCGAGTGAGACGAGAGCATCACCGACGGCCAACGTCGAGCCTTCCGCGACCGCGATCGACTCGACGATGCCGTCAGCTGGAGCAACGACCTCGTGATGCATCTTCATCGATTCGACCAGCAGCAGTGCGCCACCGAACCGAACCGAATCACCTGGCCGTACCAGGACCGCCACGACCGTTCCCTGCAACTCCGACTTCACTTCGATTGCCATCGCCAGTGTCTACCGCACCGCTCCGTCTTGCTCCGAAGCGACGAGTTGGGACGATCTGGCCGAACGTCATGGAGACTCCGTGTTCGACCGACTGCGGTACCTGAAGAGCTCGGTGACGACGAGATGCGGACCGGTGAGCGCGGCGAGGCCGATGAAGACCACTTGCACTGCGACCGAGGAGGTCGGCTCGACGAATCGCCACACGAGACCCGCAACCAACAGTGTCGCCACGGTGGCAGCGATTGTGGGCAATGCAACGCGCCGATCCACGTTCATCGCGATCAGATGCCTGGGTGAGTGCCACAGCGAGAAGTACAGGGCGAACGACACCAACGGGTGAACGACGGCTGCCGTCAGACCGAGGATCAGTAGCTCACTGATCGCGGCGTATCGACGCACGGACACCGCTGCCATGACGGCCACGACACCGGCCATGATCGCCGGCGTTGCGATCATCCACCCGAGTGCGGCGACCTGTCGAGCACTCATCGTCGCCGTGCCCAACAGCAGATCCGACAGCAGCGGAGCCACCGTCTCACTGTGCAGCGCCAACGGCAGGCCGATCGCACAACCTGCTGTCGAGATCCCCAACAGACCACCAGCGCTCCCGAGCTGATGGTGGTGGTCAGCATCACCGCGTGCGAAGTGAACCCACGACGACGCGAAGAACACTGCGAAGCCGGACAGCGGAGCCCACAACCAGAACAGCACGATCGCTGCGGCAAATCCGATGTAGGCACCGAAGAACGCCAGCGGTTTCGCCACGCTCGGGCCGATGACCACGTCAAGCGCTCCGTGAGGGAGACCAATGGCAGCCGCCGCGATCACGATGACCAGTGCCGAGGCGGGGTCCGGTGACCACCCGGCAACCGTTGCGGAAAGTGCAGCGGCGGAAAGCGTCACCGCAACAGCGTGGCGGATGGCTTCCAGTTGGTGGAGCTTCGTCGAGCGGCGAGAACTGCCGACGGTTGGACCGGTCGGCGCATCGATCTCGGCAACGTGGTGCGCAGCGGAGACCACGGTGTTCCTTTCGTGACGTCTTGTTGGAAACGATGGGACTGTTCGCTGACGCCGGTTCGGTCGATGGCCTTGGTGCGTCCCAACACCCCGGGGGGAAGGTGCTGGGACGCACGGCCTCGTCGCCGGAGTCGATTCAGGCGTCGGTCAGCTCGCTGGCGTCGTCTGAGGCACCGCGATCCGGGGTGACGGCATCGATGTCCATGCCGCCGGCCTCCACGTAGCCGTCCTCTCGGGACTTGGCCAGAGCAATCGCCAGGACCAGCAGACCGAAGAGCGGCTTGGCGAGCACATCACCGGCCGAATACATGACCTGGCGGGCGACTTCGGCATTGGCCTCGTTGTCGATCAACGACGGAAGCATGTACGCAATCGGGTAGATGCCCCACGTCGCCAAGATGATGTAGCGGAGCCCGTCGAGCAGCTTCTTGACTCCACCGCTCTGGCGCTCGAGCGACCTGCCGAGCTCGACGAACAAGACGTACAAGATGTAGAGGAACGGAATCGTCGAGGCGACGCCCCAGAGGGTGCGTGCCGAGCTGTCCGCAGCAGCGATCTCGCCCGGATAGCCGAGCAGGATCATCGCCACGGCGGCGATCGACAGACGGACCAGCAGGCTGCGCGTCTTGTTCTTGGCGAGCTTCAGAACGACAACCAGTTCAGCGAGCAGCAGCGGAACCGTGAGCAGCCAGTCGACGTATCGGTAGCCCTCGTTGAACGGTTTGCCGTCCTGAACGTATTCGCTGTCGGTGTACGAGAACGCATCGTTCCAGGATCCGAAGATCCGGACGTAGTGATACAGCGCGATGCCGACGACGAGCGTCGACAGCGTGATGGCCATGCGATGCTGCGGCGCAACCCTGCTGCGCACCAGCAGGAAGAACAGCAGTGCCGCTCCCATGCTGGCGATGACGAAGGAGAACGAGTTGTAGACCAGATTGAACTGGCCCTCGCTCAGGGTGAGATCCATGTGATGCTCCTGACGTGTGAAGGTTTGGGGGTGAATGACATGCCGTCGCTGTTGACGACGTCATCGTTTTATCATTGTTTAACATGATTTAACACTGTTATGGATCAATTCTTGCCGCCGGGCCATCTCCGTGTGATCCCGGTGCCCGCCGAGCATCAGCGATCACCGAGCGAATCCTCAGCGAGGTCGGTCCCGACCGTCTCGGACCGCGACGAGGCCGGAGGGCCGGGGCGTGGTCTCGACGACATGGTGCAGCAGGTCGACGACTTGGTGCAGCAGGTCGACGACTTGGTGTCGAGCGCACGCAGCAGCCTCCACCCGAGCTGAAGCGGACGTCGGTCAGTTGGTGTTGCGCTGGAACGCTGTGATCGACTGATCTCCCATGACCAGTTCGGCGGCGACCGCTGCGAACAGGGCGGGGACGATGAAACCTGGCTGTCCCGTCGTCTCCGCGACGAACATCACCGCAGCCAGCGGGACGCGGTAGCCCGCACCCAGGAATGCCGCGACGCCGAGCAACACGTAGAGCGTGGGGTCGAGCGGGTTGACGAGGTCACCGACGCCACGGCCGACGATGGCACCACCGACGACCAGCGGGATGAACACACCACCGACGCCGCCACCCGCGAGGGTCGTCGCGGTCGCGATACACCGAATGAAGAAGATCGCCAGCAGCAACCAGACGGAGTGCTCCTCACCCAACCAACCGAACACCTCGTAACCCGATCCGAGCGTCAGGCTCTCGCCGGTGAGCACCCGTGTGAGCACGAACAACCCGGTGAGCATGGCACCCGTCATCATCAGCCGCGAGACGATCGGACGAAGCGTGAATGCCTTCGCCATGCGGATCAACTTGGAGAACGCACGGGCACCGAGCGCGCAACCGATACCGATCAGAACGGCTCCGGCGAGATCCTTGTACTGGAAGGCCACAGCACGATCGGACTCGAAGGTGAAGATCGGCTTGGTGCTGCTGAAGGCGACGAACACCAGGTAGCCCGACGCCGACGCGACGAGTGCCGGCAGCAGCATGCGTCGTGCCATCTGGTCACGGAACGGGACCTCGAGGGCGAAGATCGCCCCGGTGGCGGGTGCCTTGAAGATCGCTGCCACGCCAGCGGCAGCACCGGCGACGAGCAGCGTGCGGTAGTCAGCGCCACGGAACGCTGCCGGAAGCCGGCGCTGGATGAAGGCGCCCATCGCGGAGCCGCCGTACATCGACGGGCCCTCCAACCCCATCGCCCCACCGGTGCCGAGCGTGACGAACGCTGCGGCGATCCGCCCGAAGAACGCTCTCGGGCGAAGCGGGTATTCGGGATCGTGGAAGGCGCGGAGATATTCGTCGGTCGTCGCCGGAGTTGCGCCGTTGCCGACGAAACGGAGGATGAGTGCCGACGCGACGAGTCCGAGACCGGGAGCAATCGCAGCGAACCAGAGCGGTCCGTGCAGCACGCTCTCGAAGGCGACCTCGGAGACGACGAACTCGAAGAAGCGGACACCCAGACCGGTGATCGCGCCGGTCACGGCTGCGAGCAGCACGACCTCGCGTGACCGACGGACGAGGTCGCGCAGTTCGCCAGTGCGAATGTCGAAGGTGCCAGCACGCATCGCCGTCATCACCTTGGGCCGTCGCACAACGACCGAGTCTACGTGCTGACCTGTCGGTTCGAGGAGCGGGTTCTGCGTTCTCTCACGCTGTTGCCGACCACGCGTTCGGACTCGATGAAGAACACGTCAACTCCTGGTGGGTCCGACAATCCGACTGCCCTCGTCTCCTACAATCCGCGCCATGGCACTTGCTCTGATCACCGGTTCGGCCGGCCTCATCGGCTCACAGGCGGCCGAACACTTCGCCGGACTCGGCTTGACCGTCGTCGGCGTCGACAACGACATGCGCAAGACGTTCTTCGGTGAGGACTCCTCCACGGCATGGATGGCCGACGCCCTGGCCGACAAGCTCGGCGACAAGTACGTACATCGCAGTATCGACATCCGCGATCGGCCGGCCGTCGAGGCACTGTTCCGCGAGTTCGGATCCGACATCGAACTCGTCGTCCACACCGCAGCGCAACCGTCGCACGACTGGGCGGCGCGCGACCCGTTCACCGACTTCGACGTCAACGCCGTCGGCACGCTCAACATGATCGAGAACACCCGCCAACACTGCCCCGAGGCCGTGTTCATCTTCACCTCGACCAACAAGGTCTACGGCGACACGCCCAACCGATTGCCGCTCATCGAGCAGGACACCCGCTGGGAAATCGACCCGTCGCACGAGTACAACGACGGCATCCGCGAGGACATGTCGATCGACATGACCAAGCACAGCCTGTTCGGTGCCTCCAAGGTCGCCGCCGACGTCGTCGTGCAGGAGTACGGCCGGTACTTCGGCATGAAGACCTCCTGCTTCCGCGGCGGCACCCTCACCGGCCCCAACCACTCCGCCGCCGAGCTCCACGGCTTTCTCGCCTACGTCATGCAGTGCACGATGAGCGGCACGCCGTACCGGGTGTTCGGCTACAAGGGCAAACAGGTCCGCGACGCCATCCACTCCTCCGACCTCATCAACTGCTTCGAGCAGGTCTGGCGAGCGCCCCGGAGTGCTGAGGTCTACAACATCGGCGGCGGACGGTTCTCGAACTGTTCGGTGCGCGAGGCGATCGCGATGTGCGAAGACATCTCCGGCAAGGAACTCGACCACACCTACGTCGAGGACAACCGCATCGGCGACCACATCTGGTGGATCGGCAGCAACGCCCGCTTCGAGGAGCACTACCCCGACTGGTCGTTGCAGTACGACGTCCGTGCGATCCTCGAAGAGATGTTCACCGCCAACACCGAACGCTGGGCCTGAGCGCTCGACGATCGAACTGTCATGATCGATCGCAATGATCAATAGAGGCAAGGTCTCCATCCTCGGCGTCCAGATCGACGCCGTCGACTACGAAGCAGCAGTCGCGCGCATCATCGCAGCCGCCAAGGCCAAGCAGCCGTACGGCGTGTCCGCACTCGCCGTGCACGGCGTGATGACCGGCGTCGACGACGCCGAGCACATCGCCCGCCTGAACGCCCTCGACCTGGTCACACCCGACGGACAACCCGTCCGATGGGCGATGAACTGGCTCCACGGCACCGACCTCGCCGATCGCGTGTACGGGCCCGACCTCACCCTCGCAGTCTGCAAGGCCGCAGCGGCCGAGGGGCTGTCGGTCTACTTCTACGGCAGCACACAGGACACCCTCGAGCACCTGGCGGCGCGCCTTCCGACACTCGCACCCGGCATCGAGATCGCTGGGATGCAGCCGTCCCGCTTCACCACTTCGACTCCAGACGAACTCGACGCCATCGCTGCCGAGGTGCAGGCCTCTGGTGCCTCGATCTGCATGGTCGGGCTCGGGTGCCCGCGCCAAGAGATGTTCGCCTACGAGAACGCCGCTCGGATGTCGATGCCGTTGATGGCCGTCGGTGCAGCGTTCGACTTCCACGCCGGGCTCCAGGCCGAACCCCCAGCGTGGGTGCAGCGCGCCGGGCTCCAGTGGGCACAGCGGTTGATCGGGAATCCGAAGCGCCTGTGGCGCCGCTATCTGATCCTCAATCCGCGCTACGTCGCGGCGATCGCTCGCCAGAAGCTGGGTCGGTACGAGCCGACAGCGCCGGCAGCACCGACACACGTCGGGCCGAGTTGATCAAACGGATCGTACAGATCTTCTGATCAGCTCGCGTGATCAGCACGCACGAGCAGCGTCAGGAACCGATGCGTTCGCCGAACATTGCCGACGGGGTCTTGGCGAGGATGTCCAGATCGGTGCGCAATGACACGCGTTCTACGTAGTCGAGGTCCCAGTCGCCGTTCTCGTGCATCGGACCGTCACCGCGAGCAGACACCTGCCACAGGCCCGTGAGTCCGGGCTTGACGAGATGACGTTGATCGAGGCCGGGCCGGTAGCTCTCGGCGACGACGGAGGCGAGTTCCGGGCGAGGGCCCACGAGGCTCATCTCACCTCGCAACACGTTGATCAACTGCGGCAATTCGTCGAGGCTGTAGCGACGGAGGAACATGCCGAGGCGCGTGTGGCGTGGGTCTTCATCCGACTTGTGGGTTTCACGACGATCGTGGATCACGTCGAGGCGCTGGCCCCGACGGTCCGGGCGCATCGTGCGAAACTTCAACACCTCGAATGGCTCGCCATCGAGACCGATCCGCGTCTGACGGAACAGAACCGGGCGGTCCAGGTACACCGCCACAGACACGGCGATCGCTGCCATGGGCACTGCGGCGACCACGAGTGCTGCCGCGGCGGCGACTCGGTCGAACGCCGGCTTCGCGAGACGCGTATACGTCGACCGGACGGGACTGACGCTGCGCATCGGCAGTGCTGCCACATTCGCTCTGGTGCCACCGGCAATGCCGTCGTCGCTCTCACGACCCCCGCTGGAAAGAAAACGAGCTTCGAGTGAAGCCTCGTCATGTCGTCTCATCATCACAGTGTTCATCGGCACGATCGCCCGCCTTCTTGAAGGTATCAAGTGCTCCCGATCTCAACCACCCAAAGTAGTGTTCCTTTCGCTCTGCGAAAGTGAGACCCCGCTGCCAATCCGCCGACAACGCTTGATTTCCAGCACGATCATGCCAGACCTCGGCGAGAGCGGCAAGCGTCTTGACTGAAGCTTGATCGACCACCGTCAGTAGTTGACTTCGGTCACACCACCATGGTCGAGCACGGCGATCGCCTCCCCGAACGACGCCGGCCCGAACGGTACGATCCACCGCCATGGCCTCGTCACATCCCACCATCACCAGGAGTAAGGGCCGGTTCACGTCCTGGGGCAGCAGCGTCAAGAACGTTGGACGCGTCGTGGTTCGAGCACTGGCGATGGCAACTGCCGACGCACGGGTCCTCCCCGATGTCGTCATCATCGGTGTCAAACGAGGCGGGACGACGTCGCTGTTCCGCGAACTCGAACACCACAGGTCCATGTGTCCACTCGTTCCGTCGGCACGCCGGCTTCCCCTGCGCGAGAACATGAAGGGGGTGCACTACTTCGACACCGGCTTCGAGCACTCCCTCCGCTGGTACCGCAGTCACTTCGCATCTCGGCCCGAACGCTGGCGGGTGCGTCGCTCCACCGGAGCGGCGTTCAGCGCCGAAGCGAGCCCGTACTACCTCTTTCAACCACTGGCTGCCGGCCGAGCCGCAGCGATGCTTCCGGCGACGACGAAATTCGTGGTCGCGCTACGCGACCCCGTCGAACGGACGGTGTCGCACTGGTCCGAACAGACCCGCAACGGCGTCGAGACATCGTCACTGCGCGCCGCCCTCGATGCCGAGGTGGACCGTCTCGGCGACGTTGCCGCACAGCTCGAATCAGGAGCGATCATGACGAGCCACGCTCACGAACAGCAGTCGTACGGCTCCCAGAGCATGTACGCCGAGTCGATCCGCCGATGGATCGACGTCGTTGGCCGCGACCGGCTCGTCATCGTCTTCTCCGAGGACTACTACCGCGACTCCGTTGCCACCGTCCGCCAGGTGACCGACGCAATCGGAGTGGAACCCGTCGCTCCCGCCTCGGGCACCAGCGCTGGCGAGCACCGCAACGCCGCCCCTCGGGCATCGACGATCGACGCTGATCTCGACCGTGAGTTGACCGACCGATTCCGCGCTGACGTCGCGGAACTGGCCGAACTGATCGGGATCACACCGCCGTGGCCGCGCTTCCAGACTCCAGATCCTGCCGATTGACGCCGATAGCCCCGTGATGAGCAGGACCGTGATGAACAGGACCGTGATGAACAGGACCGTGATCAGTAGAACCGTGATCAGCAGCGACGCCGGCACGTTGCTTTGCTCATGAGAATCCTGATCCTGCATGCGGGATACCGGTTTCCAGCCGGCGAGGACACCGTCGTCGCGAACGAAGCCGCAGCGCTCGTCGCCGGCGGCCACGACGTCCGCACCCACGTCGTCAGTAACCCGAACGCGCTCCCCGCAGCGATGCGGGCACTCGCGAAGAGCTTCAACAACCGAGCGGCCGCGCAGTTCGTCACCGACGAGATCGCCGACTTCGCGCCCGACATCGTCCACATCCACAACACCTGGTTCGCGCTGTCGTCGTCGATCGTCGAGGCCGCCGCCGCGACCGGCACGCCGACGGTGATGACCATCCACAACTATCGGCTCGGTTGCCTGAGTGCCGACCTGTTCCGAGGCGACTCGGTCTGCACGACCTGCGTCGGGCGAGTACCGCTCCCCGGGGTGATGCACGGTTGCTACCGGGGCTCTCGTCTGCTGTCGTTGGTCGCTGCGAGCGAACTCACGATCACTCGACGCCGCGGCGTGTTCACCGACAACATCGATCGTTTCGTCGCACCGTCAGGATTCCTCGCCGACCGACTCCTCGACATCGGTCTGCCGGGCGAGCGGATCACCGTCAAGCCTCACTTCGTCGCCGACAGCGGTCCGCGCAGCGCGCCACCATCGGCATCGAAGGAAGTGGTGTTCATCGGCCGCCTCGCAGCCGGCAAGGGGCTCCACACGCTGCTGCGTGCGTGGGAACGATTCCGTTCGGCGTCGAGACATCCCGACGTCGCCGACCTCACCCTGACGATCATCGGGGACGGTCCGCTCGCCTCGGAACTGCAAGAGAGCGCACCCAGAGGCGTCATCTTCGAAGGATGGCTCACTCGCGAAGAAGTCATGGAACGGCTCTTGCGTGCGAGGGCCTTCGTGTTCCCGTCCGCCTGGTACGAACCGTTCGGGATGGTGCTCGTCGAGGCGCTCAGCGCCGGCACCGCCATGGTCGTCACGAACGCGTCGGAAGCCCCGGCGATCACTGCTGCACCTCCCGAGCTGATCGCGCCTGTCGAGGACGACGCGGCGCTCGCCGCAGCGATCGGACGGCTCGACGATACAACAGTCGACCGTGTCGGTGCGGCGAATCGCCGGCGCTTCGAGACACACTTCACCGAGGCGATCGGGCTCGAGCGCCTGCAAGATCTCTATCAGGACGTGATCGACAATGGATGACGACAACACGCTCCTGCGGCACTACCCGGGCGCCAAGCGTCTACTCGTCCACGTCGACGCCGGACGCAGCGGACGCCACGTCCGATCCCTGACCGGCGCGTCTGATTGGCGCCGAGAACTCGCCGACCGGACCGGCGCGGCGATCATCGCCACCGCAGGGGTTGCTCCATTGCGTCACGCCGACGGTTGGGCATGGCCCCGGTGCAGCGTGACCGATCTCGTCGAAGCCCTGCGCTCCGAACTGCCGGGCTTCAGGCTGCTCGGCGCCACGACGCCGCGTCAGCCGGGACGCCAGCGACTCTCCCTGCTCGGACGGGCAGCGGGCACACTCACGGTCATCAAGCTCGGCACGGGCTCACACCCAGCCCCGAACGAATCGAGCACGAACGAATCCAGCACGAACAGTGCGGGCACGGAGGAATCGAGCACGGGATCGCTCGCGACCGAGGCCGCCGTACTGCAGATGCTCGAAACGCACCCGCTGCCCGGGATCGCGACTCCGGTGGTGCTCGCCGCCGGCACGATCTCCTGCCGGACGAACCCCTCGACGACGACACCATCCACAGCGACCGACGCACCGGCGGACATCGAGTTCGTCGCCACCACCTCGATCGCGATCGGTTCCCAGCGTGCAGCGGTCGACGCACCTCTGCGCACCTTCACCGCAGACCTCGGCACCCGACTCGCCGACCTGCCGCGTCCGTCTGGTGCGTCTCGTGATGCGGTGCCCATCCACGGTGATCTCACCCCATGGAATCTCCGCCGGACTCGTCGCGGTCTGGCCCTGTTCGACTGGGAGTCAGCAGGGTGGGGGCCAGCGAGCTTCGATCTCGACACCTATCGGCGGGCCTGCGACGAGGTCCGCCCGGCACTGCCGTTCCGGACACGACAGCCTCCCCGATGAGAGCGCTCGTCGTGCACAACTACTACCGCTCGGAGAATGCATCGGGCGAGAACCTGTCCGTGATGGACGAGATCGCCGGGCTGCGTGCGCTGGGCTGGGACGTCGAGGTGATCAGCTCCGACAGCGACGTGATCAGCGGCGACCAGGTCGCGCTGACGAAGGTCGCGCTGCGCCCGATCCACTCCCCGCGGAGCACCGGACGCGTGCAGGAAGCAATCCGTCGCTTCCGTCCGCACGTTGCACTCATCGAGAACCTGTTCCCCCTGCACTCCCCCAGCGTCATCCGCACGCTTCAGTCGGCCGGTGTCCCTGTGGCGGCCGGTGTCCGGAGCTACCGCATGTGGTGCGCTGCGTCGTCGATGTACCGCGACGGTGCTCCATGTCGAGATTGCGTCGGATCGCGCCTCAATCTCCCCGCCGTGCGCCACGGCTGCTATCAGAACTCTTCGTATCGCACCGTTCCGGTCGCCGTGAGCCTCGCCGTCCACCGTCAGACGTTCCACGACATCGACGCCTTCCTCGCCGTGACCGAACACGTCCGCGACGAGTTGGTGTCGGTCGGAATGCCCGCCGATCGGGTCGTGGTGCGTCCCAACTTCGTGTCCGACCCCGGCCCACCGACCGACATCCCGGCCGGCGCAGGCTTCTTCTTAGCCGGCAGACTCAGTGAGGAAAAGGGGATTCGAGCGCTGCTCGACGCCTGGGAGCGGTCGGGGTTGTGGGCGTCGTCGACGTTGGCGATCGCCGGCTCCGGCGATCTCGCCGACCTCGTCGCGAATCAACGCCCTGAACTCCGTGTCGAATCCCTCGGTCTGGTGTCTCGCGTCGAACTGATGCGCCGGTTGCGAGAATCCGCAGTGATGGTTGTTCCCTCACTGTGGCCCGAACCGTTCGGGCGTGGCGTGATCGAAGCCGCCTCGGTCGGCCGTGGTTCGCTCGTCACCAACGCCGGAGGTCTTCCCAGCCTCGTCGTCGACGGCGTCACCGGCTGGGTCGCCGAGCCCGACGCCGAGTCACTCGCCACCGGACTCCGACGCGCTGCCGACGTCCAGGCGCAGATCACCTGCGGGCGGGCGGCTCGCGAGCGCTTCACCGAGCGATACACACGAGACATCAGCGTCGGCATCCTGGATGCGACGTTGCAACGCCTGGCACGCGCCGGACGCGACTTCTGAAGCCGGCCACGATGTCGCATGACCCCACGCCCCATGTGAGTGATTCACTGTCGGTCGCCTCAGTTCGAAATCGTCAAATTTCCCTCAAGGGAACACTCAAGAACCGGCCCAGAAACGCCGACAATCCAAGCGTGGACCACGCTCACATCAACACCGATCGACACGGACAGGGTTGCCGACGATGAACACCCCGCTCGAATCCTCCTCGATCGGCCCCGTCGAGGCGTTCTGGCGTTTCCGCGCCTGGACAGTGCCGGTGACGATCGTCGTCGGCGTACTCGCCGGCCTGGCCGCACTCGCCACGTCGGGCACATCGACCGCGACCACGACGCTCTATCTGACCGACCCACGCGGCACCCCGGTGTTCCGAGAGGGCTCGACCAACCCGACCGATCTCGACCGGTTCGCGCGCCAACGCGCCGCTTTCGCCGAATCGGTGACCGTTCGCGAAGTCGTCGTCGAGGAGATCGACGCACTCCGCGCTGCCGACCCCGTCAACGGTCCCGCCGAAGAGAGCGTCAAGGACCTCGACGACGTCATCGTTGCCTCGGCCACGACGAGTTCGGACATCGTAATCGCTTGCACCGCCACCGACGAAGAACGGGCGCTGCTGGTCTGCGACCTCGTCAAGAACGCCTACGTCACACTGACGATTGCCGACACCGACGCGAAGACCGAGGCCGCCGTGAGTGCCTACCTCGAAGATCGCGCACGCCTGATCGCCGATCAGGACGCCACGCCGGGAGGCAGTGCGGTCAGCGAGATCGACCTCAAGATCGCCGAAGTCCGTTCCGCCGCTCGCCTCTACGGCAGCGGTGTCGAGTTCATCGACTCGCCCGAAGTCGACGAAGACTCCCGGCTGCTCCCTGCTCTCCAGTTCGGTCTCGCCGGCCTCCTGTTCGCCGGGTTCGCGATGGCGGCGCTCGCCTGGTTCCGTGCCGGCCGACGACCGGTCGTCGCAGCCGGCAACGATGCCACTGCGGCACTGCGCGCACCGCTCCTCGGTGAGATCACCGGCCCACCCGAGTCGCCGTTCGATCCGATCAGCCCACCCGGCGTGGCCTACCAACTCCTCGCCACCAGTCTTGGTGCCGTGCACCCCGAGGGAGGCGTTGTGCTGGCCGGTACGGCGCTGCCGAGCCGCGGCGCTTCGGAGACCGTTGCACGAGTTGCCGCAGCGTCGGCACGGGAAGGGCGGCGTGTCCTCGTCATCGACGGCAACCTGCGCGATCGGCGCCTCAGCCGACTGTTCGGGGTCGAAGCTGCGGCAGGTGGCCTCACCGAGATGCTCGCCGGCCTCACGACCTACGACGAGGTGCGTCGCTCGATCGGCGTCGGTGGAGCCGCCACGCTCGACCTCGTCACGGGCGGCCGGCCGATCGACGACCCGTCGAGCCTGTTCCGTTCCCAGGCGGCACGCAAGATGCTGGGCGACCTCCGCCAGCGCTACGACCTCATTCTGATCGACGTGCCACCCCTGCTCTCGGTCGCCGACGGTTCGGCACTGGCCAGCGAAGCCGATGGCGTCATGCTGATGGTCGACCGAGGCACGGAGTCCCACGATCTCGACACGGTCCGCCAGCGCCTCGACGTGTTGCGCTCCCCCGTGCTCGGTGTGGTGTTCGATCACCGCATGCTGGAGCATGGCCGCTAACTCGCGCTCGGCGTCGCGACCCGTCGGAGCCCTGGTCTCGCAGGGCATCGTCGCTGCGGCGAGCCTCGGGCTCCAACTCATCGCCTTCTCCCAACTGGGGGCCGGCGGACTCGGAGCATTCAGCCTGCTGTTCGGCATCCTGATCACCGTCAACTCGATCCAGAGCGGCTGGATCGGCGATTCGCTGACGGTGCTCGATCGATTCGAACCCGGATACCGCCGAGCGCTCATCCACTCCCAGGTGCTCGTCGTGGGGCTCACCTTCGTCGTCACCACCGTGGTCGCGTTGCCCGTCGGAGGCGTCGATCTCAACACCGCTGTACTGTTCGGCTTCGCATCGACGGCGTGGGTGGTCGAAGAGACGATGCGACGACTCCTCATCGCACGTCGCGAATTCTGGAAGCTCGCCGCCAACGACGCAGCATTCGCCGTGGGGTCGTTCTCGCTCGTCGGCTTCACGATGCTCACCGACAACCAGTTCACACTCGAAACGCTCGTGCTCGCCCTCTTCGCCGGCGCCGTGGTCGCCATCGGGTTCGGGTTCGCCCAACTGCCACACGTCGAACTCTCACGTGGCCTCCTCGGTCCGTCGCGGATGAACGAGCTCGCTTCCTTCGCGTTCTGGCGCGCCGCCCAGATCGGCTTGCGTCCCGGCAGTCAGGCCATCGTCCGCTTCATCGTGGTTGCTGCCGTGTCCGTGGAGGCGCTCGGCGAACTGGAGGCCGCTCGTCTGCTGCTCGCACCGATCCTCACCGCGGTCAACGGCGCCGGCGTCTACTTGTTGCCGACCTATTCGTCCCAGATCCGCGAAGGACGACGGTTCCGGCCGGGCGTCCCGACCGCCATGCTCGTCGTCGGCGGCGTAGCCGCGTCCTACGGACTCCTCGCCGTCGTGCTCCGGGCACCTCTGACCTCACTGCTGCCGGGCGATGCGACAGCGATCACGGCTACGGCACTCATTGCCTGGACGGCGTACTCCGTCGGCTTCGGCGCCGGGGTCCCCGCCGGCAATGCAATGGTGGCGCTGAGTCGCTCGCGCGAGGCCTTCTTCGTCCGCTGCATCGACGCAGCGGTCGGCATCATCGCCGCCTCGCTCCTCGCAGTCATCGGCTGGGTCGACGGTGTCCCCTTCGGCCTCGCAGCCGGAACCGGTGTCGGCGCCGCCCTGCTCCTGCGTCGCTTGAGCGACGGCAACGGCAACGGCAACGGCAACGGTAGCCACGATCGCACGGGCTCCCTGCCGCCGCCCGCACTCGGTTCACGCTCCGATGACGGCAACCTTCCCGTGCTCCTCGAGACCGACGTCCTGCGAGCCGCGGTCGAGGAGCCAACGTGGGTCTGGCAGCCCGCAGAGGTGCGCGCGGAGCGCCCGCCACTCGTCAGCGTTCCGCACGGTCGACCCGTCGCTCTCGCCGCACCCGATCAGCGCAGCCGACGAAAGGCGACGCGGCAACGGGTACCGACGACGGCGTCGACTCCCGTCGCGGTCACTCGCCAGACGATGCAGCAGCGGCTGCTCTGGCTGTTGCCGCTCGTCATGATCGTCGCCACCGAGTACAAGGTCCGCCGACGGAGCATCGATGAGGCCCTGACCGGTGCCGTCGACCCATTGATCGCCGTGGAGCTCGCCGTCTACGGGCTGATCGGTGCCTGGGCCCTGTGGCGGCTCGCCGTACTTCGCCCCAAGTTCACGCCATTGCTGATCGCGATGTGGGGCTACATTCTGACCACCTCGGTCAGCGCGCTCTACTCGACCTTCCCGATGCTCGGCATGGCACGTGCTGTCCAGTTCGTCATCATCGGCGCCGTGATCCATCTGGTCGCCGCCCAGGGCACGGTCGACACCATGGTGCGACTCGCGCACGGCTGGACCGTCTTGATGACCGGCTCGATCCTCGTCGGTCTGGCGTACGTCGCTCCGACCACGGGCCCACAGGTCGGTCGCTTCACCTGGCTCTCCGTGCACAGCGTGAGTGCCGGCTCGATGTTGGCGATCTCGCTGTGTGTCCTGATGGGTCTGTGGCTGCAGTCCGGTCGACGGCTGCCGGACGGGCGCCACCTGCGCTGGAACCGCAACGTCTACGCCCTGCTCTTCGCGATCCAGTTCGTGTTCCTCCTGCTGACCAGGACACGCGGCTCGATCGGTGGTGCGTTCATCGCACTGGCGATCATGGCGTGGGTCTGGTCGGGCAACAAGATGAAGCCGCAGCTGTTGCTCGGGTCCATCGTGGCCGGCGCCGGACTCGTGCTCGCGTTCGGCGGCCCGATCATCCAATTCCTGACACGCGGCGAGAGCGCCGAGAGCATCGGCACCTTCAATCGCCGGACCGAGATCTGGACGCTGGCATGGGAGTCGTTCCTGACGCGACCGCTCCACGGTCTCGGATTCAGCTCGGCGAAGGGCGTGTTCTTCGACGAGACCGGCCTCGGCGGGGCGCACAACGCCTTCGTGAACGTGATGATCGACACCGGGCTGGCCGGTCTGATCTGGTGGTGTCTGCTGCTCGGGGCGTCGATGGTCGTCCTCAATCGGCAGTGGTCGCACCGGCGTGTGTCACCGACGCACTCGGGCGCAGCCGGCACTGCTCGGGCGGATCACCTGATCATCATGGGGATCTACGTGGCCAGCTTGATCAACAGCGTGACCACCGAGGGCCTCGGTGCCGGCGTGAACGTTTCGGTCATCTGGTGGCTCGTCACGGTTGCGTGGCTGACGATCCTCGAGCGCCCCGACGGGCGGCCTCCGGCGAACGACGAGCCCACCACAACAGCGATCGCCCTCACTCGCTGAGTCAGCGCTGCAGGGCGAGCTGTTCTGCGAAGTACGGGATGGTCCGGGAGAGGCCGTCGCGTAGATCGATCGTGGGTTCCCAGCCGAGATGCTGCTTGGCCAGGGTGATGTCCGGCTTGCGCTGCTTGGGGTCGTCGCTGGGGAGTGCTTCGTGCACGAGACCCGCTGTGGAACCCGTGAGTTCAACGACCATTTCGGCCAACTCGAGCATCGTGAACTCACCCGGGTTGCCGATGTTGATCGGGCCGGTCCGGTCACTGTCGAGCAGTGCAAGGAACCCGCGCACCTCGTCGGCGACGAAGCAGAAGCTCCGTGTCTGTTGACCGTCGCCGTAGATGGTGAGCGCTTCACCACGGAGTGCCTGCACGATGAAGTTCGACACGACACGACCGTCATCGGGTTGCATCCGCGGACCATAGGTGTTGAAGATGCGGACGATCTTGACGTCGACACCCTTGCTCCGGTGGTACGCCATCGTGAGCGCTTCGGAGAACCGCTTGGCTTCGTCGTACATCGATCGTTCACCGATCGAGTTGACGTGTCCCCAGTAGGTCTCTGGTTGCGGATGGACGTGGGGGTCGCCGTAGACCTCGCTCGTCGATGCCATGAAGAACGTCGCATCGTTGCGATGAGCGAGTTCGAGCAGGTTTCGAGTCCCGATGCTGCCGACGTCGAGGGTCTCGATCGGGTAGGCGTAGTAGTCCTTCGGCGAGGCCGGGCTGGCCAGGTTCATCACCGCGTCGATGTCGCCGTCGATGTCACAGGAAGCGACGATGTCGTTCTCGATCAGCGTGAACGACGGATGGTCGACGAGGTGCGCGACGTTCGCGGCACGGCCCGTGATGTAGTTGTCGACGCAGACGACCTCGTCACCGCGTGCGATGAGGGCATCACACAGGTGGGAGCCGAGGAATCCTGCGCCGCCGGCGACGACGACGCGCTGTGGGTGACGCATCAGCGGCGTCCGACGCCGTCGTAGCCGAGACCGACCCGCTTGACGTTCCACGGGTCGAACAGGTTGCGCATGTCGACCATTGTCGTCCCCTCACCGGCCCGAACAGCAACATCTTCCAGATCGACCTTCGCGAACTCGGGCCACTCGGTCAACACACAGATCACATCAGCATCATCAGCAACCGCGATCAACTCAGAACACAACTCGATCCCCTCGAGCGCTGCAGCCTGATGCGGAGCCAATTCACCACACGTCGTTGGATCGAACGCCCGCACATGGGCCCCGGCCTTGCGAAGCTCGGCAATGATCGCCATCGCGGGCGACTCCCGCAGATCGTCGGTCCCCGCCTTGAACGTCAAGCCCATCGCACCGATCGTGACACCCTCGAGATTCGAGTGATGACGACCAACAGCTTTGGCGACCTTGTCGACCATCCGCGCCCGCTGCTCGTCGTTCACCTCGACCACACCACGCATCATCGAGAAGTTGTACCCATGATCCTCAGCAATCTTCACCAACGCACGAGAATCCTTCGGGAAGCAACTGCCGCCCCAACCGGGACCCGGGTTCAGGAACTGACGACCAATCCGCTTGTCGCTCCCGATGCCGTCCACGACCGCTGCCACATCGGCACCAACCGCTTCACACATCGCAGCAACCGCATTCACGAAACTGATCTTCATCGCCAAGAACCCGTTCGCCGCGTACTTGATCGTCTCAGCCGATGCCGGATCAGTGATGATCACCGGCGTATCGATCGACGCATACAACTCAGCAACCTTCTCAGCAGCCTGCCGATCCGCGCTGCCGATCACCACACGATCAGGCAACAGGAAATCCTTGACCGCCGTGCCCTCACGAAGAAACTCCGGATTCGACACCACATGCACATCAGAACGCTGCAACACCGCCTCGACCGCCAACGTCGAACCCACCGGCACCGTCGACTTGTTCACCACCACCGCACCCGACTTCAACACCGGCGCAATCTGCGCAGCAGCAGCCTCGATGTACGACAAATCCGCGGAGCCGTCCTCACCCTGCGGCGTCGGCACACACAAGAACACGATGTCAGCACCCTCAGCAGCAGCCTCGGCACCCAACACGAACTCCAACCGACCCAACGACCGACCCTCGGCAACAATCTGCTCCAGACCATCCTCGACGATCGGGATGTGACCGGCATTCAACAGATCAACCTTGCGCGCATCGATGTCACCACACACCACATGATGACCCAGATGCGCAAAACACGCACCCGTCGTCAACCCCACGTATCCGGTACCGACCACACCAAGGCGAATCGTCGTGTCTGGCATGGGGGTGAATCCTCTGGTGATGATGTCGGACATGGCCCGCCTTCCTGGTTGCTGGAACCGTTGTGGTCCCTGCGTCACGAAGGATGGGGACTCATCAAGTTATCGGTGTCATGGTCAAGGAACTTGAGATTCGAACCGATGAGTGAATCGGGTCTGTCCAGCATGATGCTGCCGTCGTTCGAACGGTCAGTTGCGCGGGACCTCGTTCCACGGAACGGACTTGTCGACCCGGGGCTCGCCGGGCAGACCGAGGACCTGCTCGCCGAGGATGTTGCGCATGATCTCCGAGGTGCCGCCTTCGATCGAGTTCGCCCGCACTCGCAGGAACGTGTAGCGGAGGCCGTTCGTACCGCCCAGGCCGGTCTCTTCTGGCCGACGGAAGGTGTAGTCGTACTCGATGAGGGCATCGGCACCCATCAGGTCCATGCAGAACTCGTACAGACCCTTGTTCAGTTCCGAGAAGGCGAGCTTGGCGATCGACATCTCAGGGCCGGGGTTGCCGGACTTGGCGTTCTGGCTTGCGCGCATGTTGGTCAGTCGCCCGACCTCGGCCTGGACCCAGAACTGCATCAGCCGATCCTTGGTCGCTGCACCCTTGCGAGACTCGTCCATCTGCTGCCAGACCTCGACTGCGTCGTTGGCCGCTGCGCCGCGCTTCGGTGCGCCGCCGCCACCGCCACCGATGGCGTTGCGCTCGTTCATGAGTGTGGTGAGGCTGGCGCGCCAGCCTTCACCGACGGCGCCCACGCGGTGCGCATCGGGAACACGGACGTCGGTCAGGTAGACCTCGTTGAACTCGGCTTCGCCCGTGATCTGTCGAAGGGGACGAACCTCGACGCCTTCCGAACGCATGTCGAGCGCGAAGTACGTCATGCCCTTGTGCTTCGGTGCCTCGGCGTCGGTGCGAGTCACGAGCATGCCGAAGTCGGCGATGTGGGCGAGGGTGTTCCAGACCTTCTGGCCGTTCACGATCCATTCGTCGCCGTCGCGTTCGGCGCGGCAGCCGAGCCCAGCGAAGTCGGAGCCCGCTCCCGGCTCGGAGAACAGTTGACACCAGCGCTCCTCGCCGGTGAACATCGGTCGAAGGAATCGCTCCTTCACGGCATCGTCACCGTGGGTCGCGATGGTCGGCCCGGCGAGCGCCATGAAGAAGGTGCTCGGATGAGTGGGTTCGGCGCCGGCCTCTTTGAGCCTGCGTTCGACGATCCGGTTCAGTTCAGGGCGGACACCCAGGCCCCCGTCACCCTCGGCGAAATGCACCCAGGCGAGACCGGCATCGAAGCGTGCGCCCCGAAACGCAACGTTGTCCATTGCCTTCGGGTCGTGCGCTCCGAGAAGTGCATCGACGGCGTCGTTCACCTTCTGCGTCTCGGGATCGGTCGTGGTCGACGGCGCGGCGCCCCCGGTGTCTGTCTCGGTCATCGTCATCCGTGGAGCTTCGCAGAACGGCATCGCGATCGAAAAGCCGGCCGCAGCATCACCGTTTGCGACCCTCGGCGCTGGGTACCTTCGGTTTGTGTCGACGACTGCTTTGCTCACCGTCCTTCCGTCGAGCCTGGCCGACAGTTGCGGCCCTGATCCGACGTTCGTCTGCGAGCGCTTCTACGACCTGACGGAAGGCAACGAGACCGCGACCGAGGTCCTCGATTGGCTCTTCGGCCGCCCACTGTCGATCCTGTTCATCCTCTTCATCGCATGGGTGGCGACGATCATCGCCCGCCGATACGTCCGTCGCCTGGTGAAGCGTCTCGTGGCACCGGATCGGGCCGCGACTGCTCGCCGACTGCGCATCCTCGGCGGCGACCGAGCCGAGGCGCTGATGGCCGAACCGGACCCTCGTCGCAACTCACGTGCCAACTCGATCTCGACCGTCGTCGGGAGCACGCTGACCGTCGTGATCTGGAGCGTGGCGATCATCCTGATCATCGGCGAACTCGGCTTCGACCTCGGTCCGTTCATCGCCGGGGCCGGAATTGCCGGCGTCGCACTCGGCTTCGGCGCACAGAGCCTCGTGAAGGACTGCATCGCCGGCCTGTTCATGCTGGTCGAAGACCAGTACGGCATCGGTGACATCGTGGATCTGGGTGAGGCGACGGGCCAGGTCGAGGAGGTCACGCTGCGCACGACGGTGCTGCGTGGTCTCGACGGCACCGTCTGGCACGTACCGAACGGCGAGGTGCAACGCGTGGGCAACAAGTCCCAGCTGTGGTCGGTGGCGGTGGTCGACGTCGATGTCGCGTACGACAGCGACCTCGTGCAGACCCGAGAACTGATGCTGTCGACCGCGAGTGAGGTGTGTGGTCTGGATGAATGGTCCGACGATGTCCTGGAGGAACCAGCTGTCCTCGGTGTCGAAGCGCTCGCCGCCGATGGGATCACGATGCGCATGATCGTCAAGACGACGCCGGGATCACAATGGGCGCTGCAGCGCACCCTACGCGAAGCACTCAAGCTCTCCTTCGACGGGGCCGGCATCGAGATCCCGTTCCCACAACGGACGATCTGGCACCGGGACGAGAGCGCCTGACGGCATGGGACTCCGATCTCGACACGGAAGCGATGCGCCGTTCTTCCGCGTTTCGTCAAAGAATCGGTCCTCGGGTCGGATCGCTGCCACAATGTCGCCATGTTGATCGGCATGGTGGGCGCTGCGTGGGATGTCTTCGCCGCGACCCCGTCGGCGGGTGGCCTCGTCGTCGCCGTCGTGCTGACTGTCGGCGCAGCCGCGGCGCTCTGGTACCTCGAGCGCCAGGCCGCCCCTGGTCGCCCCGACCCGGCCGACACTGCGGGCGAGCTCCGTCGCGAGTCGCCGGCGGTCGTCAACATGCTGACGAACGACGCGACACTCACGGCCTCCGGTTTCCGCGCGACGGTCATCGATCTCGCTGCGCGGGGCTGGCTCCGACTGCTCCCACCGGCCGACGATGACGACGACCTCGGACGCGTCCGTCCGACGGCAACGGCGTACGAGGGCGACGCGCTGCTCCCCCACGAACGTCTGGTCCTCCAACACGTGATGGCCCGGTTCACCACCGATCAGGCGATCCCCGCACGCTTCCTCGCAGTGGACGTCCGTGGCAGCTGGTGGCGTCGGTTCAGGTCCCTGGTGGCCGACGATGCCGTGCAGGCCGGCCTGTTGCGGCGCCGTTGGAGCAGTGCGACCCTGATCGGGCCGGCAGCAGGGGTCGTGACCGCGCTGGTCGTGCTGTGGTCCTCCCGAGCAGGCGATGCGGACGTCGCCGTGGTCGATTCGATCGAGCGGCGGGTGTGGTTCTTCGCAACCTTCATCGTCCTGATCGGGCTCGCCCACCGAATCGTCCGTCACGTCGTCGACCATCCGCTCACGCACACCGACGCCGGAACATCAGCGACCAGGCAGTGGCTCGCGGTTCGCCAGGAACTGGTCGAGGCCGGCTACGCACCGATGGCTGCGAGCTCGATCGATGTCGGTGACCGCAGCCTGGCCTACGCCGCGGCGATGTGCATGGCCGACGGCGCGGCCGTCGAGCTGCCGCTGGCTCGCGAAGACCACCACCGAGCCTGGAGCAGCGTCGGGTCGCATGCTCGGCTGGTCCGGGTCAAGTACCCGACCCGTCTCGGCTACGGCCTCCATCCGGTCGTCGCCATGGTGTCCGGCGTGGTCGCAGCGTTCATCGGCCTCCGCCTGCGCCGTCTGTTCAGCGATGCCGCTCGTGGCGATGCATTCAAGTCGCTCTACGAACGGTTCCCCGAGCAGGACTGGCTGATCGCTGACGTGTCGACCGGGCTGACCGTGTTGACCTTCATCCCGATCCTGGCGGGCATCTTCATCGCCATCGCCGGCGCCGCCGATGTGTTCAGCACGGTCGAACGGACGGGCGTGGTGCTTCGCGCCCGCCGGCCTGCCGAGGTCGCTCCCCTGCCGCGTTTCGTCCGTCGTCGCATCGAGCGGGATCGCTACACCCTGTTCGTCGCCATCGATGACGGCACGTCTGACACCGTGGTTGCATGGCGTGCCGGTGAGCGCAACGCGATTCCCCAGGGTGCGAACGCAACCGTGCGGGCCTCACCGGTACTCGGCTACGTTCGACGCGCTGTCCCGGTTGGCCACATCCTCGTCGACCGGTGACCCGGACGACTTGGTGCGGACGACATGGTGCCAGGCACCACGTCGTCCGACCCTGACGTGGTCTCAGCCGATGGCGCGGTCAGCGTTGCGCCTGATCGCATCGACGATCTCTTCATGACGCTGCGCGGGCAGGTCATGGCCCATGTCGGGGAACATCAGGAGCCGCGAACCCGTGATGGCCGCAGCGGTTGCGTTGCCACCGCTCGGGCGGACGAGCTTGTCCATGAGTCCGTGGACGACCAGCGTGGGAAGGTCGAGCCGGCGCAGTGCCGGAGTCCGGTCGGGGCTGGCCATGATTGCTGCGGTCTGGCGTTGCGTGCCCGTCGGCCGGAAGGCGCGCTCGACGCTGATCTTCGATCGCCGCAGGTGCTCGGCCGGGTCGAAGTGGGAACCGCTGAACAGCGCGAACATCTCGACCGATCGTTCGGCCGCGGTCTCGCGAATCGGTGCCTTCATCTTGGCGAGCTTCGGCATGATCGACGGAGCGATCCGACCGGTCTTGCGGTCGCCCGGGTTCGACATGATCGAGGTGAGCGACAGGACGCGAGCTCGATGCTCGGTGGCCACGGTCTGGGCGATCATGCCACCCATCGACATGCCGACGACGTGGGCACGTTCGATCCCCAGGGCGTCGAGCAGACCAACGGCGTCGTTCGCCATGTCGGCAAGCAGGTAGCCGGCCTTCGGTGGACGTTTGAACAGCGTCGCCATGATCGTGCGGAGCTGCGACGGCGGCTCCCAGTCGAACTCGGTCGACAGACCCTGATCACGGTTGTCGAAGGTGATGACGCGGAACCCGGCGCTGGTCAGCCGGTCCACGAAGCCCTCGGGCCAATCGGTGAGCTGGCCGCCGAGCCCCATGATCAGCAGCAGCGGATCGCCACCGACGTCACCGTGGGTCTCGTATTCGATCGTGATTCCATTCGCCTGCACTGCTGCCATCGGAGCGAGCGTAGGCGTCCGTACGGGCCGAACGCCGGACCAGTCGGGTTCGTGCAGTCAGAGTGCGTGCCAGAACCCGGCTTTCAGGTACGACCCCTCCGGGAAGGTGACCGGGTGGTCGATGTCATGGCCGGTGCGGACCATCTGTCGGAGCTCGCGACCCGCAGCGTCTGCAGCATCGAGCACCGTGGCGAAGAACAGGTCCGTGGAGACGCGGCTCGAGCAGGACGCCTGGACGAAGATGCCACCGGGGCGAACCAGACGGAGGCCGATGTGTGTGAGCCGGGTGTAAGCACGGACGGCGACGTCGATGTTCGACTGCTTCTGGGCGAACGAGGGCGGGTCGACGATCACGATGTCGTACTCGGCGCCGGCACGGGCCAACGCGATCATCACGTCGAAGGCGTCGCCGACTTCTGTCGTGTGCGTGCACGCTGTAACTTCGGCTCGGTCGGCGTTCAGCGCCATGTTCCGTTCGGCCGCAGCAAGTGTCGGCTCCGAGATGTCGACACTGTGGACGCTTCGCGCTCCGCCTGCCGCGGCATGCACACTGAACCCACCGGTCGAGGCGAACACGTCGAGCACGTCACGGCCGGTGGCGAGCCGGCCGATGCGCAGACGATTGGCGCGCTGATCGAGGAAGTGTCCGGTCTTCTGTCCAGTTCGCACGTCGGCTGCGAAGGTCAGGCCGCCCTCGGTGAACAGCACGGAGCCGTCGGGAATGTCACCACTGATCACGTCGCCGTCATCGAGTCCGTAGGTCTCGCCGTCGGCGACGTTGCGACCAAGCCGCAGCACCATCGACGTCGCACTGGTCGTCGCGTCGAGTGCCTCGATGACGGCGCGCAGGTGCGGGAACCAGACCGGCGAGTACAGCTTGACCACCAGGGTCGTGTCGTACTGGTCGACGATCAGGCCGGGCAGGTGATCGTTCTCACCGTTGAGGAGGCGGAAGGCCGGGTGACCACCGGATTCGGCGTCGATGAGCGGTTGACGGATCTGGGCAGCGGTGGTGATCGCCTGCTCCCAGAACGCGGCGTCGATCGTGGCCGGCTTGCCGACGTGAAGGATGCGGATCGCGATCGGGCCGGCTGGGTCGTAGAGCCCGATGGCGGCGAATCGGCGGTCGTTGTCGAAGATGACGGCGAGGTCGCCGGCGGCACCTTCGTGACTGATCGACACGATCGAGTCGTCGAAGACCCAGGGGTGGCCGGCACGGACGTGACGGAGTGCATCGGCAGTGATGCGCACGGCGAGGCGACGGTCGTCGACCTGGGGAAGTTGTTCGAGCACGCAACGAGCGTACGGCCTACGGCCGAATGCGGCGCTGGCTGCACAACGGGAGAGTCAGGCGTTGGGGAGGACGACGACGCCGACGTCGGGTGCGACGTTGCCGTCGTGGACGTCAGCCCAGGCCTCGGCCGCACCTTCGGCGCCGGTGCGGTGGTCGATCGACAGCCAGGCGCGGCTGCCCTCGACGAACTCCGCGAGCGCATCGGCGCTGCGCTGCTGGTATGACTCGCGCCCCCACTGCTCGAAGCGGCGGGTGACCTCGGTCGGTGCGAAGAACATCTGCGGCTGCGGGCCGGGCAGGCCTGCAGCGGCGGCCGGGTCCGCCATCGGCGCATCGTGGTGGCTGCGGCCGACCGTCATCGAGTACTGGAGCTGGTCACCGAGGTGGGTGTGGACGGCGCCGAGCACGGTCGGGTTGCCCGCCATGTCGATCGACACCGAACTCACCGTGGCATCGATGCTGTCGACGTCGTCGTACGTGACGACCTGGTCGTAGTAGCCGAGGCTGCTGACGAAGTCGGCGTTGCCTGCCGAGGTCAGCCCGACGACCTTCACGCCACCTCGAGCGGCAGCGCGCTGGGCGAAACCGATGGCCGTCTTGGACGAGGCCGACAAGACGAGGACCTGCTCGGCACCGAAGTACGGGGCCTCGCCCTGGTCGACAGCGCCACCCGAGTCGGCGAAGAACTCTTCGGCGAGAAAGCCGGTGAGGAAGAGGCCGCGCAGCAGGACGTGGCGATCTTCGCCGTCCTCGGCTGCGTCGTACATCGCGTCTCGATTGGTGTCGACGTAGGAGCGGTACACCGGTGCGTGCGGCTGGCGGTGCGCCCCGTCGTCGCGGAATCCGTCGCTCGCCAAGGTGGCGGTGATGACCGTCGACGACGCCATCGGATACCAGCCGTAGTAGCGGCCACCGACGGCGATGTCGGGGTTGTTCGACTCGACCACTTCGGCCCAGCCCATTGCCGGCACCTGGCCGAACGGCAACTCGGTCGGGAAGAACTCCCAGTAGGCGAGCATGTCGCCGAAGACGGCGTAGGTGATGTTGTTCGCCGTGACCGCATACCGCTCGATGCGCAGACGGATCTGCCCCGCGCCGAGCGATCCCTGCTCGCCGGCCTCGAACTCGACGGTCCGAGTGTTTCCGATGGCGGTGCGTTCGACTTCGAGTGCGTGCTCCATGACAGCAGCCTGCCAGGTTCACCATCTCGCCAGTCACATCGGGGTCAGGCACCAACGTGACGCGATCTGATCGGCGTCCGCTTTCAGTTCACGCTGGCGGACCGGCTACACACCAGTCATGTCCGACAACACCTCTGCTGCTTCCCCGTACCGCGCTGCCGACCACGCTCCGCTCGACATCGGCCGGCTCTTCGGCCTCAAAGGCAAGGTCGCCATCGTCACCGGCGGCTCCCGCGGCATCGGCTACATGATCGCAGCGGGCCTCGTCGCCAACGGCGTGAAGACCTACATCACGGCCCGCAAGGCCGACGCCTGCGACGCCGCTGCCGCCGAGTTGTCCCAGCCCTTCAACGACGGCGTCGACGGTCATGCCGAGTGCATCTCCATTCCCGCTGACATGGCGAGCCCCGAGGGCTTGGCATCCTTCGTCGCCGCGGTGACCGAGAACGAATCGCAGATCGACATCCTCGTCAACAACGCCGGTGCAGCCTGGGGAGCCCCGCTCGGCGAGTTCCCCGACATCGGCTTCGACAAGGTCATGGACATCAACGTCAAGGCCCCGTTCATGCTCACCCAGGCCCTGCTCCCCCAGCTCAAGGCAAGTGGCACCGCCGAGGACCCGGCACGCGTCATCATGATCGGCTCGATCGACGGCATCCGTGTACCGATCGGCGACAACTACTCCTACTCCGCCTCCAAGGCCGGCATCCACATGATGACTCGACACATGGCATCCCACCTCGTGGGCGAGCACATTCTGCTCAACTCGATCGCTCCGGGTCCGTTCCCGTCGAAGATGATGTCGTACATGCTCGACGACCCGGACAGCCGGGACATGGTCGAGACCAGCAACCCCCGCAAGCGCGTCGGTAGCCCCGAAGACATCGCCGGCGCCGTGATCTTCCTCGCCAGCCGGGCCGGCGCCTACACGACTGGCACCGTCATTCCCGTCGACGGCGGCGTCTCCACCCTCTGAGCCGTACCAGATTGCCGTCTCGCTGCGTTGCGTGAGCTCCTCGTTGACGACCGGTCAAGGTCGTCGCCACGCGCCTTGCGAGACGACAATCTGATCACGGCTCAGAAACCAAGAGGAGAAATGTGCCGAGAAGCGGTTGGTGATGAAATGCTGACGTCGTGAGCATGCGGTTGCGGGATGAGTATCCGGTGGGTGTGCGGGTTGCCGACGATCCCGTCGTTCAGGTGATCGACGACTTCCTGACCGACGCCGAATGCGACCACGTCATCGAGCTCTCCGTCGGGCGACTGGGCACCGCACTGGTCAGCGCTGTCGGTGAGGCCACGACGAGCGACGGCCGGACCGGATCAGTGGCCTGGATCAAGCACGACGAGACCTCGACCGTGCGCGGCCTCGTGGAACGGGTCAGCGAACTCGTCGGACTTCCCGTCGAACACGCCGAGTCGCTGCAGGTCGTCCACTACGACGTCGACGAGGAATACAAGCCGCACTTCGATGCGTACGACCTGGCCACCGAGAAGGGACGACAGCGCACCGCCCAGGGTGGGCAGCGTCTCGTCACCGCGCTGATGTACCTCAGCGCTGCCGACGAGGGCGGCGCGACACTGTTCCCGCAGCTCGACCTGGAGATCGCTGCGGTTCCCGGTCGACTCGTGCTCTTCCACGACGTCGGCGACTCCACCCTGCGCGATGTGGCTCGCCACCCTCGATCGCTGCACGGCGGTTCACCCGTTCGCGCTGGCGAGAAGTGGGCGTGCAACCTCTGGTTCAGACAGCGTCCGTACCGGTCACCCGACACGACCCGTTGAACTCCGGCTGCTTGTGGGGTGCGGGTCAGGCGAAGGCGTCGATGCCGGTGATCTCGGCCGTGACGGCCCAGAGACGTTCGGCGTTGGCCGCATCGACGGCGTACGGCTTGACACCGCGGAACGCTCCGCCCGGGCTGTCGAGGTCTTCGGGGGCGGCGATGTCGCAGTCTTCGCAGTACACGCCGCCCATGCCGTCGAGCTGTGGCGACGTCGCCGCCCAGACCGATGTCGCAGCACCTTCCTCGGCCGTGTCGGATCGCTTGTGCCCCGTCGATGACAGCGCAACGACACGAGCGCCTCCCCCAGCGGCGAGTGCCGGCCACATCGTGTTGGTCATTACATGGTGTCCGAAGTGGTTCGTGGCGAGCTGCGCCTCCCAGCCCTGACCTTGCCCGCCGATGCGCGTCTCCGGGCACGCCATGATCGCTGCATTGTTGATCAAGATGTCGACGGGCCGGTCACCGTCGGCGACACGCTGACCGAACGCTGCTGCGCTGGCCAGGTCACCGAGGTCCATCTCGTCGACCGTGATCTTGCCGGGCGTGTCGCCCAGAGCAGCGAGTCCCTTCGTCGTTTCGAGTCCGAGGCCCGAGTAGCCACCGGTCACGACGGCGAGCATGCCCGAGAGGTCGGCGCTCGCGGGTGATCGTCAGCGGCGGACCAGCACCTCGGCGCCACGCTCTTCTGGTTCGTCGTCGAGGAGCTCGGCGGGGAATCCCGGTGCAGTGACCGACACGCCGGTTGCGTCCTCGAGACGCCGGATCACGTTCGGCGACCACTCTCGTTCCCCGTATCGCTCGGCAGCATCGCGGAAGATGTCGATCATCAGAGGATTCATCTCCAACGGCACGCCGACTGCGTCTGCGACGTCCTGGAAGAGTCCGATGTCCTTGAGGACGAGGTCCATCGTGAAACTGATGTCGCGCCCCCCATTCAGGATCACCTGCCCCTCGGTCTCGTGGACGAAGGAGTTGCCACTCGAGATGCGGAACGCCTCGTAGGTGGTGCCGAGGTCGAGACCGGCCGCAGCCATGGTGGTGAGTGCTTCGGTGACTGCGATCAGATTGGCGGTCGCCAGGAAGTTCGTTGCCACTTTCAGGATCGACGCCGAGCCCAGCTCGCCCGTGTGCAGGACGCGCCGTCCGAGGATCGTGAGCAGCGGCAGCACCCGTTCGAATGTCGCCCGGTCGGTGCCGGCGAAGATCGAGATGTTGCCGGTCGCCGCACGATGGCAACCACCCGACACCGGACAGTCGACGGCGGCTCCTCCGGCTGTGTTCACGAGTCCGCCGAGGCGGGCGATCTCGTCGGAGTCGGTCGTCGACATCTCCAACCAGACCAGGCCGGGTCGGACTCCGGCAAGGACGCCATCATCGGCTTCCATGACGGCTGCCGAAGCAGCCGGTGACGGTAGGCAGGTGATGATCACGTCACAGGTCTCGGCCAGTTCCCGCGGGGTCGCCGCCGCAGTCGCACCCGACTCGACGAATGCTTCGACGAGGTCACTGTCGAGGTCCCGAACCGCCACGTCGACGCCGTTCCGGATGAGCGAGCCGGCGAGTTTGCCGCCGACGTTGCCGAGGCCGACGAATCCGACTCGGATGGTGGCCGGATCAAGAGTCCGGTCGAGCACGCTCATCGAACGAGCCGCGCCGGGCCGGCCGCGATGACCGCTGCGTCCCAGGCCGGGCGAGCGAAGACGGTGTGGACATCGTCGGAGAAGCTCGACAGCTCGTCGATGGGACCATCGGGATCGAAGGAGTTCTGATCCCACTCCGCACAGAACGACGCACACAGTTCGAACCACGGGTGGTCCCGGAACTCCTCCCGACCGTTGCGATCTCCGCCGAGGTGGTGGGCGAAGTAGTAGCTCTGGAACACGCCGTGCTGCGCGACGACCCAGCTGACCTCCTCGCGGACGTAGGGCCGCAGCACCGCGGCGGCGTACTCGGCGTGGTTGTACGGGGCGAGATCATCGCCGATGTCGTGCAGGAGCGCAGCGACGACCCAGTCGATGTCGGCACCGGCGCGCCGGGCCCGCGTGGCCGACTGGAGGGAGTGTTCCTTGCGGCTGATCTGATAGCCGCCGAGGGAGTCGTCGAGCCGTTCGACCACACGGAGCAATCGGTCGGCAAGGCCGGTGGCGTGCTGGCGTTCGAAACCGTCGAGCAGTTCGTAGTCCGCTGGTGTGCCGTGCTGCATCTCGGTGAACGAGACCGTGTCCGCTCCGGCGCCTCCCGTCATCACCTGAGTGTCGTGAGTCGTGTCGGTCGGTGTCGTCGAGTGAGTCGTCATGCCTGCGTCGCCTTTCGTGCCGCCGCCCGACGCCGTGCGAGCCGCCACGCTGTTGCTGGTCCGTCGTGATCGATGTAGCACCCTTGCAGGTGACGGCAGCCTCGTGACGGATCGAACGAGGTACGTCCGTGCAGTACACGATGGTTGTCGACGACGAGGACGTCACCGGCCTCCATGCGCACCTCGATCTGGCGATGCGGACTGTTCAGTTCCGCTGCCAGCCAGCGGCGGCCGCGGTAGTGAGCTTCGAGCACGTCGACGTCGGCGGCAGGCGCGAAGTCGAGCCGCGGCGAGTAGCGGAGTTGACGCAGCGACCCGTCGAGGTCGAGTTCGATCAGCGGTGCCCGATGAACCTTGACGTCCGTGTCCGTGTCGTAGCGGAACTCGACCGGCAACGTCGTCAGCACGCCGTACGCCTCGGGGTCGATGACCGAGAGTTCGTTGACGGCGGCCAGTCCGTCGACGACCGTCGATGCGCCTCCGGGAGCCCCGTTGCAGATCGTGTGCAGGAACTGCAGCCCAGGTGCGGGCTGACGGTATGGCTGATCGGTGTGCGCCGACAGGGCGATCGGGGTGTACGCCAAGTCCGCCGGTACCGGCTCGGTCCGGACATCGAAGAGTGTCCCGAAGTTGGTCCCCGAGATCCGGCCGAAGTGTGCAGTGATCTCGTGCAGTGCGCCCTCCACTGCAGGCGTGTGGCTGAGCATGAACCATCCGTGCCGGAAGAACCGGTCGAGCACGGCGAGGAGTGCGTCGTCTGCCGTGGGTGTGAGCAGATCCCGGTAGTCGAACATCGGCACGTCGATGTCGTCCGCGTTCCAAGCTCGAGGCATCGGTGGCTCATCGTCCGGCAGCTGCCTGAATGCCGATGCGACGGCGTCGGCAGACAAGCGCATCCGGTGGCCATCGGAGAAGAGCACCTCGACGGCCTCGACCACCTCGATGACGGCGCCCGTTCCGGCTCGTCCCAGCACTGCTGCCTCGTACACGGCGAGGTCGGGTGGGATGTCCAGCGGTTCGACGAGGCGCTGCCGGTTGATCGGGTCGGCCGTACCCGGTTCGAGCGATCGTTCGCGTACCCACTGCGGGTGGAGGACGACGGTGTCCCCGCCACGTTGGAGGACCAACCGCCCGCCGTCGACACGGCACACCAGGCCCGCCTCGGCGGCGCCCACCTCACCGGGTGCCGACAGCGTCTGCGAGGAGGCATTCAGGGGCGCGTTCGGAGCCGGGTGTGGAGCGAGGACGTCAACGGTCACACCCCCATCGTGACGATCGACGGCGTCTCGGCACAGTCGTGTTCTCGGCAACCTGCCATGCTCTGGAGGTATGGCCGCTCGTCCTCGTCCGTTGATTGCCACCGTCGACCGCCTGCAGCGGCTCGCCATACTCGATGCTGCCGCCCGCGGCGGGAGTTTCTCGGCCGCCGGCAGAGAACTGGGGATCGCACAGCCGGCTGTCACCCGCCAGATCCAGGCCCTCGAGCGTTCCCTCGGCATCGAACTGTTCGTTCGAGGTGCGAATCAGAGCACACTGACGGGGCCGGGCCGCAGCCTGGCTGCGGCGGTGGATCATGCGTTCACCGTGCTCGAACAGACCATGACCGAGATCACCGGCACCGACGACATCTTCGTACTCGCCATGCCGCCAGGATTCGCTCAACAACTGGTGCTCCCACATCTCGATGCGCTGCAACAGGCCCTCGGTCACCGTGATCTTCGGTTGTGGCTGTACGACCGCGAACACGAGCTGGACGACGGGCACTTCGATGCCGCCGTCCAGGTGGGTGACAGAGTCTGGACGGGCTACGACGCGACGCGCCTGTTTGCCGAAGAGGTGATGCCCGTGTCCACGCCGACGTTTGCCGCCGAACTCAGGCTCGACGAGCACAGCACGGCCGAGGAAGTCCTGTCGGCACCGCTGCTGCACATGGATGCCGCCGACCGGCCCTGGATGTCGTGGGCGGATTGGCTGCAGTCGTTCGACCTCGAGTTGTCGCCAGGCCGTCAACGCGTCGTGTTCAACAACTATCCCGCAGTGCTCCAGCAGGCGCTCGCAGGTCGCGGCGTCGCGCTCGGTTGGAGCAAGCTCGTCGACCCGCTCGTCGCTGACGGATTGCTCTGCGTCGTCGGCCCCACCGCAACATCGACTCGCGACTATCAACTCACCTGGCAGGCACACCGGACCAGCCCCGCGCTCACTGCCCTGCGAGATTGGCTGGCCGATCTGGTCAGCGACTGACGCTCACCGACCGGACCGCTCGGACCGATCTCATTCGGCCAGGAGTTCTGAGCTGCATGCCGCTGGGGCGGTACGCGGGTTGCAGCGGGCGATGGCGCCATCGGGAAGGGCCACGACGTACGGGCTGTCGAAGTAGATCGACGGCTCGTAGTAGTCGGTGCTCAGGAAGTGCGCTCCACCCGCCAGCGCGACATCACGTGTCGTGGTGTCGTTCTCTCGTGCGTCGACGGTCGGCGAGTCGGTGCGCGTTCTGACGAGGTAGCCCTCCAACGCAGCGGCATCGAGCCC
>RCMY010001730.1_pt1 | contig 37655 bp, 36 predicted proteins | sample 2041341 | NCBI WGS metagenome assembly RCMY01 (sample SAMN09708234, study PRJNA481090) | Marine sediment metagenome, whole genome shotgun sequencing project. | reverse complement strand
GTATGAGAAAGGTATTGGTGAGAATTTTCAACCCTTTCTGACCCTGGCTTTTTGAGGTGACAAAATACATGCTGGTTCCGGCACACCCGGAAACAAGTATGTCGACGTTATTGTTACCGAGAGCAGTAAAGGCAATATCGACAATGCCGAATCTATCCTGGAAATGAGGGCCGAACAGAAACAATACTTCCACCGGCTGTTCCAGGGTAAATTTCGTGTTCTTTTCGTTTTTCAATAGTGCGTTTACGGCACTGCGCAATACCTTTGAGTCATTGCTGTCAAAGAGGATATGGAGCTCTATTGTATTGCTATTGCCGGCGTGCCAGGTAACGAGCTCGAATCGCTTGAGAGAGTGTTCTAAGTCGGTAATTCGTTGGCCCCAGAGTTCCGCACTTGCAGCAGGGAAACGGAGAATTGCCAGGGCGAGGCCAGTCTTTTCCGTGATGCCGTACACTTTAACCCGTTCTTCCCTATATACTGCAATCGTTTGCACGTGCGTTTCTCCCAAAATAAGCAGCTCACATTTGTATCTGTATTTGTGTTACCCGAAAACCTTGACGAAAGGGAGCATGGTTTTCCGGGAGAAGAAGAAAAGATTGTAGTTTCTCGGCAATGGTGTCAAGCAGCAGATAATCCGTATTGATTGCGATTGCCGAAATAGAAGTGCTGAAAGAATAAACAGGAAAACCACAGTGGCCGAAAAAGTTGATGATACGGCCCAGCAGCTTCAATTCGTTTCTGTGCGGAAAAATCGTCAGCGTGCCGACAGAAGAAATGATACAGCTGTGCACACCCGGCAAAGATGCACTTTTAAGGATGTCGTGGATTGTATCAAGCTCACAGCACTCCACACAAAAAATGAACTCAGGAGTTTTGGTAAAAACTGAGTGACAGAGAAAAGAAATGTTTATGTTTTTTTCAGCTATCAGGTGCAGCAGGCGACAAATAGTAGAATTGTCAGGGGACTTGCAGGCAACATTTACTTGTATCAGTTCTTCACTGAACTTAATACCTCCAACACGAATTTTTTCTTTCATTTCCATTGGCTTGCCAAAAAAAGAAAGAACTGTTCTCTTCTGCCAAGCACTGAGACCCGGCAGGAGAGAACAGCAGAAAGACTACAAATTGTCTTGAACAATTTCCATGAGCTTGTCGAGATCTATGGGCTTCGGTACGAAATCGTTGGCCAGAGTCGTCTTGCCACCCATATGGGTATAATTGGTCGATTTTATGGCTTCGGTAACTGCTGTCAGCAGGATAACAACAATACTTTTATACTCTTCAGAAGTTTTTAATTCTTCACACAAGGTATACCCGTCTTTTCGCGGCATCATCACATCGAGAATGATAAGATCAGGGCGTTCTTCCTTGATACGATCCATGGCTTCGAAGCCATCATATGCTTTGGCAACACGAAAATTGGAGCTTTCCAACTTCATGGAGACCATTTCCACGAGATCGGTATCGTCATCTACCACAAGAACCAGTTTTTTATCGCTCATGTGCAATTCTCCTCCATTTTTTTATGGGTTGAAAAGTCATACATATCTATACCTGAGGTCGAGGAAGAAGTCCTGCTCTTTCACAAATTTCTTCAACTTTTTCTTCCCATTCGATAGCCATGATATGAAAACCGGCTACCCCCTCGACATTTTTCAATCTCTCTATGGTTTCAACACAGATGGTAAGGCCTTCTTCCGCCTGTTTTTCTTTGGGGACTGAAGCCATCCTGTCGACGATCTCTTTTGGTACATCCATGCCAGGCACCCTGTTGGCCATGTACCGCGCAGCGCCCAGTGATTTACAAGGGGTCACGCCGGCGAGGATGTAGCACTTTTTGTGCAGTCCTTTGGCCCGAACGCCTTCCATCCATCTTTCAAATTTGTCGACATTGAAGATGCATTGTGTCTGAATAAAATCGGCACCAGCGGCGATTTTCTTGGCCAGGCGCATAACTCTGAGCTCAAAGGGGTCGGCAAAGGGATTAGCGGCGGCGCCAATAAACATTTTGGGCGCACCTTTGATTTCCGCACCACCTTGTAATATCCCTTTGTCACGCATATCTCTGACCATCTGAATTAACTGCATGGAATCGATGTCGTGGACATTCATGGCCATTGGATGGTCGCCAAATTTAGTATGGTCGCCGGAAAGACAGAGCATGGTGTCGATGCCAAAAGCATAGGCACCGATGATATCGGCCTGCATGGCCAATCTATTGCGGTCTCGGCAGGTAACCTGAAACAGTGGGTTCAATCCCTGCTGTTTGATGATAACTGAAGCAGCCAGGCTGGACATGCGAACCATAGCCGTCTGGTTGTCAGTCACATTTACCGCATCGACAATACCCTCAAGGTATTTTGATTTGGTGACGACTTCATCGAATTGAGCTCCGCGTGGCGGCCCGCACTCCGAGGTAACTGCCAGATGTCCCGCTGCTAAAATTTTTTCTAATTTGCTTTCAGTTTTCATTCTGCCAAATCCTCTCTGATAATCTTTCTTGGACCACTACCGCCACCCGAACGCCAATCTTTTGCCGGAACGATATCTAAATATCTATCCTGCAAGCCAAGGGCTTTCAATCTGTCCCAGATAAGCTGCCATACACAGTCCACATCGTCACTGATCTCGCACTTTCCGCCGGTTGAACCGCCGCAGGGGCCGTTCATCAGTTGTTTGGCGCATCTGGCAATCGGACATATACCGCCGGTAATGCCGAGGAGGCAGTTGCCGCAACCCTGGCATCTTTCCGCCCACACCCCCTGACGCTCGGAAGCACCCATAAATGAGGTGTTAAGCGCGGGAAATACCGGTTTGTCTTTAAAACGGCTAGCTATTTCCTGGACGCCGCAGCCACAGGCCATGGACATGACTGCATCGGCCCCGTCGATCATCGGTACCAGTTCTTCTACATACTCGGGATCGCACTGTCTTTCCACCGTATGCTGACGGATTTCAATGTTAATACCGGCTTTCAGCATGGCCATCTGCAGGCCGGATGCGAGCAGGCCTACCTCTTTTCTACCACCTGCGGCGCAGACGGTGACACACTCGTTGCAGCCAAGCAGGAGCAGGCGTTTGAAAGGCTTTACATATTCAATAAGTTCTTCTAAAGGTTTTCGTTCAGCAGTGATCATGGTGGTTCACTCTCCTTATTTTTTACCGTCAACCAACAACGATGTCGGTTACTGAGCCAGGGCCGTCCTTATCGGGCTGGGGCCGAGCTTGCGAATTTTTTCGGTGATTTCTGTCGCCAACTGGGCAAAGCGATGTCCCATTCCTGCAGATACATTGACCATTTCCAGCCGTTCGCTTTCGATGCCGATTTCTTCAAGATACTTTTTAACAAATTCAACTCGTCGCGCAGCCCTGGTGTTGCCATTTTTAAAGTGACAATCACCTTCCAGGCAACCCGCTACATAGACCCCATCCGCCCCTTTTTCAAAAGCGGTGATGATATGTTGCGCATCAACCTTACCTGAGCAGGGAATCTGGATGATTTTAACATTCGGCGGATAGGGCAGGCGTTGACTTCCTGCCATATCTGCAGCTGTATAGGCACAGTAGTGGCAGCAGAAAGCTACTATTACCGGTTCAAAATTTTCCATTATGCATTTATCCTTTCAAAAAGTTGTTCTACCTTTGCAAGAATTCGGTCGTCTTCAAATTGCATCAGTTGAATGGCTTTGGCCGGACATTCCGAGACACATATTCCACAGCCATGACACTTGGCCGGATCAATTTCGGAATATCCATCGGCATTGATGAAGGGAACATCAAACGGACATGCTCTGACACAGATCAGACAGGCTGCGCATAAATTGCCGTCAACCCTCGCCGATGCAGCTCCCAGATTTATACTATCTCGAGCCAGCATTGTCTGGGCTCTGGCTGCCACTGCATTAGCCTGGGTGATGCTTTCTCTGATGAGTTTCGGAGAATGCGCGGTGCCGGCGACATAGAAGCCGGGAACCGACATATCGACCGGTCTTAGTTTAACGTGATCTTCCAGGAAATACCCATCTTCAGTGCGGGGCAATTTGAAGATCATTGCCAACTCCTCGGTGGCATCGTTATCGGCAATCATCCCTGTACTGAGGCTCAGATTATCGGCAGTAACCGTTATTTCCATGCCGAGAATGGCATCGTGAAAACTCACATCGACCTGATCGCCGGCAGCTTCGACCTTCGGCGGATTGGCAACATCGTAGCGGACGAAGAGCACCCCCTGGCTTCTCGCTTTCTGGTAATATTCTTCCTGGAAACCATAGGTACGCATATCCCGGTAAAGGACGAAGATCCGTGCATCGGGATTGATTTCAAGAATTGCCAGGGCATTTTTGATCGCGTTCTGGCAACATATTCGAGAACAGTTCGGGTTTTCTGCAGTTCGGGAGCCAACGCATTGGATCATCACCACGTTTTCCCATTTCTTTACCGCATCCGGATTGTCATAAACAAATCTCTGGGTTTCCAGTTGCGTTCTGACTGCAGGAGATTGGTCGAGCAGGTATTGCGCCGGACGATTCGACAGAGCTCCCGTTGCCAGGATGGTCACACCATGTTCCATTTGTCGATAGAACATTTGTGGTCCGCTTTGCATTCCGGTTTTGAACATGCCCGGCAAGCCGCTATGATCAACGATTAACGCCCGGGTGAAAACCTGGATTTGCGGGTTTTCCTTCACTTTGGCTATCAAATCGGTGACGAAGGCCTGGACATCATCACCTTCCAGGGTCTTAATAAGTTGGTTGGCCAGGCCGCCGAGTCTGTCACTTCTTTCCGCCAGATAAATTTGGAACCCTTCATCAGCAAGGCGCAGAGCAGTAGTCATTCCGGTGACACCGCCGCCGACTACCAGGACATTTTTATTCATAGGCAGGCTCTGATCAATCAGTGGTACGGCTTTGACCACGCTGCCTACAGCCATTTTAATCAGCTCTTTTGCCTTGGTTATCGCTTCGTTTGGCAGCCCGGCATGTACCCAGGTTACTTGATCTCTGATATTGGCGATTTCCACCAGGTATTTGTTGAGACCGGCTTTGCCGAGCAGGTCTTGAAATTTTGTCAGATGAGTGCGGGGCGAACAGCCGCCGATAACGACTCGGTTCAGTTGTTCCTCTTCTATGGTCTGCCGGATATTCTCCATGGATGTACGGCTGCAGCCATGTCCTTCTGCTTTGGCAACGGCCACAAAGGGCAGTTTGGCGGCAGCTTCAACAAGTTTTTCGACATCGATGACTCCGCCTATATTCTCGCCGCAGTCGCAGATGAAAACACCGACCTTCGGTTTTTCATGGCTGATGTCTCTTTCCCGTTCAGCTTCCTCGGCTTCGGCCTTCTCTTTGGCAAAGACAGGGAGATCAGCACCAGCCATACAGGCCGCGGCGCTTGCCTGGACCATGGTTTCCGGGATGTCTTTGGGGCTCTGAAATGTTCCCGCAACATAGATGCCGGGTTTGGTTGTGGCCACGGGATTGAAACCATCAGTTACCGGGAAAAAATCATCATTGAGCTCAATGCCGATCTTGGTTGCCAGTGCCCGTGTATCCTCAGAGGTTTTAAAACCGGTGGACAGAACGACCATATCGAATTTCTCTTCGAATTGTTTGGTACTGTCGTCTCTCGTATAGGTAAGTGTCAGATTCTCCTCATTTTCGTGGTGCAGAATGGAGTGGGGGCGGCTGCGCAATAAGCGCACGCCATACTCATCTTTGGCACGATTGAGATAGAGCTCGTAATCCTTGCCGAAGGTCCGCATATCCATATAGAAGATGGTTGTTTCGATATCTTCTTGGAATCGTTCCTTGGTAATAATCGCTTCTTTTAAGGCAAACATGCAACAAGCATTGGAACAGTAAGCCCCAGCCCCTTTTTGCAGGCCCCTGGAACCTATACATTGAATCCAGGCAATTTTTTTCGGTTGTTTGCCGTTTGACGGGCAGACAAGTTTGCCGGCAGTCGGTCCGGAGGCGGAAAGGATTCTTTCGTATTCAAGACTGGTGACAACATCGGGAAGTTGGGCATAGCCAAGATAATCAAGGCCACTGGGATCAAACAGAGCCGCCCCCGGTGATAAAACAATAGAGGAACATTTGAGTTCCCGTTTGATTGGCATATCGTCCGGGTTAATTGCGCCTGCCGGGCAGACGTTTACCAGTTCCTGCACATCAGTGCATTTCTCCAGATCGATGGAGAAGGCCTGAGGCGTTGCCTGAGGGTAGCGCATACAGGTTGGTGCCCGGTGGTCAAGGCCGGGGTTGAACCGCACGCATTCGGGGAACTGTTTAAAACATTCCCCGCAGGCGGTACACTTTTCAAGGTTGATAAATCTGGGTTTGGTTATGAGAGTAACCGAAAAGTTACCTTTTTCCCCAGTAACATTGTCGACACTCGTCATAGTCATGAGTTCGATATGATCCTGGCGGTTGCTCTCGGAAAGGTGGGGTGCGATGGTGCAGAGATCACAGTTATTGGTTGGAAAGGTTCGATCTAACAGGGTCATCAGACCACCAACAGTGAAGTCCTTTTCGACAAGAACGACATCTTTTTCTGCTTCAGCTAAATCCAGAGCCGTTCGTATCCCACCGAGACCACCACCGACAACGAGTACTTTGTTATTTTGGGTTTCGATTGTATTTGAATTCTGCATTGTTACCTTTTCTTGTCACAGGTTGAGCAGGGTTAAACGAATTATTCGGTCAATCCTTAGATAAATTGCTATGGTGTTTGAAACGCCGTCATTTCCAAAATTAAATTTTAGAAATATCGAGAATCTCCGGCAATTTATGTTCCCATCCAAGGGTCTGTATTAAAACGCCTTGGGTATTGTCTCTCAATGCCTGGATGGTTTCTCCGGCAATTTTAATTCCTTCCTGTTCCCTGTTGGAGGATTTGCGGATACGTCGAATCAGATCGTTACTTATCCCTGCACCTGGGTCACTGTTGGTTAGATACTGAGCAATTGCCAATGATTTCAGCAGAAAAACCGTCGCAATGACCGGCACACCTAGCTCGTTTACCCTCGCAAGAAGGTTTGCACTCCCTGGTACATCATAGATGGGCGGAACAATTATATAACTCGCTCCGGCTTGTACTCTTTTTTCAGCTGCCAGCAGGGCAGCATCTCTGCCCTTATCGTCGGTAAATGGGGGCAAGGTGCAGCCGATCGAAAAATCAGGGGCACCGTCCAGATCAAAGCCACTCATATCTTTGCCTGTCTGCAAGGTCATAAGAGCTTCAATGAGTTCAACCTCATCAAGATCGTTGACCGGGGTGGCATCACTATGATCACTTTCGTCCATATCCGTGCTGTCGACCACCACAATATGTTGGATTCCGAGAACATGAGCAGCCAGCGCATCTCCCTGCAAGGCCATCCTGTTTCTATCCCGGCAGTACATGTGCATGATCGTTTCAATACCCTGCTGCTGGAGTAAAACACCACCCGCCAGCGCACTCATGCGCATGATCCCGTTATCCATGTCGGGTATAACAACTGCATCGACTCTGCCCTTCAGTCGGCGGGCATCGTTTACCAATCTGGAAATATTAATTCCTTTCGGGGTGTGCATTTCGGCTAGTACTGCGAATTCTTTTGCCGCTAATCGTTTTTGAAAACTCATAGGCTTCTTTCCCTCCTAGTCAGAGCAAACCAATTTATTTTAGTTCCTTGATAGAGTTGTAAGTCCATTCAGTTGTACATCCTTAAAACAGGGAACTCTCCGGGTGAAAAACGTCCACATCTTTCAAGTCGTCTCCAAGGTACGCTCGTTCGTTGGGACCAAGTATTCCAAGAGAGAGGCAGATCAGCGTCCAGATATGCACGGTACCGTAGCTGGCGCCGTGGTGATGACCGAGATCATGTACCTGGGCATGGCAGTTGTGGCAACCGGTAACGCAATAATCTGCGCCGGTTTCTATGATTTGGTCATATTTAATTTGGCCGTAAGCGCGCCGTTCTTCAGTGAAACCTGATTGCAGGAAGCCACCGCCACCGCCACAACAATAGTTGTTTGATTTGTTCGGAGTCATTTCGATGACATTTTCTTCCCCAACGACCGATTTTATGACGTATCTCAAGTCATCGGCAACAACATCACCCTCGCCCTTGCGGACAATCTGACAGGGATCCTGAATCGTAAACTTGATTTTTCGGTCCTTGTTCCAGGCGGAATTGACTTTCAGTCGTCCTTCACGGATCCATTTTGCATAATAGGTATAGATGGAAGCTACTTCGAATTTATGATCAATATTGAATTTTTTCAGTCCGGCCCGGACTGAGTATGTTATGTGTCCTCACTCCGTGTTGAGAAAGACCTTACACCCTAATGCATCGGCCTGGTCTGCCGACACCCTCGTTACCCTTTCCCAGCATTTGTCGTCTGCGAGAAACATGCAGTAATTTTCGGCGGCCCATCCTTTGCTGCCGTATGTCCAGTCGACTCCGGCGAGGTTAAGGATTTTCCAGAGTGGGACCATTTCATCAGGTTCGGTGACCGGTTCCCGTGAATTCTGATTGACGAAGAAAAAAGCTCCTTCTTTATCAATGGGAGCTTCCATGTCCTTGAATTCGGGCTGGGATTCCTTATATTCAGCGAGTACATCTTCGACAACGAAGATGAAATCGTCAGGAGCTGTACCCATGGCGCTGTTGGATTCATTTCGAAGAGCCATATCACAGGATTTCATGATACCTGATGGTCTTTCTTCACGGGGCCATTCGGCGCGAGCATTATAGACGAGCTGAGGAATATCGATTTTCATTGGACAGACATAGATGCAGCGCTGACACATTGTGCACATCCATACCCATGGATGAGTGGTAACCTCCTTGTCCATTCCCATGGCGCACATGCGCAGGAATTTTCGTGGATCCATATCCGCCAGCCCTGTTGCGGGGCAACCTGAAGCGCAGGCTCCGCAAGTTAGGCAAAGGTTCAGGTTTCCACCGTCCGGGATGATCTCCTTAACCTTGTCTAGAAAGGAGCTTTGTTTTTTTCCTTTGATTTTGATGGTGCTTTCTGACATTGATTTATTCCTTTTTTCCTATCCAGTTACGCATTGTCGGTGAAACGATACAACGCCTCGCCAACACTGTTCGACTGTGGTTTGAAAATGAGTTTTTGCCAGTATATTTACAATAATCCTCCTTGGGTGGCGTATTTCGCCTGGCAGAATGAGGTTCGGTTTGTCGTCGCAAAAAAGTTTAACTGTATGTATGTACTGATTCAAGAATCTCTCAAAAGAGGCCTGCATATATAACTTCGATCCTGTCGGAAGAACGGTAAGGTCTGAAGAGAGAGGAATGCTCTTTTTACCAAGCAGCAATATATCAGCGATGAGATATCTATAGGTCGAAATATTGTGTATAGCCTGAAAATCGACAACTATCGCAGCATTTCGCCTGACAAATATTGTTTTTTCGGAAATGGACTTTTGAAGAGAGGAGGGAGTGAAAAAGAGTACTAGAAAATAAATACGGCAACAGAGAATAAATGCAATTGTCAGTAAAAAGCGTGCCCTCCGAGAAGACGAAGCCTTATACACTGAATTTTGAAATTGCATTTTGTTTTTGCTCTCCGAAAAGTCAAGTGAAATGAGATAATAACACGATCAGTACTACTGAACAGGTCGTTTACCTTTTAGTACCCACTTGCAAAACTCTAGCAAAGGTTGAATCTACAAATAGGAAAATTAAAAGTCAATGCCTATGGAATAGTCTGAAAACCGGCAACAGTTCGTTTTTTTCAATGAAAGCACCAAAAAAAAACAGCTACTCAATGATCTATAGCCTTTATTCTTTAGGTGATACAGAGCAGCTCCGTACGTTAGAGGTAACCGGTAAGAGTAGTTATGCTTTGTTTATCAATAATAGTATGTGCAAAAGAAAAAGTATTTGAAGAGCAAGAAGGTGGTCGATAATAATGTTTGCAGATGGTACCTCTAGCAGTATGGATATTTATTGTAACTATGCCCCTTATCTTTTGGGCAAATGTATCTAAGACAATGGAAGAAATATTGATAAAATTTTATAAACGTAGAGGATTAACATGACTAATAATCCCTTCTCCGGATCGGCAAGATACGTACTGGACCAGGAACTCGCCAAAATTGTAAATATATCAATGGTGCTGGAAATGCCCCTGCTGCTGAAAGGAGAACCCGGCACCGGCAAAACCATGCTTGCTCATTCTATCGCCGAAACCTTACGTATGCAGCTTATCATTTTAAACGTGAAATCGAGCATGAAACTGATTGAGGCCCTGTATCAGTACGATACCTTGACCCGTTTAAATGATAGCCGGTTTGGCGATTCCAGCCGAAATGTCAGTAATATTAATGAATATATTAAAATGGGCAAGATCGGTCAGGCGTTTACCTCGGATAAACGCTGTGTACTGTTGATCGATGAGATCGACAAGGCCGAGACGGAGTTTCAGGATGATATGCTGGATGTGCTCGACCAGATGCAGTTTGATATCATCGAAACAGATGAGACAATACAGGCGAAGCAGCGACCGGTGATTATTATTACCTCCAATGCTAAAAAGGATCTTTCCGATCCTTTTCTTGGGCGGTGTAATTTTCATCATATTGCTTTTCCAGATCCGAAGATGATGCGCAATATAATCAGCGTGCATTTTCCTGAAATTGACCAGAAGCTCGCCGAGAACGCGATCAACACCTTTTATGGCCTGAGAAATATCGAAGGTGTTGAGAAAAAACCGGCCACTCGCGAACTGATTAACTGGATCCGTGCCCTGGTTGCCGATCCCGATTTTCATGATGGCGAACGACTAAAAAAGGAAGTCCCCTACCTTGGTGTTCTCTTCAAGAAAAGTGGTGATTATCAGCGATCTTTCGGCAGCACGCTCAAAAAACGTTTCTTATGATATGGAAATCAAGCCATGTTTATAGATTTTTTTTATAAATTAAAAGAAGTCGGTATACCGGTGAGTCCGACTTCTTATCTCACTCTGCACCGGGCTATGGCCGGCGGACTTGTTAACTCGATAGACGACCTGTATACCGCTGCCAGAACGATCCTGGTCAAAAGTGAGAAGTTTTTCGATCTCTATGACCAGGTTTTCGCTCATATCTTTGCCGGAGCCGAGTTGCCTGACGTGGACGAGGCGGCTTTGGCTCTGCTTGCTGGAAGTATGCTGGATGAATGGTTGAAGGACCCGAAGTCTCTTGCCGATGCTTTAGAGGTTGATGAAAAAAAACTCAACCAGATGAAGCCGGAGGAGTTGCTGGACTATTTCAAACAGCGCTTGCAGGACCAAGATGGGCGTCACGACGGAGGTTCTAAATGGATCGGCACCGGTGGAACATCGCCAGTTGGTCATTCGGGAACTCATCCTGGTGGCCTGCGCGTAGGCGGCGGGTCAAGAAACAAATCAGCGATTAAAGTCGCCAACGAGCGGCGATATAAAGACTATTCGGTTCATGGAGTATTGACCAAAAATTCCATAGGAGAAGCTCTTAAAAGGCTGCGTAATCTTGTCCCACGGGGGGCCAAAGACCAACTCAATATTGATGCCACTATTTATCAGACGATGCACAACGGTGGCGAAATTGAACTGATTTTCGAGCGGGGAATCGTCGACCGTTTAAAGATTATCCTGGCGATCGACAATGGTGGTTGGTCGATGGAACCCCATGTCGAGCTTGTCCAGACCCTGTTCAGCTATGCAAAGTCGCAGTTCAAGGATCTGAAAACTTATTTTTTCCATAATACCATCTACGACCTGCTGTGGGAGGACCCGGCCAGATACCGGCGAGCTGTCCAGATCCAGGATTTTACCAAACTGGATCCGGATACACGGATGATCATAGTTGGCGACGCAAGTATGGCGCCCTATGAATTGATGTCGACCGATGGCTCAATCTACGCTTTTGAGCGAAGCGGCAGGCCGTCTCTCGAACAGCTGAAATTTCTTGCCGGATGTTTTCCGCGAACCATCTGGCTCAATCCCATTCCGAGTAATCATTGGCCGTACACCCAGAGCATCAAGGTTATTCAGTCCATTATTCCTATGTTCGAACTGTCCCTGGATGGTTTGGAAAAAGGGGTGGAGTATCTTATGAGTAAGTGATATATGATGGCGTCGTAAAAACTACCCAAAAGGCATAGAAATCTTCATCTGCTTCATTCTTGCCCGTAGAAAGTGCCTTTTGGGTGCAATTTCTATCATTACGAGGGGCTCTAATACACCGATATAAGAGAACAATATTGCATTTCGTATATGGATATTTCTACTCAGTTATCCAAAAAAATGGACTCTTTACGAGTTTATCAGCTAAGTGAAGGCAGTTTTCAATGTGACAATTGCCATTCGCGTATTACTAATACTTTGCATCGTATTCACCTCAATTTTAACAGTTTTCCTAAAGGTTCCTGAACATGCCACAATTTATACCAAACTGCCTGCCGCTTCTGATTGGCAGTCTACCCCTGAAAAACCATAGTGAAGCAACTGTATTAATATTCGATTTTACTCCTCAGATTCCCTTGTGGCCGCAGTTGCCGGTGTACAAGGAGGAGGGTATGATCCTGCAGTTTGTCCCAGGCTTACCTGGTATCAGCACTGCAAACGGAAAAACATACATTGATACGGAGAGCGAGAGCTTTGCAGCGGAGTTGCTCGCCTTTTATGAAGAATTTCTGCTGGTCTCCGAAGGGCAGGAATCCCTCGACGGGTCACGTTTTCAACTCTCCCATGAGGTGGCCAGAGGCTTTTACACTTTTCTGGCAGAGGCGGAAAAGCGCCAGGAACAACTGATTGGCATGAAAGGGCAGACGACCGGGCCGATCACCTTTTGTACCGGCCTGGTTGACCAGGCGGGGAGAGCTATTTTTTATAATGATGACCTTCGTGATGTCGCGGTCAAGCACCTGGCCATGAAAGCGCGGTGGCAGACCAGAAAAATGGCGGAAATTGGCGGACAACCGATTATGTTTTTTGATGAACCGGGCTTGGCCGGGCTCGGTTCCTCGGCCTTTATCACCATAACCAATGAAGATATCATGACCTGTTTTCATGAGGTTTTCGCGGCTGTTCGCGAGGAAAAAGGGCTGACGGGGGTGCATGTCTGTGCCAACACTGAATGGCCGGTTCTCTTTGACTCCGGTGTCGATATTGTCAGTTATGATGCCTATTCGTATTTCGACAAACTGATTCTCTACTCCGATCACCTGGTCAACTTTTTTGCCCGCGGCGGGATCCTCGCCACCGGCATCGTACCGACGACGCCTGAATTCATTGAAATTGAAGAAGTGGATTCCCTGGTCGAAAAATGGTTCGAACAGTCTCGTAGGTTACAGGCGATCGGCATAAATGAAAAAACGGTTTACCGGCAGACATTGATCACACCAAGTTGTGGCACCGGTACTGTTTCAGAGGTGCAGGCGCGTAAGGTGCTGGCGCTGACCAAAGGAGTGTCAGAGAAGATCAGGGCTTTTTTTGAATAAGCAATGAGCTGGGGGGCACGTTTTTATCAACTGTTTTTTGCTGGTGAGAGGCAGCTTTTTGATCTGTTGTTCTCTCCTGGTTGCTATCGATCTGGATGCTGCTTTTTCAAAGTAAACCAGCTCAATCGGACGCCGGGTGCGGGTATATCGCGCACCCTTTTTAGCCGAATTGTGTTCTTCCATCCTGCGCACTAGATCTGTAGTTATGCCGGTATAGTATGAGTTATCCTTGCAACATACGATATAAACATGCCAGGTTGGTGCAGGCTGGTTGCTCATTCTTTGGTCTGCTTCATTCATTGGAATTGTACCTGTATATTCAGTCAGGCTGAATTGCTGTTGATTGATCGTGCTGTTGGTCCAATTCTTCTTGTATTGGAACGTGCTTTAGTGCCCCAAAATAATAGAAAGATATTACGCTTCGTATATGGAGTTTTTTACCTGGCTAGCAACGATTTTAGGTTTTTTACAAGATTGTCTTGTTTGAGAAAAGGATTCATCCTTGCCCAGTCCATCTTGCCAAATCGAATCGCAGATGGTATTTAAGTCATTTTCATTAACCTACAGTTCGTTGTGAACGAGTCAAATTTCAGGATATATGACACATGATTCCGCAAGATGATAGTGAAAAATTTCAGAGCCAGGCTCTGACCGAACACCTCAGAGAACTGCGTTCCTGTCTGATTATTTCGTTTGTTGCTGTATTCATTGGATTTTGTCTCTCTTACACGGTGATCCGCCCGATCGGAACCTGGTTTTTTAAACCATTGACAGAAGTGCTGCCAGAAGGAACCTCTCTTATCTTTACCTCCTATCAGGAAGGGTTTTTTTTTATCTAAAGCTCGCGCTGGTATGTGGATTATTGCTGGCTTGTCCGGTGATTTTCTCACAGATTTGGCGCTTTGTTGCGCCTGGGCTGTTCAGCCATGAAAAAAGAGTTATTGTTCCGTTTTCTCTCCTCTCCTCTTGCTGCTTTATTGGTGGCGCAGCTTTTGGTTATTTTATCGTTTTTCCTCCTGCTTTTAAATTTTTGGTCGGCTACAATAACGAATTCCTGACCTCCATGCCGGCGGTGAGCGAGTATTTTTCTCTGGCGACCAGGCTCTTGTTTGCTTTTGGGGCTATCTTTGAGATGCCGATATTCATGGTTTTTCTGGCTAAAGTTGGTTTGATCAGTGTCGGTTTTCTCAATCGCAACAGAAAATATGCAATACTGATAAACTTTATCATTGCGGCTATCTTGACGCCTACCCCCGATGTGGTCAATCAGTTGATGATGGCTGGTCCTCTCATGGTCCTTTATGAGATCAGTGTTTTGGCCGTCTGGGCATTTGGTAAAAAGGGTTTTTCCGGGTTTGGTGATTCGTCTCTGCCTCCCGAGAACATCTCAGAATGAAAAACTTCCTAACTGGATTTTTCGCTTTGCCTGCATTATTACTTAATGGATCTTTAGGATAGTTTGTGATCTTATTATCTGTTATGCTACTATTGATCCAAAAAGATCAATAGAAAAAATTGTGGAGGTATTTTATGGGTAAAAGCGCAGAGTTTAAAAAACTGATTCAGATTGGCAGACCCCCAAATATTACAAAACGATTTCCCCATTCCCAGGCCCTGATAGTCAGCGGTAAAGTGATTGATCAGGCGCTGGTGAAAAAGGGCAAGGCCATGACTATTGCTGCCAATGGCCGCAATAGTTTTATCATACGCGGTGCCCTTATGGCTGCTCAACGTGCCGACGCCGCACTGCTTGTTGAAATAGCCCGCTCAGAGTCGAATTATTGCCCGACAAATTTTTATAATATTGCCCTGCATGTTGACAGTATTTGTAATGAGCTGGGTATTACTATTCCGGTGGCCATTCATGCCGATCATTACGGCATAAAAAGTGAAGCGGACATACCGTTTGCAAAAATGGAAATCCCTTCGATGTTTGATGCTGGGATAACCTCGATTGCGGTGGATGCTTCCCATATGCCGGATGATAAAAATCTGCTGGCCAATCTTGAACTCAATCCCTGTATTCCACAATGGGCCGGGCTTGAAACTGAAGTAGGGGAAATTAAAGGAGATCAGGGCCTTTCTACTGTCGATGATGCCTCGTTTCTGATAAAAGGACTTAATGCCCATGGTATCTTTGCCGATTGGATTGCCCTCAATAACGGTTCGTCGCATGGGCTTGAGGCAAGCGGCCAGGGGATTCAGGTCGAATTGACTGCTAAAATCCATAAAGCCATTGAGCGATACGGTGTTTCTGGGGCTCAACATGGTACTTCGGGAAATAATTCTGATAAATTGCGAGCGATTGCGGCGGGAACGCGTACCACCAAGGCCAATGTGGCCACGGCCCTGCAGATGGTGTCCTGGGGCGTGGAAGTCAACGATTATGGTAATGCCATTTTAGATAGCGCTGGAAACTTCATCAAAGTTGCCGGTCAAGGCGTCTCAGAGGATATGTGGCAGCGGATGACGAAATATGCCTCTGAAAAGGGCTGGAAGGGGGGCAACTATAAAAATCTTAATTTACCTTTTGAAAACCTGCTCCTTGCTCAGGAGAGAGCCGTTCGAGAACGAATGAGTAAGGCTGTGGAAGATTTTGTCTTCAATATCTTGGCTAAGGTATTTAATGCTGAGGGTACGGCAACTCTGGCCAAGGAATTGATCTTGAATGCAGGTTCTTATGATCTTGGATCGAAAGGAAAGCAGCTGGAAAATCCGCAGGAATGGACGAGGGAGCTTATTGTTGAACGGGCGAAATTGCTCGATGTTGACACAGGACCACAAGGCGATTTTGATGATTGAGCAGGATGATACATCCCATACTTGTTAAAAATTATTTACTCTGGAAAAGATGAAAAAAATACTTATCACTGGGGCCGCTGGTTTTATCGGCGCACATTTAACCAAGAAATTGATCGACGGCGGGTCTGAGGTTGTCGGGCTGGATAATATAAACAATTACTACGACCCGCAGTTAAAGAGGGATCGCATGGCGGCCCTTGCAGAAGGTCCACAGTTTACGCATGTAAATATTGATCTTGCCGACAGAAAATCGGTGGAAGCTCTTTTCCAGAAATTTAGTTTTGATGCTGTCGTTAATCTGGCAGCCCAGGCTGGCGTTCGTTACTCTCTGATCAACCCCCACTCCTATGTAGACACCAATATTGTAGGATTTGTCAATATCCTTGAGGGTTGCCGGCATTCGGGAGTAAAGCATCTGGTCTACGCCTCTTCGAGTTCTGTTTATGGTGCCAATACCAAGATGCCATTTTCGGTCCATGATAATGTTGATCACCCGGTGTCTTTGTATGCGGCATCGAAAAAAGCCAATGAATTAATGGCCCACACCTACAGCCATCTTTTCAATCTGCCCACTACCGGGTTACGGTTCTTTACCGTATATGGTCCGTGGGGGCGACCGGACATGGCTCTTTTTCTGTTTACCAAAGCGATTCTGGAAAATCGGCCTATTGATGTTTTTAATAATGGTAAAATGGAACGAGATTTCACTTACATCGACGATATTGTTGAAGGAGTTTGTCGGGTCATCAAGCGGGTGCCCGAGAGTTCCTCGGCCTGGAACGGCGATGCTCCCGATCCGGCCACATCCTATTGCCCATACCGGGTATATAATATTGGCAATAACAACAAGGAAAAGCTGTTACGCTATATTGAAGTACTGGAGGAGTGCCTTGGCCGAAAAGCCGAGAAAAATTTTCTGCCCATGCAACCGGGAGATGTGCCTGCCACATTTGCCAATGTCGATGACCTGGTGGAGGATTTTAATTATAAACCGGACACAACGCTTGAGTATGGCATTGGTAAGTTTGTCGATTGGTATAAGGGATATTTTACTCCCTGAGTAGTGCATTCTTAAAAAACAAAAAGCTGGTTCTTGAAAAAGAGCCGGCTTTTTTAGTTTGCGGTGACAGAGGGGAAGCAACTCGCAAGCAATACAACTTGAACCGAAGCAGGGTATTTTTGCACAACGCCCCAAAAGGTATATATTGAAAATTATACGCTCAATTTTCCCTTGGTTGAATTCTTGATTAACTCAGGAATTATTTCATGCAGGTCGATCACATCCTGATATTTGGTGAACGCGTAACGACCGTGAAGATTGATGTGCTGCCAAGAAACAAGTGATACCTCTGGATCGGCAATATTTTCCTTGTGAGCGAGCAAAGTTGAAAGAATTGTAGCGTTGTAGAAAATAATACAGTTGGGGATAGCGTTGATTACCACATTATTGGCCTCTCTGAGTTAGGCGTGATCAGCGGCACAGTTTAGCGCCCCCGAAATCATGCCATTCAACAGGGTCCGTCAAGAGATCAAGCTCATAGGACGAGTAGGTTGGTCCGAGAGAAAAACGCTCATCATCTGGTGACAGAACTAATTTGCTGCCGATAAAGCCTGTAACACCTGCTGTTGGAATATGTTGGTACCGCGCAAGCTTCAAGTCGACAACAAAGGACTCATAGTTTTCCATTGTTAATGCACAGAACCGTTTGTCTGCAGATATAGCATATCTTCGGACCCCTTCGATGGTTGAATTCGGCACATTCTCTCGTGCGAGAAGTTCTAGTGCTATCGCGACCGCAGGGTTAAGCAACGGTAGTGTAGTTTTTTGCCTGTTGAATATTTTGCGCAGCGAATGCAGGATCTTCACGTTCGACTCCTAACAGCACTCTTCATCGGGCGCATTTTTTTGCGATCCGCTGCAAGAGCAGGGTCATGTGCTCTTAGCTAAATTTGATAGAGCATATGCTAAATTATTCCTAGCCTGTTGCTCGCGTTCAGATTTAAACGGCTCGTTTTGATAGATGCAAGGCCGCTCGATAAATCCCCTGAGCACCGCTGCTCTTTTTTTTCGGTATAAGAAAATTGGGATTATTTGGTACTCCTGTCTTACCGCTTTTTCGAATACATTGTAGGTGGCGGCATCCGTTCCAAGTATTGCCAGATCAATATCCACCAGGATTGACTCATCGTTCGTATGGGTCGGAGCATCGTGCTTCGTGCCCATTATGAGGTGGTCAACTTTGGTCGCTAACTCGTCAGTAGCAGAGTTGGTAGACAAAAAAGATGCAGCCCAATCTGCGCTTTTTCGTTCATTCTTACTAGATAGTGGGTTATAGATTGCATCGTGGAACCAAAGTGCCAGCTCCACTTCTCTTGGCTTCTCGATCTGGGCCGCGCAGGTGTCAAGATGTCGCAGACAATCTGCCACATGCTCCAATGTGTGATAATAACGGTGCTTCTCGGAATATGCAGATATCAATGAACGAAACGTTTCCTCATTTTTATCAAAGCCGAAGACGCCCATTAGCCTAAACCACCTCTCAATATTCATTTTCCGAGCCTCGGAGCATCATCTCTTCGCAGGCTCAAGGCCTGAATTAAATTTTTTCCGGCCAACACGACGTAGAGCCAGCCTAAATTCTTGACCTTTCGACTCGTTCAACATTACAAGCATATCCTCATAGTGCATACGTTTGAATTTAACGGCTACCCGCTTGCGGGCGGTCCGCGCGACAGATGGGTTGGGCATGAAATTTGTTGTCATGACTTTTTTGTTTCTATCGCATTGCATTGGCTACGCGCCGCAATAAATATGCGATTAACCGCAACAGTCGGGCAAATCGGCATGCGAAAAATGATGTTTTCTGGCTAACACCGATATTCCGAAAGTGCTCTTCCCTCTGTTTAATTGCTTGGTTAAAAGCTTGATTGTTGGAGGTAACAGCATGGCGGGCACGCCGGATAAATTCTTCAAAATCATCACAAAAAATCCCACCCTCGCAAACAATGACAATTCCTTCGTTGCTTGGGAAATTTGAGAAAACTACGTTATGGTGCAATCCTCGTCGAATGTTTTCAGATCTCTTATAAAAACGATCTTCAGGATCGAAAAACGAGCCGAGGTCGTCGGGCGACAGATCAAATAGCTCTCTGGAAAATGCCGATAGCGGCACAAAACCATCGGTTGATAATCGAAATGTTTTTCCTTCGAACTCAATTTCAGTCATGGCTAAACCCAAATTATTATCTAGTTTTCCAGCTATCATCCCATGAACAATTTAACTGACGATCTCGTCGCTCGTTACCCCTTGATTTTAGGTGTAAATGGCATAGAACAGAGGCAATATCGTTTCTGCTTGAAATGGGTACGATATTATCTTTATTTTTGCATTCACTATTCTTTTACATGGATCGAAAAAGATTCTTTGGCCACCTTTTGATAAAACAGAAGAGTAATCAGCCCGCCGGATAAAGAAAATACATAGGAAGTCAGAAGTGGGATTTCGCAGCAAGAGAAGAAGCGGTGAGTCCTTGCTTGACTCTTCTAAAAAGAGAAGCAAAGTGATTAATCCATTTATTCTTCTCTGCCCATCAACTTTATTGCCGCCCGGATAATCGCCGGAGTGTCGATGAAACTATTTTTCCAGAGTGTTTTCTGTGGACCATGTTCGACAAAATGGTCTGGATGACCCAGCATGCAGGTGTGTACCGAGTAGATTTTTCGATGGCTGAGGAGTTCAAGGACTGAGCTGCCGAAACCACCTTGTCGGGCATTGTCCTCAATGGTCACGACCCGTTTGGTCTGGTTGGCCCACTGACAGATCAGCTCGGCATCGAGCGGTTTGATAAAACGGGGATTAATGACGGCTGCACTGATGCCGACCTTTTCCAGTCCTCTGGCCGCCTCCAGGGCCGGATACACCCTGTTTCCTATCGGCAGGAGCAGAATGTCGCTGCCTTTCTGCAGGAGTTCGCCTTTGCCTATATCGAGCTTGTGTAGCGAAGTTGCCAGCGGTACTTCATGGCCTGCCCCCCGTGGATATCGAACAACCGAGGGGCCGTTATAGTAAATGGAGGTATAGAGCATATGCTGCAGCTCTTCTTCGTCCTTGGGGGACATGATGACGATGTTGGGGATGAAGCGCAGAAATGATAGATCAAAGACTCCATGATGCGTGGGGCCGTCGTCTCCTACGACTCCTGCCCGGTCAATGGCCAGGGTAATCGGTAAATTCGGGATGCAGATGTCATGGATTATCTGGTCCAGGGCACGCTGGAAAAAAGTGGAGTAAATAGCTACCACCGGCCGTAATCCCTCAACGGCCAGACCGGCAGCAAAGGTCACTGCGTGCTGTTCGGCGATGCCTACATCAAAGAATCGATGCGGATACTCTGTGGCGAATTTTTTCAGTCCGGTCCCCGATACCATGGCTGCCGATATGGCGACAATTTTATCATCCTTTGCGGCAAGATCGGCAATTGTATCACCAAACACCTTGGTGTAGGTTACTGCTCCTTTGCTGGCAAGAGGTTTTCCGCTGACAATATTAAAAGGTCCGATACCGTGAAAGATATCAGGGTCTTTTTCGGCCGGTTCATAGCCTTTACCTTTTTTGGTCAGGACATGAATGAGTACAGGACCATGTTCCGTGTCGCGAACTGTTTCGAGGGTCTCTAACAAATCTTCCAGGTTATGACCATCAATAGGACCAACATAGTCAAACTTAAAGGCCTCAAAGAGCATGCCTGGTGTGAAAAAACTCTTAAAGCTCTCTTCACTCTTTCTGAGAATGTTGAGGATATTTTCCCCGACATCGGAAATTTGTAGTTTCTCGACGAGATGGGCTTTCACCCGGCTCATTGTCCTGCCCGTCAGTTTTCGGCTGAGAAAACTGGACAAGGCTCCGACATTGGGGGAAATGGACATCTCATTATCGTTCAGAATAACAATGAGATCTTTATTCAGATGCCCGGCATGGTTCAGTGCCTCAAAGGCCAGGCCGGCGGTCATTGACCCGTCACCGATAACAGCAATTGCCCTGTGTCCATCTTTTTTAAGAGTCTTGGCCAGGGTTATTCCCAAGGCGGCCGAGATAGAAGTAGAGCTGTGCCCTGTTTCAAAAGCATCATAGATGCTTTCCTTGAATTTAGGAAAGCCACTCATGCCTTTATACTGGCGGAGGGTGGCAAATTGCTCTCGTCTGCCGGTCAGAATTTTATGGGCATATGACTGGTGTCCCACATCCCAGATAAGCTTGTCATCGGGGGTATTGAAGATATAATGCAGGGCTATGGTAAGTTCAACTACCCCGAGGCTCGGCGCCAGATGCCCCCCCGTTCGCGATACCACCTCGATTATATGGTCACGAATATCCTGTGCCAGGACCTCCATTTGCGCAAGAGTAAGTTTGCGAATATCGACAGGTGAATGTATGCTTTCAAGCAAGGTTGATTGGATTGTTGGTTGTGGTATAGACATAGCTTTTAAACAAAATTTATATTACAAATCAATTATTTCTGGTATAGACGTATTCCGCCAGGGCGCGGAGCGGATCGGCATTGTGGTCAAATCCTGCGAGGGCATCGATGGCTTTGGTAACAGCTTCCTTTGCCTTGGCTCGTGTTTTTTCAATGCCGAAAAAAGCAGGGTAGGTTGCTTTGCCCCGGTTGGCATCTGATCCAGCGGCCTTGCCGAGTTGCTCGGTTGTGGCGGTGACATTGAGTAGATCATCCACAATCTGAAAGGCGAGGCCGATGCTGTCACCATAAGCGATGAGTTTTTCTGTTTGCTCCTGTGAAGCCCCTGCACCAATTGCTCCGGCATGGACGGAACAGGTGATCAGAGCGCCTGTCTTGTTCTTATGGATAGTCTGCAGCGTTGTAAAAGGAAACTCGGTGTTTTCTGTTGCAATGTCCAGTGACTGCCCGCCAACCATGCCGTGTGGTCCTGCTGCACTGGCTATGAGGTGGATTGTCTTCAGCTGTTGCTCCGGGCTCATTGTTCCTTTGGTGGGGGCACTCAGTAAATCAAATGCCCACGTAAGGAGACTATCTCCGGCGAGGATTGCTCCTGCTTCGCCAAAGAGGGTATGATTAGTCGGTTTGCCCCGACGAAGGTCATCGTTGTCCATAGCCGGCAGATCATCGTGAATAAGAGAGTAGGTGTGAATACATTCCAGCGCACAGGCAACCGGCAATAAATTTTTTTCAGTCGCCGAAGACAACCCCACAGCTTCTCCTGCAGCAAGGCAGAGAATGGGGCGAATGCGTTTGCCGCCCACGAAAAGGCTGTAGCGCATTGCCTCGATATGTTTCTCAAAAGGGCCAATCGCCTGCAGCATCAATTTTTCAAGCGTCTCTTCAACGAGTTGTCGCTTTTCACTCAGATAGATCTTGATGTCCAATTTCCTGTCCGTCAAAAGGGAGCGCTTCAAGCTTACCGTCCTTTTCAAGTAATAATTCGACCTTTGCCCTGGCCTCGGAAAGCTGCTCGGTGCAAAAGCCGGCAAGCTTTATTCCCTCGTCAAATTTTTTCAAACTGTTTTCAAGACTTAACTCGCCGTCTTCAAGCTCTTCGGTTATTTGCTCAAGGCGGGCAAGGGATGCCTCAAAAGTCTTTTTGGCCATAATCAATCGCCTCGTATCAAAATAAAAGAAGGTTGCCTCGTTTCATCATTCGGGCTAGAACTGCAACAGTTCCGTTCAATATCTTGCAGATCATTGTCTTTTTTCTGCAAGAAGATAATCTGTACAGTACTTATCCCCCCTTTAAGGGGTGTGACAATGCAATGCTTCATAAAAAGCATAAAAACAACAAAAATGCATTGTATATATTCCGTACTTGACTGGAAGTCGAGTGCAAAATTTATAATAATCCGCTGATAAGTCGGTCTACCTCAAGTTTCTTTAGGTGGGCCATTTTTATGAGCACCTGAACGAAATGATAAAGACTATTGAGATGTTTACAAGATGGCTGGCGACGGAAAAAGGATATTCCGAACATACTATCAAGGGTTACCAGCGGGATTTGCAACAATTTCACAATCATATTCGGGAGCAAAGCAGACGAGACAAATTAGGCACGAACGCTTCGCCTGGTGAGATTACTCCTGCCCAAGTACGAAAATTTATTGTCAGTTTGTACGGGCATAACAGTGCTGCGACTGTTGCCCGGAAAATATCGGCACTCAGGTCTTTTTTCCGATTTGGCCAACGCCATAAACTTTTACAAAATGATCCGCTCGCAGGTGTTATCGGGCCGAAAATCGGCAAATTTATTCCGGTCTTTCTGACTGTCGATGAGACTTTTGCCCTGCTCGAAGCTCCGGCCGAAAAAGACACCTATGCGACCAGAGATCGGGCGATTCTGGAGCTCCTTTACTCGACAGGGATACGAGTTTCCGAGCTGGTTTCAAGGAACGTAGCAGATCTTGATTTCACCGAGGAAGTGCTTACGGTACGGGGCAAAGGAAACAAGGAGAGGTTGGTGCCGGTCGGTCGCCCAGCCATTGAGGCGGTTCGAAGATGGCTGCCCCAAAGGTTACAACTTATAGAGCAACGGGCGGGAAGGGGAAAGACAGTTGAAAGAAATGCTCTGTTCCTTAATGGCAGAGGAGGTCGTCTGACCACGCGCAGTGTTGAACGATTGGTCAAGACGTACGGGGAACGGGCTGGGATCATCCAGATTGTCACGCCACACGCGCTGCGTCACTCGTTTGCCACCCATCTGCTGGAAATGGGTGCTGACCTTCGATCTGTTCAGGAGTTGCTGGGGCATGCCAGTTTGTCGACTACGCAACGCTACACGCATCTGACCCTGGATCATCTGTCGGCAGTATACGATAAATCCCATCCTTTATCAGTTGAAGATATAAAGTCGGAGGACCGGTAGTGACTGAGTGACTTAGAAATAATTGCCTTGTGTTTTTTACAAGAAAATTATTTCGTGAAGGAACTTACCCCGCAATGCTTCTTGGCGGGGTTGGGAGCAATTCTCCTGTGTTTTTACCAGCTAATTATTTTGTGAAGAAACGAGCCCCGCGTTTTTCAGCGGGGAATGTTTTTTTGTCTCCGGAAACATAAAACCTATTTACTTGAAAGAATACCAATGAAAATACGATCAACGACAATTCTCGCTGTACGCCACAAGGGCAAAGTTGCTTTAGCTGGAGACGGTCAGGTCTCACTCGGCAATACAGTAATGAAACATCAGGCACGCAAGGTTCGACGGCTATATCATGAAAAAGTCATTACCGGGTTTGCCGGAGCAACGGCCGATGCTTTTACCCTTTACGATAAGCTGGAGCAGAAACTCGAGCAGTATAACGGTAACCTCATGCGTGCCTCGGTTGAGCTGGCCAAGGAGTGGCGGACCGATAAATTCCTCAGAAAGCTGGAGGCCATGCTGATCGCCGTCGATGCTGACCATTCTTTGCTCCTCTCTGGAACAGGGGATGTCATTGAGGCAGATAAGGGGATACTGGCCATCGGTTCGGGTGGTCCCTATGCCCAGGCAGCGGCTCTTGCCCTGGTTGCCCATAGCGATCTTGATGCCGAGTCGATTTGCCGCGAAGCTATGGAAATAGCTGCCAGTATCTGTGTTTTTACCAATAATTCTATCACCGTTGAAACAATATGATCTCTAATCAGTCGCTTACCCCGAAAGAAATCCTCCTTGAACTGGACAAATATATCGTCGGCCAGCCGGATGCGAAACGGTCGGTTGCCATTGCCTTGCGCAACCGCTGGCGACGGAGACAGGTGCCTTCTCCTTTACGTGAAGAAATAGCTCCCAAAAATATAATTATGATTGGTCCGACCGGTGTCGGCAAAACGGAAATCGCCCGTCGCCTGGCTGCTTTGGCTCAATCGCCTTTTATCAAGGTTGAGGCCTCGAAATTTACCGAGGTCGGCTATGTCGGTCGAGATGTCGAGTCGATGATCCGCGACCTTGTTGATCTGGCTGTAAATATGGTCAAGGCAGAGGAAAAAGAGCGTGTCGAAGGTGTCGCAGAAGCAAATGCAGAGGATAGAATCCTTGATATTCTTCTGCCACCCGGGCCAAATGCAACTTCGGCTGTCGGTCCGGATGATGCCCATTCCTTTACCATCAAGAACCCCGATCTGCCCATGCAACTCGAGAGTCCGGAAGAAAATTCGACCAGGGAAAAATTCCGACAGATGTTGCGCGACGGCCGACTGGGCGATCGTGACCTGGAGGTTTCCTTGAGTGAATCGAAATCCATGCCCATGGTCGAGATTATGACCACTTCCGGCATGGAGGATATGCAGTCCAATCTGCAGGATGCCTTCGGTAAGCTTTTTCCAAGAAAGAAAAAAACGCGTAAGATGAAGGTACCGGAGGCGTTGGAAGCGACCAAAAAAGAAGAAATGGAAAAGCTGATCGACATGGATAAGGTTATTAAGGAAGCACTCAAACGCACCGAGGAATCGGGGATTGTCTTCCTGGATGAAATCGATAAAGTCGCTTCAAAAGGGGGAGGCGGCCATGGTCCCGAAGTGTCCCGCGAGGGTGTACAGCGTGATCTTCTACCAATAGTCGAAGGGGCTACGGTCAGTACCAAGCACGGTATGGTGAAGACTGATCATGTACTGTTTATCGCCAGTGGCGCCTTCCATATGAGCAAACCTTCAGATCTCATTCCCGAATTACAGGGCCGCTTTCCTATCCGGGTTGAATTGCATTCCCTTGGTAAGGATGAATTTGTACGTATTCTTACTGAACCGGAGAACGCCCTGATCAAGCAATATGTGGCACTCATGAAAACAGAGGGAATTGATCTTGTCTTTGAGGATGACGCCATTGAAGAGATCGCCTCGATTGCCGTTGAGGTAAACGAGAGGACTGAAGAGATCGGTGCCCGACGTCTGCATACGGTTATGGAACGGGTGCTGGAGGTGCTTTCTTTTGACGCGTCCGACCGCGCCGATGAGACTTTTGTGGTGACTTCTGCCTATGTTAAAGAAAGGTTGAACGAAATAGTTAAAGATCAGGATTTGAGCCGATATATTCTTTAGCAGCACCAGATGTCCGTGGAGAAGAGACAATGTTTCTTAAATTTTTTGGCAAAAAACCCGTAAAAAATGACCGGTCGATTATCGACCAGGCAGCCATTTCTCATGGAATCGACACCGAATTGAACTATTGTCCTTCCTGCGGCGATGAGTATAGAACCGATGTCAGTTCCTGTGTCGCCTGCAATATTGCTCTGATCAGCGGTACGGAAAAGCTGGCGAGGATACAAGCAGAGCAGCAAGCTTTCGGCGAAAGATCCATGGATATCTCGCCGGACGATGAGCTTGTCAATATCCGCAAAGGGCCCATGAACGAAATGAAAGCCTTGCAGAAAATTCTTGCCGGCGAGCGGGTACCAGCTGTTTTGGCTGGAGATGAGGGTGGCTGTTCTAAGGGATGCTGTGGTCCTGAGCTCTATCTGCAGATTAAAAAGGACGATATGAATCTGGTCACTGAAGTCCTTACCAGGGAGTTCGTCAGAAGCACGGCTTTGGATATGCATGATCTGAGCAATGCCCAAGCTGTGTTTAACCCCCAGGATGCAGAGACTGTCTGTCCTGCCTGCGGTTGCCGGTTTTCGCCGACGGTTGGTGCCTGTCCTGAATGCGGGCTCTGCTTTGAGTAGCCTAGCCCGTTGCGAGACAATCAGTGTGGTTTCGTATTACTGTTCTCCCAGCGCTTTTTTCTGGGAGTTAAGGTTATCGGTTTCTTGGAAAATGTGACGGCCTTATAGTTGAGGACTTCCTCTACCTGATCTGTCATCTGTCTGCAGGGTCTGATGGTCAGGTCCTTGAGAACTTCAATGTCGACTTCGCCCCGCCCTTGAAAATGAAGTGTCAGCAGGATCGGGCAGGAACCGTGAAACTGATAGAGAATTTTCTTCACCTTTTCCATTTGCTGCCTGGATAATTTGTCCGTTTCGAACTGTATTTTTGCCGATTCAGTATATTTTTCTCTTGCTTCCTGAAGAGAATCAATGGAATCGGCGATAATCTTCGGACCCCTTTCGTCCTTTTGCACCGTTCCCTGGACTATAATCGGATCGGTTGACGAAAGAATCTCTTCACATCGCGCATAGGTATCCGGAAAAACTACCACCTCTACCGACTCATAGATGTCCTCCAGAGTGAGAAAAGCCATGGGATCACCTTTTTTGCTTTTCAGTTTTTTGCATGTTCGAACCAGCCCACCTATTCGAACCGGCTGGTCATCTCCCCATTCCCCAAGGTTGTGTATCGTGCAGTCCGTAACTGTATTTATATCGTGGATGGCAATGTCGAGCGGATGGCCGGTAATATAGAAACCCACTGTCTCTTTTTCGTGGGCCAGCTTTTTCCGCTCCTCCCACTCAGGTATATCAGGCATAGGAATTGCCGAGGTATTGGCTTGACTCTTGACTTCCGGGGCAACCGAAAAAAGAGACATCTGGCCGCTTTGCAGGTCGCGCTGCACCGCTTTTGCTTGCTCCATCGCCTGCTCGAGCACGGCAAAATATTGGGCTCGTTTAAAACCGAGGGAGTCAAAGGAACCAGACTTGATGAGACTTTCAATAACCCTGCTGTTTACTCGTCGGGAATCGACCCGATTGCAGAAATCACCGATCGAAGCGAATTTACCGTTTGTTTCCCGTTCTTCAATAATGGAATCGAGAGCCGATTCGCCAACGTTTTTAACCGCCGCCAGACCAAAGCGAATTCTATCATTGATGACGCTGAAATCCTTTATACTTTCATTGATGTCCGGCGGTAATACCTCAATCTTGTGTTCTTTACATTCATTGATATAGAGAACAATTTTATCGGTATTGTTCATATCGCAGGAAAGCAGGGCGGCCATGAACTGGGGCATATAGTGGGCTTTCAGGTAGGCCGTCTGGTAGGAGACTAAAGCATATGCAGCGGAATGGGACTTGTTGAACCCGTAGCCAGCAAACTTGGCCATGAGATCAAAAATATATTCCGCCTTATCTTTCGGGTGGCCGTTTTTCAAGGCCCCGGCCATGAATTTCACCTTCTCAGTATCCATTACCTCGGCAATTTTTTTACCCATTGCCCGGCGCAGAATATCGGCATCGCCAAGAGAGTAGCTCGCCAGGATATTGGCTATTTTCATAACCTGTTCCTGGTAGACGATCACTCCGTAGGTTTCTTCGAGAACGTGTTTTATATCCGGCAGCGGATAGTTGGCAGGTTTTCTGCGATGTTTTGTCTCAACAAAGTCGTCAACCATACCGGAGTCGAGCGGACCGGGGCGATAGAGAGCGACCAGCGCAATAAGATCGCTGAACTGTTCCGGCGCCAGTTTGACGAGCAGTTCACGCATGCCGGAACTCTCCAGCTGGAAAACACCCTGTGCATCACCACTGCAAAGCAGCGCAAAAGTTTTGGCATCATCCATCGGAATGGTATCGATATTCAGATCTATGCCGATGTCTTTTTTGATATGTTTAAGTGCTTTGTCAATTACCGTCAGGGTTTTCAGGCCGAGAAAGTCGAACTTGATCAGACCTGTCATCTCGGTATGCTTCATATCGTACTGAGTGAGGGTTTCTTCGTTGCTCCCCCGGCAGGTCGGTACATATTGGGTCATAGGACCGGGGGAGACGACCACTCCGGCGGCATGGGTGGAGGTGTGTCTGGCTAGCCCTTCGAGGGTCTTTGATACTGAGAGAAGCTCGGCAATGCGTGGATCGTAATCGGCGGTTTCCTGGAGTTTCGGCTCGTCGGCCATCGCTTTTTTGATGGTCATTTTCAGCTGCTCTGGAATGAGCTTGGCCACTTTGTCGACCTCGCCAAAGGGGATATCGAGCGCGCGCCCGACATCGCGAATAACTCCCCGGGCCTTCATCGAACCGTAGGTGACAATCTGGGCTACATGATCGGCGCCACCATATTTCTGGCGAACATAGTCGATAACTTCGCCACGCCGTTCCTGACAGAAATCGATATCAAAATCCGGCATCGATTTTCGTTCAATATTCAGAAATCTTTCGAAGATAAGTCCATAAGGGATTGGATCGATGTTGGTAATGAGCATGCAGTATGCAGCAAGACTTCCGGCTCCGGATCCTCTCCCGGGACCAACAGGAATGTGCTGCTTTTTGGCCCAGGTAATAAAATCGGCGACGATTAAGAAATATGCCGGAAAGCCCATAGTGCTGATGACTCCGATTTCCATCGCCAATCGATCAGTGTAAATTTTTTTAACCTCGGCGTTGAACGTACCGGCTTTACGCATGTCATTAAAACGGGCTTTAAGCCCATCCCAACAGGCGTTTTTAAACATCGAATCGAGAGTCTCTCCTTCCGGAACCGGAAAGTTAGGGAAATAGTAATCGCCGAAGTTGATTTCAAGATTACAGCGATCGGCTATTTCCTGGGTAGTGGCGATCGATTCAGGGCAATGGTTGAAGCTTTTCTTCATGATCTCGGGGGATTTGAAGTAAAACTCATCCGTTGCAAACCGAAATCGTTTTGGATCGTTGATAGTTTTTCCGGTTTGGATGCAGAGCAACAGTTCATGGGCGTGTGCCTCCTCTCTATTGAGGTAGTGGCAGTCGTTGGTAGCAACGAGCTTGATCCCCATTTTTGCCCCCAATACCTTGAGGCCGTCGTTGACCGGCTGTTGTTCCGGGATCCCATTTTCCTGAATTTCAAAATAGAGCCGGTCACCGAAAATATCATATAATTCACGGGCTTTCTTTTCGGCTCCAATCATGTCATTTTTACCAATGAGATGCGGGACTTGACCGTGCAGGCAGGCGGTCATGGCGATGATACCTTCATTGTTTTCCCGCAGCACATCCATATCAATTCTTGGCTTGTAATAAAATCCCTCAAACTGAGCAATGCTGGCCATTTTCATCAGGTTTTGATAGCCGGTGTGGTTCATGGCCAGAAGGACAATATGGTAGGCGATGGTTCCATCAACTATCTTTTTGACCCGCATGTCTCCTGGTGCAATGTACAGCTCGCAACCGACTATCGGTTTTATGCCGGCTTTTTTGGCCTTGGAATAGAACTCCAGGGCACCGAACATAGCTCCATGATCGGTGAGGGCGACACTGTCCATGCCGTATTCCTTACATTTTTCCAGAAGATCGGCAATACGGATGGCTCCATCCAGGAGACTGTATTGAGAATGAACGTGGAGATGGGTAAAGCCTGCACTCATAATTATTCCTTATATCCTTGAATACTTTCGAGATGGGCGCCGGAAAGGTTGGCACCATTAAGTTTTGCGCCGGTGACGTCTGCTCGAATAAGATTACTGCCGGTGAGGTCCGCGTTGGTGAGATCCGCGTTGGTAAGGGTCGCTCCGGCGAGATTGGTTCCTGTCATTTCTGCACCTGTCAGGTTGGCACCGGCCAAATTTGCCCGACGAAGATTGGCAGAACGAAGGTCTGCTCCAGACAGATTGGCACCTGCAAGGTTTGCCGCGACTAACTGCGCACCTGCCAGGCTGACGCCGGGTAAATCGCAGTTGGGACAATTGCGGGCGAGGTTTATCAAGGTGTGTTTTTGGTCCTCCTGGCTAACAACAGGTGCCTCCAGAGAGGTGTTTTGCTCCAGGGCCTCAGTATCTTTTACATCAGACGACGATTGACTTGTTGCCGTGGCCTCAGTGCCCGGCAGATGTGTTCCGGTGTAAGAACGTGCACCGTTTGTGGTAAAAAAAACAAATGTGTCTTTTTTACTAAAAAGCTTATAGCACTTGACATCGCCATAATACCAATGATTAAATTTCATACAGAGTTGATCGCCGCCGGAAATGGACCATTTTCCTGTATCTTTCTCCCCCTGGAGACTTATAGCGGTAAGGCGACCATTCGAAAGATAGCGTACCTTGGCGTCTAAATCGATCGCTTCGAGGTGAAGAGTATGGTCGGCCAGTGCCTCCTGTAGTTGCGTTTTGGTAAGTGGTGCGTTCCCGTCATCTATCATTTGCTCCATGTTGACAGGGACACAGGCGCAGAGAGACGTGAAGGCAATAACGTAACAATAGTGGCGTATTCGATATTTCACGTAAATTCTCCTTCGAGCACGATTTGAGAAAAATTATTGGTTAAGAGCGATCATCAATTAATAGCACAGAAAAAACGATTTTGCACATCAATTCACCAGTCTTTATTGGAGTAAATATTTATCGTAAATACAAGTAGATAAAGTTATGGGCGGGGTGTATTTCAGAGCCGGCAGACGGGGAGGGGGGGTATACCTGCCTGAACCATCATTTGAAAAACTACTATACTCTGACCCTGTATTTTGGCATACTATTACTATTAAATTGTCTGTTGTTATTGAGCCGGTACGGTAGTCTATTACGATGTAAATGAAAGCTGTCATTTAGGGTATGGGGCCTTATTGCCAGATTTTAGAGACCAGCTATAGAGAGCGAGGGAAACGGGTTTTTGATGATACTTGATGCGTGTGTAAATTCAAACGTAGCACTTCAGGGCAATATTGCCATTGTTGAGCTGAACAATATTTTTCAGTTTTTAGACTATTCCTCTGCATCTGGAGAATTACGAATTATCGGTGAGGAGAACGATGGCAGTTTCTTTTTTCACAGAGGACTGTTGATATTCGGTGCTTTGGCTATTAATCAGAAAAAGATAGGTGATCTGCTGCTTGATTCCAATCTTATAACCGCAAAGCAACTGGCACAATGCCTGGAGATTCATGCGCAACAGGAGAGACGCCAGAGGCTGGGTGCAATTCTGGTTCGAAGTGGGTTTCTGGATTATGAGAGTTTAGCGCAGATGCTCAAGAAACAGGCACGAGAAGCCTTTTTTGCTACCCTCTCCTGGAAAAAAGGGATGTTCTATTTTTATGCAGATCAAAAACCAGCAAAGGAAGAAATTCTGCTCAATGAGCGGATTGACCGTCTTTTGCTGGAAGGGTGTGTTCGGTTGGATGATGCAGCTGCAACTGATACTGCGACTAAATCTTAAGCGAGGGCGTGTTTTCCGCTTCGTCGTTCTTTGCTTCCTTTTGCTGCTCCCTTTCGATATTAAATCGTTCTTTAATCTTTGCATAGGAAACCAGCTGTATTTCGCGGTCTGATGGCGTGAGAAAAGATTCGAGTTTCGTTTTCAGGATGACCGGATTGAGCTCAGAGTTAATAGATATGACCCCCTCCATGATGATTTTCTGTAATAATAGTTCTTGATTGGTCCGCTCTTTGACGTTGGATGCAAAAGGGAGAAAGAAAAAATTTGACAAAATAAGACCGTACAATGTTGAGGTAAGTGCGATGGGAATGGCCTGCAATATAACGGAGGTATCGCCAATACCGCCAATCATGGTGATAAGGCCAACGACCGAGCCAACAATTCCAAAAGCCGGAAGATAGTCAGCTATTGCCCGCAGAACTCGTTCTGAGTCTTCTCGTCTCAGACGAAAAAAATACATCTCGGTATTGAGGATATCTCGGATCTGGTCAATCTTATAACCATCTATCATACAACCAAGGGCTCTTCTTAGAAAAAGAATTGTTGTCTCGTTTTCCTGGTTCTGCAGAGACAGTATTCCTTCAATGCGCGAACGAATCGATAAATCTATCAAAATGTTGATTATCTCCGTTTCTTTCATGATCGGTTTTCGATAAGCGGCACTGAGAACCTTGGTAACGATGTGCAGTTGTTCTATCCTGAAGCTGATGAGGGCAGCGGAAAATGTTCCACCAATGACAATCAGAAGCCCGGAGATGTTGAAGTAAAGGCTGACATTGCCGTTTATTATAAAACCGACAATGAAGAGGCCACTGCATAAAATAAGTCCGATCAGGTTTTTATTTTTCATAAAATTTGCTAATACCGTTATTGCAGGTTTTGTTCCGTGGCTGGCTGAGGATTTGGCAGTCTTTTGGAGATGATGATCTCCACTCTGCGATTTTTAGCTCGATTTTCAGCCGTGGTATTCGGCGCTATCGGACGATAGGAAGCATATCCGCTGACCACAAATTGATTGGGCTTCATACCCATTTCATCGATAAGAAAACGAGCCACAGTACTGGCTCGAGCCACTGAAAGTTCCCAATTGCTCTTAAACCGGTTCGAACGCATTGGCAGATTGTCGGTGTGGCCGACGATGTTGATCATATAGGGAGTCTGCTGTATAACCTCGACCACTTTTTGCATGGATGTTCTGGCCTGATCGGATAGCTCGGCTTCACCAACAGCAAACAGCAGATCGCCGGTAAGAATTATGCGCATGGTTTTATCCGGTATAATATCGATCGCAGCAAAATTATCAAGGCGATTGCTTTCGAGAGCGTCCTTACTGAGAGTATAGATTTCCTGAAATCGATCAGGAGTTTCTGCTTGAGTTTCTTCAATTCCAGGTTGGCCAGGCTTGATGATTGCCTCAGGTGATGCTCCGGTTGGAGAAAGAGTGTCCGGGGCCGAGCTGTCTTTTGGGGAGGCAACGTCGAGGTCGATAGTCTCCTGCTGTTCTATAGCCCCAGCTGTCGAGGATATCCGCTCTTTTTTCAATTCAGGCTCTTGTTTGCTTGGCGGCAGCGGGGTTGCTTCCTGGTAAACGGTATGAGGATCAAGTGACTCAATTCTTACTTTTTCAACCTTTTTAACGGTTCCAGCAGTGATAAGAGGGAGGCCAGGAGAAATTGGCGCAAAGGGAAAGGAAGCGCCGCTTGAGTCGAGTGTCTGCAGAGCCTCGGTGGTATCACCGCCAATGACTTCAGGTGTCTTTTTGGCAAGAAACTCCTGATTTGCCGTCTGATAAGCAAACATAGACAGGAACAGCACAAACATAGTCATCATCAGATCAGACCAGGCGATCGACCAGTGCGATCCCCGAGGTAAGGAGGCCGTAAAGGTGTTGTCATCTATATGAAAAACCGTATTACTCACAGATCGTCTGTCGATATTGACAAAATGTGAGGCATACCTCGTCTTGCCTGCACCTATTGGAAAGTCATCGATTTCAAAAGGACCTTCTGGGGAAGAACTTGCAGGAGTCTGTTCCTGATGTAAACTTTTTTTTGTCATTAGCTCTTTATCCCTGAACGTCCGTCACTCATTAGAGTACCCTCTTGAGGGGTGCTAAAAGCAAGATTATAATTAAAAATTAGATAATAATTATGGCAGTATATAAACGTCCTGGCTGATTTCAAGCAGAGGAAATTCTATCGCATTCAAATAATGAGGCAAGAAAAGAGAAATGAAAGATATAAATTAAATAATCGACACCATTACTTAGAGTAACACTATTGGTGGGCCAAATTAAAAAACCGGTTTGAAGTCGAAGAAATGACGGGTCTCGAGCTTTCTGTAGGTGTAAGTTTCCCCACGGGCTACAAAGGATTGTGTAATCGCGCCATTATGGGTGAAACGGACTCCTTCAAGGAATTCTCCATCAGTAATACCTGTCGCTGCTATGGCGACCTCTTTACTTCGGATCAGGTCCTGTGCTCGAAATATTTTCTCGAAATCAGTGATGCCGTGTTGTGTTGCCTCTTTCTTGTCTCGATCGTTCTCATAGAAGATCTTACCTTCGAAGTAGCCGCCAAGACAACTGATGGCCGCTGCAACCAGAACCGCCTCAGGGGCATAGCCGTAGCCGATATAAATATCAGCTTTCTCCCCGGTGATTGCGGCCAGACAGCCGGACACTTCACCCTCATCTATGAGCTTAATCCTGGCACCACAGCTTCGTATTTCATGAATAAGTTGCCTATGTCGCGTTTGGTTGAGGATGCAGACGGTCACATTCTCGGTATATTTTTTAAGGGCCCGGGCAACACGTTTTACATTTAAAATAGGTGGCTGGTTGATGTCAATGACCTCGCCAACCTTTGGACCCACGGCAATTTTATACATGTTGAGATTAGGAACTGATTGTATCGATCCAGCTTTGGCAATGACGGCAAAGGATGTTGAGTTGTTTTTGCCGTCGGCGGCGGACCTGTAGGCTTCAAGCGCTATTGCCATGAGATCGGTTTTTTCACCGCCTTTGCCGAGAACTTTTGGTAGCTGATAGGCTTCAGGACGTTTGAGGAAACGGTCATTGATAAGCACGCCTTCGATAGGTAAGCGGTTCAAGGTCTTGGTGATCGCTATTCGAGTCTGATTAAGGATAGCAATATGGTCGCCAAGACCTTGCAGACGTGCAGCTGTTAAAGCGGCTATCTCGGTGGCCCGAACAATTTCCATTCCGTAGTTAGTGTCCATGACGGTCTTTTAGAAAAGGATTATAAGGTTGCAGAATGATACCCATTCTGCTCCTTCAATTCCAATAAGCGTGACATGATGGCGTCTCGCTCCTGGATGAGTTTTTTCCCGGCTATTGTGTCTTTAATTTTCATGGGTCGGCGGAATTCGTCGATAAGTTCGACATCAAGAGGAGCTGATTCAAGTTTTTTTTCTGCTTCCTTCATTTCATCGGGAGTCGGCAAAATAATACCGTACAACTGGTGTGGTGTGTGGACCAGAGAATGGCCTCTGTTGTAATACGCGGCGGCAAATCCTCCATCAACATTAATTGCCACGCCATCCTCACTGGCCATATGGAGTCCTTTTTTGTAATTGACAGGAGTATGGCCAAAGATTACTCGCTGTACCCCGAATTCCTGCTGCAATTTTTTCTTAAAGGCATCTGTCTGCATGTTGTCCCGCCAGAAAAGACTTCTCTCAGCATGGCTGTCTTTATCAGTGAGGAAATATCGTTCAAAGGTCTTCATGGCATGTTTACCAAAAAAGGGTGACTTGGGACCGCACCACAGATAAAAGAAAAGAGCTTGATCTTCTTTTATCTGTTCCTTTCCATGGAGATAATTATCTCCGACTCTGGCAATAGTTTCCTGAATGAAATTAAGAAGGTCTTTACCCTTACGGCCCAGAAATTCTTCGAATTCGCCATCGGCAGTTGAGGGGATAAGGGCATGAATATTTAGAAAATTATTTTGTATATGAAATGTTTCACCTTTGGTGAAAAGGAACCGAAGAAGGCGTTTGAGGTGGCTGTTGTTGGCGAATTGAGTGACCAGATCCTCCATTATCAGAGTTTCTTCTTCTGTCAATTTTCCAGGATTATTGTAATCAAGAGTTGGGAAATGCGTGTCATTCAGCCCTTGTGTCTGGCCGGATTGCAGCATGTCTGCCAACCGGTCGAGCCAGAGGCGTGAGGTCATTTCATACTGAGGGAAGTCACGAATGGTTTGTTCTTCTAATTTAAATTGAATGACCGTTAAAGCCTTTTCCATGGAACGGCCTTTGTCGGTTTTTGCTTTAAAATTAGCGGTTACTTTCTCGACCGGATAGGTTCGTTCGGCAAAATCGGCCAGTTGAGAAGTGTCAAAACGTAACCGATTAAGAAACTCGAAGTGATCATAGCGGCAAGTAATGCGCAATGCCTCGGCAATAAGCGAGCGGTTACCTGATGCTGCCCCCATCCAGAGAATATCGTGATTGCCGTATACGTAATCGACCCCATTTCGATAGAAATGGGATGAAAGAATCCTGAGAATCTTATCGGGTTGCGGGCCCCTGTCGAAAACATCGCCAAGTACTTGAATCCGATCAAGCAACACCTGACGGACAGCGTGGGATAAATGCGAGATCAATCTTTCGGAAATAATTGATTCTTCGAATATGGGATCCGGCACCGGCAATCCGGAAAGAAGGCGATTGATTACATCTCGGAACTCAGGACGGAATACTTCACGTTCCTGAGAACGGATGTTGGTCAGTTTGTATTTCAATATTTCGACCAGACAAAGTATTACGTCCTGCATATCCATTTGGATATCATCATCGTCGAAATATTGTTGTTTCCTGATTATCTTCGCTAGATATTGGATTTTTTCAGAACTGAAAGTATTGGGTAAAGCCTCTTTGCAGGTTTGATATAACATGCCAAACCTTCCTCGGAGTATTGATTTAAAGCGGTCGCCTTCCCCGTGTAGGTCGCTGATCCACAGGGTGGTGGGGATATTGGAATTAAGTTCAAGATCGAGATCAAGTAGTTTGTTGGAAAGTTTATCGATCTCACTCATTCTTACTGTGGTGTTTCGATTGCTGCTATTGTTTTTTGTCTGGATAAGGGACATAATTTCACCTATATAGCAGGAATGAAAAAAATAAAAACCCGAAGAAAAATATCGAAGAGAATAGATTTCGTAATGTACCAGCCTCACCCCAATAGCGAAGCAGTATAGCAAAAAGATGGATAAATTGCCTATAAAATCGAACGATTTTATCTGATTGAAGATTTTGGAAAAGAAGGAGTGGGGCAAGGTTGCTGTAAAACGACAAAAGCCCCAGCAGAAATCTGCTGGGGCTTTTGTTTTATAAAAAACGGCGATGACCTACTCTCCCAC
>RCMY010000473.1_pt1 | contig 37692 bp, 37 predicted proteins | sample 2041341 | NCBI WGS metagenome assembly RCMY01 (sample SAMN09708234, study PRJNA481090) | Marine sediment metagenome, whole genome shotgun sequencing project. | reverse complement strand
GATGTCCCGCCCGTGCAACCAACGACCATGAAGGCCGCCATCGCCATCGTCATCGCCAACCGAACGCCAAGCCGAGATGTCATCAGCGCAAGCTACTGCACTCCTCGGGCGGAGTGGATGTGCCGATCCCTCAATTGGGGATGTTGATCGCCTCGGGGACTTCGAAGGTCTTCTGCAGCAGGCCGATCATCTTCTCGCTCGGGCCCGGACGCTGGAAGTAGAAGCCCTGGATGAACTCCACGCCCAGGTCTCGCAGGATGGAGACCTGATCGGGGTATTCGACACCCTCGGCGACCACTTCCATGCCCATCGATTCGGCCAAGGCGACGATCGCCGTCAAGATCTTGCGGTCGACAGGATCGGTGGCGACGTCGATGACGAACGCCCGGTCGATCTTGAGTGTCGACACCATGTCGAGCCGCTTCAACTGGCCGAGCGAGGCTCGGCTCGTGCCGAAGTCGTCGATGGCGAGCTTGATGCCCATGGCATCGAGCTTGCGCAAGATGGTCAGTCGGCTGTCGAGCTTCTCGACGATGAGTTCTTCGGTGATCTCGAGTTCGAGCTGGTCAGGGCGGACACCGGTCTCGGCCAGCACTCGACGAACCGTGTCGATGAGCCCGGAATCGATCAGCTGTCGTTCGGCCACGTTCACCGAGACGCAGATCGGTCGACCGACCGCTGCGCTCCAGAGCGCAACCTGACGGCATGCCTCACGCAGCACATGCTCGCCGACGTCGACGATCAGGCCCGACTCCGCGGCGACCCCGAGGAACTGGCCGGGAGGGACCATGCCTCTGGTCGGGTGCTGCCAGCGAACGAGTGCTTCCAAGCGGTCGACTCGACCGCTTTCGACGTCGACGATCGGCTGATAGTGCACGACCAACTGGCCGGTGCGGATCGCTCGACGCAGTTCGCGTTCGACTTCCAGGCGGGCGAGTGCTGCGGTGCGGAGCTCGTCGTCGAACACCTCGTAGCGGGCACCGCCGGTCTCCTTGGCCCGATACATGGCGAGATCGGCGTCTCGCAGCATGATCTCTGCCGATTCGGTGCCCTTGGCGACGTAGGCGATGCCGATGCTGGCGCTCACCATCTGCGACGACTCGTCTTCGAGAATCACCGGGTCACGTAGGGCGGCGAGGACACGGTCGGCCGACGCCTCGAGATCACTCACGGTCTTCAGTCCGGCGGAGGCGAGCACGAACTCGTCACCACCGAATCGACCCACCACGTCGGTGTCGCGGACGATGGCTTCGAGCCGTCGGGCGACGACGGCGAGGACTTCATCGCCGGCGGAGTGGCCGATCGAGTCGTTGATGACCTTGAGGCGATCGAGGTCGAGGAAGAGCACCCCGACCAGTTCGTTCGGCGAGCGGTTGCTCAACATGCGGTTGAGTTCCTGCGTGATGCCCGCACGGTTGTAGAGCCCGGTGAGAAGGTCGTGTCGAGCGTCGTATTCGCTGCGTTCGAGCCGTCCCAGGGTGATGGCGTGATGCCGAGCCGAGGTCGAGAACAGGCCACCGACCGCGGCGAGTATGAGACCGGTCGCAAGGGCAGCCCACGAGCCGCGGTGGTTGACCACGATCCCGGCGCTGTAGCCCTGGATCGACCAGATGGAGTCCTGGTCGGAGAAGGTCGTGGGCTGGCCGAATGGCTCCCCGAGTTCACTCACCGGAAGAGTCGAGACGAGCGCTTCACCGTCACGGGAGATCTGGAGTGCGATGGTGCCGTTCTCTCCCGAGGTCTCGGCCAGCAGCCGATCCAGGAACAGGCGGGTCACCAACACGCCTTCGAAGTCCTGCCCGTCCCCCACCGGGGCGTAGAACGCCGTCGCCGAACTGGTGGCCGGTGCCGGGGTCGAGTTGTAGAGCGAATCGAAGATCGCGACGGTCTCTTCGGCATCCCGCACGCCGAGACCGACGCCGAACTCCAACTCGTTCACGATCGAGTTCATGCCATCGACGGTCGAGAGATCTCGACCGATGACATCGCGATGTGTTCCTTCGGGCTTCAGCCGGGAGAGCACGAGCGTCGGCCGCTCGTCGGTGCCGAACGCTCCGTATCCCTCGAGGAACGCCTGATTGTTCGCTGCCTGCTCGCGAGCGAGGATGTTGATCTCGTCGGCGGCCGAATCGACCTTCTCGAGGTAGAGCAGCTCTTCGATCGCGGTGGAACCGAGAATTTGGACGGCGGCCGGGCTGTCGAATGCATCGACGGCGTCGGCGGAATCGCCGGACTCGGCACTCGCTGCGGCCATGGTCCCGGCGAGTGTGGCGAGATTGCTTCGCAGCTGCACGATCTCGACGTTGATTCGCGATGTCTGGGCGAGCAGGGTGCCGCCGTAGTTCACCCGGGCTTCGGAGTTCTCGATCGAGCGAAGTCCGAGCCAGGCGAAGATCGACAGTGCAACTCCGAGGGCCACGATCACCGCCGCCAGCGGAGCGCGTGCCATCCATCGGGCGGCGGAGCTCGATGAGCGTCCCTCACCTGGTTGTTCGGCGAGCGCAGTGGCGACGGCGCTGTCGTTCGTTCCCTCGGTCACCTGGTCCCTGTCGGCAGGCCCACGAGGAAGTTGACAACTCCAACACCGGCAGGATCAGGGTGAAGTCGGACGGACCTCGACGGCTTCCCATACCCCCGGCCCGACCGGTCCGAGCAGGAAGGACACAGCGGTCCCCTCCGCGATCTCCCGGCCGCCATCTGCGATCGCCGTGCAGTGGAACGGATAGACCTGTTCGTCGCCCGAGGCCGAGGTCGCGGCGAGCGTTCCCAGCCCTCGATCGGCGTGGTAGTCGACCACGCGACCCAGCCGAATCACGAACTCGTCGACCGGCGTTCGCACCGCCATCAGTGCGGCCGACCGCCGGCAAGCAGATCGACGGCATGGCCGATCACGTCGACGACGGCTTCGATCGTTTCGACGGTTCCCTTGGTGGATCCTGGCGTGTTGAGGATCAACGCCTCACCCCGGACACCGGCAATCGCCCGGCTGAGCCGGCCGAGGCCGTTCGGGTTGACCAGCCGCATCGCTTCGGCCAGCCCGGGGGCCTCGCGCTCGATCACGGCTCGAGTCCCCTCGGGGGTGAGATCACGGGGCCCGAATCCGGTGCCCCCGGTCGTGACGATCACGCCGTTGAATCCCTGTGCCGCCGAGGCGAGCGCCTCGGCGACCGAATCGATGCCGTCTTCGATCTGAAGCCGCTCCACGACGTCGAATCCGTGACCGGTCAGGCAGTCGGCCAAGGCGTCTCCGGAACGATCTTCTCGGGTACCGGCGATCACCCCGTCGGAGACGGTGATGACGATCGCACGCACGGCGGGGCGAGAAGCTGCAGTTTCCTCGTCGGTCATGGGGCGCAAGTGTAGGGCGCAGAGGAACCCCACGAGCCCGATCTTCTTCTAGGGTTTGGGCGTGAACGTTCCCTCCGCCAATCCCAATCCGCTCGATCTCAGCGGCCTTCACCCCGACACCGTCGCCGTTGCCGCCGGGCGCCCCCATGCCGCAGGACAACCGGTGAACACCCCGATGATCCCGGTGTCGAACTACGACAGCGGCGCCGGGCCCGAGTACGCACGCGGCGACGGCACCGACGGCTGGCGAGCCCTCGAAGATGCCATCGGCGCGCTCGAGGGCGGCAAGGCGTTGGCCTTCTCGTCGGGAATGGCCGCCATCTCGGCACTGTTCGATCAGCTCCCGAGCGGGGCCAAGATCGTCATCCCCGACGACTGCTACCAGGGCACCGCAACCGTGGCCGCCGATGGAGCCGAGCGCCTCGGATGGCGGGTCATGCGCCTGCCGACCGCAGACACCGATCGCTGGGTGCAGGCAGCAGCGGGCGCCGATTTCATCTGGATGGAAACCCCTTCGAACCCGCTCCTCGAAATCGGCAACATCGCCGAGGTGAGCGCAGCCGCCGAGCGGGCAGGCGCCGTCGTCGCAGTCGACAACACCGTCGCCACTCCCCTACTTCAGCGACCGCTCGAGCTGGGCGCCACCTACAGCGTCCACAGCGCGACGAAGTTCATCGGTGGCCACTCCGACCTCCTCGCCGGCCTCGTGGTCTGCGCCGACCGCAAGGCCGGCTGGGACGGGTTTGCCAACCTGACCCGGCGTCGTACCTATGGAGGAGCCACACCGGGCACCCTCGAATCGTTCCTCGCTCTGCGCGGCCTCCGAACCTTGTCGATCCGTCTGGAGCGTGCGCAGGCCAATGCCATGGAGCTCGCCGAACGGCTCGAGGCCCATCGGCTCGTCACCAAGGTCCGCTACCCCGGCCTTGCCTCGCATCCCGATCACGATCTCGCCCGCGAGACGCTCGACGGACCGGGCGCCATGCTGAGCTTCGAATTGGTCGGCTCGGCGGTGTCGACCGATGTGCGTCTGTCGAAACTGCACCTGATCCACCGGGCAACCAGCCTCGGAGCAGTCGAAACCTGCATCGAGCGACGCAACAAGCTCGCAGGTCAAGAGCACATTCCGCCGACTCTGTGCCGCCTGAGCGTGGGGATCGAGCACGTCGATGATCTGTGGGCCGATCTGGTGCAGGCCATCGACGGCCTGGTCGACTGAGGCATGGTCGACACCGAGCCGCTCCGTCTGCGCCTCGTGGCCGCCGACTTTGCCGACCGCGTGCCGTCGCCGGCCCATGACTCCCTCACTCCCGATGGTCGACGCGCCGCGCTCGAACGCAACCCCGACAGTTATCACGCCGTCACCCGATCGATCGAAGACCTCGACCCCACGTCCGACGCCACCATCGACCAGCTCCTCCAGATGGGCCGAGCCTCGCTGGACCGACTGCTCGACCTCGGGGCCTTCGAACCGGCCGGCGAGACCACCTATTTCGCCTACCAGCTCGAGACCGACACCCATCGCCAGACCGGCTTGGTCGGCGGCGTCGCCACGGCAGATTTCGTCCAGGGTGTCGTCAGGGTCCACGAGCAGATCGACCACGAGCGCTCGGCCCATCTCGCCCGGCATCTGGCGATCGTCGGGGTGCAATCCAGCCCGATCGCGGTTGCCCACACGCCACTCCCCGACCTCGCGGCCATCGTCGAACGCACGGTGACCGTGCAGTCACCCGATCTCGAAGTCGAGTCGGAACCCGGGTTCATCCAACGGATCTGGGCGATCGACCCGGGTGCGTCGTCACAGATCACCGACTCGCTCCGAGATCAGCCGCTCTACCTGATCGACGGTCACCATCGTGCGGCGGCGAGCATCGAGCATCGAAAACTGGTGGGGCCAGGTTCGGCCGACATGACGCTGTGTGCCCTGTTCCCCACCGACGAGTTGGCGAACTATGCCTTCCACCGGGTCCTGCCATCCACGATCGGAAGTCTCGCCACCGTCGGCGCCCTCACCGATCACGACGCCCGGCCGATCGACCATCCCTCCGAGGTCTCTGGCCTCGCCGACACCCAGGCTGATGGCGAGCTGGCGATGTACGACGGCTCGACCGGCCGGTGGTGGGCGCTCACCGCCCCGGCCGTCGGTGGGGCTGCCCCATTGCTCGCCCGCCTCGCCCCGACCAGGCTCGCGAGTCGTTTCGACGCAGCGTTCGGCACCTTCGCCAACGATGGCGTCGCCGGCCAACGGTGGCGAGACCTCGTGCGCTACCGGCCCGGCGTCCTCCCGATCGAACAACTGACCGCCGAGGCCGACGACCGCAACGACGTGCTGTTCGTCTTGCCTGCCCTGAGCATCGAGTCGTTGATGGCCGTCGCCGATGCCGGCCTCGCCATGCCGCCGAAGTCGACCTACTTCGATCCGAAAGTTCGGTCCGGCATCTTTCTACGCCACATGTAGCGGGCACACTCTGGGGGTGCGTCTCACCAACCGAACCCTCGATGTCGAACTGTCTCCGATCGCTGCGGCCTACGCCTGGCTCGAGGCCAGGACCGGCGATCGCCGCCTGCTCGACCTGTCACAGGCTGCGCCGGCCTATCCCACCGCTCCGGTGATCGCCGAGTCGGTCATCGCCGTGGCCGGGTCAGCCGAAGGCGGGCGATATGCGCCGTCGAAGGGACTCCCCGGACTCCGGTCGGCGTTCGCCGACGAACTCGGCCGCGCTCAGTCGACCACCGGGGTCACCGCCGATCACATCCAGATCACCGCCGGCTGCAACCAGGCCTTCTGCGTGGTGGCATCGACGCTGTGCGAACCGGGCGACGAGATGATCGTCTGCGTTCCGTACTACTTCAACCACCGGATGTGGCTCGAACTCGAGGGGATCACCCCGGTGTTCCTCCAGTCCGGAACCGACTTCCTCCCCGATCCCGCAGCGGCTGCAGCCCTGATCACCGATCGGACTCGTGCCATCCTGCTCGTCAGTCCGGGCAACCCGACCGGTGCCACGATTCCGCCGTCGGTCCTCGACGACTTCTTCGATCTGAGCGAGTCCCGAGGCATCGCACTGATCCTCGACGAGACGTATCGCAACTTCCGACCGACCGATGCGCCCTCGCATTCGCTCTACTCGCGGCCCGACTGGGAAGACACCCTGGTCACTCTGCACAGTTTCTCCAAGGAATACGCGATCCCCGGCTATCGGGTCGGCGCCATCTGCGCCGGTCAGCCGCTCATCGACGAGGCGCTCAAAATCCTCGACTGTGTGGCCATCTGTGCTCCACGTATCGGGCAGGAAGCGGCGCTCAGTGGCCTCCTCCACGCCGGCGACTGGATGCAGGCCCAGGTCGAGCGGACCCGCACCAGGCAGGAGGCGTTCACCAAGGCCATGGCCGCTCGGCCCGGAGGATTCGAGCTCGGGAGCGTCGGCGCCTACTTCGGCTGGGTTCGACATCCGCACGAGGGAGTCGACGATCGCGAAATGGTCCGGAGGCTGGTCGTCGATCACGACGTCCTGATCATCCCCGGGACCGCGTTCACGCCGACCGACGAGCGGTGGCTGCGATTCAGCTTCGCCAACCTCGAGATCGACGACTTCGACGAGCTCGCCGACCGCCTGTGCGAAGCCGGCTGAAGATCAGCGCTTGCGTAGGCGGAACAGCGCCATGCCGTCGGTCTCGCCTGGCAGCAGGATGGCTAGATCGCCGTCTCGTTCCCATGGCAGGCTCGGCGGCTCGAGCACCTCGACGTCGTCTCGGGCCCGGGCGGCCTCGAGCACGCCGGTGGTTTCTTCATGGGTGAGCGTGCAGACGCTGTAGACCAGTTCGCCACCGGGGACGAGCAGATCGATGCCTGCGTCGACGATGCGGGTCTGCAGTTCGGCCAATCGTGCCGGCGCAGCGGCGTCGATCCGCCATCGAGCGTCGGCCCGACGCCGAAGGCTTCCGAGACCCGAGCAGGGTGCGTCGACCAGCACCCGATCGAAGGTGCCGGGCGCAAACGGGGGTGCGGTCGCGTCGGCCATGATCACGCCGAGGGGTGCCGGAACCGGCTCGCCGTTCTCGGCTGCGTGTTTGATGAGTGTGGCGACGTTTCGAGCGATCAGCCGGGTGCGATTGGCGCGCAGATCGGCGGCGACCACGTTGGCACCGACCATGGCAAGCAGGGTGGCCTTGCCACCGGGAGCGGCACAGAGGTCGATCACACGGTGACCGGGCTGGACGTCGACCGCATCGGCGACGAACTGTGAGGCCGGATCTTGCACGTAGCCGTCGTCTCGCTGGTGCACCGAGGCGGCTTCGTTCATGGCTTCCATGGCCGCCAGCGCCCGTGGCTCGCCGAGATCGGCGACCAGCTGGGCCGCGACCCAGTCGGGGTAGCTCAGCCTGGTGGCGTTGTCGGGCCAGGGAATGCCGGGGGCGTCCCAGGACTCGTCGAGGGCCGACTTCTCACGAGCGACCTTGCGAAGCACGGCGTTGACGACACCCTTGCCACGCCCCTTGGTGGCACCGACGGTGGCACTGACCGCAGCATGCGGCGGGGTGTCGAGGTGATGGAGCTGGTAGGCGCCCATGCGTAACGCTGCCCGCACGGTGGAGTCGACCTCGTCGAGGAGGAACCGGTCGACGATGAAGTCGAGCGCCCGCCGGTGGCGGGTGGTTCCGTAGACCAGCTCGGTGACGAGACCGCGGTCGCGCGGTTCGAGAGCCGACCGTTCGAGCATCGGCGGCAGCACCAGGTTCGCGTACGCCCCGTCGTCGTCGATCCGCAGGAGGGCCTCGATGGCAAGCTGCCGGGCGGCGACGCCTGGTTCGGGCGATGTCGATGTCGACGCCGGCTGGCGGCGCTTTCCACGCTTGGGAGCCATCAGGCGAGCCGTTCGTCGAAGGTCGGCTGGGCACCGTTGGCCCAGGATCTTGCGTCCATTCGCGGCTTGCCCTCGGGTTGGACCTCGACCAGTTCGAGCGCCTTGGTGCCGGTGCCGAGCAGGATGCCGTCGAAGGCTCCGGGGGCAAGATCGTCTCGCTCGGTCGGTGTGGCCGACCAGATCTTGAACCGCTTCGATCGGAACTCGGCCCACGCCCCACCCAGTCGGATGAGCCGATCGATGTCGGCTGCGGGTTTGGTCATGTCGAGTCGGTACTCGTCGCGGTCGATCTTGGCGGCGTAGACCGGTTCACCCGCCTGCGGCTCACCCGGCCCGAGGCCGGTCTGGAGCGCCTCGAGCAGGGTCTCGGTTCCGATGTCGACCAGGTGTCCACGCAACGAGTCGAGGGTGGCAGCTGCCGGAATCGGGACGGTCACCGTGCGATAGATGTCGCCGGTGTCGAGCCCCTCGGCGACCTGCATCACACAGACGCCGGTCTCGTGATCACCCTCGAGGAGGGCTCGCTCGACCGGAGCAGCGCCACGCCAGCGAGGCAGGAGCGAGAAGTGGAGGTTGACCATCGGCAGCTCGGCCAACACATGTGGCTTGATGAGCCGCCCGAACGCCACGACGACACCGAGGTCGGCGTCGACGCCGAGTGCGTCGTCGACGTCGGTACTGACCGGGATACCCAGTTCGATCGCGGCTGCTTTCACCGGTGACGGGTGCAGGGTGGATCCTCGGCCGCGCCGCTTGTCGGCTCGGGTCACGACCAACGGGATCTCGAAACCGGCCGCATGCAGTGCTCGAAGTGGTGGCACGGCGACCTCGGGGGTGCCGAGGTAGACGATGCGCTTGACGTCGGCCGGAGGGCTGGCGAGGGCCGTCACTATGGGAGGGTGAGACCGCGGAGTCGGCTCAGCGGCTTCTTCTTCGCCTTCGGTCCATCGAGGAACAGCTCGTTGAGCGTCTTCAGCGCGTCTTTGCGACGATCGTCTTCGAGGCGATCGATCAGCAGGACACCATCGAGGTGGTCGAGCTCGTGCTGGAAGAGCCGAGCGAGCAGTTCGTCGGCTTCGATCGAGATCTCGTTGCCGTCGAGGTCGTAGCCCGTGACGTGGACTTCCTTCGGCCGCACGATGTCCCAGTGCAGCCCGGGCACCGAGAGGCAGCCCTCTTCGTAGAGCCATTCACCGCGTGAGTCCTCGATGACCGGGTTGACGATCGACCGGGGGCCATCGCCGTCTCCGACGTCGTAGACGAAGAAGCGCTTGTTGACCCCGACCTGAGTGGCCGCGAGCCCGAGGCCCGGTTCGGCATACATGGTGTCGAGCATGTCGTTCGCCAGCTTCGTGAGCGCGGCGTCGATGTCGGCGACCGGATCGGCCACCTTCCGCAAGACCGGGTCTCCGAAGACGCGGATGTCGTAGGGAACTGCCATGCTTCAAGGCTATCTGTCGATGGCCAGCTACCGTTCGGCACCTCGGCGACAGGAGACACGTGGCCACGAGCGACCAGCCCGAATCCAGCGGCAACCACTACTTCGATGCCGCCCCGACGACCGAATCGAGGCGGCAGACGGTCAGCCTCGCCCTGCCCGATCTCGGGCTCTCGCTGGTCACCGATCGAGGCGTCTTCAGCGCCGATCGTGTCGACGCCGGTTCGAAGCTTCTCTTGCTCGAGGGACCTGGTCCTGTCGCCGGCGATCGAGTCCTGCTCGACATCGGGGCAGGCTACGGACCGATCTCGTGTGCCTTGGCTGCCCGAAACCCCCAGGCCACGGTGTATGCCGTCGAGGTCAACGAGCGTGCTCGTGACCTCTGCCGGGAGAACGCCATCGCGAACAACCTCGACAACATCGTCGTTGCCGCCCCCGACGACGTCCCCGACGGGCTCGTCGTCGACCGCATCTGGTCCAACCCACCGATTCGTGTCGGCAAGGCCGCCCTCCACGAACTGTTGCTTCGCTGGCTCGGCCATCTCGCCCCGACCGGATCGGCACATCTGGTGGTGCAAAAGCACCTCGGTGCCGACAGCCTGGCTCGTTGGCTCGAGCAACAGGGTCACACCGTCCAACGCCGGGCAAGTCGGAAAGCCTTCCGCCTGCTCGATGTGGAGCCCATATCCCCCACGACACACAGCACTCCGACCGACAGAGACGATTCGAGCGACCAATGAACCAGCCCATCAAGACCCTGTCGCCCACCGAACTCAAACGGCTGCATCGCGAATGGCGACGCAAGACCGAACTCGAACTCGGACTGATCCTCGACGGCGTACAGAACCCATTCAACGTCGGGTCACTGTTCCGCTCGGCTGCCGCCTACCGGGTCGACCGCATGTGGCTCTGTCCGCCGAGCCCCGACCCGAGCGAGTCCAAGGTGGCCAAGACCGCCCTCGGTTGCGAGCGCCTCGTGGCCTGGGAAACCGCCGACAGTGGCGTGAAGGCCGTGCTGGCAGCGAAGGAAGCCGGGTACCTGACCGTCGCGATCGAACTCACCCCCACGGCCAAGCCGATGTTCTCGGTCGACCTCGGCCCCAAGGTCGCCCTCGTCCTCGGACACGAGGACCGAGGGGTCCACAAGGAAACGCTCGCGGTGGTCGATCACATCGCCTATCTCCCCCAGCTCGGCAAGGTCGGCTCGCTCAACGTGGCGCAGGCCGGCACCGTGGCACTCTACGAGGCCGCCCGCCAGCGCTGGACCTGAGCAGAGTCCGGCTCGTGTGAAGCGAACGGCCCTATCCCGTGAACCAGCCCCCGTCGGGGTGGATCAGTTCGCCGGTGATGAAGCTGGCCTCGTCGCTGAGCAGGAAGAGAATGAGGTTGGCCACCTCGACCGGTTGCCCCATACGCCCCATCGGGGTGTTCGCCATCAGCACCTCGCGGAGCTCGTCGGTCTCGTTCATCAGGTTGGTCATGTTGGTCTCGGTGAAGCCAGGTCCGACGCTGTTCACCCGGATACCGAGTGGCGCCAGTGTCTTGGCGGCATTCTTGCTGAGCATCCAGACACCGGCCTTCGACACTGGATAGCTCGGCGCACCCCACAGCGGGTCACGGGCCGCGATCGAAGCAATCGTGACGATCGAGCCCTTTCGCTCCTGCTCGAGCATGACTCTGGCGGTGGACTGGATCGCCAGGAGCGTGCCGGTGAGGTTGACGTCGAGCACTCGTCGCCAGTTGTCGATGTCGAGTTCGGTGAGCGATGCAGCCGGATTGAGCGCCGAGGCTTCGGCGCTCATCTGCATCCGCTTCAGGTTCCCTTCGCGGTCACCCGAGGTGTAGTCACCACTACTGATCCCGGCGGCGGTCACCAGGAAATCGATACCGCCGTAGGCCTCGACGGCGGCGGCGACCATGGCCTCGTTGCCCTCGGGGCTTGCGGCGTCGAGTTCGACGAACATCGCGTTGCCGCCGGTGGCCTCGATCGCCTCGACGGCGATTCGTCCTGGCTCGGGTTGCAGGTCGGCGATGACGATTTTCGCCCCTTCGGCTGCCATCTGCTCGGCGCAGGCTCGCCCGAGGCCGTTGCTGCCCCCGGTGATGACGGCGACGCGGTCTGTGAAACGATCTGGTCTGCTCATGGCCGCAACCTAGACCCGAGGCGGATCGACGGCCACTCGGGTTCGGGCCTTCGTTCTCGCGAGATCGTCGAGGGCGTCCGCCAGGCTTGCCGGGTCGGCGGAACGAACCAAGAACCGGCCGTCTTCGGTCGGCCCGAGCACGGTGACATCGAGTCGATCGTGGAGGGGTGCGACCGCGTCACCAGCCCCTTTCCCACTGACTTCGGCCAGCGCGGTGAAGGGCGGATACTGCAATGAGCGTCGAAGTTCTGCCTCGGATTCGGCGAACCGGCCCGGGTCGGCACGGACAGCCGAGGTGAGGACTCGGTGGTCGGGCACCCGGGTCTGGACCATGACTCGCCCGCCACCCGATTTCCCGCCGACCATCCTGGCCGCCAAGACCAACTGGGCCATGGCCTGTTCGCCCGCTCGGTAGCGCTGGGCCATGAGCTCTTGGTCGAAGTCGAGGAACACGACGAGCCCGGCCTGCGGGATCCGGTGGAGCGCCGCCTCGGTTCCTACCATGACCCGATGCTGTTCGATCTCGGTCGGCTCAGAGGCCGCGGTGATCTCGCCCACCGGTTCTTGGGCGAGCGCCGCCAGTTCCTCACGGACACGGTCGACACCCAGACGCAGCCGTTTGAGGCTGGTCCCTGCGCAGTTCGCGCAGATCTTCGGACGTTCTTCACCCGTCCAGGCGACGAGATGATCGTCGACCTCGGCCATCAGATGTTCGCCGTCTTCGGTCTTGACGAGTTCGCCGCACGATGCGCAGGCCAGCATGCGGGCCCGGCCCTTTCGGTTGAGGATGCACACCACCCGATCACCGCCGGCGCGGCTGTCGCTGATCTGGGCAGCAAGCTGGGGGCTGAAGAGCCCAGAGCGCGACGGGTCTTCTCGGCGGCGGTCGACCACCTGGATCGGTGGCCAGCCCGCCCGCTCGACCGATCGAGACAGGGTGAGGACTCGATCGGCGGCGGCGAGGGCCGCGACCGAGGGGCACGGGGAGACGAGCAGGCACGGCACACCGGCACGCCGGGCCCGTTCGATCGCGACCTCTCGGGCGTGCCAGGTCGGGTTCCGTTCTTCCTGTAGCGACTCGGCGTGTTCGTCGAGCACCACCACGGCCGCCAGGTCGCCGACCGGAGCCCAGACGGCAGAGCGCGCGCCGATGACGACACCACCGCCGGCGCCGAGCGCCCAGTCGCGACCGGCCAGACGGATGACACCACCGGCACGCCGCAGCCGGGATCCGTAATAGCGCGCATCGCCGACATCAGGCGTGACGACGACGGCATCGCCGGTCTTGGCAACCGCTGCCACCAGCCCGAACAGGTCTGACGCCGGTGAGGCGCGGATCACGGTGACGCCAGGTTCTCCGAGTGCTTCGAGCGCCAACTCGCCGACGGGGTCGACCACCGAGTCCGGCAGTTGTTGGGGCCCTGAACGCCCATCGGGCACCGAATCGACCATGCGTTCGGGTGAGGCCGTCTTCAGCAGTGTGGCGAGCCTGCCGTGCCAGCGGTGCGCTGCCCACCGGGCGAGCGCGATGATCTCCTGCGGCGGCCCGACCGACGACCACTTGGAGATGCTCCGAAGTTCGACTCCGGGCGGAGGTTCGACGTCGACCTCGACAACCCAACCGGCCACCCGACGGTTGTGGAGGTCGACGCGCACGATGTCACCGGGCGCGACCGTGCCCGCCCAGGGGGCGGGCACGGTGTAATCGAATGTCTTGTTCAGTCCGGAGACCTCAGGGAGGATCCGAACCACTCGAGACGCAGGCACGCTCCGAGCCTAGGGCCCGCACCACCTCACGCCAGTCGGCCGAGCGCCAGAGGAGTTACAGCCCGAGGGCTGACTTGACTGCATCGACCTTGTCGAGACGCTCCCACGTGAACGACCGGCCATCTTCACGACCGAAATGCCCATACGCCGCCGTCTGGGCATACATCGGCTGACGCAACTCCAGATGATCCAGAATCGCACCCGGACGCAGATCGAACACGTCGTTCACACACGCCGAGATCTTCGCCGGATCGACCGTCTCGGTCCCGAACGTCTCCACCATCACCGACATCGGACGAGCAACACCGATCGCATACGCAACCTGCACCTCGACCCGCTCCGCAACACCAGCCGCCACCAGATTCTTGGCAACCCAACGCGTCGCATACGCAGCCGAACGATCCACCTTCGACGGATCCTTCCCCGAGAACGCACCACCACCATGACGAGCAGACCCGCCATAGGTGTCGACGATGATCTTCCGGCCGGTCAAACCAGCGTCACCAACCGGACCACCGATCACGAAACGGCCGGTCGGGTTGATCAACACCTCATAGTCATCATCGGCGAACTGGGCCGGAATCACCGGACGAATCACGTTCTCGATCAGATCCGGACGGATCATCGAATCACGATCGATCCCATCATCATGCTGGGTCGAGATCAACACCGTCCGCAACCGGACCGGCTTGCCATCTTCGTAGTCGAACGTCACCTGAGTCTTGCCGTCAGGACGCAGATACGGAACCGTGCCCGCCTTACGAACCTCCGCCAGACGCTCCGCCATGCGATGCGCCGTATGGATCGGCAACGGCATCAACACGTCGGTCTCGTTGCAGGCGTAACCGAACATCATGCCCTGGTCACCAGCACCCTGCTCGTCATACGAATCCCGGGTGCCACCCCCGCCACGAAGCTCTTCGGACTTGTCGACACCCTGGGCGATGTCGACCGACTGCTCGTCGATCGCGACCATCACACCACAGGTGTTGCCATCGAACCCGTACGACTCACGGTCGTAACCGATCTGGGTGATCGTCTTGCGAACCACCGACGGAATGTCGACATAGGCGCCCGTGGTGATCTCACCGGCGATGATCGCCATCCCCGTGGTCACCAACGTCTCACACGCCACCCGAGACATCGGGTCCTGCTCCAACAACGCATCGAGAATGCTGTCGGAGATCTGATCGGCCATCTTGTCGGGGTGACCCTCGGTCACCGACTCAGACGTAAACGTGAAATTCTTCAACGGGGCTCACTTTCGGAGTGTTTTGGCAAGTCTGCGCCTGGAAGTCGGGCTGCGGCGATGTCGAGGACGACCGCAGCCACATGCGTCTTGTCGGCAACTTCTGTGCGCGCGACAACACCGTCGACACCATAAATGGTGACGGCGTTGGTGTCGTGGGCAAAACCGACCCCCGGCGCCGAGACGTCGTTGGCGACGATGAAGTCGGCACCCTTGCGTCTCAGCTTGCCGGTGGCGTTGGCTTCGAGATCGTTGGTCTCGGCTGCGAAGCCGACCAGCACCTGGCCGTCGGGTTTGGCGGCGCCGAGGCCGGCCAGGATGTCGACGGTGGGTTCGAGCACGATCTGGGGAACGCCCTCGTGCTTCTTGATCTTGTCGGAGGCGATCGTTGCCGGGCGGAAGTCGGCGACGGCCGCAGCCATGATCACGATGTCGGATGTCGCCGAGCGGCTGGTGACGGCGTCGTGCATCTCGGCGGCAGTGTCGACCGAGACGATCTCGATCGAGGGATGCACCGGGCGATCGACGGTGGTGATCAACGTGACGGTCGCCCCGCGACGCCGGGCTTCGTCGGCCAGGGCATAGCCCTGCTTGCCCGACGACCGATTGCCGATGAACCGTACGGGATCGATGGATTCGCGGGTGCCACCAGCGGTGACGAGCACGCGTCGACCGGCCAGCTCATCGCTGCCGGTCAGGACACCGACGACGGCGTCGACCACCGTGTCCGGGGCGGCGAGTCGACCACGCCCGATGTCGCCACCGGCGAGTCTGCCCTCTTCCGGTGGCACGATGTGCACACCGCGATCGGCGAGGACCGCGAGATTGTCTTGCACCGCCGGGTGATCCCACATCTCGGTGTGCATGGCCGGCGCGAGCACGACGGGTGCGACCGTGGCGATCAGCGTGGCCGACAGCAGGTCGGCCGATCGACCCATCCGATAGTCGGCGAGGATTCGAGCCGTGGCCGGGCAGATCAGGATCAGATCGGCCGTCTGGCCCATCGTGGTGTGGGGAATCGGGTCGGGGTCGTCCCACAGAGAGGTCTTCACGTGCTCGGAACCGAGCGCGGTGAACGTGGTGGGTCCCACCATGTGCAGCGCCGACTCGGTCAGGACCGGAACCACGTGGGCCCCGAGATCGACCAATCGCCGCATGACTTCGATCGACTTGTAGGCGGCAATACCGCCGGTGACACCGAGAACGATGCGTTTGCCCTGCAAACGCCCCTCAGTCATCGAACCGCTCAGGCTGCGTCGTCGGAGTCGTCTGGGGTCTCGACGACGGGCTCGGGAATGACCGGGATGATCTTGTCGGCCGCGATCTCCTCGAAGGCGATCGACAACGACTTGCGAGCAACCGAGGTGACCTGCGGGGGCACCATGGATCCGACGCCCTGACCGAGGGTGTTGAAGTAGGCGTTGATCTCGCGTGCACGGGTCGAGGCGAGGGTGCACAGGGCGAACTTCGACCCTGCACGGTCCATCAGACCCTCGACTTCGGGGCTCATCATCGTGTCGTATCGTCCAGCCATCGGGCCTCCTCGGAGAAGCTGATCAGTATAGACCGGCGTTGGCACCACTTTGGCGGACCTGAGCGCGCGCTTCGAGAATGACGCGATAGATGTCGTCGGCGCACTGGGCGACATCGACGTTCACGATCGGTGTTGCGCCGAGCTCGGCCCCGGCGTCGGCTTCTTCGCGGGCCTTCGCCAGTCGTTGGGCCACCTTCTCCGGTGGGTCCCCTCGACGACGGAGTCTGGCTTCTTGTTCCTCGACCGACGGCGCCTCGAGGAAGATCAGCAGCGCACGGTCGTCGAGTTCGACGACCTGGCGTGCGCCCTGGACGTCGATCTCGAGGATGAGGTCGCGACCTTCGGGCGCCGAAGGCACCGGAGTTCCGTAGTAGTTCCCGAGGAATTCGGCGTACTCGAGGAAGCCCTCCTCGGCAATTTTGGCTTCGAACGCAGAACGCTCGACGAAGACGTAGGCGTCTTCGGCTTCGCCTGGCCTGCGCTCTCGTGTGGTCCACGAGCGCGACAACCAGAGATCGGGGTGACGCTTGATCAGCTCGGCGACGACCGTTCCCTTGCCGACGCCTCCGGGTCCGGAGACGACGACGACGAGCGGTCGGCGCCCATCGGTGTGCTGGCTCAGGAGGCGAACTCTCTGAGGAGCTTCTCCCGCTGCTGCGGTCCGAGGCCTGACAGACGACGAGATTCGGCGATGCCGATCTCTTCCATCTTGCGGCGAGCGGTGACCTTGCCGATCCCGGGGAGGGATTCGAGCACGGCGAGCACCTTGATCTTGGCAACGATGGGATCGCCGTCGGCCTGGGTGATCAGCTCGTCGAGCGTGACGGTCCCCATCTTGAGTCGGGCCTTCACATCGGCACGCACGCGACGGGCCTCGGCTGCTTTGGCGAGCGCGGCCGTGCGCTGCTCCGGAGTCAACTGTGGTGGATTGGGCATGCGCGAAGACTACATCACTTCAATCGCTGACAAGGGCCAATCGAAAACCTCGGTGTGACGAGCGTCTCAGCGAGGCGCTCGTCACACGCTCAATCGAGTCCGGCGAACAGCACGGCGGCGGCTGCTTCGGGGTCCTGGGCGAGTGTCACTGCCCGGCCGACGACGATCAGGTCGGCGCCGTTGTCGATCGCCTCGATCGGCGTGACGGCCTTGGGCTGATCGTGTCGTTCGCCGTCGGCGGCACGGATCCCCGGAACCACTCGCATGATGCGCGGTGCCATCTCGCGAAGGTCGCGGAGGTCGGCGGCCGAACAGACGATGCCACCACAGCCGGCTTCGACTGCGAGACGAAGACGGTTGGGGACGATGTGATCCGGTGCCTGCGTGTCGCTCGTGAGCACCGTGATCGCCAGGGCGGTCGGCTCGGGAAGGCCGGCCTTCATCGCGCCTTCTGAGAATCCTTCGACGCCGGCTCGGAGCATGGCGCTTCCACCGTGCGCGTGCATCGTGAGATAGCTGACGCCGAGCGCACCGGCCACCGCCGAGGCCTTGCCGACCGTGGTGGGGATGTCGTGGAGCTTGAGATCGAGGAAGACGTCGAAGCCGAGGTCGACCATCGCCCCGATGGCGTCGGGACCGGCGGCGGTGTAGAGCTCGAGGCCGATCTTGACGACACCGAACCACGGTGCCAACTGGCGTGCGAGCCGGTTGGCCGAGACGAGGTCGTCGACGTCGAGCGCCAACGCCGTCTTGGCCCGGGTGCTCGGTGAGAGCCCCTCGGTTGCCGGCACGATGTCGGTGTCGTTCTCGGTTGTGCTGTCCGCCACGGTTGGCTCCTCGTTCGATGTCGGTATGGGAGAGGTGTCTAGAATTCGACTGCGCCGACAAGTTCGCCGTACGACGTGATCCCTTGTTTAGCGCACCAGCCCGCGAGTTCGGTGGTTAGTCGGTGACACGTGCCCGGATCAGCGAAGGTCGAGGTGCCGATCTGCACGGCGCTGGCACCGACGAGAGCGAACTCGATGATGTCTTCGACCGAGGCCACTCCACCGGCGGCGACGATCGGGAGTGAGGGGTGCTGCGCATGCACGTCTGCGACGGCCTTGACCGCGAGCGGATGGATGGCCGGTCCCGACACACCGCCCGCTCCGTTGCCGAGTCGAGGGCGGCGAGTGACCGGATCGACGCTGAGGCCGAAATAGGTGTTGACCAGCGTGACTGCTTCGGCACCGGCGTCGGCCGCAGCTCCGGCGATGTCGACCAACCCCGGGCCCACGTTGGGGCTCAGCTTCGCCCACCGGGGTCGACGGCAGCCGTTTGTCGCGCCGATCACTGCGGTGGTCATCTCGGTCGAATGAGCGAAGAGTTCGTTGCCGGCTTCGGTGTTGGGGCAACTGATGTTGACCTCGACGGCCACCACGCACGGTGGCGCATCGGCGAGCATCTCGGCTGCGGCTCGGTAGTCGTCGACGGATCTTCCCCAGATCGAGGCGACCACAGTGGCGCCGACGGCATCGAGCTCCGGAAGCTCGTCGACCAGCCAGGCCTCGATCCCCGGACCCTGGAGCCCGACCGAGTTGATCATTCCCGACGGCGTCTGATGCACCCGGATCGGCGCATTGCCTTCCCAGGCGAAGGTCGCGAGCGACTTCACCACGACGGCTCCGAGCTCGCTCAGCGGCCCGAAGGCCTCGAGCTCGGCCCCGTGCCCGGCGGTCCCGGCTGCGGTGAGCACCGGGCTCCGCAACGGCACCGACCCGACACGGGTCGAGAGGTCGACCGCTCCCCCATCGGGGACTTTTCGGAACGACAGTCTCATCGGAACGACACCCTCATCCGAGGCGCTCGTGCAACGATTGGATGGAGCGGACCACCATGGCGTCGTCATCCCACTGGGCGAGCCCGCGTGCGGCCGCGAGTGCAGCCGAGATCGTCGTGAGCAGGGGAACACCCTTTTGGGCAGCGGCCGTTCGGATATAGCCACCGTCGGCCCGAGCGCCGCGTCCCTTCGGGGTGTTGATGACGAGGGACACACGGTCGCTCGCCATGAGATCGAGGGCCGTCTGTGGACGGTCGGTGTTGTTGCCGAGATCGGTCGGTGCCTTTCCTTCGACGATCTTGGCCAGCTCGATCTCGACTTCGATGTCGGCGGCACGAAGCGCCGCCGCGGTTCCCGCAGTCGCTGCGAACCGGAAACCGAGTTCGGCGAACTGTGCCGCCACCTCGAGGCCCGCGGCTTTGTCTCGGTCGGCCAGCGACAGGAAGATCAGCCCGCCGTCTTTGACCAGGTCGTTGCCCGCAGCCAACTGGCTCTTCACGAACGCCAGACCGGCCGTCATGTCGATACCCATGACCTCGCCGGTGGATCGCATCTCCGGACCGAGCAGTGCATCGGAATTCGGGAATCGGTTGAACGGCAGCACGGCTTCCTTGACCGAGAAGTAGTCGGTGCGCCAACCATGCGTCGGGAGCAGTCCTTCGGTTCGGAGCTCGTCGAGCGTCGCTCCGGCCATGACTCGTGCTGCCACCTTGGCGAGGGGACGCCCCGTGGCCTTCGCCACGAACGGCACGGTGCGCGACGCCCGAGGATTGGCCTCGATCACGAACACCTGGCCCGCACCGCTTTCTGTGGACTTGACCGCGAACTGGACGTTGATCAGGCCGACGACGTCGAGGTCTTCGGCGATTCGCCGGGTGTAGTCCTCGAGCACCGAGATCGTGGCGTCGGAGAGGTTCGGAGGAGGCAGCACACAGGCCGAGTCGCCGGAGTGGACCCCGGCCTCTTCGACGTGTTCCATGACGCCGCCGATGATGGCATCGCCGGTGTTGTCGCGAATGGCGTCGACATCGACCTCGACGGCGTCTTCGAGGAATCGATCCACGAGCACGGGTCGTTCGGCCGACAGACCGCCCTCGCGTCCCAGCGATCCGAGTGCACCGATCGCTTGCATCGCTCGCTTCAGATCGTCGTCGTCATAGACGATTTCCATGGCTCGGCCACCCAGCACGTAGCTGGGACGCACGAGCGCCGGATAGCCGATTCGGCCGGCGACCTCGAGGGCGGCCTCGATGGTTCCGGCGGTTCCGCCTGCGGGCTGGGGGATCTCGAGGCGAGCACACAGCGACGACCAGTGGTCGCGATCCTCTGCGGCGTCGATCGAGGCCGGCGAGGTGCCGAGCACGAGTTCCGGAGGCAGTACGTCGGCGAGTTTGAGCGGGGTCTGTCCGCCGAGGGAGACGATGACACCGATCGGGTCTTCGGCCTCGATGACGTTCATCACGTCTTCGTAGGTCAGCGGCTCGAAATAGAGCCGGTCCGAGGTGTCGTAGTCGGTCGAGACGGTCTCGGGGTTGCAGTTGATCATCACGGTCTCGAAGCCCGCGTCTTGAAGGGCGAAGCTCGCGTGCACACAGCAGTAGTCGAACTCGATGCCCTGGCCGATGCGGTTCGGACCCGAGCCGAGAATGATGATGCGTGGCTTGGAACCCGGCGTCACCTCGGACTCATCTTCGTAGGTCGAGTAGTGGTACGGGGTCTTGGCGTCGAACTCTGCGGCACAGGTGTCGACCGTCTTGAACGTGACGACCACGCCGACCGACACGCGGTGGGCGCGGACCACGGCCTCGTCGGTCTCGAAGAGGAACGCGAGCTGGGCGTCGGAGAATCCGAGCTGCTTGGCCCGACGGAGGGTTCGCCGATCGAGGTCGGTGATCGATTCGCCGGCGGCGTGGCGTTCCTGGAGGACCGCCCGCTCTTCGACGATGATCGACATCTGGTCGAGGAACCATGGGTCGACCCGGGACCGCTCGTAGAGGGTCTCGATGCTCACGCCTCGGCGAAGGAGTTCGGCCAGCTCGAAGATGCGATCTGGTGTACCGAAGCAGGCACGGTCGAGCAGTTCGGCGTCGTCGAACTCGTCGAAACGATCTTCCGCCGAGGATGCACCGAGGCCCGTGTAGCCCTGTTCGAGGGAACGGCAGGCCTTCTGAAGACTCTCGGGGAACGTACGTCCGATCGCCATGACCTCACCGACGGATTGCATCGAGGTGCCGAGGCGCCCCGAGGTGCCGGGGAACTTCTCGAATGCCCACCGCGGAATCTTGGTGACCACGTAATCGATGACCGGCTCGAAGCTGGCCGGGGTGACCTCGGTGATGTCGTTCGGGATCTCGGGCAGGGTGTACCCGACGGCGAGTTTGGCGGCGATCTTGGCAATCGGGAACCCGGTGGCCTTCGACGCCAGTGCCGACGAGCGACTCACGCGCGGGTTCATCTCGATGATGACGCGTCGCCCGGTCTCGGGTTCGACCGCGAACTGGACGTTGGACCCACCGGTCTCGACGCCGATGCGGCGCAGACAGGCGAAGGCGGCGTCTCGCATCTCCTGGTATTCGACATCGGACAGCGTCTGGATCGGCGCAACCGTGATCGAGTCACCGGTGTGGACGCCCATCGGATCGACGTTCTCGATCGAGCACACGATGACCTGGTTGTCATCTGAGTCTCGCATGACCTCGAGCTCGAACTCCTTCCATCCGGCGATCGATTCCTCGATGAGGATCTCGGTGATCGGGCTGGCGACGAGACCGTTGCGGGCGACCTGCTCGAACTCTTCCATCGTCGCGGCCGTGCCGGTGCCGCGTCCGCCGAGGATGTAGGCGGGACGGATCACGATCGGCAGCCCGATCTCTTCGATGATCTCGCGGGCCTGGGTCATGCCGATCTCGACCGCGGCGCTCTTGTCGGCGCCTGCACCGCGTGCGGTGCCCGATCGTGGGACTTCCATCCCGATCTCGATCATTGCCAGCTTGAAGCGTTCGCGATCTTCTGCCGTGGCGATCGCCTCGGCATCGGCACCGATCAGTTCGACACCGTGCTGATCCAGCACGCCGGCCTCGACGAGTTCCATCGCCAGGTTCAGTGCGGTCTGTCCACCGAGGGTCGGAAGCAGCGCATCGGGCTTTTCGGCTTCGATGATCTTGGTCAGCACGGCGAGCGTCAACGGCTCGATGTAGGTGGCGTCGGCGAACTCGGGATCGGTCATGATCGTGGCCGGATTCGAGTTGGCGAGGACCACGCGGTAGCCCTCTTCTCGCAACACACGACATGCCTGGGTGCCCGAGTAGTCGAACTCGCAGGCTTGCCCGATGACGATCGGGCCGGACCCGATCACGAGAATCGTCTTCAGATCAGTACGGCGGGGCATCTCAGGAGTCGCCTTTCGCGGTGGCGGCCGGTTGTGTGGCGGCCGGTTGTGTAGCGGCCGGTTGTGTAGCGGCCGGTTGTGCGGCCATCAGTTCTTCGAACCGGTCGAACAGATAGAGGGAATCGTGGGGGCCGGGGCTGGCCTCGGGGTGGTGCTGCACGCTGAATGCCGGGGCATGCAGGAGGCGCATGCCTTCGCAGACGCCGTCGTTCAGATTGAGGTGCGTGACGTCGGCGACGCCGGCGAGCGAGTCGGCGACGACCGCGAAGTTGTGATTCTGGCTGGTGACCTCGACCTTGCCGGTCGTGGAGTCCTGCACCGGATGGTTGGCACCATGGTGCCCGAACGGCAGCTTCTCGATTCGAGCGCCGACCGCCAGGGAGAGGATCTGGTGTCCGAGGCAGATGCCGAAGATCGGCACCTGGCCGACGAGCTCGCGGACTGCCTCCACGGCGTAGTCGACGACCTCGGGGTCTCCGGGACCGTTCGACAGGAACACTCCGTCTGGCTGCATGGCGAGCACGTCGGCCGCCGGTGTGTTTGCCGGAACGACCGTGATGTCGCCGAGCGCCGAGAGATGCCGGAGGATGTTGGTCTTGATGCCGAAGTCGTAGGCGACGATCGAGCGACCTCCGCCGGTGCTTCCGTATTCGTACGGCTCGGTCGTGCTGACCTGGGCGACGAGATCGACACCGTCGGTGCCCGGCTCGGCCTTTGCCGCGTCGAGCAGCAGTGCGAGTTGGGCCTCGGAGTCATCGTCGTCGACCGGTCCGAACGCTCCGGGAAGGGCGCCGGTGTCTCGGATCAGACGGGTGAGGCGCCGGGTGTCGACGCCGGCGATGCCGGACATGCCGTGAGCGGTCAGGAAGGCTTCGAGATCGCCTTCGGCCCGGTAGTTCGAGTGACGCCGCGCGAGGTCTCGCACGACCACACCGCGAGCGAAGGTGCCGCGGCTCTCGCTGTCTTCGTCGCTGACGCCGTAGTTCCCGATGTGCGGATAGGTGAACGTGATGATCTGCCCGGCGTAGGACGGATCGGTGAGAATCTCCTGATAACCGGAAAGCGCGGTGTTGAACACGACTTCGCCCGAGGCGAAGCGGATGGAATCCCCATCGATCGGGGCCCCGATCAGCTCACCTTCGAACACGGATCCATCGCTCATCACCAGTGCACCGGGGCGAAGCTGACGGGTCTGGTTGTCACTCATCGGGTCACCTCTTCGTTGTTCACTACGAGTTGTCCTCGGTACACCGTGTGCCGGACCTTTCCTTGGAGTTGGCGCCCTTCGAAGGGCGAGTTCGTTGCGTTGGAGGCGAACGATCGTCGGTCGACCGTCCAGCTTCGTTCAGGGTCGATGATCGTCAGGTTTGCCGGCTCATCGACGTCGATCGGTCGACCATGGCGATCGCCGACCCCTGCGATCTGCGCCGGCCCCCACGAGAGCAACCGGACGACGGCTTCGAGATCGAGTCCGGTGGCTTCGAGGGCGACGGCGAGAGCCGTTTCGAGCCCGATGACACCGGCGGGTGCCTGGTCGAAGGGTCGTTCCTTGGCGTCGGGGGTGTGCGGCTCGTGACGAGTGGCGATTGCATCGATGGTTCCGTCGACCAGACCCGCTCGAAGGGCGAGAAGATCTTCGTCTGAACGCAGCGGCGGCTCGACCCGGAACACCGGATCGTAGGTGGCGCAGGCGGCGTCGGTCAGCACCAGATGATGGGGCGTGACCGATGACGTGACGCGAGTACCTCGGGCCTTCGCCGCCCGAACGGCGTCGACCGAGCCTGCGGTCGAGATGTGCAGGTGGAGTCGCCCGCCGGTGAGCTCGGCCACGGCGAGATCACGCTGTACCAAGAGCTCCTCGGCCAGCGCCGGCTGGCCTGCGACACCCAACGTGACCGACCACCGCCCCTCGTGCATGACCGACCCCGCTGCCAGTTCGGCGACGACCCCGCCCTGGACGAGTACGATCGACGCTTCGATCGAATCGGCGTACTCGAACGCCCGCCGAAGGAACTGCGGATCCTGCACACCGGTCCCTGCATCGGTGAACACACGAACACCGAGGCCGGCGAGTTCGCCGATCGGGGCAAGCTCGGTGCCGTGGCGTCCCACGCTGATGGCTGCCGCCGGGATGACCTCACATACGGCATCGGCCGACGCACCACGGACAAGAGCCAGGGTGGAGGCCGAATCGAGACAGGGCTCGGTGTCGGGCATCGCCACGATTGCGGTGTAGCCGCCACAGGCTGCCGCTCGGCTGGCCGAGCGGATCGTCTCAGCTGCTTCGGCGCCCGGTTCGCGCAGATGGGCGGCGAGGTCGACGAAACCGGGCGTGATGACACACCCGGCGATGTCGATCACCGTGCATCCGGTGGCGTCGAGGTCGGCTCCGACGGCGGTGATGCGACCCGAGTCGGCATCGACCATGACGTCGGCGGTGCGGGTTCCCGACTGGTCGAGAATCGTCCCGTTGCTGAGCAGGATCATGCTGTTCGGTGCCACAGCGCTCATGAGCGTGCCCCGCCATCGATCTCGTCGAACTGGCCTGGCCCGAGCACGCGGTAGAGGATCGCCATGCGCACGGCGACGCCGTTGGCCACCTGCTCGAGCACCGCACAGCGGGGATCGTCGGCAACCTCTGGATCGATCTCGACGCCGCGGTTCATCGGCCCCGGATGCATGATCACCGCACCGGCAGGAAGCTTGTGGGCTCGGTCGACGGTCAGCCCGAACTCTCGCCGGTATTCACGATCGCTCGGCAAGAGGGCCTCGGTCATCCGTTCCTTCTGGATCCGCAGGAAGTAGGCGACATCGACCTCGCCGATGACCTCGTCGAGCGAGGTTGCGACCTCGACCGGCCAACCTTCGAGTGTCGGAGGCAGCAAGGTCCGAGGACCCACGATGGTGACCGAGGCGCCGAGCGCAGTGAACGCCTGCACATCCGACCTCGCCACCCGTGAGTGCTGGACGTCGCCGCAGAGCAAGATGTGCTTGCCCTCGAGCGAGCCGAGACGGCGTCTGATGGTGAAGGCGTCGAGCATGGCCTGGGTCGGATGCTGATGCCAGCCGTCTCCGGCATTGATGATGGACGCGTCGGTCCACTGCCGGATCTGGGTTGCTGCCCCTGAGCTGGCGTGGCGCACGACGAGCCCGTCGATGCCCATCGCCGAGATGGTCTCGATCGTGTCTCGAAGCGATTCGCCCTTCTTGAGCGACGACGAACCGGCCGAGAAGTTGATGACGTCGGCCGACAACCGACGAGCGGCGAGGTCGAAGCTCGTCCTGGTCCGGGTCGAATCCTCGAAGAAGGCCAGCACGATGGTCTGCCCTCGAAGCGCCGGCACCTTCGGCACGTCGCGTTCGAGCACATTCGAGAACTGTTCGGCCAGATCGAGCACCGAGGTGAGCTCGCTCGCGTCGTGGTCGGCGATGTCGACGAAGTGTCGCATCAGCGTTCCATCTCGCCGAGGGACACCCCCTCGAGGGTGGCGTTGACGACCTCGCTCAGTCTGGTCGGCAGGTTCTTGCCGACGAAGTCGGGACGGATCGGCACCTCTCGGTGACCACGGTCGACCATCACGGCCAACTGAATGGCTCTCGGGCGACCCTGGTCGATCAGCGCGTCGAGTGCGGCACGGATGGTGCGCCCGGTGAACAGGACGTCGTCGACCAGCACCACCACACTGCGTGAGATGTCGAACGGGACATCGGTTGCGGCTTCGGGGAGGACCGGCCGGAGCTTGATGTCGTCTCGGTAGAACGCGACGTCGAGCTTTCCGACGGGCACGTCGACCGACTCGATCTCGCTCAGGGCGGCGGCGACGGCTTCGGCGAACGCGATGCCGCCAGTCTGCAGGCCGACGATGACGACGTCGTCGAGGCCTTCGTTGCGCTCGATGATCTCGTGCGCCATGCGTCGGACGGCTCGTGCGACGGCGTCGGCATCGAGGATTTCGGTCCGGGCAACAAAAACGCCCCCATACGGGGGCGTGCGTCGGCGTTCGCGTTCAGCCATGAACGATCCTTTCGGGGCTCCGTGCGAGCCTCACAGGACTCGCTTCACGGACTTCTACGGCCGGAACCCTACCGGGCTAGGTCGCCCAGCGCACACGTTTCACGAGCGAGGTTGCCGGTCGGAGGTCACCGAGAAATCCCTCGACCCCAGAATCAGCATCCCCACCAACGAGGTCGGCGTGCAGGCTCTCGGCCCCCAACCGGCGGACCTCGCGGTACGACGCATCGAACAACATGGTTCCGATGCCGCTGCGTCGGTGTCCGGTCGCCACGGTGAGCGCCTCGATACGCCCGACCCGAGGACCGTCTGGCCGGAAGGTCACCGCACCCCAGGTCCACCCGACGATGCGGTCGACGTCGGGACCAACGGCGACGGGGCCACCATCGAGGGCGACGAAGGCGAAGGTGCGCGAGTCGGCCACGAAGCTCGTGATCCACGAATCGAGGTCGGGCCCCTCCGCCGCGGCGACCGGGATCGTCTCGATCGACAGCACCTCGACCGCAGCACGAAGCAGCTCACGGTCGGGCAACCCGATCTGATGAAGGCCGTAGTTCGACACTCGGGTGTCAGCCTCGTGCGGCCGAGAGCCCGCGGCTGGCACCGTCGACGAGCGCGTGGGTGTCGGAGACCGCCGTGATCATCTTGAAGCCCTGCGAACGACGAAGGGCGACGAGGTCTGGCTGACAGTGGATCCCGGGGATCACCCCGTGGCGCTGGCAGGCGTCGACGATCTTCAGGAGGCTCTCGGTGAAGAGGGGGTCGTCGTTGTGGTTCCCGGGAGCAAGCCCGAGCGACAGCGACAGATCGGAGGGGCCGACATAGATCGCATCGATGCCCTCGACCTCGAGGATGGCATCGATCGCGTCGAGCGCCTGCGCGGTCTCGATCATCGGCACGACCGCCACCTGATCGTTCGACTCTTCGAAATACCGCTCGCCGAGTGCCACTGCTGCCCGCAGCGGGCCGTAGCTGCGACGGCCGACCGGCGGATACCGGCACGCGGCAACCGCATCGGTTGCTTCCTGTACGGAGTTCACCATCGGGATGATCACACCCATCGCTCCGGCGTCGAGCACACGCCCGATGATGCCGGGTTCGTTCCAGGGCACTCGGGCGAACGGCATCGCCGTCGACGTCCGCATGGCCTGGAACGAGGCATACATGGAGTCATAGTCGCCACTGCCGTGCTGCAGATCGACGTTGAGGTAGTCGAACGGCAGGTCTGCGAGCATTTCGACGGTACGCGGATCGGCTGCTCCGAGCCAGAGGCCCAGGGTCTCCTCACCAGCGTTCCAACGGGTCTTGACGGTGTTCTCGATCACGAGGCGAGGCTAGGCCAGATCTCGCGATCGCGCCCCTCAGGACCGGGCGAAGTACTCGTCGCTGCTCGCCAGGAGACCCGCCAGTTCGAGGTCGTTACCCGACGACAAGACGTTGGCCCAGTAGTCACGTCCCGCGGGGTCGGGGTCTCGACTCAAGAGCGTGTTGTACAACTCGACCACTCGTGCCTGCCGGCTCTCGAAGGATTGATAGAACTCGAAAGCGACCGAGTGCGAGCCGACCACGTTGGCCTGGCCCGACCAGAATTGCTGACCGGTCGAGTCGGCGGTGCGGGAGAGCAGCACACCGTAGAGTTCGTCGACCCACTGGCCGTAGGTTCCGCCCTGGCGAGCGACATATTCCGGGCTTCCGTAGAACGACGCCGCCACTCGGGCAACAGGAACGCCGGCCTGCAGCTGCGACGACCAGTAGTCACGTCCAGCGGCATCGCCGGTTCGCCCGAGGGTGTTCTGATAGAGCTCGTCGACGACGTGCTTGGTCCACTCCTCGCTCGATGCGAGCTCGGCGACGAAGCTCTGGCGAGTCGTGCCGGAGCGGAGTTTGGAGTTCCAGGTCTCGAGTTCGCTCGACGTCGGCTGACGGCCGAGGAAGTCGCTGAAGGCGGCAGTGATGTAGCCGCGGTTGTCGGCCGGGGTCGTTGCCGAGGCCGCGCCGGGCGCATCGCCGAGGATGATGACGTCGTAGCTGTAGGTGCGCTTCTGCGCTCCGACCGAGACGTTGCTGACGGTCACGGTGTAGACCTGATCGACCGAGGGTGAGGTGTCGACCCCGGCGGGTTCCCAGACGATGTTGGGGAACGGTGCGGAGTTGGCCTTCGTGCTGCGATGGACGATCGAATTGGCGAGCGTCTGCCCGTTGCGGACCACCGTGACCTGGGCGCTCTCGAACGTCGCACCACGCAGAGTGAAGGACCAGCGAGGAAACACCAGCTCACCGGGGTTGTAACCCCGTGTCGGCCAGGCGACGAACCCGTCGGATTCACGCAGAACGGGCTCGGCCGAGAAGGCACGGTTGGAATCGATGACCTGCAGGGTGTTGGCCGAGTAGTGCGTGGACGACGATGGCAGGTCCCCGACACCGACCTCCTGGAGCGTGGAGTGGAAGATCCACGAACGGTGCCCGACACTCACGTTGCCGGCGCCCGGATCATCGACGTAGCCGGTGATGGCGTCGGGGCCGGTTCGCCCGAGATAGAGGTTGCTGGCGCCCGCCGAGGAATCGACCGTGCTGCTGAAGCAGGTGAAGGATCCGTCAGGATCGTGGCTCAATCGCCCGGTGGCGCTCATCGAGAGTGCGGCCTGCTGGGCCTGGGCCGACCATGTCGTGTTCTCCACGACCCCGGTCGGCACACCGGCCATGGCCCGGAAGTAGTTCAACCGGTCGACCACCGACTGTCGATACGCGGAGGAGGTGGTGCCGGCGTTGCAGCTCGCCCGGTCGCCGGTCCAGCCGATTGCCGGCGTGACCTTGGAGAACTCCTTGTCGTACGCGGCGACCACTGCGGCGCGGTCCGAGGTGTCGATCCACGCCGACGTACTCGCCGACGCCTGCCCGGTGGCACCCATCCCGATCAGGGAGGTGGCGGCGACTGTCGCAACGGCGACCTTCTTGAGCAGCGAGGAGCATTTCACTCCTTAGGTTTCGTCACCTCTGGCGACGACTTGAATCAAAACATTTCAGCTGGGGCCGTCTCCCGGGCTTGCCGGACGGACCTCGCGGGCGATCGCCGAGAGCACACCGTTGACGAACCGGGTGGATTCTTCGGTGGAGTAGCGCCCGACCAGGTCGACCGATTCGGCCAGCACCACACCGGTCGGGGTGTCGGTGGTGATCATCTCGGCGACGGCCATACGCATCACCAGGCGATCGATGAGCGGCATGCGGTCGAGGCTCCAACCTCGAGAGCGCGCGGCGATCATCTCTTCGGCTCGTTCACGTTGGAGCTCTGCTGCTTTCAGCAGGAGTGCAGCAAACGGATCCGGGTCGATGATGAGGCCGGCCAGCAGGGCATCGGCGCCGAGGCCGCGCTGTTCCGCTTCGTAAGCCAGCTCGATGGCTCGCTCACGGGCGTCGCGCCGGGTCTGTGCGAGTGGATCGCTCACGCTCGTGTCATGTATTCGCCGCTACGGGTGTCGACCTTGATCCGCTCGCCCGGCCCGACGAACAGCGGGACCTGGACCACGAGGCCGGTCTCGAGCGTGGCGGGCTTGCGTGCGCCCGACACTCGATCGCCTTGGACACCGGGCTCGGTCTCGGTGATGTCGAGCTCGACCGATGCCGGGAGATCGACGCCGACGATCTCGTCACCGAAGGTGAGGAGCGTGACGGTGGAGTTCTCGACCAGGTAGTTGACGGCGTCGCCAAGGGCTTCACCGGGAATGTTTCGCTGATCGTAGGTCTCGTTGTCCATCACCACGTAGTCGTTGCCGTCGCGGTAGAGGAACTGCTGGGTGCGCTTGTCGATGAACGCCCGCTCGACCCGCTCGCCGGCACGGAAGGTGCGATCGACGACCGCTCCGGTTCGCACGTTGCGCAAGGTGGTACGAACGAACGCTCCACCCTTGCCCGGTTTGACGTGCTGGAACTCGACGACGCTCAGGAGATCGCCCTCGAGTTCGAGCGTCATCCCGTTCTTGAGGTCGTTCGTGGTCATGTTCGCCATGAGGTGTTCCTAGCTGGGGAGTTGTCGAGCGACTGCCACCGGGTCGAGACCTTTGGGGCAGTGGGTGATGGGGACACACCCGGTGTCGGTGACCACCACGGTGTCTTCGACCCGCACACCACCGAATCCCGGAAGGTACGCGCCAGGTTCGACCGTGACGATGAGACCGGCCGTGAGGATACCCACCGAGCGGGCCGACAGGATGGGTTGCTCGTGGATCTCGAGCCCGAGGCCGTGACCGGTGCCGTGGATGAAGGCCTCGGCGAGATCATGTTCGGCGAGCACCGATCGGCAGATCGTGTCGATTTCGCGTTGGTCGACACCATGCCGAACTGCGGCCACACCAGCGGCCTGAGCTGCGGCGACGGCGTCGTACAGATCCTGCTGCTGCGTGCTCGGGCGGCCGCCGGCCACGAAGGTTCGAGTCATGTCACTGCCATAACCATCGACCTTCGCTCCGAAATCGACCACGACCAGATCCTCGGGCTCGATCACACGATGATCGGGTCGATGATGCGGCAGCGCAGCGTTCGGTCCAGAGGCCACGATGGTCTCGAAGCTGACGTCGTCGGCGCCGTTCAGCCGCATCTGATGATCGAGCGCCATGGCGAACTCGCGCTCGGTCGGCCGATCATCGAACAACACGAGTACCTCGACGAGTGAACGGTCGGCAATGGCCGAGGCTCGCTCCAGCCGAGCCCGTTCGCCTGCGTCTTTGTGCTGGCGCAGGGTCTCGATCACGCCTGTCGTCGGCACGATCCGATCGGCACCCAACGCTTCTTCGTACCGTTCGACCGCGCTCCACACCAGGTGATCGGCTTCCAGGCCCACGGTGGTCGTGGCCCGAAGCCGATCGACCACGACCTCGATCGGTCCGGTCGGTGTGATGTCGATCTCGGCCGTCACGCCTGCTGCTGCGAGTTGGCGGTGTGCCTGCTCGTCGTAGCGGCCGTCGGTCACGAGGCGAACCTCGTCTGGCCCCACGAAAAGTGCTCCATTCGACCCGGTGAACCCGGTCAGCCAGCGCACATTCAACGCGTTGGTGACCAGGAAGGCGTCGAGGTCGCGCTCGACCATCGCCGACCGGAGTGCGCCGAGCCGTCGGGCAACATCTTGATCAGGAAGGGTCATGCCGAGCATCGGATCACGGCGTCGCGCAGCAGGGCGTCGTCTTCGATGATCACGGGCTCGACGCCGTCAGGACCGTCGAGGACGAAGGTCAGACCGTCGAGTGCCTTCTTGTCTCGCCCGAAGAGTTCGATGAGTTCGTCGGGGTCGTTGCCCGCCGGGATCGTGGTGGTGAGGTCGTAACCCGCGACCACCGAGCGATGCTCGGCCACCCGATCGGCATCGATGCGTCCGAGCAGATGGGCCAGTTCGGCGGCGTAGATCAGACCGATCGCCACAGCCTCACCATGACGAAGGTCGTAGCCGCCTGCGGTCTCGAGGGCATGCCCGAGGGTGTGCCCGTAGTTGAGAATGGCTCGGAGACCTCCCTCTCGTTCGTCGGCGGCGACGACGTCGGCCTTGATCCGCACCGAGGCCGCAACCCGCTCCACCAGGGACATACTCTCGAACGAGCGACCCCGCAGGCTGTGCTCGGCAATCGTGCCGGCTTCACCGAGCGAGGTCTTCCCCAGGAAGTGGTACTTCGCCATCTCGCCGAGGCCACTGCGGTAGTCACGTGGTGGGAGCGTGGCGTGGAGTGAGGTGTCGCAGAGCACGCCGGCGGGCTGCCAGAACGCTCCGACGAGGTTCTTGCCCTCGGGCAGGTTGACACCACACTTGCCACCGATGGCTGCGTCGATCTGGCCGAGGAGGGTCGTACTGACGTGGACCACGGGGATTCCTCGGTGGTACGAGGCGGCGGCGAACCCACCGAGGTCGGTCACGACTCCCCCGCCGACGGCGACGACGACGTCGTTGCGATTGAGGCCCCACGCGGCGAACTGCCGCATCAACGACTCGAAGACGGCGATGGTCTTCGCCGACTCGCCGTCGGGCACGGTGAAGACGCGGTGCTCGATCCCGGGATCGACGCTCAGACCGATGTTTGCCTGCGTGACGATGGCTGCCTTGCGAGCCTTCGGCGGGATGATCCCGGCCAGCTCGTTCGCCGCTCCGGGGCCGATCAGCACCGGGTACGAACGACCATCGCTCAGGTGGACTTCTTCGGTGATCAAGCTGTTGGCGTCAGACATTGCCCTCACGCTAGGGCAAGAGTGCCGCAGCACCGATCTCGGAGAAGCTCGGATCGGAGTAGGCGATCAGCACCAGCGCCCCGAGCACGAGAAATGGGCCGGCGGGGAGCTCGACCTTGAGCCCCTGGCCCGTGACCCGGCCGTAGACCACGCCGAGCAGTCCGAGAGCGAAGAATCCGACCAGCAGGGCATAGAGCACCATCATCACGGCGGTCAGCGAGTCGGCGGCGACCCACCCCATGGCAAGGCCGAGGGTCGGTGCGAGCTTGACGTCACCGAGCCCGAGCCCCGGTGGATAGGCGGCGAAGGCAAGACCGAGAATGGCGAAGTACGCCATGGCTCCCACGAGCGCAGGCCAGATGTTCGCCTCATGACCGTTGGGGCCAGACAGCACCAGCACCCCGAAGAGGGCCAGACCGAGTGTCGGGTAGGTGAGGATGTTGAGGAGGAGCTTCTCCTCGAGATCGATGATCGACATCGCGACGAACGACACGAACAGCACGAGGTACGGGGCGAGGATCCAGCTCGGACCGAAGCGAGCTCCGGCGAGAGCGAAACTCCCGGCCAGTGCGAGATCGGTGACCGGGTAGCGCCAGCGCGAATGCGAGGCATCGGTCGGACACCGCAGCCACCAGGACCGGATCGGCACCAGCGACCCGCTCCCCAGCGAGGTGCGACACTCCCGACAACGATGCTCCCAGGCTGGGTGTTCGCGCTCGACCGCACGGTCGACGACGATCCCCACGAGGGGGCCGATCGCCAATCCGACGGCGCCGAGCAGCAGGGCCAGCGCCAGATGAGAGGACACGATGGTCAGCTCTCGTCTCGCAGGTACTGCATCAGGAGGCTGCCGTCGTCTTCTTCTTCGACCTCTTCGGCCACGGCGTCGAAGCGGTCGGCACCACGGCCGGCCAACAGGCGACGGGCCTCGGCGCCGTCGACACGCTCGGAGCCGACGAGGTCGGCGGGAGACGGTGGTGCCGGCGGCGGCGGTGCGGGCGCATCGAACTGGTCGAATGCCGCAGGCGGTGCCGGCGGAGGGGGCGGAACGATGTCGGAAACTCGACGCAGCTGTGTGCGATCGGTCGACCGCTGATCCAGCGACGGGGGCGGAGGATCTGACCGGAAGGAGAATTCGTCGGTATCGAACGCCGGCAGCTCGGAAACTGCGGCATCTTCGGACGGAGCATCGAACGCCGACGCCTCGAAGTCAGGCGCTTCGTCGTGCTCGGGAGCCGGCGAGTCGAAGGCTGATGATTCGAACGCCGCCTCGAAGGCAGGTGCCTGGAACGAGGTTGCTTCCGTCTGGTCGTCCGCTTCTGAGGAGTCGGCAGCGTCGGTGTCTGCCTCGGCATCGGCCTCGGCCTCGGCCAGATGGCTCCAGGCCCGTTCGGCCGGATCGAGGAAGCCGCTCTCGGTGGGGATCGCCGATGGCGTCTCGCCGATGGCGTCGACACCGAATCGTTCCGATGACGCCGAGGCCTCCGGAGCGGGGCTCGGCGCAGGCACGGGGGCCGGAGCGGCATCGAAGGCGCCCACGGTCGTGGCAGAGTTGATCGTCGCAGGGTCGATCGGGTCGTCGGTGGTGAGGCCGGCAGGGGCGAGACCGAAGTCGTCGGAGTCGGTGGGTGCAGGCTCGGCGACCACGGGGATCGCAGCGGCAGCAACCGAGACCGTCGGGGCCTCGATCGTGATGAGCGAGCGCTCGACCAACAGCTTGACCTGTCGGCTGCCCTCGACCTCGCCGAGTCCGAAGTGGTCGCAGATGCTGCCGACTTCGGTACCGGCGCCGATGGCCATCAGCAGATCCCATTCACCAGAGGTGATGGTGACTTCAGGCGTCGGAAGCGTGGAGACCGGGGCGATGACGTGGGCCAGACTCGGCACGACGGCTTCGATGTCGCGCCACTGGGCCAGCCGTTCGAAGGCTGCTTCGAGCACACCGCCGACCGCACGGTCTTCGGTCGGTTCGGTCGGTGTCTCGTCCATGTTGAACGAGAAGTTGCCGGTGTTGAACCGCAAGAGCTCGAACATGGTCTCGTCGGCCGGACGGCCGCGTTCGACTCGTGACGCCTCGGATCCGACGAGCTTGCCGGATGCCAGCCACAACGAGCCGGAGCCGCGGTCGCCGGTGATCCGCATCCGCCCGGTCTTCGCCGTGTCGGCGAGGAGGCCGAGGACTTCGTCGAGTCCGAAATTGTCGAGTGATCCCTGGAGCATTGTCGCGCCGTGCCCTTCGTTGATGTCGGACGATCTTTCGACCGAACGATGACCATCGAACTGTAGGGGAACCCACAGGTCTGGTCGCGTGATGGTCTTCCTTTCGGCCCATCATCGCCTCGATTGAGGGGTCGGAGAAACGAACGTCTCACGCCCGAGCGCGTGCAGCCATCGACAGTGCAGCATCCGACATTGCGGCCAGTGGTGCCGTCACGCCGGTCCAGTGCTCGAACTGAGCCACCGCCTGGTGGATCAGCATCGGCAATCCACCCATCACGGTTGCACCCGCCGCCGACGCGTCGATCATCAGCTGGGTGTTCGCCGGTGAGTAGATGATGTCGGCGACGAGCTGACGGTCTGTGAGCAGCTCGGCGGGCACGGGCGACTGGTCGGGCACGGGGCCGCCGAGCATCCCCACCGAGGTGGTGTTGATGACGATGTCGGCCACTGGCACGGCATCGAGATCGACGACGGACGCCGCGTCGGCAAGTTCGGCCGCCGATCGTGCGGCGGAGACGGTTCGGTTGACGATGCCGATCGATGCGGCGCCGGCTCGACCCAAGGCCTCGATGATCGAGCGAGCAGCTCCTCCGGCGCCGATGACGACCACAGTCGATCCGGCGATCCGCCGAGTGGTCTCGGACTCGACGGCGGCGACGAAGCCGTCACCGTCGGTGTTGTCGCCGACGAGACCACCGTCGGTGCGAAAGACACAGTTGCACACACCGAGCGCCTCGACGGCGGGCGTGTGGTGATCGAGCGCTGCGGCCACGTCGGCCTTGTGCGGCATGGTGACCGACAGTCCGTCGATGCCGAGCACGTCCATCGCCCGAACGGCATCGGCGCCTCGACCGGCAGCAACGGGTAGTGCCACGTAGCGCCAGTCGAGCGATGCCGCGGCGAACCCGGCGTTGTGGATGGCAGGCGACAGCGAGTGCCGGACCGGATCACCGATCACGGCGGCCAGCCGAGTGGCACCGCTGATCGGGGTGGAGAACTCCGGGATCAGCACAACCCCTTCTCTTGGCAGATGGCCTTGGCCTCGAGGAACTCTTCTTCGGTCTCGGCGAAGGTCTGCGAACCGTCTTCGCCGGTGAGCACGTAGTACATGAACTCGGTCTCGGCAGGGTTCAACGCCGCCTCGAGCGATGCGGCTCCCGGCGAGTTGATGGGCGTCGGGGGAAGCCCGGCGTTGAGGCGGCAGTTGTACGGCCCCTCGGTGTCGAGCACTTCCTGGGTGAGTGGGACACCGCGCTGGCCGGTGGAATACACGCACGTGGCGTCGATGCCCAGAATCCAGCCTTCACGCAGACGGTTGTAGATCACCGACGCGACCATGGGTCGCTCTTCGGGAATGAGTGCTTCGGCTTCGATCAGCGACGCCACGATCAGCACGTCGTAGGCCGAGTAGCCGAGGATCGAATCGGCAGCTCCGTAGCCAAGCGATCCGGTGACCGCCGAGAATTCGTCGGTCATCTTCAACAGCACCTCTTCGGCGGTGTCGTCGGTGTTGATCTCGTAGGTCTCGGGATAGAGCAGCCCTTCCCACGAGGTGATGCCATCGGGGCGGTAGCGAGCAGGTACCCGCCCGGCGGCGAGCGCAATCCGCAGGTCGGCTTCGGTCACGTTGTCGAGCTGGGAGGCGATCGAGGCGATGACCTCGTTCTCCCACAACCCCTCACGCACGGTGAAACGGGCCGTCTCCTGGGGACGGGGACCGCCGTTGAGGACGGCGATGGCCTCCTCGACCGATGCGTTGGTCGGCATCGAGTATTCACCTGCCTGGAAGTTCCCCTCGTCTTTCGCCCGGGCGTAGTACCGGAAGAACGTCGAGTTCGGGATGACGTCGAGGTCTTCGAGTTGCCGGGCGATATCGGCCGTCGTCGCCCCGGCGGGAACCACCAGTTCGATCGCCGGTCCGGCCTCACCCGGGGGATCGAGCTGTTCGTCGAACCAGTTACGAGCGCGGCTGTAGGCGGTCCAGAGCAGGAACACCACGACGGCGAGGACGATGAACCCGCGCGCCAGTCGGAACCAGATCCCGCGCACTCGAATCGGCGCTTCGTCTTCCCAACCGAGCAGATCGCGATCGCGAGCCTCATCGAGGGCGTCGTCGCTGTGGGGACTGTCCGGATCGTAGACCTTCACGCCGTCATCGTAAGGCGCTCGGGGCACGACGTGGTGTCATCGACGTGGTGTCATCGACGATCGAGCCACGCCTGAAGTAGCACCGACGCCGCGACGGCGTCGACGAGATCTTTGCGCTTGTGGTTCTTGACGCCGGCGCTGGCGAGTTGCTGGTGTGCCGTGACGGTCGTGAAACGCTCGTCGATCTCTTCGACCGGGACCTCGAGCCGCTTGCGAAGGCCGCGGATCTCGGAGCGCACGATGGCGACGGCGTGGCCCTCGTCGCCGTCGAGTTGGAGCGGAAGTCCGACGACGACCACTTCGGCCCCGGTTTCTTCGACCAGTTCGGCGATGCGGCGGTGTTCGACCGTTCGGTCACCGACGCGCCGGATCAGCTCGTAGGGCGTGGCCAACATTCCGCCGGAATCGCTGAGCGCGACGCCGATCCGTTTCGAGCCGAAATCGATCCCCAGCGCACGCACGATCGATCTCAGACGATGCCGGCAGCGGCACGGGCGAGGTCGAGGGCGGCGTCGATTCCTTCGGGATCTTTGCCGCCGGCCATGGCCAGATCGGCACCACGGCCGCCACCACCCTTGATCTTCTTCGCCCCCTCGGCGATCAACACGCCGGCGTCG
>RCMY010000471.1_pt1 | contig 37748 bp, 32 predicted proteins | sample 2041341 | NCBI WGS metagenome assembly RCMY01 (sample SAMN09708234, study PRJNA481090) | Marine sediment metagenome, whole genome shotgun sequencing project. | reverse complement strand
GAAAAAGTTTTTTCAATGTCACTAATGTCATAATGTCACTAGCCCTTTGTTTATAAGGGTTTGGCCTGTGACATTAAGTGACATTATCGGCCCAAAAGTGACATTAAACTGGAAATCACACCTGTTTTTGGCGATTTTTTACAAAATATGCAGCACGTATATAGATACTTTTTTGTTTATACTGGCCCTTTCTCGTCATCATGTGCGCTATATTTCGCAATGTGTCTAGTTGTTGCCTCAAAATCCACTTTAAATATAGTAGTAATTGCCAGCAATCTTATCTTGCAGTATTTAAGATAATGATTTGTGTACCAGCTCTAACTGGATATCCCTTTTCATGTTCAACAATTCTATTACACAACGTGTGTAATGACATTACTCACGTTATGTAACACGGTTACACACGTTGTGTAATCATGTTACATACGTTGTGTAATAGGATTGCACACATACTGATGTAATCTAATTACACACATACCGATGTAATTTGATTGCACACGTGTTGATGTAATCTTGTTACCCTAAGGATTTTGAAGTTTAGGTAAACGTTTATGCGTTCAGTTTCAAAAGCTATTTTCATACTTTCAAATAGCTTCAATCACATTTGTTATTTGTGTATAGTAGTTTTTTGAATTATCTTGGCTATTTAGGAAATCTATCTTTATGTTTGATAAAACCCAATCAGTGTAAAGCATAGATATGGTGTAAATAGCATATTTAGTGAAAATTCGCCAAAAACAGGTATAATTTCCAGTTTAATGTCACTTTTGGGCCGATAATGTCACTTAATGTCACTGGCCAAACCCTTATAAACAAAGGTCTAGTGACATTATGACATTAGTGATATTGAAAAAACTTTTTCTGGTAGCGTGTCTTTAGCCGTATTAGACTTACATTTGTTATTAAATAAGTTGTCTAACCTTACCAGATTGGTTGTCATTCAATTAAATATGGTTGTCACCTTGCCTTTAGCATAGAGGGCAACTCCCCCCTAAAATGGCTAAGAAACAAAAAATATGGAACTATTCTGCAAATTTGCGTAATAGTATTACGTGATGACTATAATAATATAAAAAGGATCTAGGTATTAAACCAAGATCCCATTTATTATTTGAAGAACTTTGTGTATTCGTTTTCAAAGTTTGGTGTGAAAATATTCTGGCCTATATTACTTAAAATTTCATCACGACTCCAAAATCTACCTCCATCCAATTCTTCTTTGCTTGGCTGAATATCACCATTGTATATTGTTTTGTGCACATATACTAATTCTTTTTCGCGTGCACTTTCAAAAACGTAATGCCCCATGTCCTGAGGAGTGAAATCTGTTATTCCAAGTTCTTCTCTAACTTCACGTTTCAATGAAGTTTTAACATCCTCACCAAGATCAATGTGGCCTCCACATGCAGTATCCCATTTTGATGGTTGGATATCCTTCCATGCAGGACGCTTTTGAAGGTATATCTCTCCCTTGCTATTGAAGACATGAAGATGTACTACAGGATGTAGTTTTTTACTTCCATCGTGTGCCTCTCCACGAGTTATAGCACCAATAATGTTTCCTTGTTCATCAACGAGAGGAAACATCTCGTCATTGTTATCTATCATAAATTATAGTTTAGCTTTAAATGTAAAGCAACCAGGGAAAAATTTCTCAAGTTCATTAGGTTCTTTTTTGAATATGCCGTAGATGGTACTTCCACTGCCACTCATCTGGGCAAAGACAGCACCATTTTCATAAAGCTTATTTTTTATATTATTCAGTTCAGGATGGTTAGCGAATACTGATGATTCAAAATCATTTACCAATAATCCTTTCCATGTAGAAATTGGTTTATGTACAATTTCTCTACAACAAATTTCTGGGACTTTTGGCACTACGTTAGCGTAAGCCTCCTTTGTAGAAACAGCAATATCCGGTTTAACTAAAAAGATGTAGTATCCGTTTAAATTTCCTTTTGGTCCGTCTGCAGGCATCAGTTCGTCTCCGATACCAGTTGCATACGAAGGCTCACAACTGATAAAAAATGCACAATCAGCACCTAGTTTTGCGGCATATCTTTCCATTTCAGCATTGCCAATGTTAAGTCTGAAACGTTCATCAAGTAATTTGATCATGTGGGCAGCATCGCTAGAACCACCACCTAAACCAGCTTGTGAAGGTATTCTTTTATAAAGATGTGCATGAACGCGTGGAAGCTTATAATCTTCGGCAATTAATTTGTAGGCTTTAATAACTAAATTATTGTTTTCGTCACATTCGATGGCATTACCGCTAACTTTTAAGTCACAATCATTCTCTGAAGGAAACTTTTCGTCCATATATTTTATTTCCAAAGCATCATATAATGGAATAGGGTAGAATACCGTTTCAAGATTGTGATAGCCATCGGAACGTTTGCTTACAATGTTTAGTCCAAGATTAATTTTGGCACATGGAAATTTAATCATAGTTCTTATTTTAAATTATTTATCTGCAAACTAGAGTAAAATCATCAAACTTGCTTGAATGTACAGCCTCTAGTGCAGTTGTATCTTATGCAAAAATACAAAAAATCTAATAACCATAATATTATATAAACAAAAAAATTATTACCTTTGTCACAAATCATTAATTTATGGCAGAAAATAATAGTAATAATACTAAAAAACGTAAGACTTCTACACCAATAGATACGACTTATGGTCATCTTCAACCTCAGGCTACTGATATAGAGAGAGCTGTACTGGGTGCTTTGATGATAGATAAGGATGCTTTTTCAATGATTTCAGAGATAATACGTCCTGAAACATTTTATGAACCAAGAAATCAAAAAATATATCAGGCTATCCAAAACCTGAATATGAGTGAACGTCCTGTTGATATCATGACTGTTACTGAAGAATTAAAAAAGGAAGGTACAATTGATGATATAGGTGGTCCAGGCTACGTGTTGGATATCAGTGCGCATGTTGCATCGTCTGCAAATGTTGAGTACCATGCTCATATTTTAGCACAGAAATTTTTAGCTCGTCAGCTTATTCAGTTCGCTAGTAGGATTGAGGAAAAAGCTTTTGATGATACTGTCGATGTTGATGCTTTGATGCAGGAGGCTGAGGGAACTTTGTTTGAGATATCTCAGAAAAATATGAAGCAGGATTACACTCAGATTGATCCTGTTATTCAACAGGCTGTGGATATTTTGCAAAAGGCTTCTGCCAATACTGGTGGTTTAACAGGAGTTCCAACAGGATATACTCAGTTAGATGAAATGACCAGTGGATGGCAGCAGAGTGACCTTGTTATTATTGCTGGACGTCCAGCCATGGGTAAGACTTCTTTTGCACTTAGTTTGGCAAAGAATATAGCTGTTGACTATAGAATTCCTATTGCCTTCTTCTCTCTGGAAATGAACAACGTTCAGCTTGTAAACCGTTTGATCTCGAATACTTGTGAGATTGCGGGTAGCAAAATGCTGAACGGACAGCTTACTCCTGATGAATGGGAACGTCTTGATAAAAATCTTAGAAAGTTGACAGGTGCTCCTGTCTATGTGGATGATACTCCTGGTTTGTCGGTATTTGAACTCCGTACTAAAGCACGTAGGTTAGCGCGTGAGAAAGGTGTTAAGATAATAATGATTGACTACCTTCAGTTGATGAATGCCAATGGTATGAAGTTTGGTAGCCGTCAGGAGGAGGTTTCAACAATATCTAGATCATTGAAAGGATTAGCAAAGGAATTGAATATTCCAATACTCGCACTTTCTCAGTTGAATCGTACTGTTGAAAATCGTGATGGACTTGAAGGTAAGCGTCCTCAGCTTAGCGACTTGCGTGAATCAGGAGCCATCGAGCAAGATGCCGATATGGTACTTTTCGTGCATCGTCCTGAATACTATCATATATTTAATGATGAAAAAGGTAATGACCTACACGGTAAAGCCCAAATCATTATTGCAAAGCATAGAAAGGGTGCAACTGGTGACGTTTTGCTTACATTTAAGGGTGAGTATACTCGATTCCAGAATCCAGAAGAATCTTATGGATTACCACAGGGAGGAGGAGAGATTATCGGTTCTAAAATGAATAATGGCGATGGAGCTCCGCAAGATAATCCATTTGGTGATATGCCGCCAATACCACAAGGTGATAACATGCCTTTCTGATCATAAATAGCTAATAGAAACGATGTAAAAAGTTACCAAAAGTAGTAAATTGAAAGATTTTTAGATAAAAATGTTTTAATTCTTTTGTGTATTTAGAAATATATCATTACCTTTGCACGTGTAAATACGAAATAAGTTATGAATACATCTCTAAACATATTGAGCATTATTATTCGAATTCGACTACAAAAAGTGAGTGGAAGTGGTAAGGTGCGCATATAGATGATATAATACAATATTTGAAGCCTTTCTCACTTCCTTGTAAGTGTGAAAGGCTTTTTCATTGGGAAATATAATTATAAATACACAAATATATGAGTGACAGATTGTTTGTTTTTGATACCACTCTTAGAGATGGTGAGCAGGTGCCAGGATGCCAGTTGAATACAGTTGAAAAGATTCAGGTAGCTAAGGCTCTTGAGCAATTAGGAGTTGATGTTATCGAGGCTGGTTTTCCGATATCATCTCCAGGTGATTTTAATTCTGTTGTAGAAATTTCTAAAGCTGTAACTTGGCCAACGATATGTGCTTTGACTAGGGCAGTTCAAAAAGATATAGATTGTGCAGTTGACGCTCTAAAATATGCAAAGCACAAGCGTATACATACAGGAATAGGAACTAGTGATTCTCACATTAAGTATAAATTCAATTCTAACAGAGAAGAAATAATCGAGCGTGCAGTTGCGGCAGTGAGCTATGCTAAAAGATATGTTGAAGATGTTGAATTCTATGCTGAAGATGCTGGAAGAACAGATAACGAGTATTTAGCAAGGGTTGTTGAAGCTGTTGTTAAAGCAGGTGCTACTGTTGTAAATATTCCTGATACCACAGGCTATTGTTTGCCTGATGAATATGGAAATAAGATTAAATATCTTATGGAACATGTTGACGGTATTGAAAAAGCAATTATTTCTACTCATTGCCATAACGACTTAGGTATGGCTACAGCAAATACTCTTCAGGGTGTTTTGAATGGTGCTCGTCAGGTTGAAGTGACAATAAATGGAATAGGAGAGCGTGCTGGAAATACAGCCCTTGAGGAAATTGCTATGATATTGAAATGTCATAAGGGCATTGATATTGACACGAATATCAATACATCTAAAATTGTTCCAATGTCAAGAATGGTTTCAAGTTTGATGAATATGCCTGTGCAGCCAAATAAGGCTATTGTGGGACGCAATGCTTTTGCCCATTCTAGTGGAATTCATCAAGATGGTATTTTAAAGAATGTACAGACTTATGAAATCATTAATCCAAAGGATGTAGGATTGGATGATAACTCAATAGTATTGACTGCTCGTTCTGGAAGGGCTGCTTTGAAATATCGCCTACATGTGAATGGCATTGATATTGAAGACGAAGAGAAACTGGATAAGATATATAAAAAATTCTTGCAGTTAGCTGATAAGAAGAAAGAGGTTAGCGATGAAGATATCTTGATGTTAGCAGGTGCTGATCAGACTGATGCTCATGGTGTGAAGCTTGATTATTTGCAGGTAACAACAGGTAAAGGTGTAAAAAGTGTTGCAAGTATCGGACTAGATTTATCTGGTCAGAAATTTGAGGAAGCTTCTTCTGGCAATGGACCTGTTGATGCAGCTATTAGTGCTTTGAAAAAAATAATACATAAGCAGATGACTTTGAAGGAATTTACCATTCAAGCAATAGATAAAGGTTCTGACGATGTTGGAAAAGTTCACATGCAAGTGGAATATGACGGTCATGTATATTATGGATTTGGCGTGGATACAGATATAGTAACGGCAAGCGTTGAAGCATATATTGATTGTATAAACAAATTTAAAATTCGCTAGTTTCAGTAATAACAATAAACACACATATTTATGAATACATTATTTGACAAGATTTGGGATAAGCATGTTGTTCAGGTCGTTGATGATGGCCCAACACAACTTTATATAGATCGTCTTTATTGCCACGAAGTTACATCTCCACAGGCTTTTGCAGGAATGCGTGCAAGAGGGTTGAAATGTTACAGAGCTGACAAGATATTTTGTATGCCTGATCATAACACACCTACTCACGATCAGGACAAACCTGTTGATGATCCAATTTCACGCAAACAACTAGACACTCTAGATAAAAACTGTGCAGACTTTGGATTGACAGAGTTCAAAATGAATACTAAAGATAATGGTATCATTCATGTTGTTGGTCCAGAAAAAGGACTGTCTTTGCCAGGAATGACTATCGTATGTGGTGATTCCCACACTTCAACTCACGGTGCCATGGGTGCTGTTGCCTTCGGTATTGGTACATCTGAGGTTGAAATGGTTATGGCTTCTCAATGTATTCTTCAGCAGAAGCCAAAGAGCATGAGAATAAATATTAATGGTAAACTTAATCCTAATGTTGTAGCAAAGGATGTAGCTCTTTACCTTATGAGTAAACTTACTACTAGTGGAGCAACTGGTTACTTTGTAGAGTATAGCGGTCAAGTAGTGCGTGACATGACGATGGAAGGTAGATTGACTTTGTGTAACCTGTCTATTGAAATGGGTGCACGAGGAGGTTTCGTAGCTCCTGACGAGAAGACATTTGAATATATTAAAGGTCGTGAATATGCTCCAAAAGGTGAAGAGTGGGACAAGGCTTTAGCTTATTGGAAAACTCTTAAGAGTGGTAGTGATGCTATATTTGATAAGGAATTAAATTTTAATGCATCTGATATTGCTCCACGTATAACTTATGGAACAAATCCAGGTATGGGTATTGCTATTGATGGGACGATACCTACAGTTGATACCATGGATGAGAAAGAGCGTGCTTCATTTATGAAGAGTCTTGACTATATGGGATTCAAACCAGGCGAACAACTTCTGGGGCATGCTATTGATTACGTTTTCCTTGGTGCATGTACAAATGGACGAATTGAGGATTTCCGTGCATTTGCAGATATAGTAAAAGGTAAGAAAAAAGCTGATAACGTAATAGCTTGGCTTGTCCCAGGTTCATGGCTTGTTGACAAGCAGATTCGTGAAGAGGGGATAGATAAAATACTAGAAGAGGCTGGTTTTGAAATTCGTCAGCCAGGATGTTCTGCATGTCTTGCTATGAATGATGATAAGATTCCTGCAGGAAAGTATTCTGTTTCTACAAGTAATCGTAATTTTGAAGGACGACAGGGACCTGGTTCACGTACAATACTTGCATCTCCACTAGTAGCTGCGGCTGCTGCTATTACGGGTAAAATAACAGATCCAAGAACTCTTTAATATATTAATTATGAAACAGAAATTTAACGTTATAACATCAACTTGTATTCCATTGCCTTTAGAAAATGTGGATACAGATCAGATTATTCCAGCTCGTTTTTTAAAAGCAACAGATAAAGAAGGCTTTGGAGATAATTTATTTCGTGATTGGCGATATAATAAGGATGGTTCTTTAAAGAAGGATTTTGTATTAAATGATTCGAGATATAGTGGAGTCATACTTGTTGCAGGCAAGAACTTTGGTTCGGGATCATCTCGTGAACACGCTGCATGGGCTATTGCAGGATATGGATTTAGAGTTGTAATAAGTTCTTTCTTTGCAGATATTCATAAAAACAATGAACTAAACAACTTTGTACTTCCTGTAGTTGTGTCAGAAGAATTTCTTCAGGAACTTTTCGATAGTATAAGTTCGGATAACAAAATGGAAGTTAAAGTGGATTTGCCTAATCAAGTCGTTTCAAATCTCAAGACAGGAAAGAGTGAGCGTTTTGAAATTAATGGTTATAAAAAGCATTGTCTAATGAATGGTCTTGATGATGTAGACTTTCTTGTTCAGAATCGTGATAAGGTAGAAACATGGGAGAAAGAAAACAAATAGAAATAATGGATTGCACGCTTCGTGACGGAGAACAGACCAATGGTGTGTCTTTTCTTCCTCACGAGAAGCTTATGATAGCTCGTGCTCTCTTGTCTGATGTAAAAGTAGATCGTATAGAGATTGCTTCTGCGCGTGTGTCTGAAGGTGAAAAAGATGCAGTACGTATGATTTGTCGCTATGCCGAATTAAACGGTATCTTAAATAAAGTTGAGGTTCTTGGCTTTGTTGATGGTAATAAGTCTGTTGACTGGATACATGATTGCGGCTGTCGCGTTATAAATCTGCTTGCTAAAGGTAGTCTGAAGCATTGCACATTGCAGTTAAATAAAACAATAGAAGAACATATTCATGATATTGTAGAAGTACTTGACTATGCCCAGAAATTGAACATGCAGGTAAATTTATATCTCGAGGATTGGTCTTCAGGTATGAAGGATTCTCCTGAATATGTATTTAAACTCATAGATGCTCTTCATCATCAAAACATTTGCCGTTTCCTTTTGCCTGATACATTAGGAATATTGAGCCCAACTCAGACTATGGATTATATTAGCCAGGTTGTAGAGCGTTATCCTGATATTCATTTTGATTTTCATGCTCATAATGACTATGATATGGCAGTAGCTAATTCACTTGCAGCTGTTAAGGCTGGAGTTGATGGATTGCATGTAACTGTAAACGGTTTAGGGGAAAGATGTGGCAATGCTCCTTTGTCATCAGTGCATGTTGTTTTGAAGGATATGTATGACTTTTCAACCAATATTGACGAGACATCATTAGTCTATATCACTCATCTTGTTGAGGGATACAGTGGTATTGCTGTAGCCCCAAATACTCCTATCGTTGGTGAAAACGTATTTACTCAAGTTGCTGGTGTTCATGCTGACGGTGATAATAAAGACAAGTTGTATTGCAATGACTTAGTCCCTGAAAGATTTGGTCGTCATCGTGAATATGCTCTTGGAAAGAATTCTGGTAAAGCTAATATAACTCAAAATCTTAATGAACTCGGATTGGAGCTCACCCAAGAACAGACTAAGGCTGTGACGCAGCGTATTACTCAACTTGGTGATAGAAAAGAATTAGTTACTCAGGAAGATCTCCCTTACATTGTATCTGATGTGTTAAAACATAGCATTCCTGATGAGAATGTGAAGTTACTAAGTTACATGGTTTCAACATCTTATGGCATGAGACCTATAGCAAGTCTTAAAGTATCGATAAATGGTGTAAGTTATGAAGCTGATTCAACAGGTGACGGACAATATGATGCCTTTGTGAAGGCTTTGCGTAAAGTCTATAAAAATAATCTTAATAGAGAGTTCCCTCTGTTGGACAACTATCAGGTGAGTATTCCACCTGGTGGACGCACTGACGCTTTGGTGCAAACCATTATTACATGGATAAAAAGTGATGGCAAAAAATTTCGCACACGAGGACTTGATGCTGACCAGACTGAGGCTGCTATAAAGGCAACGATAAAGATGCTCAATATGATTGAGAATCCTGAAACTAGATAAATGAATTTAAAAATATAATATAATGAATTTAAAGATTGCTGTTTTGGCCGGTGATGGTATCGGACCAGAGATAATGAAACAAGGTGTTGCCGTATTAAATGTGGTAGCAGATAAGTTTAATCACAAGTTTACTTACACCGAAGCTCTTTGTGGTGCTCATGCTATTGATGAAGTTGGTGATCCATTCCCTGAAGATACTTTTAAAGTTTGTATGGATGCTGATGCTGTTTTGTTTGCAGCTGTGGGTGATCCTAAGTTTGATAACAATCCAACTGCAAAGGTGCGTCCTGAGCAAGGATTGCTTGCAATGCGCAAGAAATTAGGACTTTTTGCGAACGTTCGTCCTGTTGCTACTTTTGATTGCCTGCTTCATAAATCTCCTTTAAAAGATGAGTTGTTGAAAGGTGCAGACTTTGTTGTAATTCGTGAGCTTACTGGTGGAATGTATTTTGGAGAGAAGTATCAAGATAATGACAAGGCTTATGATACAGATATCTATACACGTCCTGAAATTGAGCGTATTTTAAAGGTTGCTTTTGAAACAGCAATGAAGCGTAATAAGCATTTGACTGTTGTTGATAAGGCAAATGTTCTTGCTTCTAGTCGTCTTTGGAGATTGATTGCTAAGGAAATGGAATCATCTTATCCTGAAGTAAATACAGATTATATGTTCATTGATAATGCATCAATGCGTGTTCTCACTGAACCAACTTTCTTTGATGTTGTAGTTACCGAGAATACTTTTGGTGACATTCTTACAGATGAGACAAGTTGTATCACAGGTTCTATGGGACTTCAGCCATCAGCAAGTTTAGGAGAGCATACTCCATTGTTTGAACCTGTACATGGTAGTTGGCCACAAGCTACTGGTAAGAACATTGCTAATCCTATCGCTCAGATTCTTTCTGCAGCTATGCTTCTTGAACATTTTGGCCTTAATGCAGAGGGGCAGATCATTCGTCAGGCTGTAAATGCAAGTCTTGATGCAAATGTTCGTACTCCTGAAATTCAAGTAGAAGGTGGTAATGCTTATGGAACTACAGAAGTAGGAAAGTGGATTGTTGACTATATTAAGAATAATTGATAAATATCCATCATATAATAACGCCACAATAGTTTAATGCTATTGTGGCGTTTTGTTATTTTTTATATAGTAGTTTCTCTTTATCAAGAAATGTTTTATAGCGTGTGTTTAGAAATAAATTTATTGAATTCACCACGGTATCCATTAAATACATTTATGTCAACGTGACTGTGGATTCCTTGAACCTTTCCATCAGGACATAATTGCCAATAGACAAGATGTACGTCAGGCTTGTATTCTCCATATCTGGCAATCCATACAAGATAATTTTTTTCCAAGTCGGGTGCCAATGGCAGATATCTGTTGACAAATGATTGGCTGATGTATAGAATAGGTCTGCTTCCTGTATGTTTCTCTACAATTCTAAGCCATATTCTTATATTATTGAATAATACTCCAGCACCACCTATCTTTTTTATTTGAGATGGTAATGGTTCGACATCAAGTACAGGAGGTAAATCTCCTTTTCTTATATATGAGTGTCTAAGGAAATTATATGCTTGAAGTTTTGCTGGTATGCTGGGAGAGAAGTAGTGGTAAGTTCCAGTATGCAAACCTTTAGCGCGAGCAGAATGGTAATCCTTTTTATAATAAGGATTAAAGAGTTTTTTTCCTTCAGTGCTCTTTATGTATATGAAGCTGATAGGGTAGTTGATCTTTCCTGTAACTCGTTTTTTACTTAATGTTCCAAGACTTGTGATACGCAATTGATTCCAGTTTATTCCATACCTTTTTCGACCAACAATATGCTGATATTTAGATATATCTATTCCATATATTCGTTCACTTGTATAGTAGGGACGTTCACCTTTGTAAATGTTGTTTTTCCACTCCCCAATCTTGAGTTTGTTATTGGCAAGTATTGCCATACCGAAGCCATCCTTGTTATCGTTTTTCCAACGTCCTTCATATATAAATCCATCATTAGATTTATATACACCATGTCCGGAAGCCTTGCCATTTGCACTTAGTTGTCCTGTGTATACTCCTGAAGAATCAACGCGTGTTCCGCTGGCTAATGTGTCATTATGCCAGATGCCTGTAAAAGTTCGATTAAGGGAATCAACCAATACTCCCTCACCATTTTTAACACCATGATGAACAATACCTTTATATATAGAATTTCCGTCTTTGATAATTCCGTAACTGAAATTTTTGCCAACTCTCATTTCTCCACATGCAGCGCATAATAGAGTAATTGATATTCCAATATATATATGTAATTTTTTCAATTTCTATTTCTTATTAATAAAAGAATATATTTGTTCTCTCCAAATAATACCCTTAGAGGTCTTTATTCCGCAAAATAGTCCTTTATGGAATAGTGCTTCTGTATATATACTTGATCCATTATCAGCTATATCTACTGGGCAAGGAGTGTCAAATTTCGTGGTGACAGCCATCCTATGTTTTTTCTTATCACTATTCCATGGCATTATGCTTACTGCATTCATGTCATCAGGAATTGAATTATTGGAATTTCTTAGCAACTGTATGCTGTTATCACTAGATTTCTTTATGAAATAACAAACTTGCTTTATATTTTGTTTTCTTTCATTTTTATAGTTTACAATATATTTATCATTAATATATATATTGATTTTATTAGCTTTTTGTATTTTTTCAAGTATTGCTATTTCTTTGTTTATAGAGTCTTTATAGGAGTGTATTTTTGTGGCATACTCAGCAACCATATCATATCCTTCATCTTGAACACCATGTACTCTTAAATAGTATTTAAGTTCACTTTGCTTTTGAGTTATATTTCTATTTTCTTTCTTAAGATGTTCTATTTCTTTTTCAACAAAGTTTATTGGTGTTATGTGATTCATGATTATATCAGTAGTATCGCTGACAGGTGATATTATCTTTCCTCCACATGACGGATAAAACCAGTTTTGGTTAATCCAAAATCCTTCTGATTCAGTTTCATGACTAATGATATTTTCTTTGTCCCATGTTAGTCCTTCCATAAGACTGTCAGCATTGATAAATGCAAAAAATAGATTGTGACCATTGGAATCACTTAGGACGTAATGGCGCTTACAATCTATTTTAACCACAGAGGCCAGTGAACTTTTATTATCATCGGGCCATATTCTGAAAATTGTCCATATAGCTAATGCAGCTATAATGACTGGCATTGCTATATAGACAATAATATTTTTTAATTTCATCTTTATCTCAAGTCAATGATTTCAGCCTTTGGATAGTCTTTTGAATTAAAAGAGAAAATATCGTTGCTTTGATTCTTTGCCTTAAAGTTTGAAATATTAATTGTTGTCCAATTCTTGCCTTGTAACATTCTTACACTGGTAGGATTGTATGATTTCTTGTTTATTGTGATGTAAAGTTCCTGAAGACTACGCTGTTTATTTTGTGCAGTCATATGAATTTGATAAGAACTTCCAACTGATTTCATGCTAAGATCGTATCCAGTCTTATATATTGTGATAAACTTATAAGGATTCATCTGAGCCTGTTTAGCTTCATTAGGATTAGTAACATTCACTTCGTTAGTTGTGTTCATGTATGTCCATTGTGTTTTACCATTGAACCATACTGTAGTTTTAGGTGTGTGGGCATAAAATTTATTACCTTTAATGGCAATCGTTCCAGATGCAGCACCAAGGCTTTTGCCGCTGACAGAGAAGTTAGCACTTGCGCCTCCCTTGCGTCCAACAACACTAGCTGTCTTGTCTAGTATTTTGACTGCCTGAGCCGCATTTTGAGCTGACACACATAAGGTGATCAGCATCATTAATGAAATAAGAGCAATTTTTTTCATTATCTTTTAGTTTAATTTTTATTTTGCACAAAGTTATATAATAAAAATAGGATTTAAATGATTCTATAGAAATTTTATCTAACTTTTGAAACATTTAAATCCAATTTAAATAATCTATTCACTTCTAAGTTGAAGAAGGAGTGTATTTAATTGATTTTCGTCTTGGATTAAAACCTCACGAGGCTTACTTCCTTGAGCAGAACCAACAATACCTACATGCTCAAGTTGATCCATGAGTCGTCCGGCTCTATTATATCCGATTGAGAATCGTCTTTGTATCATACTTGTTGAACCCTGTTGGGAAAGAACGATGGCATGGGCAGCTTCTTCAAAATATGGATCTAAATTAGATATATCAGTATTTCCGCCGCTTATGTTGCTACTATTTCCGTCATCAACAGGCTCTGGCAATTCCATTGGCTCAACTGGTCCAGGTTGACTGCAGATGTATTCATTAATGCGCTCTATCTCTGGAGTATCAACAAATGCACATTGCACGCGGACGGGTTCATTACCATTTAAGAACAATAAGTCACCTCTTCCTATAAGTTGGTTAGCACCTGAACGATCAAGGATTGTACGTGAGTCAATTTGAGAACTAACACGGAATGCCATACGTCCAGGGAAATTGGCTTTAATATTACCTGTGATAATCTTTGTTGTAGGTCTCTGTGTTGCAATTACCATATGAATACCGACAGCACGAGCTAACTGTGCTATACGTGCGATTGGAAGTTCTATTTCCTTGCCGGCAGTCATAATCAAGTCGCCAAACTCGTCAATTATGACAACGATATATGGCATATATTCATGTCCTTTTGTAAGATCTAACTTATGATTAACAAACTTAGCATTGTATTCTTTTATGTTTTTAGCGCCAGCAACTTTCAGTAGATCATATCTATGGTCCATAAGCCCGCATAAACTATTCAATGTTCTTACAACCTTTGTTACATCAGTGATAATAGGTTCGTCATCGTTTTCAGGCAGGCATGCCATGAAGTAATCTGAGATTTTATGATATACACTGAATTCTACTTTTTTAGGATCAACAAGCACGAATTTCAGTTCGTTTGGATGTTTCTTATAGAGTAGGGAAGTTATGATTGCATTCAGACCAACTGACTTACCTTGTCCTGTAGCACCAGCAACAAGCAAGTGAGGTATCTTTGCTAAATCAACCATAAATACTTCATTGGTAATGGTCTTACCAAGAGCAAGCGGTAATTCCATTCTAGTCTCCATAAATTTTTTAGAATTAAGGATACTTTCCATCGAAACAATTTGTGGCTTGTTATTTGGAACCTCGATACCAATGGTTCCCTTGCCAGGAATAGGTGCAATGATACGAATACCAAGAGCCGAAAGACTAAGTGCTATGTCGTCTTCTAGATTTCGGATTTTTGATATTCTAACGCCTTCAGCAGGTGTTATCTCATATAAAGTAATTGTAGGACCTACTGTAGCCTTAATCTCTTTTATAGATACACCGAAGCTGCTAAGAACTTCTACAATTCTTGCATTATTTGCCTTTATCTCTTCCATATCAACATTTGGTTTCCCATCGTTGTCATATTTTTTTAGAAGATCAAGTGTAGGCTTCTTGTATCTTGTGAAAGGTTCTAAAGGATCAATTGGTGTGCTTAATATTTCTTCAATATTGACTTTATTACCAACAACTTTTTCCTCATCCTTTGCCACTTCAATTGTTAGCTTATTTGTGCCCATATCTTCATCCTTAATAGGTGCAACAACAGCTATTGGCGATACATTTTCAGGCAAGTTACCTCTTGGGCTTTCTATTTCCTTTTCAAAATCTGTAAGATCAACAATTGGTGATGGAATATCATCAGGCATAGTTTCTGGAATGTCTACAGCTTCTGGTTGTTCTTCTTCTATCTCTGATTCTTCATCATTCTCGTCTACGCTTTCAATATCGTCATTTTTAGGCTCATGATTTGTTACAGAGAATTTAACTTTGGAAGTGAGATATTTAACCGGATTCATCGCTTTTCTTACCACTTCAATCGTCTCTGTGCTAAGATATGTAAGGAATGCAATAGCTGTAAAAAATAGTATAACAGTTAGTCCTGGAGGTCCAACTATATTTTCTAAATGCTGCACACAAAATACACCATGGTTACCACCTGGGTTGAAGATAAGATTACCCATAATAGGGGTGAGGAACTTTGCAAAGGTCACAGAACTCCAAATCATAACAAGCATTGTTCCAAAAAACCATTTCCAAAGGTTTATTTTGTATATAGACATCATCTTGAGTCCAGCCAATATAATAAATGCAGGTATTAAAAATGCAGGTAAGCCAAAGTTTACATACATCAGCTCATATGCAACAATAGCACCGATGGAACTGCCGTAATTTGCAAACTCTCTATTCGTGTTAATCCATTCTCCAGGACGTAAATTGTCAAGCAAACTTTGATCAGCTTGCCCTGTAGATAGATATGATATCATAACAATAATTGTATATATTGCCAATAATAACAAAACAAGTCCCAAAAGGAAGTCTGTTTTTTCACTATTAAAGATATTTCTAAAGCCAACTGCTTCTCCTATATTTTTTGGTTTGCGGTCAGATTTTTTTCTTGCCATGCGCTTTTAGTATTGAATTTAATGCAAAATTAACTGAAATATCCGAGAAACGGCATGCTTTTCATAACTTTTTTTTAATTTTGCACTTAGATACGTATTTAAAGATGAAAAAAACTATTTATAGTAAATTTGATAAGAATTTAATATCTGCTCTTCCTACAGTTCTTTTTACCGGTAGGATCATTACTATCATAAGTGAAGCAGATGCTGATAAGGCCGTAGATTACTTATTATCATGCGATATTCTCGGTGTAGACACTGAAACTCGCCCCACATTTCGTAAGGGTGATCAACATAAGGTGGCTCTTCTTCAAGTGTCTTCAAGAGATACTTGTTTCCTTTTTAGATTGAATAATATAGGATTGACACCTTCTATTATCCGTCTTCTTGAAGATGAAACTGTGCCAAAAATTGGGCTTTCTTGGCATGATGATATACTTTCGTTACATCGTAGAGCTGATTTTAAGCCAGGATATTTTATAGACTTACAGAATATTGTTGGTAAGGTTGGAGTGAAAGATTTAAGTTTGCAAAAACTTTATGCAAATCTGTTCCATCAAAAAATTAGTAAAAGGCAGCGACTTACAAATTGGGAAGCTGATATTCTTAATGATAAACAGAAGCAATATGCTGCTACTGATGCATGGACATGTATTAATTTATACGAGGAAATCGTTAGATTGAATACTTCAAAAGAATATGAACTGATTACTTTGGAAGAACCTAAACCTGAAAATATAACGCAGGAAATTGAAATAGCTTCAATATAATCGAATTTGTTTTTTTTGTACTTAGTAGAGTTGATAAGCTTTATTTTGTGCCTAATTTATTAATATAATAATATGTATAAATCAATATACCTTAAAAAAGGTAAGGAAGAGTCTCTAAAGCGCTTTCATCCTTGGATTTTCTCTGGGGCTATTCATCATATGGATGGTGATATTAGTGAAGGAGAAATTGTTAGAGTTATTACTGCTTCTGGTGATTTCATCGCAGTAGGACACTATCAGATTGGCTCGATTGCAGTCAGAGTTCTTTCTTTTAGAGATATCGAAATTAATCATGAATTTTGGTGCTCTAGACTTAAAAGTGCATTTGAAACTCGTAAGAGTATCGATATAGCAGACAATCCTTCAAATAACACCTACCGTTTAGTTCATGGTGAAGGTGATAACTTACCTGGTCTGATTATTGATTGTTATGGCGAAACAGCCGTAATGCAAGCTCATAGTGTAGGAATGCATTTGTGCAGAAATGAGGTATCAAAGGCACTAGTTGAAGTTATTGGTGATAGAATTAAAAATATTTATTATAAAAGTGAAACAACATTGCCATTTAAAGCAGATTTAGGTCAGGAAAATGGTTTTATCTATGGTTCAACCGATAATGATATTGCTGTAGAAAATGGTTTGAAATTCCATGTTGATTGGTTGCGTGGACAGAAAACAGGATTCTTTGTTGATCAAAGAGAAAATAGAAGTTTACTTGAGAAATATGCTAAGGGACGTAGTGTTCTTAATATGTTTTGCTATACAGGAGGTTTCTCTGTTTATGCAATGCGTGGACAGGCTAAATTAGTGCATTCTGTTGATAGCAGTGCAAAAGCTATAGAACTAACAAATAATAACATAGAACTTAATTTCCCTGGTGATAGTCGCCATGAGGCTTTCTGTGAAGATGCATTTAAGTATCTAGAGAATAATGATGATAAGTATGATCTTATTATTCTCGACCCTCCAGCTTTTGCGAAGCATAGGGCTGCATTACATAATGCTTTAAAGGGTTATACACGATTAAATGTTAAGGGCTTGCAAAAAATAAAGCATGGTGGAATCCTTTTTACTTTTAGTTGTTCACAAGTAGTTACTAAAGATAATTTCCGTAATGCGGTGTTTACTGCTGCGGCACAAGCTGGCCGAAAAGTTAGAATTTTGCATCAACTTCATCAACCAGCTGATCATCCAATCAATATTTATCATCCAGAAGGAGAGTATTTAAAAGGATTAGTTCTTTATGTTGAGTAAGTTTGCTTTGCGTGTTAAGCGATATGTCGAGACAAATAGATTGTTGAGTGCCAACGGTCTCTATCTTGTTGCATTAAGCGGAGGGAGTGACAGCGTTGCTCTCCTTCGTGTAATGATTGATTTGGGATATCGCATTGAAGCAATGCATTGTAATTTTCATCTTCGTGGTGAAGAGTCGGATAGGGATGAAGCGTTTTGTGAAAACTTATGTGCTGAACAAAATGTTCCATTTCATCGCATTCATTTTGATACAAAGACATATGCAGCTTTGCATAAGGTAAGTATTGAAATGGCTGCGCGCGAACTCAGATATAATTATTTTGAGAAGTTGCGTGTTGATTTGGCTGCAGATGCCATATTAGTAGCTCATCATCGTGATGATAGTGTTGAAACACTTCTTATTAATTTGATTCGCGGAACAGGTTTGCATGGGTTACAAGGTATATCTTGCAAAAATGGTTTCATTATTAGACCGCTTCTTGATGTAAGTCGTATTGATATTATTGATTATTTGAATGATGCTAAGCAGAAGTTTGTTACAGATAGTTCTAATAATATTGACGATGTTACACGTAACAAGATAAGATTGAACATCATTCCATTATTAAATAAAATCAATCCTTCAGCAAGTGCTGATATTGCAAAAACAGCTAATCGAATCAGGCAAGCAGCTTGTATATTTGATGAAGCGATAAAGAAGAGTGTTAACGAAGTTGTTGTAAAAAAGACAGATTCGTGCATTTGTATTGATCTTGCTAAATTGAAATCGATGGTTTCATCGGAATATATTTTATATTCAATTATTCATGATTATTCTTTTTCACCTTCACAGATAGAACAAATCTCTGAAAATCTAGATGCTCCGTCTGGTAAAATGTGGACATCTAAGACGCATAACTTATTGGTTGATAGGGGAATGATGATAGTTAGCCAAATAAATTCAGAGGATAGTAAGAACAAAATAATGAAGATCCCAGAAACTGGTAATTATTATTATAATGAAAACTTGGAATTCAAATTTAAGATTTCTGATATTACTCCAGATTTCAAGCCAAGTAAAATAGCTGATGTTATTACATTGGATGCTGCTAAAATACATTTCCCACTTACTATTCGTCACTTAAAAACTGCCGATAGATTCGTACCTTTTGGGATGAATGGTAGTAAGTTACTTAGTGATTTCCTAACGGATAACAAGTTAACGTTATTTGATAAGCAGAAACAGTTAGTTATTGAAGATGCTAAAAAGAATATTATTTGGGCTGTTGGTATTAGGACTGACAATAGATTTAGAATAACGTGTGAATCAAAGCGCTGCTTAACAATAAATATGTGTAAGCATGATTGAAATATACACATAAATATATTTGGTTATTGATATATTTTAATTTTGCAATATATAAAAATCCCCATCATTTAATAATTAAAATGATGGGGATTTTCTATAAAGCTTCATCTTCAGGCTTTTGAATAGAAGGCTTCTTTTTTATAAATTGTTTTTTCTTAAGCCATATTGCTTTTCGCTCTTCATAATCACGGCGTTTGCGCTCAAGATAATTGTCTGCCATTATAAATATTATTTAAATCTACTGTACACCACAGTTATCTTTATAGGAGTCTTTCCTCCAACTAGTTTAGTGCTCTTAATAGAAATATCATGATAAATACCTGTAAGGTATGTGGTACTGCTAATTGTCATTGAAGAAGTTGTTACTGGGATGATAACAACTTTGTTCCAATTATCAGATGTATTGCCACTTTGTTTGTTAGCATACATAGTCTTTATCATTGATCCTATATTGTTAAATGTATATGCATTTGAACTTAGAGTAGCCAAAAATGAATTTTTGTTGTCAGCTATATCATGATGTGCAAAAAAAGTTTTTATACTATCAGCAGGTATCATAAGTAGTTGACTAGGTGCTGCTAATGCATATTCACTCGGATTCTGATTGTTTATTCTTTGCAGTGTAACTTTTGCCGTGTTAATAGTATAGTTTTCTTTACCTTTTACAATGTCTTCAACAGGTATTGTCATTTCTGTAAAGATTCCGGCTGGCGTCTTAACGTAAGTGCAATTCTCGTCTGCAGCCATATTTTTGATGGTAGCATTGTCATTGACAATGTTTGTTGTCTGCATAACTTCTTCTGTACCTCCAAATGTTGCTGCTACATTATATGTGGAATCTTTTGACGTGTATCTAAAATAGACATACATAATAGCATTGTATATATTTGCCATAGCCTGATTTCCACTTGTAGACTTAAAGTAAAATCCAGGTGCAACATTGTGCACGAAAGTATATGAGTTTTTAAAGTCTGAAGGATTCTCATAATACTTACGCATAATATATGTACCGTAGTTTTTATAAGTTTTTCCGTCTTTGTCTGTATATTCTTGATTTAAAGGAATACGAATAGACGCATTATAATCTCCTGAAGAGCGTTGCTCGAGAGTATAATTTAGGTCAGCTAGAGTATAAGTCTTGTCTTGAACGAGTCCATTAGACCGAATATATCCACTCTTCTCAGGATCAAAGTTTGAATAGTAATCAGCATCTTCAACTGGCTTGCCTAATTCAAAAGCTCTTAGTTTCATTGGTGCTAGAGAATCACCAACTGTATTTGAATGATACAAACGAATTTCACAAGAATCTGCATAGGCTAAACCGTCTTTCTTACTTATGATGCTATCAATTTTTGGAAAAGTGTAGTTTTCAAGTACACTAAATTGGGTCATAAAATTGCTTGTTATATATGCATTAGTTTCTGGGTCACGAAACTTTCCTAGATATCCAGTTGTATTACGAGACAAGACAGAATCAGCAACAATAGATTTAGTACTTACGTAGAATGTATCAGTGCTAATAGATAAGTTATCTCTGTTGTCGGTAAGTGATGTTCCTATACCATCAGTGTTATCATCACAAGAAATTATAGCGAATGATGCAAGTATAATGCATGCAAGACCAAGACTTTTTAATTTCATATTGCTTTGTTTGGGATAAAATTATTATTTCATTCTTCTGTTGGGCAAATCTTTTCGTAAAGCTCATTGTAAGCTCCAATAAAATCTTCACCTGGATAATTAAGAACAGGAATATTTTTGTTGTTAGCGTATTTTAAGAGATCATTGTTAACGTCCTTATTTGCTTCTATAACGCAGTCGCTGTAATCAAGTGCAAGTTTTCCTAATTCAAGAAAGTCAAATTTCTCGTCATAGCACTTCATTAGTTCAGGTTTTGCATCTCTAAAAGCTACGATATCACGGAACTTACTACCAAGTTCGCCTTTTGGTTGTTCGTTGAATAATGATGTTACTATTTTAGTCTTTGCAAAAGAAGGCTCATCATGATAAGCTGTCTTTATATAAAGAGGTACGACAGCACTCATCCATCCTTGACAATGTATAATGTCAGGAACCCAACGCAGTTTTTTGACTGTCTCCAAAACTCCACGTGCAAAGAAAATGGCACGTTCACCGTTGTCGGCATATTCATTACCTTCTTCATCAATGGTCATTTGGCGCTTGGTGAAATAGTCGTCATTATCTATAAAGTAAACTTGAATTCTAGATTGTGGAATAGAAGCAACTTTGATAATTAGTGGATGATCTGTGTCATCGATAATAAGATTCATTCCCGAGAGACGTATCACTTCATGAAGTTGTCCGCGACGCTCATTAATGTTTCCCCATTTTGGCATAAAAGTACGGATTTCTAATCCTGCTTCTTGTGCTTTTTGTGGTAGTTCTTTTCCCATGATAGACATATTTGTCTCAGGTACGAACGGTGTAATCTCTTGGTTGATGAATAATACTTTCTTTGCCATGTTTATTTTCAAATTGAATACTGCAAAGGTACAAAAAAACTATTGAAAATGAGCTATAAATGTAATAAAACAAACAAATATGGTCGTTTATTCGCATAATTTTATAATAATTCTTTCTTATTTAAGAAAAAAGTTGTTATTTTGCACATCAATTGGAATTAAAGAATAATGAAAGTTTTTAATAAGATCGTTGATTTACAGAATGAGCTCTTTTACGCTCGCAAAGAAGGTAAGAATATTGGTTTGGTACCAACAATGGGTGCTTTGCATGAGGGTCACGCTTCGTTGGTAGAGCGCAGTGTTAAAGATAATGATGTAACAGTTGTATCTGTTTTCTTAAATCCAACACAGTTTAATGACAAAGGTGATTTGGATAGATATCCAAGAACTTTGGATGATGATTGTAAGTTAGTTGAGAAATGTGGTGCTGATTATGTATTTGCTCCTTCTGTAGAGGAGATGTATCCATCTGAGGATAAGCGCCATTTTGAATTTCCTCCAGTTTCTACTGTTATGGAAGGTGCTCGTCGCCCTGGACACTTTAATGGTGTTTGCCAAGTTGTTAGTAGACTTTTCTATATTACATGTCCTAATCGTGCATATTTTGGAGAAAAAGATTGGCAGCAGATTGCGGTGATAAAGCAATTAGTCAAATACATTGGCAGTAAAGTTGAAATTGTGGAATGCCCTATAATAAGGGAAAGTGATGGACTTGCAAAAAGTAGTCGAAACACTCTTCTGTCTGATGACGAGAGAGCTATTGCACCAGCCATATTTAAATCTCTAAGTGCCAGTGTTGAATATGCTTTAACTCATAGTGTTTCTGATACACATGATAACGTAGTAAAGGAAATCAACTCTGTTGAAGGTTTGGATGTTGAATACTTTGAGATAGTTGACGGTGACACACTTCAGAATGTAAATGAATGGAGTGATAGTGATTATGTTGTCGGCTGTATAACTGTTAATTGTGGAAAGACTCCTATCCGTTTGATAGACCATATTAAATATAAAGAATACAAGATTTAACGATGTATATTGAAGTATTAAAAAGTAAATTGCATTGCGCTAAGGTTACTGAAGCTAATCTTAATTATATGGGTAGCATAACAATTGATGAAGATTTGTTGGATGCTGCAAATATGATTGCTGGAGAGAAGGTGCAGATTGTAAACAATAACAACGGTGAACGTTTTGAAACCTACATAATTAAAGGTGAAAGAGGTTCTGGTTGTATTTGTCTCAATGGTGCAGCTGCACGAAAGGCATTGGTAGGTGACGTGGTCATAATAATATCTTATGCGTTAATGGATTTTGAAGAGGCCAAAACATTTGAGCCAAAAGTAATATTCCCAAAAGAAGGAAACAAACTCTAAAAATATTATAGCCTTATTGTGCATAATTATATTATGAAGCTTGAATAATAAATAAAATACTCAAAAAGCTTTGTTTTGTGCAATAATTGAGCTAACTTTGTAGGAAATTTCAAGATAGCTATATGAAACAAACGAAAATTGTTGCTTCGATAAGTGATCGCAGGTGTGATCAGGATTTCATCAGAAAATTATTCTTTGCTGGTATGAATGTTGTTCGTATGAATACAGCTCATGCCACAGAAGAGGGTATACGTAACATTGTAAAAAATGTTAGAGCTGTATCTCCTCATATCGGTATTATGATTGATACCAAAGGACCAGAAGTTAGAACTACTGGAGTAGACGAACCGCTTGAATATAAAACAGGCGATGTAGTTAAGATTTTTGGACGCCCAGAAATGGACAGTTCTCATGATATTGTTAATGTGTCATATCCAGATATCACAAAAGATGTAAAAGTCGGTGACGATATTTTGTTTGATGATGGTGAACTTGACATGCAGGTCATTGAGAACGTTGGTCCAATGCTTATTGCAAAGGTTCAGAATGACGGAACTCTTGGCTCACATAAAAGTGTTAATATTCCTGGGGAGCATATTGATCTTCCTGCATTGACAGATCGTGATCGACATAATATACTTCTAGCTATTGAGTTAGATATTGATTTTATTGCTCATTCTTTTGTTAGAAATGCTGCTGATGTTATGGAGGTTCAGAAAATTCTAGATGAGCATAATAGTGATATCAAGATTATTTCGAAAATAGAGAATCAGGAAGGTGTAGATAATATAGAAGAAATTATTGACGCTTCTTATGGTATTATGGTTGCTCGTGGCGACCTAGGTATAGAAGTGCCTATTGAGAAAATTCCTGGTATTCAGCGTTCTATAATCCGCAGTTGTATTCAAAAGAAGAGACCTGTTATCGTAGCTACGCAAATGTTGCATACTATGATAAACAACCCTCGTCCTACACGTGCTGAAGTAACTGATATAGCCAATGCAATATACTATAGAACTGATGCTCTGATGCTCAGTGGTGAAACTGCTAGTGGAAAGTATCCTTTGGAAGCTGTTCAAACAATGGCTCGTATTGCAGAACAAGCTGAAAAAGATAAATTGCGTGATAATGATATAGAAGTTTCAACTGATGGAGATTGTGATCTAAGAGAATTTTTGGCACATGCAGCTATTGAATCAACAAAGAGAGCTGGTGTAGCTGGAATAATTACTGATAGTGAAACTGGAAGAACTGCTCGTAATTTGGCAGCTTTCCGTGGTCCTGTTCCTGTATTGGCAATATGCTATAAGGAAAAAACTCAACGATGGCTCAATCTTAGTTATGGAGTAACCCCAATATATCAGAGAGAGCAGGTTAGTTCTCAATATATGTTTTTCGCAGCTTTAAGAATGCTTCGTCAAAAGGGCTATATTAAAGATGAAAATAAAATAGCATATCTTAGTGGAAGCTTTGGTGAAGGTGGTGGTACTACTTTCCTTGAAATCAACAAAGTTAAGGAAGTATTTGATAGAAGTTATCAATTCCATCTTCCTGGAAGTTCAAAAATTGATAACGAAAACTAAGATAAGATTATACTTCTAGTTTTTAATTATGAAATATAAAATGGGATAGCGTATAGCTTTCCCATTTTTTTGTATTAGTATATGTGATACAATTGTAGTTGCATAAAATATATTTGGTCTGTTCTCTGAAATCTACGCAACGTAAGCAATTTATAAATATTAGTTATCTAAATTTGAAAAGGATAGTAATGATCTTGTATAAAAAATAAAATAGGAAGAAAACCAATTGTATGGTTCTCTTCCTATTTTTCTTTCAGCTAATAAATTAGCCGAAATTTATAGAAATAAAATTATTCAATAACAACCAAAGGATCCTCTTCTAGGACACTCTGACCAACTTTGACACAGATTGCGGTAATTTTTCCATCTTTCTCTGCCTCAATATTATTGGCCATTTTCATTGCTTCAAGAACAACTACAGCGTCACCAGCTTTTACTTCCTGTCCAACTTCAACGTTAATAGCTGTGATTGTACCTGGTAGTGGAGCTTTAACAGCATTGTTTGTATTTACGTTAGCAGAAGGTGTTGCCTCTGTTTCAGTAGAATTATCAACTGGTTTTCCTAAGACAACTTTCTTTTTCTCAGGTTCAGCCTCTTTTTCCATCTGAACATTGTAGTCACTTCCGTTTACACTAATACTAGCAACATTGTTCTCGTCTATTTCGCCAATGGTAACATTATATTCTTTACCATCGATAGTATATTTAAACTCTTTCATATCTTTTTATGGTTTCTTTGTTAATGACAGGAATTTAGCGTTCCAAAGTGTATGCTTTGGTTTGATAGTAATGATGCTCGGTTCCTTATCGTGAGCATTATTGCCTGCAAACTCATAAAGAGCCATGGCAATTGCTGCATATACATTTTTATCCATTTTATATAATGTTTAAATGTTTTACATTGGCATACATCCGTGCTTCTTTGCAGGGAGGCTATCGCGTTTTGTAGCCAACTGTGCTAGGCCACGGCATATGCGGAAACGAGTGTTACGAGGTTCGATAACGTCGTCAATATATCCAAATTGTGCTGCCTGATATGGATTTGCGAATTTGTCTGTATATTCTTCTTCCTTCTCAGCAAGGAAAGCCTTAACGTCTTCTCCTGCTTCTTTTTTAGCTTTAGCTTCTTTAGCACAAAGTATAGCGACAGCACCACTTCCACCCATAACAGCGATTTCTGCTGAAGGCCATGCAAAGTTCAAGTCAGAACGAAGCTGCTTACATCCCATAACGATGTGTGAACCACCGTAGCTCTTACGAAGAGTAATAGTAATCTTTGGAACAGTAGCTTCACCATAAGCATAAAGCAACTGCGCACCATGCTGAATAACAGCATTATACTCCTGACCAGTTCCTGGAAGGAATCCTGGTACATCAACAAGGCTGACGATAGGAATATTGAAAGCATCGCAGAATCTTACGAATCTTGCTCCCTTACGGCTAGCATTAACATCAAGTACACCTGCGTAAGCAGCTGGCTGATTAGCAACAACACCAACACTCTGACCATTGAAGCGAGCAAAACCAGTAATGATGTTCTTTGCAAATTTAGGTTGAACCTCAAAGAATTCACCATTATCAGTTACGGCTGCAATAACCTTATACATATCATATGCCTGATTAGGATCTTCAGGAATTATCTCGTTAAGAATATCTTCTTTGCGATCGATAGGGTCATTACATTCTGTTCTTGGAGCTTCTTCTGTGTTGTTAGAAGGGATATATGAAAGAAGAGTCTTAATAAGTTCCATGCACTCTTCTTCTGTTTTTGCTGTAAAATGAGTAACACCGCTCTTGCTAGCGTGTACACTGGCACCACCAAGATGTTCAGCGTCAATATCTTCACCTGTTACAGTCTTTACAACCTTAGGACCTGTAAGGAACATATAAGATGTACCTTCTGTCATAAAGATAAAGTCTGTCAATGCTGGTGAATATACAGCACCACCTGCACAAGGGCCCATTATAGCGCTTATCTGTGGGATTACACCACTTGCAAGGATGTTGCGTTCAAAAATTTCACCATAACCAGCAAGAGAAGAGATACCTTCCTGAATGCGTGCACCACCAGAGTCGTTCATGCAAATAAATGGAGCGCCCATTTTCATAGCCATGTCCATTACTTTACATATCTTCTGAGCCATTGTCTCAGAAAGAGAACCTCCGTTTACTGTAAAATCTTGAGCATATAGGTATACAAGTCTGCCACAGATAGTTGCAGAACCAGCAACAACGCCATCACCGAGATATTGCTTCTTTTCCATACCGAAGTTGTGACAACGATGTAGTTTGAACATGTCATATTCTTCAAAACTATCTTTATCTACCAACATTTCAATACGTTCGCGAGCTGTGTATTTGCCACGTGCATGCTGCTTCTCGATAGCCTTTTCACCACCACCAAGATATGCCTGTTCGCGCTTTGCAATCAGCTCCTTGATTTTTTCTACTTGCTTACTCATAATTTATTTATTAATTTTGTTGTCTTACTATTTTTGAATTAATATATAATTCAACTTTTCAGCATGCAAAGGTAGTAATAATTATCGAAAACATAAAACTACTTGTTGTAAATTATGTTATTAGTATGTGAAAACACTATCTTATTATTAAATTATTTGTTATATAAGTATTATATAAGGTCTAGGATTTAGGGTCAGGTCCATATAAAAAAGGTTGACTGATAAAGTCAACCCTTTTTCTAGTAATTATATGTTTTTTTATAAATCTCTTAATGCCGCTAGTAATTCTTGATTTTCTGATTTGGTGCCAATAGTTATTCGCAGGCAGTTACCGCAAAGACTTATTCTTGTGCGGTTTCTAACAATAATACCTCTTTCTACAAGATAATCATATGTAAATTGGGCATCTTGCATTTTGGCAAGAAAGAAATTAGCGTCAGTGTTATACACCTTTTCGCAAATAGGTAAGTCTTTGAATGCTTGCATCATACGTGTGCGCTCTTGCAATATGATTTTTACCCATTTGTCAACTTCATAAGGATCTTGAAGTGCTTCTAGCGCTTGTTTTTGTGTAAGACTGTTTACATTATAAGGATATTTCACCTTATTAAAAATATCAATAATCTCTTTGCTTGCAAAAGCTATCCCCAATCTTATTCCTGCACATCCCCATGCCTTGCTGAATGTATTCAAAACAATCATATTAGGATGCTTGTTGAATTCATCTCTAAACGGTTTTTGAGAAGAAAAGTCAGAATAAGCTTCGTCAACAATAACTAGTCTGTCGAAAGTTTCAACCAATTTTATAATTTCATCTCGGTTTAAGTTATTTCCTGTAGGATTGTTAGGTGAACATACCCAAATTATTTTGGTATTCTCATCTGTTGCATTTAATAACTTTTCTGCTGTTATCTGGTAGTTCTCATCAAGTAAAACAGGTCTGTATTCAACGTCATTGATATCTGCGCAGACTTTGTACATACCATATGTTGGCTCAATAGCAACAACATTGTCTATTCCCGGGCGACAAAAACAACGATAGGGGAGATCTATGGCTTCATCACTGCCATTACCTAAGAAAATTTGTTCTGGTCTAACACGCTTAACAACGGATAATTTCGCTTTAACTTCTTCCTGAAGAGGATCTGGATAACGATTAAACGGTTTGTTATAAGGGTTTTCGTTAGCGTCAAGAAAAACGTGTGCAGCATGGCCACTATATTCGTTTCTGGCACTGCTGTATGCGGCTAATGACCATATATTTGGTCTTGTTAATTCTTCTAATGATTTCATTCTGCCTTATTGTTTAATGCTTGTAGACGAACAGTCATTGCATTTTTGTGAGCTATTAATTGTTCATTCTCAGCCATAATCTCAACTGCTGGTCCAATATTCTTTACTCCTTCTTTTGTGATATGTTGGAATGTTACTTTGCGATTATAGCTATCTAAATTTACACCGTTATACGCTAGCGCATAACCATGTGTTGGCAGTGTGTGATTTGTTCCGCTAGCATAGTCTCCGGCACTTTCACATGCATACTGACCTAAAAATACACTACCTGCGTTTATAACCTTATCAGTTAGGCTTTCATAATCATCTGTTGCTATAATTAGATGTTCTGGAGCATAAGTGTTACTTAGTTCCATTGCTTCCTCTTTGTCTTTAACTAAGACAAATTTACTATTATCTAAAGCTTTTAGAGCTATATCCTTACGTGGTAATTGTTCAAGTTGAACTTTAATCTCGTCGTTTACTTTGTATAGAAAATCTTCTGACGTAGTAATGAGAATAACTTGTGAGTCTATACCATGTTCTGCTTGTGATAAAAGATCTGCTGCCACAAAGACAGGGTTACTTGTTTCGTCAGCAATTACGCAAACTTCAGATGGTCCTGCTGGCATATCAATAGCTACATCATGTAGTGATACTTGCTGTTTTGCAGCCATCACATATTGATTTCCGGGTCCAAATATTTTGTAAACTTTTGGTACGGATTCTGTTCCGTAAGCCATTGCTCCGATAGCTTGCACTCCTCCTGCTTTATAAATCTTGCTTACTCCTGCTATTTTTGCAGCAACCAAAATTGCAGGATTAACTTTTCCTTCATGGTTGGGTGGGGTACAGAGCACTATTTCATTGCATCCTGCAATTTTTGCTGGAGTTGCAAGCATTAATACTGTGCTGAAAAGTGGTGCAGTTCCTCCAGGAATGTATAATCCTACTTTTTGGATTGGAACAGATTTTTGCCAACATGTAACACCTGGTTGTGTTTCAATTTTCGAACTTTCAAATTTCTGAGATTCATGAAATTTAGCAATGTTATGATGCGCTAGAATCAATGCATGATGTAGTTCGTCACTAATAAGCTTTTCTGCTTCGTCCATTTCATCTGCTGAAACAGCTAAAGATTTTAGATTTACATGATCGAACTTTGATTCAAACTCAATAACAGCGGCATCGCCTTCGTTCTTGATCTTCTCAAGCACGCTTTGCACAGTAGCATTAAGTTGTGACACGTCTAAATGCGGACGCTCCACAATAACGCTCCATTCACTTCTCTTCGGATATTTGATAATGTTCATTTTCTTATAATATCATTTTTTCTATTGGGGTAACCAAAATACCTTGTGCGCCAAGTTCTTTTAGTTTTCCTATTATTTCCCAAAAACACTTTTCATCAAGCACGGTGTGTATTGAACACCAGTTTTCGTCAGCAAGTGGTATAATAGTTGGACTTTTAATACCAGGTAGAACGCTAGTTATTTCCTTTATTTTATCTTTTGGAGCGTTCATCATGACATATTTTTTGTCTTGAGCTGAACGAACCGCTTCAAATCGGAATAACATTTCGTTAAGAATCTGATGTTTGTCTTCATCCATATTCCAGTTACCAACGAGTAAGGCCTCGCTCTTCATCACCAATTCGACCTCATGAAGGTTGTTGCTAATTAGAGTGCTTCCAGAACTGACAATGTCAAAGATACCGTCTGCCAAGCCAATACCAGGACTAATTTCAACACTTCCTGTTATGACGTGAATCTCTGCATTGATGTTATGCTGTTTCATAAACTGGCGAAGAATTCCTGGGTAAGATGTTGCTATTTTCTTCCCATTAAACCATTCTAGACCAGTATAGTTTATTTCTTTTGGAATTGCAAGTGATAATCTACATTTGCTAAATCCAAGTCTACTAATAATCTGAGCATTCTCATTGCGCTCAACAAATTCATTCTCACCGACAACACCGATGTCAGCAACACCGCTAGCTACACTTTGTGGTATGTCGTCATCCCTTAAATAAAGTATTTCCAATGGGAAGTTTGACGATTGAACCAATAGTGTGCGTTTGTTGGCGCTAACTTTGATGTCTGCCTCGGCAAGTAAGTTCATTGTGTCATCAAATAGACGACCCTTTGATTGTACAGCTATACGTAACATATTATTCTAATTTTCTTAAAAAATGCAATGCAAAAATACTCTTTTTTAAGGATATCTGCAAATATTGTTGTAATTTTGTGCCCTAAAGGCATATATGCCTCATAAATATTAAGAATTCACATTCGTATTATGCGATATTTATACATCCTTATATATGTAATACTCTTTGGAGTTTGTACTACGTCATGCAGTGATAAGAAAAAAGTCGACATCACACCATGGGGAGAAGAAATTGGTAATGACTCCATTAAAGAAAACAAAAACTTCACCTTTAATGATATTGTAGCAAATGGTGAACTAATCATGCTTACAATGTCGGGTCCTGAGACTTACTATGATTATCATGGACATGGTATGGGATTGCAGTATATGCTGGCTGAAAAATTTGCTCAAAAGTTAGGTGTGTCTTTACGTGTAGAAGTATGTCGAGATACGCTAGAAATGTTGAAAAGACTCAAAGCTGGCGATGCTGATATCATTGCTTTTCCGCTAAATAAAGGATATAAGGATGTAGAATATTGTGGTGTAAGAGCCGATTCCTTGCATGCACAATGGGCGGTACAAAAAGGTAATGATGAATTGGCTGATTCTTTAAATAATTGGTTTAGACCAGGAATGATCGCTGCAATAAAAAAAGAAGAGAATTTTTTGCTTTCAACTAATAGCGTTGTTCATCATGTATATTCTCCAATGCTAAGTAGGTCGGGTGGTGTAATCTCTCGTTATGATAATCACTTTAAGACTTATGCACCTCTAGCTATGTTTGATTGGCGTTTACTTGCTGCACAGTGTTATCAAGAGTCAACTTTTGATGCTGGTGCACATTCATGGGCTGGTGCTTGTGGATTGATGCAAATTATGCCAGGAACAGCTGATCACGTAGGGCTTCCTCGTTCAGAAATGTATGACCCTGAAAAGAATATTGCAGCTGCTGCAAAATATATTCGTGAACTTCATTCTCATTTTAATGATATACCAAATCCTTTGGAACGAAGTTATTTTGTACTCGCAAGTTATAATGGTGGATTTTTCCATGTGCGTGATGCAATGGCACTTACACGTAAATTTGGAAAGAACCCATATCGTTGGGCTGATGTGCAAGAATTTGTGTTGAAACTACGTGTTCCCGCATATTACAATGATCCTGTTGTAAAACATGGTTATATGCGAGGTGATGAAACCGTAGATTATGTAGCTCGTATATGTAATCGTTGGGGACAATATCGCGGTTTTGCACATTCTTTTGGGGGCGGATTCAGTGGAGGTTTTAGTGGTGGTTTTGGAAATATGACACCTTCAAGGGCGAAACACAGAAACAGGTTTAAAATATAAGACATAAAAAAAGCGATGACCTTCTCAGGCAACCGCTCCAAATCTTCAATTAGGTATTAGTTTCTTTTAAGGTAAAAAGATTGTTTTCAGGATAACGTTTGCAAAGATATAAGCAATTTTTTAAATTACCAAATAATTTGCAAACTTTTTTTAAAAATATCATTTGTGTGGGCACACATACTAAAAATAGTTCATTTTTTCTTATAATGCATGTGTTTAGTTTCTATTTGATAATCATCTTTTTATTATTTATGATATAAATTCCCTTTTGAAGTGTTGAAATTGTATCCCCAATATATCGTCCGTCGATAGTATAAATTCTGTATTTATTATTTCCATCAACATGAATATTATTAATATTTGTTGTGAAATCACTTATATAATCAAATGTTATGATGCCATCTTTCTCAGTAATGTTCTTTAAGGCTTTGTTCACTTTATAATAATTACTGTTGAAGATAGCTTTTGCAGTGCTTGTATCTTGTGTGTACCAATAAAAGTTAGGTAACCCAAGAGTATCATTTAGCTCGGTTACGTTACTTGTTCCTGGAAACAAGTCTCCTTTGTGTTGTTCTTCATATGCTGTCTCGCTAGTTTTTAGATATGAAGACATAGAATTCCCGTCAGCAGGAATTATACCCATTCCTGGCTGTTCTGGCGTGTTGTTTAGGTGAGTATATATATTAATGATATTTTGGTCGTTTACATGATAAATTTGAAGACCATGATATAACGCACCAGAATTCCAGCCTGTTTGTTGTATGTTTTCGATTAGAAAATATTCATTTACATCTTTACTATTTTGTATTTTGTAAACAGTACCGCCTTCTTCAGTAGTTTTGTCCATCATTATTGTCTTACTTTCATTTAAGTCAGCTATATCTACATTCCAATTCAACTGTTTCTTCTCCCAAGCTGTATAAGGGGTGGGAGTATAGCTATTGTTGGCATATTCACCACCATCCATTAGATCCCACAATTCCATTTCTTGATTATCTAAGTAAGCATTACTTGTTGTGGGATATATGTCAGGCAATCCTAAAGCATGGGATAATTCATGGCACGCTACGCCTATACCGTTGATCTGCATTCTTGTCTTTTCACTATCAACATATGCAGGATATAATTCTGAAGACAGACTAAACCAGCCTATTTTTTTTCCTCCAAAAGTTCCAGACGTAGTTCCTGTACAAGCCCAAACACAATTGCCATTTCCGCCGTTATTTTGCCCAAGATAAGCAGATATAATGCAAACACAGTCAATATATCCGTCACCATCAGAGTCATATTCAGATGCGTCTTTTATTGAGTCAGTTAATTGTGCTAATGCGTCAGTAACGAGTTTAGAGATATTTTCATCACTGTTTGAAGTCTTATTGCTGCCTCCATATACCTTCATTGAATCCGGTAACGTTATTGGGCCATGAACATCAAATATAGGAGAAAAAGCATTAGTGCTCATTTTTTCGAAATACTGTTTTACACTGCCGTAATTTAGTTTGTTACCATTACCATAATCTGTGAAACCATTTTCACAATTAAAAAAATCATTGAATGCTTTCTTGGGGCTATTAACAACAAACCGTCTGTCCTTGAAGTTTGCCAAAACCACAAGAATCTTATGACTTCCGTTATGTGGGGTGTAGTTCGGATATGATGTTCCAATAGTTCTTGTAGGAACATCATAATATAAGTTTTTACGAGGAGAAATGGAGTTTGCTTCAATGCTGCTGTAAACCGGAATAGGCATCATTCTCCCGTTAGTTCCCATTATGGAATCATTGGTGTTAGCCATTGTATACAAGGCGTTTATTGTTAATAATGCAGCAATTAAAAGCTTTTTCATATCAAATTAAAGTATAATTGTTATTTAAAAAAATATTGCCCTTTACCCTTTGTCCTTTTTCCATATTCAATAGCATGATGTGGACAGTGGTGGTAACATGCAAAACAGGTCAGACAAATATCTTGATGTTTCCATTGTGGAATCTTTCCGAAACCACCTTTAATATCATTTACAGGGCACACGTTTGCACAGATGCCGCATTTTACACATTTTTCAGTATTAACATGGAAAGGTTGGTCTGTTATTAGATATTTTACGAATACTTCACCAATAATCTTACTGTTTATCCAAGGCCAGTGGCTTCGATGTAAAATATTGATTCCACATACCTTATCATAAATTTTTTCTGCATAATCTTGGAGTTGTATAGTTGCTTCACGCTTCTTCAGAATTTCGTTATCTTTACTATCAACGTCCATAAAAGGGAGTCCAACATAGCTCTCTGGCATTTTGAGTGAGAATGTAGAGTGTGTAGTAAGTCCCTTTGCTGCAAGATCTTTATTTAAATATTCCATTGTCATTCCCACATCGTCGCCAGCAGTGCACAATGCATAGCAATAATGTGATGTTAGATTATTGGAATTTATTGTCATCTTTTTAATGAATTCTCTAACTAATTTTGGTGGTCGCCAACCGTGTACAGGGAAAATAAATCCAATTCTTTCGTCATCAAGAATAGTATAATTGCAATCATTGCTAATTTCATTTGGTATAGAAACGCATTTTTCGCCAGTGATTTGTGCAATTTTTCTTGTTGCCCATAAAGTGTTACCTGTACCTGAAAAATAGAATATCATATTTATATCGAAATTTTGTAAATTGAATTATTATCGTAACATTTGATGTTGTTTCACTATATGTTACCAATGCAAAGGTAATTTATTTTTTGATTTCTTATTTGTTTTATCTGTTTTTTTTGAGTTGTTGTGGAGGGCATCAGTGCTATGAGCCTTGCTGATATATATAATGTCTTATATTCAAGGTACGCGCCAACGCACGCGAATATGATTTTTCCATAATACTAGTGTCGAAATGTCTATTAACTGATTATCAACAACACAGGCTTGAATTATCGTAAAATAAAGTGTCGTGTTAATTGCTATATTTTTTGAAAAGACAAAACGAGCTTTTTCTTCCTTGCCATCAATTTTCTATCAAAAACGTGTGTTTTTGCATAGTAAAAATCACCTCTGTGTTAGGCCATATTTTGCGTTTCATCGATATAACGCATAAAATTACGTCATTTGCACACACTGTTTTCATCCACAAAAGCATTCTAACTACCTGATATACAGTTACTAGACACTTCGACGCTATTTATTTGCAAAAACGATAGTGGGGAAATTATGTAAAATCAGCAACACATTATGATGGACTAAAATTGTGAGTCGTCTGAATTTACAGCATAATGATGCTTAATATCTCATTTTTACTATAGCAAAAAGGTAATTTAAAATTCAGAAATCCATTTCTACGATAAAACGTTTGCGTTTCTACGATATAAAGTTTCCATTTCTACGATGAAACGTTTTTGTTTCTACGACATAAAGCTTGTGTTTCTATATAGAAAATTTGTTTTTCAATAATTCGTAAGAAGCATTAATGGGAATAATGGAATTATAATCGCCAATATGTCATGTTGTTAGCAAAAAAACAGTTGTTCAAAAGCTTATAGTATAGACCGTAAAATACTATTAAATATCTTTATGCGTTGATAAAAGTAGATTAATTATTTTCATATTCTTTCAATTTGTATTATCTTTGCAAAAAGAAAGTAGTGCCCCGGCTCTGCCGCTGGCATTTTATGCGAGAGGAAAGTCCGGGCAGCATAGAGCACTTCACTTCCGAAAATAGAAGCTATTGGTGACAGTAGGTGTCGACAGAAGAAAATAACCGCCTTTTTTTAAACTTTGTAAGTCTTGACTTGTAATGTTTTATAAGGTAAGGGTGAGAAGGTGGTGTAAGAGACCACCAGATGGCGGGTGATCGTCATGCTGTGTCATCTGGAGGCTGCAAGTTCATGTATACCGCAGGCAAAGAGTTGCTCGCTCGATTAACTTCGGTTTACTGCGGAGGGTAGAACGCTTGAGCCATGAGGTGACTCATGGACTAGATAAATGACAGAGCTTCATATTTTTGTATGAATACGGAACCCGGCTTATCAGGGCACTACTTTCCTTTTATTTGAATACCTAAAAATATAAATCAAAATAATATGGCATTTACTTTAAATGAAATGAATCGTGAAGCTGACGATTTACAGCAAATGGTTTTTCGAAGAATTGATATATGGGGCAATAATAATGATTTCCCGCAGATGAGTGATTTTGGAATAACAAAAGAATCTCTTACTGATTATCTTTTTGATAAGCAGGCGATTATTGATACAATCGGTAGCGAGAGGTTCCAATATACTCTGTTAGGCTTATTTGTTGTCCTGCCAATATTCATTGTTGCATGTTTTCCTGATTCAAAATTACCATTTGGTACAAATACGGCTATTTTGGCAGGTATCGGTGGGGGAGTGCTCTTTGGATTTTATAGGCTGATTATGAAAATGATTATCAATTTCAGACTAAAAAAAATGTTTGATTCACAGCATGAAAGTTACATACAAAAAGTACTTTCATACAGACTATAATATAACTATTTCAATTATACGATATGGAGTTACCTGATTTTTTAAGTTACAAAGATAAATTCTCTACATCAGGATTTGTCGAGAAAATTTCAAGAATAGCCAAAAGAGCTGGTGTAAAGCTGGTTTATTCTGCGTTAATTTTATATTATACTCTGGAAAGCGATAAAGTAAGTACAAAAGAGAAAGCTATTATTTTAGGTGCGCTCGGTTATTTAATCAGCCCTCTAGATTTGGTACCAGATGCTATACCTATTGCTGGATTGAGTGATGATTTAGCTGTTTTGCTTTATGTAATACATAAAATTTGGGGAAATGTGAGTGATGACATAAAGCTGAAAGCTAAAAATAAATTATCAAAGTGGTTTGATAATGATGAAATAAAAGCAGTTGACCATTTGTTTGATGATGATCCTACAGATACACCTGTTTAATTTTTGACAAAAATATTATATAAAAAGAAAAAGGTTGAGAATAAATTCTCAACCTTTCCTTTTGAGGTACCTAGCAGAGTCGAACTGCTCTGCACGGTTTTGCAGACCGTTACCTAACCGATCGGCCAAGGTACCATGCTTTTGTTTAGCGAGTGCAAAGGTAAGACAAAAGTTTGATATCACCAAATTTTTCTTTTACTTTTTTTGTTTATTTCTGCATTTATCATAGAATGCACAGCCAGCACATTTATAATCTTTACATTTTATATTGTCTTTAACAGACTTATAGCTTCGCAGTACAGCATATAGTATAGCTGCAAAAATAATTATTCCTATTATAATGTATTGTAATATCATATATTTTAGTTTTATGAATATATTGCGCTAAAAGATATAGACTCAACTTCATTGAATATACTATGTAGTAATGCGCTTATTTGTTCCACAAAGATAAAGAATATAATTTCAATAAAGAAACAATTTCAAATAAAGTTTTTAGTAGACTCTAGTTATTTCACCATTGCATTGTCTTTATAAAGCAAATTGTTTGCTTTATATTAACTGACCAGAATTAATGTTTTATATTATATGGATACTACAAAAGATTTGTGATCATTGATGATATTTCCAATGGCGATTGTAAGATTTGATGAAGTATATGCCTTCAAATCCGAAAAGAGTAAGTATGTCTGTGTTCTTCTTGATTTTAAAAAGCAGATTCCCGTTGATGTTCTGCCGAACCGTAAAAAGGAATATCTTTTAAACTACTTTCAAAAGATCCCTTTAGA
>RCMY010000476.1_pt1 | contig 37760 bp, 31 predicted proteins | sample 2041341 | NCBI WGS metagenome assembly RCMY01 (sample SAMN09708234, study PRJNA481090) | Marine sediment metagenome, whole genome shotgun sequencing project. | reverse complement strand
GTGGCCCCTGTTGGCGGTCCCGACGGGATTTGAACCCGCGACCTCCGGCTTGACAGGCCGGCGTGAACTCCTGACTTCACCACGGGACCAGTATTGCTATGTATTCAACGACCGCGTGTCACCGCAACCGCCGTGAAGACCCGAAGGTCTTCTGCACCCCCAACGGGATTCGAACGCCACCTTGAAAGGGTGGTGTCCTAGGCCACTAGACGATGGGGGCCTGTTCGTTGAGGCGAGTGAACTCGTCTCGTTGAGAGCAACGAGAATCTAGCAGCGCCCCCGAGGTGTTCCACGCGCGTTTGCCGCGAACCTGTGAACGTCTACGATCTGGGCCACATGGCAAGCCGCTCGGTCCATCCTTCAGCGCGGCGCCCAACGCGACGGTTCGTCCGTCGCCTGGCCGCAGCGGTCGGCGTCGGCTACCTGCTCGGTACGTTCCCGACGGCGGACATCGTGTCGCGTCGGATCGGTGGACGCGACCTGGATCTTCGACAGGCCGGGACGGGCAATCCCGGCGCCGCCAATGCGCTCGAGGTCCTGGGCCCCCGTGCCGGCGCGACGATCATGGCGGGCGACATCGCCAAGGGTGCCGTGGCGTGTGCTGCAGGTGCCGTGATCGCAGGTCCCGCAGGCGCCCACCTGGCAGGCACCGCCTCGGTCACCGGCCATTGCTGGCCGATCTGGAGCGGCTTCTCGGGTGGCGGAAAGGGCGTGGCGACCAGCGTCGGGCAGTGTCTCGCCACGTTCCCGGCGTACTTCCCGATCGACATCGCCGTTGCTGCGGTGACCGCATCGAACCCGAAGTGGAAGCAACGGGCGTTCATGTCGGCGCTCGCGTCCAGCATCTGCTGGGTGCTCGGAGCAGTCCTGTGGTGGGCCAAGAGCTGGCGCAACCTGTGGGGCCCGAAGCCGTCGGCGCTCCTTCCGCTGGCGGCAGCGACGACGAGTGCGATCATCGCGCAACGCTTCCTCGCCGCCGGTCCGCCGCCGGCGCCTGGCCAGGAGACCGAAGAAGCGACCGGCCGGGAGGTGGCGCAGGCGTGATCGGGATCTGCGTCGACTCGAACAGTCAGCTCCCCGCCTCGCTCGCCGAGCGATTCGGCGTCGTGGTCGTCCCCCTGACCGTGTCCATCGACGGCATCGACCACCTCGAAGGTGTCGACCTCACCTCCGACGCGTTCTATGCCGCATGGACGGACGGCCACGCCCCGACCATCGCAACGAGCCAGCCCTCGCCCGGACAGTTCGCTGCCGCGTACCAGGGACTCGCCGACCGCGGCGCGACCGAGATCCTCTCGATCCACATCGCCGACGCGATGAGCGGCACCCTCAACTCGGCACGACTCGCCGCAGCGGCGTCCCCCGTTCCCGTCACCCTCGTCGATTCCGGCACGGCGAGCTTCGGGATCACCTGTTGCGCGTGGGCCGCTGCCGAGGCAATCGAAGCCGGAGCCTCGATCAGTGACGCCGCAGCAGTCGCCGGTGCTCGATCGGCAGGGCTGGGTGCAGCATTCATCGTCGGTGTCCCGGAGCTGACCGAACGTTCAGGTCGCGCCGTCGGCGCCGGCATCGAGGCCGCTGCGGTGCATGGCATCCCGGTGCTGTCGATGAGTGGCAGCAACATGGCCGTACTCGACACGGTCACGACTGTCGAGGACGCGGTCGCTGCGATGGTCGACTACGCCCTGGGGTGGCCACCGAGTACCGCTGACGGCCTGCGCATCGCGGTCGGGACGTCCGACGTCACGAGTGTGGCCATCAGCGCAGCGCTCAGCGGCGCGCTCGCCGGGCATCGGGCGTTGGCCGAACCGGTCGTGCGGTACACGATCGGCCCTTCGGTCGGAGCACACACTGGCCCTGGAACAGCCGGCCTCTTCGTTTTCTGAGGCCAGGATCGTGCGGCAGGTCGAGCTCAGACTCGGGCGAGGGGATTGCGGGTGGTCTTGCCGGCTCGTTCGCGCAGGTTGGCGGGGACGACGGGGAGGAGCATGCCGTACGGTGCAGCGTTGTACAGGTGGTGGATGCGATGCGCTTCGGCGAGGCGATCGAACGGGGCGACGCGCCGGTCGGCGAACCATCCGAGTCGGCCGTGGATGTACACGTCGTGGACCAACGCGTACGCCGCTCCGTACGCGGTGACTCCGATACCGATCGGCACCAGAGACCCGAATCCGTCCCAGTTGAACCCGGCGAAGAACCCGAGGTTGACCACGGCGGCGAACAGCACCGGATACCAGTCGTTCGCCTCGAAGCGCTGACGCAGTTGGCGATGGTGGCTGCGGTGAAGGAATTCTCCGATGCCGTGCATCACCCACCGGTGCGTGGCCGCGGTGAACGGCTCCATCAGCACGAACGCCAGCAGGGCGATCAAGATGGTCGAAGCGGACGGCACGAATCCAACGCTAACCGAGTGCGCTGGCGTTGGCATCGACGTGCGCCCAGCCGGAGCGTTACTTCGGGGTCGGGAGCAGCAGTAACTCGAGAGGCCGGGGGTCAGGCGTAGCTGTCGAGTGCCTCGGCGAGTGGCACGTCCATCACGCCGTGCTCGCCGGCAACGGCGTCGAGCCAGTCCGGGCGGAACACCGACGACACCGCAATGGGTTCGTCGAGTTCGGAGCCCGCGAGAGCCAACTGGACGAACGAGCGGACATAATCCGGCGGGCGAAGGTCTCGACCGAGTTCGACCAGCGCATACGGATCTGGGGTGGCCGTTGCCGGCGGGAGTGTGAAGAAGCTCTGTGAGGTCGGCCCAGTCGGGCCACCGGCGAGACCGGGTCCGTCGAGGACGATCGCGCCGTGCACGTGTGCCGGTCGAGCTCCGGCCAACTGCAGCCCGATGTAGGCGCCCAGCCCACGGCCGAGCACTGTGATCCGGCCGTCGGGGCTCTGCTCGACGAGGGCCTCCAGTGCCGCATCGGCGTCGCCCAGCAGCAGTTCGGCGGTGTAGCCGCCGCCGCTGGGAATGCTCGACGCGCCGTGACCGGTGAAGTCGAGGCCGGTGATCGCACCCCGCCAGGAGTCGACCCATGCGGGGACCGATGCGGGGGTGTGGTCGCCGAGGCCGTGCAACAGCAGCAGCGGACGCGCCGTTGCATCGGTCGCGGCGCGGAGGTGGTGGAGCGCCAGGTCGATCTTGTTGTGCCGCAGCATCGTCGGATTCGCCGGGGCATGCATCGGGGCGTTCATCGCGGGTCTCCGAGGAAGTCGAGGACGAGATCGGCAACGAGTTGCGGTTGCTCGATGTGGACGAAGTGGCCGACGCCGTCGAGGACCTCGCAACGGCTCTCCATCGGCATGTACGGCAGGACCTTCTTGGGTGGCGTGCCCCAGCCCATCTCTTCCATCTCGGAGCCGAGGATGCCGAAGAACGGGATCGGCAGGCCGGGCAGTCGCATCAGCGTCCATTCGGGCCGCCACGGCCCGAAGCCACCGAAGCGCATCGACGAGTCGATCTTCCACCGCCAACCGTCGTCTGACTCGAAGCCGCCGGTCGTGACGAGGCGACGGAGCCACCCCTCGTCCAGCCGCGGGTTCATCCGCCCGCGGCGCTTGGCGAGCTCGTCGATCGTGCCGGGCTTGCGTTGGAGGTCAGCGGTACGGCGCCGGTGGTCGAGCCAGCTGGCGATGTCGCTCGCCATCATCTTGGTCCGCTCGTGCTCGGCGATGTCGGGGATGTTCCGCTTGTAGGGGATGCCGTCCATGTTGACCAGATGCGTGAAGCGGAACGGTTGTGCGTCGGCCAACTGGGTCATCAGCGCCCCGCCCTTGGAGTGGCCCACGACGGGAAGGGGTGCACCAGGCTTGACGTGGTCGAACACGGCGAGCGCGTCACGCATGTCGGCGTCCCACGAGTACAACTCGGCATGTTCGGAGTCGCCGTGTCCGCGTTGGTCCCAGGCGACGACGCGCCAGCCGCCGGCGGCGAGGCGTGGCGCAAACAGGTCGTAGGTGCGTGCGAAGTCGAAGCCGCCGTGCACTGCGAGCAGGGGCGGTGCGTCGGCGTCACCCCATTCGTGCACGGCGATGCGGACACCGTTTGCGTCGATGTCGTACTCGCGGGAGGGGGCTTCGGCGCCGGGGTAGTCGACAGCACTGCCGGTTTTCGTGGTACTCGTGGTCACTCGGCCGAGAGTACGCCGTGGCATCGGGCGCGGAGGATTCCGAGCGGACGGACGGCGAGCAGCGGAACCGCGGGTGATCGGTGGCGTGGCGCCTATCATTGCGGACATGACGTCGACCAATCGGGCCACCCGCCAACGCCCGCGTCTGGCCGGAGCCGCCGTGGCCGGTCTGCCGATCCTGTTCGCGCTCGGAGCGGCAGCGTGTGGCACGACGGACCAGGCGTCGAGCGAGCCGCTTCCACCGATCCGGACGACGACCTCGACGACCACGATTCCCGGCACGACGCTGCCCGAGGGTGTGCGACAGTTCTACACGATCAAGTCGGGCGACACCCTGGCCAGTATCGCCGGGGCCACCGGAGTCACTGTGCAATCGATCATCGAACTCAACAACATCGAAAACCCTGACGCGATCCAGGCCGGGCAAACCATCGAGATCCCTGCTGGCATCGTCGTCATCGACGATCTCGGTGGGCTTCCTTCATCGACTGACGCCTGAGACGGCACAGCTCCGGCTGCACCCGACTCCCGAAGTGCCGTCAGTCGCGCAGTTTGTGCGCTTTCATGATCACTTCACGAGCGAACGGGTCGAGTTGACGACCTGACAAACGCTCGGTGACCTGGATTGCATGGGTTGGTTCCTCGACGAGACCCGACCAGCGGATGTATCCGCCCATGACGCCGACGATACGATCGCTGACTTCCTCGGCGTGCACGAGCACCCGGATGTTGTGGTCCAGCAGATCGTGGATCTCGGTGTACAGGCGCTTCAGGTAGGCGTCGAGGTTCTCCTGGTTGAACGCACGGTGGCGATACGGGAGCTGCAGTTCGTCGTAGTTGTGCAGGTTGCTGGGCGCCGAGATGATCGAGATGACACAGCCGAAGCCGTTCTCGCGGAGCCAGATGATCTCTTCCTGGCGACGCACGCGGCGATGGCTGTCGCCGACGCCGCCGGGACGCTCACAGATCGCGAGCTTGTCCTTCAGGATCCACGTGAAGTTACGGGGTGTGATGCCGAGGGCCCATTTCCCGCGCAGACGAGGCGCCATCAGCGTGCGTCCAACTCAGGTGAGCGCAGAAGTGAGCAGAATCGTGAAACCGTCGTCATACCGAGGAGCCAGGCTAGCTGCTGGTTGCCCGGGACAGGAAAAGCCCGAGTCGCTGTCGTGAGCGTTCGACGCGCCAGCCGCCGCTGACATCGCAGGCCTCGGCGTCACCTCGAGCGACGGCCATGATGCGATCGATCGCTGCAAGATCTGGTGGATGACGGTCGGGTGGATGTCGGTCGTTGCCGATGGGGGCCTGCGCACCGACGGTGTCGACGACCCAGTGCCGGAGTGCCCGGCGGGCCAGAGGTTCCGGGGCGCTCGCCACTGCGCGAGCGTCGGTGGGATCGATGGCTGCAGCGAGTTCGTCGAGCAGCGCGTCGTCGGCACGCAGCAACTCACTCGTGCGGGTCAGGATGGGAACGACGTCCCGGTCAGCGACGTCGGCGAGCAAGGGCAGGACCTCGTTGCGGACCCGGTTTCGGCGGAAGCGTGGGTCGGTGTTGGTCGGGTCGGTTGCCACCTCGAGTCCCAACATGGTGCACAGGCCCTGAGTCTCCGCTCGACGCAACGCGAGCAGGGGCTTGGTGTGGCTCGGACGCATGGCACCGAGGCCGGTGGTGCCGGCGCCGCGGAGCATGCTCAACAGCAAGGTCTCGGCCTGGTCGTCGGCAGTGTGGCCGGTGAGGGCCCCAGGGCCGAGGACGGACCGACGGGCACTTCTGGCCCGGGCCTCGAGGTTCGGTCCGTCGTCGAGCGCCACTCGCTCGCAGCGGAACGGGACGTCGAAGTGGTTGGCAACAGCGGCAGCGATGTCGGCGTCGTGGGTCGAATCCGGTCGCAACCCGTGGTCGATGTGGACGGCGCTGACAACGAGGTCCGCGGCGACGGCCAGTGCGACGAGGGCACTCGAGTCGGGTCCACCGGACAACGCGCAACGCACGGCGGAGCCGGGTGGCGCGAAGGTCGACCGCTCGAGCAGCGCCGCCAGATGAGACGATGCTGCGCCGGCCGGTGTGTTGGCAGCCGGCTCGGAGATCACCAGGGGCGGATCAGAGGTCGGACTGGCGACGGCGCTTGCCGCCGGGGTACTTCTGCGACGACACGCTCTTCAGGTAGGCACCGATGAGGACGACGAACAGGAGGGTGACACCAGCGGTCAAGGCGACGCCGATCCACCAGTGCCAGATTTCGGCTGCGAGCATGGGAGCGAGGTTAGCGACCCCTGGCACGCATGGCGCATTTTCGCGGTCCAGGCACCGGCACGCCCGGGCCGTCATCGACGCCGTTGCACTACTGGCGCCGATTTCTTGCGACTTCTTGCTTCACGCTGCGTCCATCTCCTGACCACCTTGTGAAGCAGGGTGGCTATTCTGTCACTCTCCGCGACTATTTGGCGATGAAGTGCCATACTGGCGGAGCGTGTGTGACTGGACGCAGATCGTGACGAAAATGGACGTACAAATGAATCTCAAGCTTCGACAACTCCTGATGGCGTTCGCGCTCCTTGCCGGGCTGCTGATCGTTCCATCCGTTCCGGGTTCGCCTCCGTCCGTCGCCCAAGCGGCGGGCACCCCGAACGTCTCGCTCGCGAAGGAGATGCCCGCAGAGATGCTCTACGGCGTCCCCATTCCGGTGACGCTCACCATGACGAACCCCGGCGGTCCCGACGGGTTCAATACGTTGTTCACGGACGTGCTTCCGGCCGGCGTCGACTTCGTCAGCGGGACGCCGACGCCGTCGATCATCTCGCAGACCGACGGCACGACGCTGCTCGTCTGGAGCAACGCAGCCGACATTCTCACCGGCGCCACCGTCACCCTCGACTACGTGATCGAAGCCGACCAGTCCGTGTTCTCATCCGGCGACACCGTCACCAACTCGGCACAGGCATTCGTTCAGAGCAACCCCCGAGTGCTGCCGAAACTGAACGAGAGCTCGACCAACTTGAGTGGAAACGCAGTGCTTTCCACCTACACCGGCAGCGACAGTGCATCGGCTTCCACGGTGCTCATTCCGTTCGAGTTGAGCAAGACGGGCGGCACCGCCGAGAACGAGCTGCTGCGTGGTGTCCACGATCAGCAGACCGTCTACACCCTCACCGTCGACAACAATGCGGTGAACACGACGACCGGCTTCGCTCTGGTCGACTACCTGCCAGCGTCGCTCGAGTTCCTCGGCTGCCAGCCGATCGTCGACAACTCGACGTTCGTGGAGGAGTACCCCGGGTCGGGAATCATCCCCGCCGGCGTCGCTCCGCCCGTGCCGCCGGCCAACCCGTGCGTGACTCCCTCGTCGGTCACCACCGTCGACACGGACCCCGATGGCGAGGGTCCGATGCCCGTCGGCGTCTACACCCGCGTCGAGTGGGACAGCGCCTCGCTCGCTGGCGTGCTTGGTACGGCGGACCTGCTGGCCGGTGAATCGTTCAGCATCGACTACGTGACGGCGATCCCGTTGCAACGGAACACCTTCCCGGGCCCGACCCCGGCGACCGCCAACCTCGACAACAACACCGGGAGCTACACGACGGAACTGTCCGGCGAGGAAGAGCTCCGCAACTACGCCGAGGCGACCGGCACGTACTTCACCGATGGCTCGCCAACCAGCGACAGCGACATCGACGCGGCGACGATCGAAGACTTCTCGATCCACAAGACGGTCGACATGGAGACCTTCACCCAGGACTCGACGCCGATCTTCACGTTGCTGGTCGAGTCGAGTGAGTACGCACTCTCCACCGGGCCGATCACGGTCACCGACACGATCCCGGCCACCCTCGACTTCGTGAGCGCCGTGCCAGCACCGGATGACCTCGCCGGAGTCGACAACGGTGACGGCACCATCAAGTTCACATGGACGCTCCCCGAGTTCACCGCGCCGAACTCGTCGGCCACCATCACGTTGAACACCGACGTCCGCGAGCGGTACCGCGGGGCCACCACACCGGTCGCGTCGAATGACTCATACACCAACATCGCCGATGTCGCAGCCAACGTGACAGTGATCACCGACAACACCGGCACCACCGAGGTACTCCCGCTCGGGGACGAATCCGCAGCCTCGCAGTCGGCTCCCGGGCCGACCATCCTCAAGGACGTCAGCGTGCCATCGGGGGTCGGAACGCTGACCTGTGGCGACGGTGCCGGTATTTCCTTCGACCCGGTCTCGACTGGTGACCATCGGCCCGGCGATCGCGTCTGCTATCGGCTCAAGGTCAATTTCCCGGCCGAGCTCGACACGATCAACCCGATCATCGACGACTATCTGCCCGACGGATTCGTGGTCGAGAGCTGGGCAGCCGGCGCGAACAACAACGTCGACTTCACGGGAGCGACGGTGCCGGTCGCCCCGTACACCGACGACGTCCCGCTCATGCGCTGGGATCTGAGCGACATCGACCGCGGCGGGCGCATCTTCGAAGTCGTCATCCAGACGGTCATCAGCGATTCATCGGAGACTGTTCCCGGAGACATCGCCGACAATTTGATGAAGCTGCGGTACTCGAACGCAAGCGGTGGAGTCTTCCAGCAGCGCGATGCTGCGTTGGCCGTCCTGAGCGAGGCGATTCTCGACCTCGACAAGGGCGTCATCGAATTGAACGGTGCCCCCGTGGCGGGTGCGCCGGCCGACGGCACCACCGTGCAGGAAGGCGACACGGTCACCTACCAGGTCGCGGTGTCGAACACTGGGAACGAGCCCGCCTCGAAGGTCTCGGTGCGTGACGTGCTTCCCGTCGGAATCGCATGCACCGACGTCGTCGGAGCCACCATCAGCAACGGCGGAACCTGCGTCACTGCAACTGCTCCCCTCACCGACTACATCCAGTGGGACACCGACGACGGCATCGCCATTGCAGCGGCGGGCACGTTCAACCTGACCTACGACGTCATCATGGCGTCCGGCATCTCGGCCGGCGCAACGCTCACCAACACCGCCGGTGTTCGTCAATACTCGGGCGAGACCAACTCCGGGACCCCGTTCGTCTACGTGCCCGAGAACAACATCGACACGACCCTGACCCCCAACACCGATCCGGCCGACGACACCTCGAACGTCGTGACTGCCCTGCCAACGATCACCAAGACACGCACGACATTGATCGACGAGCCGGGCAACGCCGCGAGCAACCAGGCCACGATCGGTGAAACGGTCAGCTACACCATCGACTACACCCTTCCCGGCGGGACCACCTTCTTCAACGCCGTCATCGACGACGAGCTCTTCTCCGAGAAGGACCTGGTGGAATCGACCGTCATCGTGAAACGAGATGATGTCGTCGTGATCGGCGGGCCGGCACCGACCGGCTTCCAGATCAACACGACCGACAACACGGTCAACGTCATCTTCCCGACGCCGTACGAGATTCCCCGGGGACCGGACCAGGACTTCCAGATCAAGTTCGACGTGATCATCACCGATGTCGCTTCGAACACGCGGACCACCTCCTCGCCCAACCGCGTCGACTTCGACTTCCAGAACGCTGCAGGTGAAGACCGCAACATCAACGATTCCGTCGGCCTCCAGATCGTCGAACCGAACATCGTGCTCGACAAGTCGAACAACGACGCCGACGGTGTCGTCACGGCGGGCCAGACCGTCACCTACTCACTCGCTGTCCAGAACGACAACACGGTCCCGAACGCCGCCGACATCCCGTCGAACCGTGTTTCGACTGCCTACGACACCGTGGTCGTCGACACCGTTCCGCCGGAACTGATCGTCCAGACGGCAAGTCTCACCGCCCAAGGCGGCGTCTTCACACCGGGCGCCACCGCGACCGACCCGGGAACGATCACGTGGAACATCGCCACCATTGCACCGGGCACCACGACGACGCTGACGTACGACGTGGTGACCGCCACCCCCCTCGTCGCATCGAGCGCACTCGAGAACACGGCGGTCGCAGAAACCACGTCGATGCCTGGCGTCGTCCCGGGCGAGCGCACCGTTGCTTCACCCAACGGCGACGCCGACGGTGACGGATACACCGACGACGCTGCAAGCACGGTCACCGTTCCGGTCCTGACCCTCGCCAAGTCCGCCGACCCGGTCACGGCAACCGTCGGTGAACCGATCACCTACACCGTCGATGTCACGATCCCGGGCGGGGTCATCGCCTACGACGTCACCGTGATCGACGACATGCCTGCCGGCGTGACCTTCGAGTCGCTCACGTCGGTCACCTGCGCACAAGGCGCCGGCGCCTGCTCGCCGGACCTTGCGCTCGTCGTGCCGGCCGGACCGACCTACGCGTCTGGCACCGACATCGCCTTCTTCTTCGATGATCTGACCACCGCTGCCGCGGCAGACCGGGTGGTCACCATCACCTACGTCGGCTTCGTGTCCGACGCGGCTGCAGCCGACGACGGATCGACCCTGACCAACGGCGCCACGGTCAACTGGAACGGGACAAACAAGATCACCACGCCGCCGACGGTCGTTCCCGACCCGACGACCTTCGACGAGACATCGCCCGAGGGCAGCGATTCGGTCGCCACGATCGAGCCGTCCCTCGCGATCGACAAGGACGTCACCGGTCAAGTCGCCGACACCGACACCCGGCGCGCCAAGCCCGGCGACGTGCTCACCTACACCGTCACCGTCACCAACACCGGCACAGCTCCCGCCTACGACGTGACCGTGTCCGACATCCCGACCGACGACACCTGGGTCTTCACCGACACCACTACCACGGCCGGAACGGTCAACACCGACGCCGACCCGGGCGCAGTCGACGGTGATGGCCTCGAATGGACCATCGACGGGCCGATCGCTGCAAGCGGCGGCACGGCGACGATCACCTACACGCTCACCGTGCCCGCCGGCTACGACTCGAGCAACGAAGTCGTTGCCGGACCGGAGCAGTCGAACACGGCTGACGTTCCGTCGTACTTCGCAGTTCCCGAAGCGGAGCGCACGGCCAACCCGGACCGTGACTATCGCGACTACGACGATGTCGCTCCTGACACCGTCACGATCGAACTGGACCTCGCGTCGATCGGCGACGACGTCTGGTTCGACGTCAACGACGACGGCATCCAGCAGGCCAGCGAGCCGGTGCTGCCCAACGTCGGCGTGACCGTGACCTACCTCGGCCTGGACGGCATGCTCGACGCTGCTCCGGGTGGAGACGACGAAATCTTCACCACGACCACCGATGCCAACGGCAAGTACCTCGTCGAAGATCTGCCCGGCGGCGAGTACATCGTCGATGTGGACGACACCGACACCGACATCTTCCCGGGTCTTGCCCCGAGTGTCGATCTCGACGACGGTGCCGCAGCAACCGATGGTGTGTCGGCCGCGACCCTCGGCGAGGACGAAGACAAGCGCGATGTCGACTTCGGTTACACCGGCAGCGGTTCCATCGGCAACCAACTGTGGTTCGATCAGGACCTCGACGGGAGGTTCGACCTGAACGAGGCCCCCCTCGTCGGTGTGACGGTGACCCTCACCTACACCAGCCCGAACGGTGACGTGGTCGTCTACACCGACACCACCGACGCCAACGGTCAGTACGACTTCCCGAACCTCCCTGCCGGTGACTTCACCGTGACGGTCGACCCGCTCGGCACCACCGTGCCCGACGGCTACAACATCGTCAGCGACCCCGATGGCGACGACGACAACACCACCACGGTCACGCTCGCGACGGGTGAGACCAACAACGACCAGGACTTCGGCTTCGCCGGTCTCGGATCCGTCGGCAACTTCATCTGGCTGGACCAGAGCAACGACGGTGACCAGGACCCGGGCGAGCCCGGCCTCGGCGGCGTCATGGTGCAGCTCACCTCATTCGGCCCCGACGGCGTGAGTGGTGGCAGCGACGATTCGGTCTTCATGACCACGACCGACGCCAACGGCGGCTACCTCTTCTCGAACCTGCCCCCGGGCGAGTTCGAAGTCGAAGTGACCGGAGCGTTGCCGGCCAACGTGGTCAACACGTTCGACCCCGACGTCGACGCCCCCGGCGACAGCACGAGCAGCGTCACCCTGACCCTCGCTGAGCCGACCGACCTCGACCAGGACTTCGGCTACTACGCGGCGTCGATGCTCGGCGACCGAGTCTGGCTCGACGTCGACAACAGCGGCGGCGTCGATGACGGCACCGAGCACGGTATCAACAACGTCGAGGTCACCGCGACCTACTTCGGACCCGACGGAGTCCTCGGAGGCACCGACGACGAAGTGTTCGTCACCACCACCTCCGGCAACGGCGACTACCTGTTCGAGAACATCCCGGACGGCAACTACCAGGTGCAGATCACCGGCGGAATCGCACCGGGCCTCACCCAGACCTTCGATTCTTCCGGCGCCACCACTGACGGCACGTCGAACACGACGCTGGCGACCGAAGACCTCCTGCAGGACTTCAGCTACACCGGCGCCGGTTCGATCGGCGACACGATCTGGTTCGACAGCAACGAAGACGGTGTCCTCGATGCCGGCGAGACCGGCCTCGAAGGTGTCACGGTCACCCTGACCTGGTACGGCCTCGACGGCATGCCCGGTGGTGATGACGACATCGTCTTGACCGCCACGACCAACAGCATCGGCAAGTACAGCTTCCCGAACCTGCCCGACGGTGAGTTCCTCGTCGTGGTCGACACCTCGACCCTCCCCGTTGGCATGGCGTCGACCTACGACTCCGACGGCCTGACCGCGACCCCTGACAGTTCGACGCCGGTGACCCTCGCGGGTGGCGCCGACATCGACACCGTCGACTTCGGATACAGCGGCGCCGGCTCGATCGGTGACACCATCTGGTTCGACCGTGACGGCGATGGTGTGTACGACATCGGGGCCGAGGAGTACCCGCTCGAAGGCGTCACCGTGGAACTGGTCTGGGACAGCCCGACCGGCCCGCAGACCTACCTGGCCCAGACCGATGCACTGGGCATGTATCTCTTCCCGAATCTGCCGCCTGGCGACTACACCGTCACGGTGCAGACGGCCACGCTGCCTGCCGGGATGACGCCGACGTTCGATGGCGACCAGGGTGCGAACGGCCTCGGCAACACGAGTGCCTTGACGCTCGGCAACGGTGCGGCCGACCTCGCCCAAGACTTCGGCTATCGGGGTTCCGCGTCGATCGGCGACACGATCTACCTCGACCTCGACGGAAACGGCGTCCAAGGGCCCGGCGAAGCAGGCATTGCCGGGCAGACCGTCGTGCTCACCTGGCAGAGTCCGAGCGGCCCGGTCACGTTCACCACGACCACCGACGCCACTGGCAAGTACTCATTCGACAACCTGCCCGACGGCGACTACACCGTCACGGTCACCGGCGGCATCGTCGACCTGGCCACGAACACGGGCGACCCGACCACGCCCGGCCCGAGCGTGGGCGACTCGACGAACAACGTGACCATCGCCGGCGGGGTGAGCAACACCGCGCAGGACTTCGGATACCAGGGCATCAACAGCATCGGCGACACCGTGTTCTGGGACCAGGGCAACGACGGCGTCGACGACCCGACCGACCCCGGCATCGCGAACGTCACGGTCGCCCTCGTCTGGTTCGGCCTCGACGGCATCGAGGGCACCGCTGACGACGTGACCTACCCGGTCGACGTCACCGATGCCACCGGCGACTACGGATTCACCGGACTGCCCGACGGCAGCTACTCGGTCGCCGTGACCGGGGGCTTGCCGACCGGCCTCGACACCAACACCTTCGATGGCGACGACCTGACGGTCAACCCGAACGGCATCTCGGTCGTCACCGACCTCGGTGTCGGTGATGCCGCGCCGGTTGCCGACAATGATCAGGACTTCGGCTACGCGGGCACCGGCTCGATCGGCGACACGATCTACTTCGACACCAACGGCAACGGAGCGCAGAACCCGGGCGAACCAGGCATCCCAGGGGCAACTGTCACCCTCACGTGGGGTGGCCCCGACGGCGACTTGGCGACCCTCGGCGACAACGTGACCTACCCGCCGCAGATCACCGGCGCCGATGGTGGGTACCTGTACGACAACCTGCCGGCAGGCCCGTTCCGCGTCGACGTGACCAACCCGCTCGCGGGGACCACGCCGACACAGGACCCCAATGGCGGCGCCGACAACACATCGCAGGTCACCCTTGCGACCGGCGCGAACAATCTCGTCCAGGACTTCGGCTACACCGGTACCGGTTCGATCGGCGACACGATCTGGTTCGACCAGAACCTCGACGGGATCCAGAACCCGGGCGAAGACGGCCTCGGCGGCGTCGGCGTCACCGTGACCTGGGCAGGTCCTGACGGTGACCTCGCCACGACGGCCGACAACATCGAGTACTCGACCACCACGACCCCCGCCGGCAAATACCTCGTCAACAAGTTGCCTGCTGGGAACTATTCCGTCGTCGTCGACACGGGAGACCTCCCCGCTGACTACACGAACGTGGCTGATCCAGACACCATCGACGACAGCAGGAGCGAGCTCGTGCTCGGCGCAGGTGAGAACAACCTGGTGCAGGACTTCGGCTACTCGGGCAGTGGCTCGATCGGTGACACGATCTACCTCGACCAGAACGGCGACGGCGACCAGGACCTCGGTGAGCCGGGCCTCGTCGGCGTCACCGTGCAACTCGTCTCGTTCGGCCCCGACGGCGTGCTCGGTGGAACCGACGACTCGAACTTCTCCACCGTCACCGGCCCCGGCGGTGGTTACCTGTTCGACAATCTGCCTGAAGGCAATTACCAGGTCACCGTCACGGGTGGCATCACGACCGTCGTGAACTCCGACGATCCCGATCTGCCCGCAGGGCCCGGGGTCGGCAACTCGGTCTCGACGACGACGCTGACCACGGCCGCGCCGTCGGACCTCGATCAAGACTTCGGCTACTTCGCCATCAGCGTGTTGGGCGACCGTGTCTGGTGGGACCGCAACGGCGACGGAATCCAGACCGCCGATGAGCCGGGCTTCGGGGGTGTCGAGGTGGAACTCAAGAGCCCGAGCTTGGGGATCCCGTTGACCACCACCACCAACGCCAACGGTGACTACTTGTTCGAGAACATCCCGAACAGCGTGCCCGGAGAGGAGTACACGGTCCGCATCATCAGCGGCGTGCCTGGCGGCTTGTCGCAGACCTTCGACGCAGGAGGCGTCGGCCAAACCGATGAGACGTCGACGGTTGCACTGACCGACTCCGATCTCGTCCAGGACTTCGGCTACAACGGCTCGGGCTCCATCGGTGACACGATCTGGTTCGACACCGACAGCAGTGGCGGCGGTGCACCCGACGGCGCCGAGTTCGGCCTCGAAGGCGTCACCGTGACGCTGACCTGGACCAACCCCAACGGCGGCGACATCGTGCTCACCACGGTGACCGATGCGAACGGCCAGTACTCCTTCGACAATCTGCCGAACGGTGACTTCGTCATCGAAGTCGACGAGTCCACCCTCCCGGTCGGCCTCGTCGCCACCTACGACCAGGACGGCAACAATGACGGCTCGACGCCGGTCACTCTGACCGATGCAGCAAACACCGTCGACGACGTCGACTTCGGCTACAACGGCACCGGTTCGATCGGTGACACCATCTGGTTCGACCGCGACGGTGACGGCGTGTTCGATGCCAACGAGTACCCGCTCAGCGACATCGAAGTCACGCTCACCTGGAACAGCACCCAGGGCGTCGAGACCTTCACCACGACGACCAATGCGAACGGGATGTACCTCTTCCCGAACCTCGCACCGGGCGACTACACCGTCGCAGTGACCACGGCTGATCTGCCCACAGGGATGCTGCCGACCTTCGACGCCGACCAGGACACCAATGGCTTGAACTCGACGAGCGCGCTGGTGCTCGGTGACGGCGAGGACAACGAAGATCAGGACTTCGGCTACAACGGCCAGGGCCAGATCGGCGACACCGTCTATCTCGACCTGAATGGCAACGGCGTCCAAGATCCGGGCGAGCCGGGTGTGGCGAACCAGACCGTCCTCCTCGGTTGGGTCAGCCCCGACGGTCGCGTGACCTTCCCGGTCACGACCGACGAAAATGGGATGTACCTGTTCGACGGCCTGCCTGCCGGTGACTACGACGTCACTGTCGTGAACGGCATCGTCAACGACGCCGTCAACACCGGTGACCCGGGTGTCGCCGGCCCGAGCATCGGTGATTCGACCAACACGTTGACCCTCACACCGGGCCAGGTCGATCTCGGCCAGGACTTCGGCTACCAGGGTGAGAACACCATCGGCGACCGGATCTGGTTCGACACGAACGGCGACGGCGTCGACGATGCCGGTGAGCCCGGCCTCGAAGGCGTCGAAGTGACCGTCGTCTGGTTCGGACCGGACAACCAGCCGGGCACCGATGACGACGTGACGCTGCCCACACAGCTGACCGACGCCAACGGCGACTACAGCTTCACCGGCCTACCGGACGGCAACTTCTCGGTCACGGTGACCGACGGGCTGCCCGCTGGACTCGACACCAACACCTACGACGGCGACGACCTGGCCGTCGACCCCGATGGCACGTCCATCGTGACCGGCCTCGGCGTCGGCGTGACGGGCCCGGCCGTGAACGACGCGCAGGACTTCGGCTACACGGGCACCGGCCAGATCGGCGACACGATCTGGCTCGACCTCGACCTCGACGGCAACGGAACACAGGATCCGGGTGAGCCTGGCATCCCCGGCGTCGAGGTGACGCTCACCGGCGCTGGCCCCGATGGCGTGCTCGGTACCGCCGACGACGTCGTCTACCCGACGCAGACCACGGGCCCCGACGGGACGTATCTGTTCGAGAACCTCCCGTCCGGAGACTTCCAGGTCACCGTCGTCAACCCGGTCACCGGGCTGACGCTCTCCACGGATCCCGACGGAACCCTCGACGGGACCACCACGGTCGACCTCGACCCCGGTGAAGTCGACCTCGACCAGGACTTCGCCTACGTCGGCGACGCCAGCATCGGCGACACGATCTTCCTCGACGTCGACGCCGACGGCGTGCAGGACACCAACGAGCCCGGCCTCGGCGGGATCACCGTCACCGTGACTTCTGCCGGTGCCGACGGCATCCTCGGAACTCCCGACGACATCATCGTGATGGTCGACACCGACGCAGACGGTGTGTACCTCGTCGACATGCTCCCCGCAGGGCCGACCAGCGTGACCTACGACGTCGACGATCTCGGCGTCGGCCAGCAGCCTGGCTCAGACCTCGATGGCGGCGACGCCACGACCACCGAGGTCGTCCTCGGCACGGGCGAAGACAAGCGTGACGTCGACTTCGCCGTCATCGGCGACGCCACGATCAGCGGCGTCGTCTACCAGGACACCAACGGCGACGGCGTCCAGCAGCCCGGCGAACCCGGGATCGGCGGCGTCATCGTCGAGGTCGTCTTCGATGGTCCGGACGGACCGGTCGTGTTGACCGTGACCACGAACCCGGACGGCACGTGGTCGATTCCGACCGTGCCGTCGGGCGACTACGTCACGACGGTGATCGAATCCTCCGTGCCGGACGGTCTGGTCCCGAGCACGCCCATCGACGTGCCGACCGTGGTTCCGGCCGGCGGCGAGGGAGTGACGGACAACGGCTTCGTACCGACGGGTTCGATCGGCGACACCGTCTTCAACGACACCGACGGTGACGGCGTCCAGGATCCCGGCGAGCCCGGCATTCCGGGCGTGACCGTCATCGTCACCGGTCCGAACGGCACCACCACCGTGGTGACCGGCACGGACGGGATCTACGTCGTCGACGATCTGCCGCCGGGCGACTACGTCGTCCGTGTCGATCCGACGACCCTGCCGCCCGGTGTCGTGATCACTGCCGACCCGGACGGGAACCCCGATGGCACGACACGTGTCACCGTCGACCCGGGCGAAGACGTCACGACGATCGACTTCGGTGGACGCGTCCCGCCGCCGGCCCCCGGCCCCCTGCCGAAGACGGGCGCGACGATTGCGCTCACCTTGGCGATCGCGGCGATGCTCCTCGCTGCAGGTTGGTTCCTGATCGGTACGACGCGTCGCCGCCGAAACCACATCTGAGTCAGGGCCACGTCGTTCAGGGCCCGTCGGCCGATTGCGGAACGCTCCGGAGTCGGCCGGCGGGGAGCTCAGGTGATGGCGGCGAAGGCCAGCAGCGCGAGCACAACGGCTCGAGCGGACCAGGCAGCCGTACGGATCCAGTTGGTCGTGACGAGTCGGCGGTGGAGTGCGGCGTCGAACCTCGGGGCGAGCCTGCCGTGCAACGGCGCCGAGATCACCGCAGTCACACCGAGCGCCACAGCGAGCAGGGCCAAGGCGATGATCGGCAGCGTGCGCCCGGTGTCCGCCGGAGGAGCTGCTGCCAGCCACAAGCCGGTGACGCCTTCGGCGAGCATGAGCGGTCCGACGACGAAGCTGATGCTGGACGTGTGGCGGTGGGCGAATCTCCGCCAGGTGTCTTCGTCTGCGCCGCGCTCGATGGCATCGAAGATCGGATAGTGGACGAGCTGGACGATCCAGATGACTCCGGTCATGGCCCAAGCAGACCCGAGAGCTCCGAGCAGCACGATGGCGTCGAGTGAATTCACCGTGCGATCGTGTCAAGCAGTGCGTGTCCGTGCATGACGGAGCGTGCAGATGCCACCGTCAGCCCGTCAGCCCGTCAGCCGATGACGCCGTCGCCGTCGAAGTCGGTGTCGAAACACTTCTCGATCCGTGACAGCAGATCGGCCGGCATCTCGTTCTCCTGGCACTTCTTGTGGATGACCTGCTTCAACTCGGCGTGGAAGTCGAATGCACTCAGGCAGTCGGGGCAAGCGTCGAGGTGATGGTGGATCGTCTCGCGTGCCTCAGAGGACAGTTCGGCGTCGAGGAACAGATCGAGCTCCTTGAGCGTCTCGCTGCAGTCGTTCGTTTCGCATTCGTCCATCAGTTCATCTCCTTCGCCGATGTGTCTGCCGGTTCGCGTTCGGCGAGTCCTCGTTCGAGCGCATACGAGTGCAACGCCTTCTGCATCGCCTTTCTTCCCCGGTGGAGTCTCGACATGACGGTGCCGATCGGGATGTCGAGCATCTCGGCGATCTCCTTGTACGCGAATCCTTCGACGTCGGCGAGGATCACGGGCAGCCGGAAGTTGTCCGGAAGCCCCTCGAGGGCCTGCTTGACCTCGTCGTCGGGCAGCATCTCCATCAGCGACTCCTCGGCGGACCGGCCGATCGACGCGTCCTGGAGGGTGCCGAGCCGCTTGTAGAGGTAGAGGTCTTCGATGTCGCCGAGGTCGGACTCCTCGGGGCGGCGCTGTTTCGCCCGGTACTTGTTGATGTAGGTGTTGGTCAGGATGCGGAAGAGCCACGCCCGAAGATTGGTGCCCTCGGTGAAGGTGTGGAAGCTGCGGAAGCCTTTGAGGTAGGCCTCCTGCACGAGGTCCTCGGCGTCGGCGCGGTTGCGCGTCATCCGCATCGCTGCCGAGTACAGCTGTGGCGCGTACTCCATTGCTTGCTCCGCGAACACTGCCTGGTCAGCCATCGGGGCGGACCTTACCGGATCGACGTGCGAGCGCTCAGGTGGTGGCGGTGTGAGGCTCGTCGTCGTCGTCGTCGGTCGCGTCGAGTTGGTCGACGACGTCGGTGACGGCGTCGGTGAGTCGTTCGAGCAGGTCGGCCAACTGGACGCGCTCGTCAGGTGCGAACGAGCCGATGATCCGCGCGAGGGCGATCGCTCGACGCTCGGCGACCGCGGCGTGGCGCCGCAGGCCCTCGGGTGTCACCCTGACCATCACGACGCGACCATCGTCGGCTGACGCATAGCGCTCGGCGAGGCCGTCCTTCACGATGCGTTGCACGGCGCGGGTTGCCGTCGACGGTTCGATTCGAAGCCGTCCCGCGAGACCCTTCATCGTCCGGTCACGACGGGTCAGGAGGTCGAGCGCATCCATCTGGCCCTGTTCGAGGGGGTTCTCGCGTCCGAAGAAGTAGTCCCGCAATCGGGCCGAACCAGCGCCACGGCGCAACTCGATCCAGGCCATGCCGATTCGCACTGCGTGGTCGCGGTCGACGGGATCGTCGAGGTCGAAGCTCGGAGCGTCGGCGGACAAAGTCATGACTCGGCCGACCGTAGTTGTCGGCCTCACCTCCGAACGTGACGGACGGCACATTCGCTGAGCGCCGTGCGCGGCGCGCCGGCTCCGGGTGCCGTGTCGTCTCGCGGTCGTGGGACACTTGGACGGTGTCAGCAGCCGGTGATCCGTCGAACCCGACAGCGCTCGAAGCGCTGCATCCGCTTGCCACTGCGGAGGCGTCGATCGCCGAGTCGATGCGGCATCGCGAGGTCTACACGTCGCGTGGTCTGCTGAGTGTGTTGTGGCACGAGCCGCCCGAATCCCCTGCGGTGAAACCTGCGGCGTTGGTGCTGTGTGGTGGTGCGATGGGTGGCCTACTCGGACCCGGCCACGGCCTCTACCAGCGGCTCGGGGAGGCGTGGTCCGGTCGTGGCGTACGTGTCCTACGTGTCAGCTACCGGGAGCCGAACAACCTGGATCTGTGCGCCCACGATCTGGCCTGCGGGGTGGAGTGGGCTCGCGATGCGGGCGCCGAACGCGTCGTCGTGATGGGCCACAGCTTCGGTGGCGCCGTGGCGATCAGGGCCGCGGTTTTGATGACGGGCTCGGTCGCCGGAGTGGTCACGTTCGCCACACAATCCGCCGGATGTGAAGTCGCCGGAGCACTCGACGGTCGGCCGTTGCTGCTGTTTCATGGCGACGCGGACGAGATCCTGCCGCCGGAGTCAAGCCTCATGGTGCAGTCGATTGCCGGGTACGGCGACGTCGAGATGCTCGCCGGCGACGGGCACCTGCTCGCCAAGAGTGACGACGTCATCGTCGAGCGTCTCGAGGCCTGGTTGCCGCCCGTGCTCGGAATCTGAGTCCCGTCCGGTCTCGACGACTCGAGCGCCCATCATCGTGCGACAGGATTTCGTGGAGCCCAGACCGAGAGTCGAACTCGGGACCTACGCATTACGAATGCGTTGCTCTACCAACTGAGCTATCTGGGCAACAATCCGCTCCGTCTCCGGAATGGACGACACGAATATATCGGCGGACGCTCCCGGTTGCGTCCTGGGTTCGCCCGTCAGTCGGCGAGCGGATCGCGGCCCGCCCACGTGCCGGTCGACGCGTACGGCTCGAAACGGGCGAACATCTCCTCGGCGTACCAGTCGCCGGCTCGGGTCTCCTCGATCACCTGCTGGTGCCGGGGCATCGAGTATGCATACGTGCGCGCCGCCGCCATCGACTCCCAGAGCGAGAACGTCGCCAGCCTGCCAACGGGGGCTTCGCCGATGCCGACGACGTCGATGAGGCCCTCGGCGGTGTGCAGTTCGGTGTCGACTTCTCTGCCGGCAGCGCCGAACGCGCGCCACGACTTCCGGCGGACGTCGGCGCGGGTGATGATCGCAACCCGGCCTGACCGGTCACCCTCCTCCATCCCGTCGAGCGGGTCGACGCCGCGCCAGGTGCCGTGGCCGCCGAGTCGGCGCAACCGCACACTCCACAACTCCTCCGCCTGCTTCCAGCGCTGCGCGATCGGATGGTTCGCCAGGAACCGGTCGAGGTCCGCTTCGCTCTCCCACACCGCGAACAGGGCCGTCCTGCGTGGGTCGGCGCCGGGGCCGGTGTCGCTTCCGCTACCCGTGCCGAGAAGCCGCCAGAACGCGAGTCCCTCGACGCGACCGAGACGGGGTCGATCGAGGCCGAGTCGTGCCATTGCCAGCGGTGCGCGGCCGCGGCGCTCTCGAATCAGGTGGAACGAAGCAATGCGAGCCATGCGTGGGCCATGCTGTCACCAATGGGATCGATCAGCACCTTCTCGCCGACGATCGTCGATGTGCTCGTGGTCGTGGTGGTGGGCTACCTGATCGGCTCGATCCCGATCGCCAATCTCGTCGCCCGCCGACGCGCCGCTGTCGATCTACGCGAGGTGGGTGACCGCAACCCCGGCTTCTGGAACGCTCGCGAGACGCTCGGCAGGAAGGCGGCGGTCCCCGTGTTCGTCGGCGACGTCGCCAAGGGCGTTGCCGCCGCTGGTTTCGGAGCGCTGCTCGCCGACGACGGCGTCTGGGGAATCGCCTACGTCGCGACTGCCGCAGCGATGATCGGCCACGCCTTCCCGCTCTTCGCTCGATTCCACGGCGGGCGCAGCATCCTCACCTTCGTCGGCGGCGCCGCTGTTTTCGCCACGCTGTCGGTCGCGCTCGGGGTCGGTGTGCTCCTCGTCGTGTTCGCCGTGACCCGATCGTTCGCGTGGGGATCCCGGGCCGGGATGCTGGCGCTGCCGTTCATCCACATCGTCGTCGACGGCCCGTATCGCACCGCAGCCATGGGCGCGCTGATGACCATCATTGGCATCCGCTTCGCCATGGCCGCACTCGAGGACCGTCGCCGTGCCGCAGACCCTCTGGCGCCCTGACGTCGCGTTCGTGCCTGGCCCCGATGGGTCGTTGGTGGCTCAGGTGTAGGTGCGGCCGCGCCAGGTCTGGGTGCCGCGGCGGGCGATGCCCTTGGCGATCGCCGCTGCGGCGGGCACATCGGCAAAGGGGCTGAGCCAGTAGGCAGCATCGGTCGTCGAGTACGCGCGGCGGGTGCCGGCGAGTGTGCCGAAGCGGAGCGCGAGCAGGACCGCATCGATGACGTCGGCCCGCCCGGTCAGGAGTCGTGGGAGTGGGAGTGCCTGTGCCAGCGCGACGACGCACAGGTCGACCAGTTGGCGGTTTCGTGGCTCGACGCCGGGAAGAGCGAGCGACCGTCCCCAGCCGCGCCACGTGTCGCCCAGCGATTCGAACATCCGCACCTCGAGCAGTTCGCCCGCATCGAGGAATCCGACGTGTGCGCCATCCGCTGCCATCGCTCGGGCGAGCGCGATGTCCTCGACGACCTCGCCCGACACCGACGCCATGCCGCCGCGCTCGAGAAACGCGTCCCGGGGAAACGTCATGCACTGCCCGTTTGCCATCGCCCGGTCCGGCGTGGTCGGGGTCCCGGGCGGGCCGAAGCGGTAGACGAGCGTCGTCAGCATCGCCGGGTGCAACCACCGACTGCCAGCAGTCGGACAGTCGAACCGGCCTCCGACGGTGAGGAGGTCGAACCCGTCGCCGAGTGCCCGGCTGACGAGCGCTGTCGGGAGTTGCCGGTCGGGGTTGGTGTCGGCGTCGAGCGTGACCACCCAGTCACCGGTTGCCGCCTCGATGCCCTGCTGCAGGGCCCAGGCCTTGCCTGCCCAGCCCTGGCGGAGTGGAGTGCCGGCGATCACGATTGCGCCCGCCTCGCGTGCGATGGCGGCCGTCGCATCGCTCGACTGGTCGTCGACGACGATCACCTCGTTCACGCCGGGAGCGCCGACCATCGCAGCGAGTACCGGCCCGATGCGCTCGGCCTCATCACGCGCCGGAATGACCACACTGACCGATGCGCTCGACAGCGCGCCAGCGGCCGCCGGTCGCACCGGGTCGGCTGCCGTTGCGGCCTTGGCCAGCCGGCTGACAGCGACGCCGCCGGCGATGACACGCGCCAGCTGCGAAAGTCGACGCAGCCGGTTCGTCACGCGAGATCCTGCGCGACAATCTCCGCGACGATGCGCGCACTGGTCGCGACGAGTGGCAGGCCGCCCCCGGGGTGGCTCGAACCACCGACGAGATAGAGACCTCGACGCGGACCACGATTCGAGGGGCGGGCGAACGCCGCGCGCTTGCCGTTCGACGACGACCCGTAGATCGCTCCGCCGGGAGACCGGTAGAACCGTTCGATGTCGGCCGGGGTGAGCCGGGCCGAGAACTGCATCCTTTCGACGAGATCTGCACCGTGCTCCGCGAGCTTGCTCAGCACCACGTCGCGGTAGGCCTCGCTGTCGACCTCGGCACCGGCTGGAGTGTTGACCAGCACGAACCAGTTCTCGTCGCCGGCAGGTGCCTGGCTCGCATCGGTGCGTGAGGAGATGCAGGCATAGATCGTCGGGTCGTCGGCGAGCTGCCCGGCCTCGATCTGGCGGAACTCCTGTGCCGAGTCGTTCGAGAAGAACACGTTGTGGTGACCGAGTGAGGCGCCATCGACGTCGGGCGTCTGGCCGCTGACGCCCATGCACATCGCGAACCCGCTCGTCGACCGGTCGGCACGCTGCACCTTCTTCAGTGCTGCGTCGTCGGGCAGGAGGTCGCGGTAGAGATGCTCGGCGTCGGTGTTCGCCACGATGATGTCGCCCTGCACGACGTCGCCGCCGACCAAGCGCACACCGGTCACGGCATCACCGATGTCGTTGATCCTTTCGACGTCGGCCGATGTTCTGATCTCCACACCGATCTGCTCGGCGACCCGCACAAGTGCTGCGTTCAGCGAACCCAAACCGCCCATCGGGTACCAGCATCCGAATTCGGCTTCGATGTGCGGGATGCACTGCAAGGTCGCCGGAGCACGGCGGGGGAATGACCCCGAGTAGGTCGCATACCGTCCGAGCCACTGCTGGAGGTGAGTGTCGTCGAACGTCGACCGTGCTGCGTCGCTGAGCGTTCGCATCGCATCGATGGCACGCAGATCGCTCGGCGACTCCATCCGTTGCAACAGCTCGATCGGGTTGGACATCGGTCCGGCGAAGAAGGTCCGCTCCGAGACGTCCCAGATCTCGCGGCCCCGCTCGTTCAACTCGCGCCAGGAATCGCCCGCGCCTGCGATCGTGTCGAAAGCAGCAGCTGTCGCGTCGTTGTCGTCGTGGACGACGAGGTGCGCACCGTCGCGCCAGAAGTAGCGGAACTGGGGGTCGAGACGGACGAGTTCCAACTGTTCGTCGAGGGAGGTGCCCGCCAAGCGGAAGACCTCGTCGAACACGTGCGGCAGGGTGAGGAGCGACGGACCGATGTCGAAGGTGAAGCCGTCCCGCTCGAACACGGCGAGCTTGCCGCCGACCACGTCATTGCGTTCGAACACCGTCACCTGGTGACCCGCAGCGCTCAGACGTATTGCAGTACAGAGCCCGCCGACGCCTCCGCCGATGACCAGCGCGTTCATGAGTCGAGAGCTTTCATCGGGCCAGCTTTCGGGAGACCGCGGCCGCGGCGATCGGCAGCATCGCTGCACCGCCGACGGTCGCGACGACGGGGTCCTTGAAGTACTTCGCGAAGCCGAGCGTCTCCATGACGGACATGTAGGTGTACGTGCCGACCAGATGCGGATCGGACGATGTGGTGCCGGACGACGTGGTGCCAGGCACCACGTCGTCCGTGACGTGCTTCGGAGGGAGCAGGGCTTCGAGCAGCGCCATCACGCCGAGGCCGGTGACGAACCATCCGAAGAAGTTGCTGAGCGGGATGCCCCGGTAGACACCACGGCGCGCCCATGCCCAGTAGCCCTCGCCGACCATCTGCGGGTCGAGGAAGAGATCCCACGCCGTCATCGCAGCCGAGCCGAGAGCGATGCGTGTCGCGACGGTCGACTGCTCATCGAGCGCAGCGTGCGCGACCTCACGCGATGGCAGCGACATCGCGAACCACGCGAGCGGCACGATGACCGGAACGTGTGCGATCTGCGGTCGCAGCGCACCGGTGTACGCATACCGGCCGAACGGCAGCCCCGTCCGCGTCCCGACCCGCTCGACGACGCCGGTCACGACGGCGATGGCACCGGCGGCGGTACCGGACCGAGCCGCACCCCAGGTCCGCACGGCCTGCGCTGTTGTCGTGGCGAACAGGCCCGTCACGACGACCGACGACAACACCTTGCGTGCGGCGCCCCGCTGGGGCAGCAGCGGCGTAGCGATCATCGCCGCCGCCGTCGTGACCCCGGCTACCGCTTCGACGACGTCGAACCAGCGACGCCCAGAGTCTGCCCGTGCGCTGTCGCTCGAGCTCATCGCAGGAGTCTCGCGACCATCGCCGCCTTCTCGGTTGTCGACACGCTCGCCCTCGACGTGAACACGTCGTACTGCTGTGCCTCGATCTTGTCGAGGATCCGGCCGTACAGCGTGAACGCCGCCCGGATCGCCTTCGCCGACTTGCCGGGCAGCATCGAGATGCCGATGTCCGCCGACTCGTACAACGCGCGGCAGCGATCGATCTCGAACTGCATCAGCGCGACGAACTCGGGCGTGACGGTTCGCTGCGTCAGATCGGCGCCGAACCGGCGGCTGTCCTCCAGCGGGACGTACTGTCGACCGCGATCGAGGTCCTCGTCGATGTCACGCAGAAAATTGGTGAGCTGGAACGCGTTGCCGAGGTCGCGGGCGTGGGGCAGCGCGACGTCATAGTCGGTGGGCTCGAGGATCGGGAGCATCATCTCGCCGATCACGGCAGCGGAGCCGTCCATGTAGACGAGCAGGTCATCCCAGGTCTCGTACGACTCGATCGTGAGATCCATCGTCATCGATCGAAGGAACCGGTCGAAGGCTGTCGTGTCGATGTCGAACGCCCGCACCGTGTGGACCACGGCCTTCAGCACCGGATCATCGGATTTGCCGGCGGCGAGGTCGTCGAAGAACCGCTGTCCGAAGTCGGCGAGTGTGGCGGCGCGCACCTCGGTGGGCACGTCGCGGCCGCCTTGCGACGAGATCTCGTCCACGATGTCATCGGCATAGCGAGCAAAGGCATACAGCGCGTGCACGTGGTGCTGCTTGATCTTCGGGAGCACCTTGGTCGACCAGTAGTAGGTCGTGCCGTGGCGCTTGTTGAACTCGCGGCACAACTCATAGCTCTCGTCCAGCGTCACGGGCCCGGACGGCAGGAGGTGCGTCGTCGGCGTCGGAGGCTTGCGTTGGAACGGAAGTCGCATCAGTGCAGATCGTAGGGCGGCAAAGTTACGTGGGGTCTGACCCCACGTAACTTAACGGCGGGCTGCGTACTGGTCGACGCGCTCGGCGGCGAGCTTGCCGGAGACGAGCACCATCGGCACACCGACGCCCGGGAGCGTGGACGAACCGGTGAACACGAGGCCCGGAACCTGCTTCGTCACGTTGTTCGGACGGAACGGTCCGGTCTGGAAGAACGTGTGGGCCAGAGCGAAGGGTGTGCCCTGCTCCATGCCCATGTCGCGCCAGTCCTGCGGGTCGTAGACCTCTTCGGTCACCACATCGGTCGGGTAGCCGAGTGCTGCCACCTTGGCCTGCAGGGACTCGACGATCGTGTCGCGCTCCTTGGACCAGTCGATGGTGCCGCTCAGATTCGGTGTCGGCTCCAACACATACAGGTTGGTGTGGCCGGGAGGAGCGAGTGTCGGGTCGTCGAGTGAGTGCAGCGTCACGAGGATCGATGGGTCAGGCATCCGCACCCCGTCCTCGATCAGCGCTTTGAACGAACCGTTCCAGTCGTCGCCGAAGTGGATGTTGTGGTGCGCAGCTTCCGGCGGAGGAGTGCCCTTCACGCCGGCCACCCACAGCAGGCACGATGGGCTGTACTTGCCGTTCAGTGCCTTCTTGGGAACGTCGACGCCGTCGAGCAGTTCCCGGTAGGCGACAGGAAGGTCGGGGTTGCAGACCACGGCGTCGGCTTCGAGCAGCTCGCCACCCTCGGCTCCCACTTCACCCAACTGGACGCCACGGACCGAACCGTCGGCGAACCGGACGATCTGGTTGACCGGTGACTCGTAGCGGATCGTGACGCCGGCCTTCTCGACTGCTTCGGCCAGGCCGACGGCCATCATGTGCATGCCGCCTTCAGGCACGAAGACGCCTTCGACCGAGTCCATGTAGGTGATGACGGCGTAGATCGCCAGCGCCTCGTACGGGGCGAGGCCGGCGTACATCGACTGGAAGCTGAAGATCTGCTGCAGCCGTTCGTCGTCGAAGAACGACGCAACCTTCTTGTCGAGCTTGCCGAAGCCACCGAGCTTGAGGATCTTCAACCCGTCGCGCCACGGCTTGATCAGGTCGAGCGGCGAATCGAGGTTGGTGTCGATGTAGGACCGCATCTCGGCGGTGTACAGCTGCTTGAGCCAGTCGGCGAAGTCCCCGAACGCTGCGGCCTCCTTGTCGCCGGCGAACCGGGCGATCTCCTCGGTCATCGCCTCACGGCCGTGCTTGACCAGCAGCGTCGATCCGTCGGCGTAGCAGGCCCGGTACATCGGGTCGACCTTCTTGATCGTGATGTGGTCGGCCATGTTCGCGCCAGCAGCCTGGAAGGCTTCTTCGAGCAGGTCGGGCATCGTGAGCACGGTCGGGCCGTTGTCGAGCCGGAACCCGTCACGGATGACCATGCCGGCGCGGCCGCCGGGCAGGGCGTCGCGCTCGACGATCGTGACGTCGTGGCCGGCCTTGCTCAAGTGGGCAGCGGCGGACAGTCCGCCGAGCCCCGCTCCGATGACGACAACTTTCACGGTGGTTCCTTGCCTTCTGGATGAAGTGTTCACGTTGTGCCTGGCACAACGTGAACGGTCAGACGATGCGTTGGCTGACGAATTCGGCCAACTCGGTGAGTTCAGTCTTGGCGACGGCGGTGATCGGCGCTGCGTCGAGCGATGTGACAGCGGACTCGGTGAGTGCGCTGATGTGCGCTTCGAGTTCGTCGAGTCCGCCCGTGTCGACCATGACCTGCTGGATCCGGGCGACGGTCTCGGCAGTCATGTCAGGGTCACCGACGAGTTCGAGTATTTCGCGCTGCGCGTCGGTTGCCCGTCGAGTCGCCCGAGCAAGCAGTGGCGTCGGCTTGCCCTCGATCAGATCGCCACCCACCGGCTTGCCGGTCACGGCCTCGTCACCGAAGGCACCCATCACGTCGTCGCGCATCTGGAAGGCGTCGCCGAGCGGCAAGCCGTAGTTGCTCAGGTGCGGAAGCAGTTCGTCGGCCCGTTCGGGTGCAGCGAGCACGGCGCCGAGGTGCAGCGGCCGTTCGATCGTGTACTTGCCGGACTTGTACCGGCAGATCCGCTCCGATTTGACGACGTCGCGGGTTCGGCTGACCCCGCCGAGAATGTCGAGGTACTGGCCGATGTTGAGCTCGACGCGCAGCTCGTTCCAGATCTTCGACGCTTCGAGCGATGCTTCTTCGAGCAGTTGGTCGGCGTAGACGAACGCCAGGTCGCCGACGAGGATCGCCACGCCCTCGCCGAAGCGGCGTGACTCGCCGGCCCAACCGTGTTCAGCGTGCTGTTGGGCTGAGAGGGTGTGCGTGGTCGGCTGGCCCCGGCGGGAATCGGCATCGTCCATGACGTCGTCGTGGAAGAGTGCGAAGGCGTGCATCAGCTCGAACGCGGCACCGGCGTCGATGTCGATCTGGTCGTTGTCGCCGCCGCCGGCGCCCACGTAACCCCAGTGGCAGAACGCCGGACGCAGCCGCTTGCCTCCGGAGAGGACGAGCCGACGGATCTCGTCGATCGGGTGAGCGAGCTCGGCATCGAACTCAGCCCACCGGTTGCGCTCGACGGTGAGGAACTCATCGAGCCGGTTGGTGACGCGTTCGGCGAGCTGGAGGAGTGACGCGGGGGCGCTCGACATGGAGTCAGAGGGTACCTATTGGTCGAGGTCGGCGGTGACGGCTTCGATCTTGACCTGGGCGTTGGAGATCTTCTCTCGGCACAGGGTGATCAATTCCGATGCACGCGAGACGCGGTCAGCGAGATGGTCGACGTCGACGTCGGAACCTTCGAGTTCGCGCAGGATCGCATCGAGTTCGGAGAGTGCGGCGGCGTAGCCGGGAGTTGCGGCATCGGTCATGGGGAGTCCTCGTTCTGGGCCGTGTCGTTCTGGGCCGTGTCGTGGGGGACGGATGCGGTGACCGTGCTGGTGACCGTGCCGTCGATGAGTGTGGTGGTGATCGTGGCGTTCGGTGAGACGTCGGACGTCGATCGGACGATGGAGCCGTCGGCAGTACGCGTGATGGTCCAACCGCGTGCGATCTGGACCGCCGGGTCGAGGCTGCCGATGCGAGCGGTGAGCACGTCGAGTCGTTGGCCGGCCCGTTCGAGGAGCCGGACAGGGCGTTCGCCGAGGCGTGCTGCGCTGTTGTCGAGACGCTCGGTGGCCCGTCCGAGAACTGCCGGGCCGCTCCGGGTGAGTCGCTCGACGCGCATCGACAACCGCTCGTCGGAACGCTCGACAGCGGCATGGGTGCGCCGGGCGATGCGATGGCCGACCTCGGACAGTTGATTGGTCGCGTCGGTGAGCGCGATCGAGCTCCGCTGCACGATGCCGGCAAACGCCTGCTCGGTGTCGGAGGTGTACGCCGCGACCCGACTGATCAGCTCGCCGGCACACGCAGTCGGAGTCTTCAGTGCGGTGTGGGCGACATCGTCGGCGACGCTTCGATCGACTTCGTGGCCGAGCCCGGTGAGTACCGGAACCGGGGAATTGGCGATCATCCGGGCGATCTTCTCGGAGTCGAACGTGGCGAGCTCGTTGCGCGCCCCACCGCCGCGGATCACGACGATCGCATCGATCCCACCGTGGCCCTTCCGCCCACCGGTGCCGTGGCGGCCGCCACGCATCGCGAGCCGAGCGATGCCGGCCGTGACCATGTTCTCTGCCATGTCGCCCTGCACGCGCACGTCGGCGACGGCGAGTTGGAATCCGAAGCCGCTCCGGACGAGTTCGTCGTGGAAGTCGTGCCACGCAGCGGTGCCGACGCTCGTGACGACACCGACGCGCAGCGGGACCGGCGAGAGCGGGCGGCGCTTGTTGGTGTCCATCAGGCCCTCGGCGACCAACCGGCGAATGACCTCGTCGCGGGACTGGGCGATGTCGCCGATCGTGTACTTCGGGTCGAGGCCCGCCATCTTGAAGCCGAGCCGACCACCCTGGGCCCAGAAGTCGAGGTGCCCGTGGATGCGGACCTTCATCCCGTTGCGGAGCTCGAGCCGATGCTTGCGCAGGATCGGGTTGAGCCGAGCCTTGGTCGGTGCGAACAGCTGCACGTTCATCACGGCCTTGCCGCCCTCGCCGTCCTCGACGAGAGAGAAGTAGGTGTGCGGGCCGCGGTTCTGGATGCCGCTGATCTCGCCACGTACCCAGATGCCGTCGCGGAAACCGCGCCGGAGCTGATCGTTGATCGCCTCGGCCAACTCGCCGACGGTGAAGGTCGGATCGACGACCTCGTCGGGCACCATGTCGTCGAAGTCGAATGCCGGCTGACTCACGCTGCTCGATTCAATCAGGCTCTGCGGTGCAGAGCATCAATGACGGCGGGCGCTCAGGCGCCGAGTCGGCGGATGGATCCGCCGGGAGGAGTTTCGTTGTCGTCGACATCGCGGGGGAGGGCGAACAGTTCGCCGTCGACCGGCAGGTTCCGTTCCTGGCGGATGCCGTCCAGTTCGCGCAGCGGACGCTCGAGCGCCCGTCGGCGTGTGCCGGCGAGGGTTTCGAACTCCTTCTCGACGCCCTCGAACCGCTTCTTGACCTTGTCGACCTGCTCGGAGTACTTGGTCCACTGCGTCCCGAATTTGCCGATCAACTGCAGGATCTGATCGCTGGTCTGTTCGATCATGAAGTTGTCGAACGCTTGGCGAATGACTCCGAGGAAGGCGAACAGGGTCAGCGGAGAGCACATGACGATCTGCTGCTTCATCGCATCGTCGAGCAGCGACGGGTCGTGTTCGTGGATGAAACTCGTCAACTGCTCGTTCGGAATGAACAGCAGGACCGAATCGACGGCTTGCTGATCGCCGGTGTTGCCGTAGTCCCGCTTGGCGAGTTCCTTCACCCGGAGCCGGACGTCGCGCAGGAAATTCTTGACGTGGGTCTCGCGCTCGGCGTCGGTGCCGGCCTCGAGGTACCGCAGGTAGGAGGCCATCGGGAACTTGACGTCCATGTAGAGGGCGTGGTCCTTGGGCATCGGGAACGTGTAATCGGGGCGCCCGGTGGCGCCGTCGATCTGGCTCTGCTTGAAGTAGTTCGTGTTCTCGACGAAACCGGCCAGACGTAGAACGTCTTCGGCCATGCGCTCACCCCACTGGCCGCGAGCCTGCGGGTTGGCGATGGCCGTGCGCAGCGCCTGCGCCGACTCGGCGACGGCTGCCGCGACGTCGGCGTGTGCCTTGAGTGAGGTCTCGACCTGGCCGAACTTCTCGGCATTGGTGCGACCGAGGGCATTGACCATGTCGGTGAGCTTGGTCAGCTCGGTCCGCATCTCGCCGTGCACCTGATCGAGCCGGCTGTCGATGACGTCCTTCTTCGCTGCCAGATCAGCGCTTGCATACTGCTGGGCCTGCGACGCCGCGGCCCCCAGCTGCTCACGCTGCAGCACGGCGCTCTGCGCCAAGGCGGCGGCCACCGCTGCGTCACGCTCGGCGCTGGCCTGCTCGCGGACGACGGTCACGGCGTTCTGGACGGCGGCATCGATCGACAGCGCCAGGGACTCACTTGTCAGCGACTGGGCGCCGAGACGCTCGTCGAGATCGACCGACGCCTGCTGTTCGGCCCGGCGGAGAGCGAAGAAATACGCCGCAGCAGCGGCGAACCCGGCCAACACCAGGCCGAGGAGGACAACGACGAACAACATGTCAGCCACCGTAGAGATTGGGTGTCACAGAGTTCGCGGATGAGCCGTGAGCAGGGGCGATGCGATCCGCCACAGCTCGCTACCCTGACCTCGATGCCGTACCAGGAGCCCGAGTACCTTCCGTGGGACGGTCGGCGGGTGCCCATCACGTTCGTCGCCGGCTACCTCGGTGCGGGCAAGACCACTGCGATCAACGAACTCCTCGCCGTGACCGACCGGCCGATCGCCGTGCTGGTGAACGACGTCGGGGAGATCAACATCGACGCCTCGTTGATCGCCCGTCGGCACGGTGACACCGTCGAACTGACCGACGGCTGTGTCTGCTGCAGCCTGATCGACGGGTTCGGCGCTGCCTTCGACCAACTGCGTGCTCGGGAGACGCCGCCGGACCACGTCGTGGTCGAGTTGAGCGGTGTGGCCGACCCCGACCGGATGACGCCGTGGGGCAACTCGGCGGGCTTCGTGCTCGACGGCGTCGTGGTCGTCGTCGCTGCCGATCAACTGCCAGATCAACTGCCCGGTCAGGTGCGGGACGCCGACCAGCCACAGCGCATCGCAGAGGCCATCGAGTCGCAGCTCACCAAGGCCGATCTGATCGTGCTGACCAAGACCGACCTGGTCATCGCCGACGAACGGGCCCGCGTGGATCGTCGGATCGCCGAACTCGCCCCGGGAACCCCCGTCTTCGTGGCTGGTGGCAATGACCCCTCGATCGGGAGATTCCTCGCATTGGGCGGCCGTCGCCCGGACGGCGTCGCAGCAACGGCGACGCCATCGCTGTTCGATGCGCACACCGTCACGACCGTGCCCTTCGGGCCGTTCGGCACCGCAGCAGACATCGACGCAGGACTCGTCGCAGTGCTCGATCAGGTCGACGGCACGGTGATGCGCGCCAAGGGCATCGTCGCGACCGTCGACGGCGCACTGCATCTGGTGCAGGTTGTTGGTCGGCGACGCGACATCGAGCCGCTTCCGATGGCCGAGTTCGCCGCACCGACGGCACTCACCGTCATCGCGGTGCTCTGAACGACGCGTCACCTGAACGACGCGTCACCTGAACGACGCGTCACCTGAGCGACGCGTCGGCGATGGGACAGAATGGCGCCGTGACGGAACAGCCAGAACATTCAGAACACTCAGAACAGTCGCAACAGTCAGAACAGACCGTCGTGCTGGTCGACGACATCGACGGTGGGGCCTGGCTCGCGCACGTGGCAGCAGCGCTGCCGGGGTTCGAAGTGTGCGGCGCACGCGACCCTGACGTCGACCCGGAGCGCGTCACCCACGTGGTGATGTGGAAGCTGCCTGCAGAACGGATCGCCACGCTGGTGAACCTGGAAGCCATCCTGATGATGGGAGCCGGCTACGACCATCTCGACCTGGATGCGCTCCCCGACGTGCCGATCATCCGCTTGATCGACTCCGCCATGGCCGACGACATCGCACAGTACGTCCTCAGCTGGGTCATCCACTTCCAGCGCGACTTCGACCGATTCGCCGGAATGCAACAGTCCGCCACCTGGCGCGGCGACATCTCTCCGGTCTTCGCTCGCGACGTCACCGTCGGCGTGTTCGGGTCAGGCGTGATCGGCGCCCGCGTACTCGAGACGTGCGCTCACCACGGGTTCAGCACCGTCGGCTGGTCCCGATCCGACCACGATCGACCGCTGTTGCAGTTCTTCGCCGACTGCGACGTCGTCGTCGACCTCCTCCCGTTGACCGACACCACCCGCAGTGCGATCGGCGTCGCGGAACTCGCCGCGCTGGACGACGGTGTCCTGATCAACGTCGGACGCGGTGCGACGGTCGACACCGAGGCGCTGCTCGCCGCACTCGACGGGCCGCTGCGCGCTGCGGTGCTCGACGTGTTCGAGATCGAACCGCTTTCACCGACGTCGCCGCTCTGGTCACACCCGTTGATCACCGTGACGCCGCACGTCGCCGGTCGATCCGACCCGGTGACCGCCGTGCCCGTGATCGCCGCCAGCATCGACAGCCTTCGTGTCGGCGCGATGCCGGCGGGTGTGATCAGCCGTCGACCGGCTCGTTGACGGAGAAGACGGCACGCTGCCCGCGGGTGAGGTGGTCGTCGATGTCGCAGATGAGTTGGTACTGGCCGGCGGTCTCGAACGCCAGGATGACCTCGCCCGAGGCGCCAGGGGCCAATCGTTCGACCTGGTCGATCATGCGGCCGTTCTCGTCCAGCACACGCATCTCGTGATCGAGCTGACCGATGTTGGTCAAGCGGAAGCGGACGACGTCACCCGCCTCGATCGTGGTGGAGGCATCAGCGCCGAACTCGTACTCGGTCGCAGTGAACTCGACGGTCTGCGTGACGTCGTCCGGTGAGAATTCGCTCGCTGAGCCGCCCGCCGAATCGGACGAGCCACAGGCGGTGAGCCACGCGGTCGTCAGCAACAGGAGGACCGCGACGGGTCCGATGGGACCGGCGCAGAGGGCAGGAGCACGGAGCGTCGACGTCACCTCACCAAGATACGGGTTGCGATCAGGGACCCGACAGGACCAACGTCCTGTCGGGATGTCAAGCTGTTCTCAAGCCAACGACGACCTGGCACCCAGAGTGACCGACTCCCGGTGATCCGCCGTCACAGAAGGTGACCATTTCGAGTTTCGGTCCGTGCGGTGACAACTTTCCTTCAAGAACTCGACCGCGCGCTCCGAAGCGCTCTACATGCGAGCGAATCTCTGGAACCTCGACCTCGTCGCTCGCTACGCCAGCCGTAGGTCGAGCGCCACCTCGGTGGTCATCCTCACCCACCTCGTCTCGGTGGTCGCCCTCGTCGCCATCGCAGTGCGATTCGGTCCCGGCGGCTTCTCCATCGATGGGTACCCCACAGCCACCGACATCGCCTGGGGCCTCGCTGCAGGCATCGCCGGCGGTGCCGGTGCGGTGCTGCTGTTCCACGGTCTGGACAAGGGATCGATGGCTGTCGTGGCCCCGATCACCGCGACCGGAGCAGCGTCGATCCCCGTGCTCTTCGGCATCATCACCGGTGACCCGATCACCGCGCTCGGCATTCTCGGCATGGCGATGGCGCTCGCTGCGATCGTGCTCGTCTCGTGGACCGGCGGTGACGACAGCGCCCTCGAAGCAGTCGACGACGAGCTCGTGGTTCCGGACGACTGGACCGAGGAGTTCCAGCTCCCGACGCCCCACGGCGCGCCCACTGCTGCTGCTGGTGCCGCTGCTGCTGGTGTGGCGCCGCTCGCTCCGCCGGCGATCGAGATGACGCACTCCAGCAGTCCGATTCCTCCGGTACCCGCGTTCGGTGTCCACGATGGCGAACTGCGGATGTCGTTGCGCACGGTCCGTCAGGCAGTCCTGGCGCTCGTCGCGACCGCCGTGCTCTCCGCCGCCGCCATCGCCTCGCAGCCGATCGGCCAACTCCTCGACGGAGCGGAGTACTCGGGCACCATCACGTTGCAGCTGGTGTTCTCGTTGGTCGTCATCGGACTCGCAGCCTTCGCGTTGAATCAGATCAAGTCCCTGTTCGACTTCTCGGATCTGACCAGCTTCCGCAGCTCGACGTCCAACGCCGATGCGGGAACTGGTGCTGCCGCAGCCTCGCCGTCGCTGTCGTGGCGCTCCATCGTCGGGCAGCCGGGTGTCACCGAAGCGCTCTTCTCCGGACTCGGATTCGGGCTCTTCTTCGTCTTCATCTCTCGCTCGAGCGAGCTGGCTGGCCACTGGCCGCTGGTGAGCGCCCGTGGCGTGTCCGTCGTGATGTTCACGCTGATCGCCCTGGCCAGCAGCGGATCGATCCTGCCCGAACGCGGCTCGCGGATGCCGGTCATCGTCGCTGGTCTGCTCGACGCAGCAGCGGCGGTCTTCTTCGTGATGTCCACACGGGCCGGACTGCTCAGCGTCGGTGTTGTACTGGCCGCGCTGTTCCCCGTGGTGACGGTGCTGTTGGCTCGCATCATCACGAAGGAGAGGATCCGACGCCACCAGATGCTCGGTCTCGGCCTGGCACTGTGCGCAGTCGCTCTGCTCGCTGCCTGATCAGCGCACGGGTTCAGCGCACGGGAATGGTGAAGCAGCGGTCGCTCAGCGCGCCCAGGGCGTACGTGGCGTAGTCGACCCCGTCAGCGGCGTACAGGTCGCGACACGACTCGCTCCACGCCAGTGCCTCGGGTGACGACATGCGATGGGTGATCTGCATGATGCCGCCGTCGTACACGCGGTACTCCGCCCACGTGCCGGGGAAGTCCTTCGTGCAGCCGACTTCGATCGTCGGGATGCCCGAGCGAGCCATCGACCGCACGCGATGGCGATGGGTGTGGCCTGCGGCGTAGGCGAGCAGTGACGTCCGCCTGTGGGCGACGTCGTCCAGGAGATCACTGCCGTCGGGGTGCAGGCCGAAGTAGGTGTCGCTGCGTCGTCCACCGGCCGGGCCGACCCACTGCTGGTGATGACCCATCGCGATCACGGGCCCGTCGGCGTCGGTGCACACGGTGTCGAGCCAGTCGGCCTGTGCCGCAGTGATCCGTCCCGTGGTCGCTCCGGGGATGGCGGTGTCGAGGAGGGCAACCGTGATGCCCGGTAACTCGATGATCGAATCACCGGCGTAGGAATCCTGATGGTGGTAGCTGTCGTGGTTGCCGCGCACGACGTGGAGGCGCGCGCCGAAGGGTTCGCGGTAGCACGCCTCGAACGCTGCCCACTCCTCCGGGCGTCCGTCGACCGACAGGTCCCCCTTCACGATCACGGCAGCGGGGTCGATGGCCAGCATCTCTGCCGCCGCAGTCCGATTCATCACTTCCGGATACGGCTCGGCACCATCGGGGACGCGTCGCACGGGACCCACCGAGTCACTGTCCAGACGGCCGGCCTCGACTTCACCGAAGTGGACGTCGTTGACCGTCGTGAAACGACAGAGCAGCTCCCCGGCCGGGCGTGCGAGCGTCCGGACGGTGGTGCCCCCGATGTCGTGGTCGGTGTCGGGTGCGAGCGAATCGTGTCGCTCGACCGTGAGGCCGTCGTGGGCGACGATGCAGTCGTCGGCGACCGTGGTGATGTCCATGTTCGTGATCGTGATCGTGATCGTGATCGTGCCGTGTCGTCGTGGTCCTGGGCGCAGCGACGACCGGGTCAGGCCTTGACGACGATGGAGCCGACGACCTTGTCGTGCCAGGTCTGCTTCTTGTCGTCCCACAGCATCCAGAGGTAGCCGAG
>RCMY010000470.1_pt1 | contig 37767 bp, 31 predicted proteins | sample 2041341 | NCBI WGS metagenome assembly RCMY01 (sample SAMN09708234, study PRJNA481090) | Marine sediment metagenome, whole genome shotgun sequencing project. | reverse complement strand
CAGATCTTGCGATCTACCAGGGCTTTCGTTGGTGGCGGGGGCAGGATTTGAACCTGCGACCTTCGGGTTATGAGCCCGACGAGCTACCGAACTGCTCCACCCCGCGACGAGGTAGGAATGAGAATACGCCGACAACGCGCCGATGACAACCAGGTGGCGCGTGACGGGTGCGACTATCCCGCCGAAGCGACGCCGGCTGCGACCCGCTCGAGGAGTTCAACGACCCGTGGGCCCCAGCGGCCGACCATGTAGTCATCGAGTTCGACCACCGCACCGTTCGAGACACCGGCTACTCGTGACCATCCGGGTCGACGGGCCAGCGCATCGGCGTTCACACCGCAGCACTCTGCGTCGGCGAGGATCACGACTGCCGGGTTGGCCGACACGACCTGGTCAGAGGTCAACTGCGCGAACCCGGTCGGGTCCGACGGCACAATCGAGACGAGACCCAGTTGGCTGTAGACCGAATCGAGGAACGTGCCCGGCGTGACCGTCACGAGCGACGGATCGATCTCGTGGAAGTACGAGCGGGGCGACGTGTTCGGCAACGACGCAATGGTTGCTGCAACCGACGCCTCCATCGACGCAACGAGGTCGTCACCGAGGTCGGCGCGCCCGACGATTGCGGAGATGCCACGAATTTGTGCGTAGACGTCGTCGAGAGATGTCGCAGGCGGGCCGCTGAACGAGGCCACGCCGGCTGCGTTCAACCGGCTCGCGAGGTCGGTCGGGTCCTCGCCGATGATGACGACGTCCGGCTCGAGGGCGAGCAGCGGTTCGAGGTTCGCCGAGTCGGCACCCAGGTCGTCACGGCGAACAGCCAGTGCTGCTTCGGGGTAGTCGGATGCGGCATCGACGGCGACGACGAACTCGCCGAGCCCCAGGGCGAACAGCGTCTCGGTGTGCGTGGGCGACATCGACACGATGCGGCCGATGTTCGCCGGCTCGGGCAGCGGCACAGGCGCTGCCGTCGTCGTGGTCGCGTCGGCTGACGGCGGCGCATCAGGGCCATCCGGGTCGACCGTCGGCTCGGTGGTCGGCGTCGGGATCTCGCCGTCTTCGGTCGCAATGATCACGTCGTCGTCGAGTTGCACTTCGGTGCCCGGCACGGGCGGTTCGGTGCCGTCAGGATTGTTCGGATCGAACGGAGCCTCCGTGCCGGAGGCACTCGAATCATCGGCGTCGCTACCGGAACACGCTGTGACCGCAAGAATCGCCACCGCGCCCAGAGCGAGACCCGCACGGCTCCACCTTCCGGTACGTCCTCTTCGCGTCGTCGACCGTGTCACCGCCATTCGCACAACGGTACCGACATCGCGGTGGGCACGCGTGGCAGGAGATCGTCACATCCCCAGTCGTCCATTCGACGGAGAGTGGCAGAACTTCTACACCGAGCGCGATTCGCGCCAAAGTCTGTCAGAGTCTTGCTGATACAGCGTTTCCGGCCACTCGTACACTTGAGCGACCACGGCAAGGTAGCGGTGCGAGCGGAGGAACAACATGCGGCGGACTCAACAGACGGTGAAGGCGATGTGGCGAAGCGGACTCGCCGCCACAGTCGCGGTATCGGCACTCGTCATGATCACTCCCGCGACCACGCAGGCCGCTGACCCGATCCCCGACGACGGCCTCCCCGCCCAGACCATTGCCTCGTCACCCGTCGTCTCCACCCGCACCGAAGTGCTCCAGGCCGGTGTCGTCGGCGTCAACAAGGTCGAAGACGGCTTCCCGCAGACCGACATCTCCGTCGCCGCATTCGCCGAGATCGGCAACGTCATGTACGTGGGCGGCAAGTTCACCCAGGTCGAGATCGCTGCCGGCCTCCAGCGGTTCGACCAACGTTTCCTCGCCGCATTCGACCGCACGACCGGCGCCTGGATCGACACGTTCCGTCCAACCATCAACGGCAACGTCTGGGACCTCAAGGCGACCGATGACGGCCGCCTCATCGTGGGCGGACAGTTCACCAACGTCAACGGCATCGCGAACACCGCAGGCGTCGCGATGCTCGATGCCACCACCGGTGCCGTCGATCCGACCTGGCGCGCCAACCTCACCCTCACCGGCAGCAGCCGCTGGCCGCTGGCACGAACGCTCGACATCGAGGGCAATCAGCTCTACATCGGCGGCAACTTCACCCGCATCGCAGGTCCCGACGGCATCGATCGCAGCGTCGGCCAGATCGCACGCGTCGACGTGAACACCGGCAATGTCGACGGCAGCTTCCGGCCGCAGTTCGACGGCATCCTCTTCGACATCGACGCCACCAGCGAACGCGTCTACGTCGCCGGCAACTTCCTCTACGTCAACGACGTGTTCTCCATCGGCATCGGCGTGCTCGACACCGCCGGGACACTCGTCCCCAACCTGCAGCCGTGGGTCCGCACCAGCATCTCCAACACCACCCGGAGCTACCAGCAGGCCATCATGGAAGTCGGCGACCAGGTCTGGCAGGTCGGCTCGGAACACAACCGGCAGGCCTACCGCAAGAGCGACTACGGCTTGATCCGATCCTGGGTCAGCAACCCCTACGGCGATGGCCAGGCGGTCACCGAGCTCAACGGCATCGTGTACACGGGCAGCCACGCCAACGGCAACACCCTCCTCTATCGCGACGCCTACCGCTGGCCGGCGCTGACCGGCGCGACCTCGAGCAAGCCGATCCGTTGGATGGGCGCATTCGACACCGCCACAGCCGAGCACCTCGACTGGTATCCCGCGATCGGCACCAGCACCGGCGAGGGTTCCTGGGAACTGTTCGCCGACTCGACCGACTGCCTCTGGACCGGCGGCGACTTCAACCGCGGCAGCTACGAGGGCAACACCCCGCGCTACGCCAAGGGCTTCGCGAAGTTCTGCGCCGAAGACTCGACCGCCCCGGCCCCGCCGAGCAGCCCGATCGCAACGGTCGCCGGCGGCGGCGTGAACCTCGAGTGGACTGCGTCGACCGGTGACGATCGTGGCGGCGAGGTTCGCTACGAAGTCCTCAAGAACGACTCGATCTTCGCTTCCTACATCGGCATCACGACCTTCCGTGACCCTGCCGGCACGCCCGCTGACCGGTACTTCGTCCGGACCATGGACTACACCGGCAACCGCTCGGCGACGACTCGCGTCTTCACGGCCACCGAGGTCGACACGACCCGGCCGAGCACTCCCGAAGACTTCGTCGGCGTCGTCGAAGCCAACGGCGACGTCACCCTCACCTGGGCCGCATCGACCGACAACGTTGCTGTCGCCGGCTACATCGTCTCGCGCAACAACGTCGAGATCGCCACCGTCACCGACCCCACCTACGTCGTGCCCGCCCCGCCCGTCGGTGATCACTGGTATCAGGTGCGAGCGATCGACACCTCGGACAATGTCGGCTTCAAGAACCAGCCGATCAAGATCACGATCCAGCCCGACGACACGACGGGGCCGAGTACACCCGCCGATCTGGTCGGAGTCATCGAAGCCAACGGCGACGTCACCCTCACCTGGACTGCATCGACCGACAACGTCGGCGTGACCGGCTACACCGTGACCCGCAACAACGTCGTCATCGCCACCGTCACCGACCCGACCTACCTCGTCCCCGCACCCCCGGTCGACGACCACTACTACCAAGTCCAAGCCTTCGACGCCGCCGGCAACCAGAGCTTCCAGACCCCATCGACCAAGATCACCATCCTCCCGGACGTCGCTGACGACACCACACCGCCGAACACGCCGCGTGATCTCGTCGGCGTGATCGAGGCCAGCGGCGACGTCACACTCACGTGGACCGCATCGGTCGACAATCTTGCGGTCGCCGGTTACATCGTGTTCCGCAACGGCGTCGAGATCGCCCGGGTCACCGATCCGACCCACGTCGTCCCGGCACCTCCGGCCGGTGACCACTGGTACCAGGTTCGCGCCTTCGATGCCGCCGCCAACGAAAGCTTCAAGACACCCTCGACGAAGATCACCATCGCGCCACTGCCGGCCAACGACGTCACGCCACCCAACACGCCGCGCGATCTGCTCGGAGCGGTCGAGGCCAACGGCGACGTCACACTCACCTGGACCCCATCTGTCGACAACATCGCAGTCGCCGGGTACATCGTGTTCCGCAACGGCGTCGAGATCAACCGGGTCACCGACCCGACCGCGGTCATCCCGGTGCCCGCGGTCGGTGACCACTGGTACCAGGTCCGAGCCTTCGACGCCGCCGGGAACGAAAGCTTCAAGACGCCGTCCACCAAGATCACCATCGCAGCCGACCCGGCCAATGACGTGACGCCACCCAACACACCGCGTGACCTCTTCGGCGTCATCGAAGCCAACGGCGACGTCACACTCACCTGGACCCCGTCAGTCGACAACATCGCAGTCACCGGCTACATCGTGTTCCGCAACGCCGTCGAAATCGCACGCGTCATCGACCCGACCGCAGTCATCCCCGCACCCGCTGCAGGCAGCCACTGGTACCAGGTCCGAGCCTTCGACGCCGCCGGCAACGAGAGCTACAAGACCCCCTCCACCCGCATCGACATCTGACCCAGTCACATCGGGGTCAGGCACCTTTGTGACGCGATCCGTTCATGACACAACCGTCCGTTCGGGGACGGGCACCTTTGTGACGCACGGCGGCGGGGCCATTCGAACCCGTCAGCGTGAAAGGCGACCCGATACGTTGCCGCGGTGACTGCCGCCGACATCGACACATCAACCGGCGACGACGATCTCGCACGCGGCCTTCTCGGAGCCGGCATCGCCGTGTGCGCCTGGTCGATCGGCACGATCCTCGCCAAGGGCATCGAGATGGGCGGCCTCGCGATCGGGGCGTACCGGTTCTGGATCTTCGGCATCGGCCTCGTCGTCTGGATGCGGTTCCGTGGCGTCTCGATCAGCGTTCGTGTCATGCGCAAGTCGGTCTGGGGCGGCATCGCTCTCGGTGCTGACATCGCCCTCTTCTTCACCGCCGTGAAGGAGACGAGCATCGTCAACGCAACGATCATCGGCTCACTCCAGCCGATTCTCGTCGGCATCATCGCCGCCAAGTTCTTCGGTGAGAAGATCCGCAAGCAAGACGCCCTCTGGTCTTTGGTCGCGCTTGCCGGAGTCGTCGCGATCGTCGCGTCCTCGGCCGACAACGAGGTCACCAGCCTGCGCGGCGACCTCCTCGCCGCCGCGGCCATGTTCTCCTGGGGTGGCTACTTCATCGCCTCGAAACAGTCGAAGAAGCAGATGTCGTCGACTGAGTTCACCGCCGGCACCTCGCTGTGGACGGCGATCATCTGCACGCCGCTCGGCTTCGCCTTCGGTCAGGACATGTCGTTGCCGACAGCGAAGAACCTCGGCCTTCTGCTCGTGATGATCGCCGTGTCCGGCATCGTCGGCCACTCGCTGATGAACTGGTCACTCGTCCGGATTCCGCTGTGGGTCGGCTCGACCTTCACGCTGCTCATCCCGGTCTTCTCTGCGCTCCTCGCGTGGGTCTTCTTCGACGAGGAGCTTCTCGTGATCCAGGCTGCGGCGATGGCCGTGGTGCTCGGCTCGCTCGCCGTGATCGTTCGCGGCCAGTCGAGTTCGAAGACCAGCCCGCTTCCCGCCAAACAGTCGACCTCGTCCTGACGCGGCCAGTCTGTGCTCGGCACAGACTGACCGCGACGAACGCATCGTGGGTCAGGCAGACAGCTTGGCGGTGATCTCTGCGAACCTCTTGCCGTAGCCACGACCGATGGCGATCTCGTCAGACGTCAGCTCGGTCTTCGATCCGTCGGCCGGAGTGGCGTGCGTAGGCCCGTACGGCCCGCCGCCAGATGTCGTGGAACCCACTTCGGCGAGCGTGTAGCCGGCCGGCACGATGACCATGCCCTGGTGGTACGCGTAGGTCGACATCGTCAGAATCGTCGTTTCGTGACCGCCGTGTGTGGTGGCAGCGCCGGTGAAGAAACCCGCGGTCTTGCCGGCGAGTGCGCCGCTCTGCCACAGTCCGCCGGTCTGGTCGAGGAACTGGGACATCTGGGCGGCGCGATTGCCGAAGCGAGTCGGAGCACCGAACACGATGCCATCGAAGTCAGCCAGTTCGTCGACACTGGCGACGGCGATGTCGCTCTGTGCGTCACGCGCTGCCTTGGCGTAGTCGTCCATGCGATCCTCCGGCATCAGTTCTTCGACTCGTCGAAGTGCCGCCTCGCTGCCGGCGTCCTCGATGCCCTGCGCAATGGTCTTGGCGAGAGCGAGCGTCGAGCCGTAGGTCGAGTAGTAGATGATTCCGATTGCCATGTGGGGGGTCTCCTTCGTCTTGTGGACTCCGCGTCGGTGACGGCGAAGTATTTAGTTGCGGGTGCAAGCATATACCAAGACCTTGCGAACGCAACCTTTCGAGTGGGATGTGATTGCGTAGCCTGCACCCGTGCTCGCCATCGCCACCACCGAGATCCTGGGCTACGTCGCGTCGGCGATCGTCGTCACGTCGCTGACGATGAGCTCCGTGGTCCGCCTCCGGACGCTCTCACTCTGCGGCTCGACGACGTTCTTCGTCTACGGCTTCCTCATCGAGTCGACGCCGATCATGCTGACCAACATCGCAATCGCCGGGATCAACATCTGGTTCCTCAGCAAGGAGTTCCGCTCGGGCGGCGTCGACCTCGGCGTCTCCCAGATCCGCGCCGACTCACCATTCCTGCTCGACTTCATCAGCTTCCACGCAGGCGACATCGGCAAGTTCCAACCCGACTTCGCGATGCCCGTCGGTCCCGACGTCGTCGCGCTGTTGCTGACCCGCGACGGACTCCCTGCCGGAGTGCTCATCGGCCACCTGCACGGCAACGCCCTCAGCGTCGACCTCGACTACGTGCTGAGCGCCTACCGCGACAGCCGGCTGGGTGACTGGCTCTTCAGCGACGGGTCGAAGGTGTTCCGCTCGCTCGGCATCACCGAGCTGCGAGCTGCAGCAACCACCGAGTCCCACGATCGCTACCTCGTCCGTATGGGGTTCACCCGCACGGCCGAAGACAGCGACACGCTCGCGCTCACGCTCTGAGCAGATACCGGGCCCGCTCGCCCAGCGGATCTCAGCCCGCAGAGTGACGAACGGGGCCTGACCCCCTACGCAGCAGAAGTACGAAAGGGGTCTGACCCCGTACGCAACTATCCGAGGACGGGGACCGACTTCATCGCCTCCGCGATCTCGGAGTCCGGCAGGTCGTAATCGACCATCTCGCCCGACAGATACTTGTCGTAGCTCGTGAGGTCGAGGTGGCCGTGACCGCAGAGCGCCGTCAGGATGACCTTCTCCTCGCCCGTCTCCTTGCACTCGAGCGCCTCACGGATCGCCGCGGCGATCGCATGGGTCGGCTCGGGCGCCGGCACGATGCCCTCGGTCCTCGCGAACTTGATCGCCGCGTCGAAGCACTCGGTCTGTGGAATCGAGATCGCTTCGACGAGGCCCTCGTTGTAGAGGTGGGAGACGAGGGGCGCCATGCCGTGATAGCGGAGGCCACCGGCGTGGATCGGCTCGGGCACGAAGCTGTGGCCGAGGGTGTGCATCTTCATCAGTGGCGTCATGCCCGCCGCGTCACCGAAGTCGTAACGGTACTCGCCCTTGGTCAACGTCGGGCAGGCGGCCGGCTCGACGCAGCGGATGGTCGGGTTCATCTTGCCGGCCAGCTTCTCACGCAGGAACGGGAACGAGAGCCCACCGAAGTTGGAGCCGCCGCCGGTGCAGCCGACGAGCACGTCGGGCACCTCGTCGACCTTCGCGAGCTGCAACAGTGCCTCTTCGCCGATGATCGTCTGATGCAAGAGGACGTGGTTGAGCACCGACCCGAGGGCGTAGCGGGCGTTCGGATCCTCGACGCACATGGCGACGGCTTCGGAGATCGCGATGCCCAACGAGCCGTTGTGGTCGGGGTTCTCGGCGAGCAGCGAACGTCCGAACTCGGTCAGCTCCGACGGGCTGGAGTGGAGCGTGGCGCCCCAGATCTCCATCATCGTCTTGCGCCCCGGCTTGGCCCGGTACGACGCGGCCACCTGCCACACCTCGCACTCCATGCCGTACTGCGCGGTCGCGAACGCCAACGCGCTCCCCCACTGACCGGCACCGGTCTCGGTGGTGAGCTTCGTGATGCCCTCCATGTGGTTGTAGTACGCCTGGGGCACCGACGTGTTCGGCTTGTGCGAGCCGGCCGGACTGCCGCCTTCGTACTTGTAGTAGATGCGTGCCGGGGTGTCGAGCATCTCTTCGAGCCGCTTGGCGCGGAACAGCGGACTCGGCCGCCAGATCTTGTAGACGTCGAGCACTTCGCCGGGAATGTCGATGTATCGCTCCGTCGAGACCTCCTGTTCGATGAGTGCCATCGGGAACAGCGGAGCGAAGTCCTCGGGCCCCGCAGGCTCGTGCGTACCGGGGTGCAGCGCCGGTGGTGGCGGCGTGGGAAGGTCGGCGACGATGTTGTACCACTGCGTCGGCATCTCGGATTCGTCGAGGAGGATCTTCTTCGGGGTCACTTTGCCAGCCATGTCGCGAACAGTAGTGGGCTAGATTCATCCATGTTCCATGGGACTCTTCAGGAAAAAGAACGACGACCCCCAGCAGCTCGATGCGCTGCGCTCCGAGATCGTCTCGCTTCGCGAGCGCATCGACGCGGCTGATCGGCAGAAGGCCGAGCTGCTCGAGAAGGTCGAATCGGTCGATCAGGTCAACGCAGCGCTGTACCAGCGGGTCGACACCGTCGACCAGACCAACGCCGTGCTGTACCAGCGGGTGGACTCACTCGACTCGACGAGCACGCAGCTCGATGCGCAGGTCGGCGCACTCGGTGCGAACGCCACCGATCTCGCCGCACGTGTCGGAGCAGTCGATGCCGAAGTCACCCGTGTTCGCGACGGTGTCTCGCTCATCAACGACCAGGTCGGCGCCGTCGACGCCAAGATCGGCACGGTCGCCCAGCAGGTCGGCGCCGTCGATGCGAAGGTCGGCACCGTCGCCCAGCAGGTCGGCGCCGTCGATGCGAAAGTCGGCACCGTCAACGAACAGGCTGCTGTCGTCAGCACGATCAATGCGCAGGTGCACTCGCTCACCGCCCGTCTGGACGCTGCGCCGCCGCCGACACCGCTTCCTGCTCCGGATGGCCGCATCGAGCAGCTACTACAACAGGTTGCTGCACTGTCCAAGACCGTTTCGGCCCACGATCAGACCCCGCTCGCCGATGCTGCCGAGGCGGGCGCTCTTGCTGCACGCCTCGATGCGTTGTCCGCCGAACTCGCTGGACAGCTCGAACGGCTCGACGGAGTCCAGGCCGCCGCCGACGCCGCCGCAGTCGCCGCCGCCGCACATGCCGACGCCGAAGATGTCACCGCCATGCGCCGGGAGATGTCCCAGATGGCAGAACGCATGGCCACCCTCGATCGCCGGATGACCAGCGTGTCAATGGAATTGGCGAACCAGCTCACCGAGTTGAGCAACGATCTCGAGGTCCTCCTCGAAGCCGCCGATGACGACGACACCAGCGACGAGTCGGACACCACGGCAGACGAGACTGCTGCGGTGACGCTCGCGATCGAAGCCGTCCAGACCAGCACCGAACGGCTCGCTGCGGAGCAGGCCCGCTACCAGATCGCCTTCCGCGAGGACCTCGCCGAACTGGCCGAACGGCTGCGCCGACCGAACCGCTGACCGGTGTTCGTGGTGTGCCTGGCACCATGCGTACGGGTTGTACGTGGTGTGCCTGGCACCATACGAACGGGTCAGTTCTGGATGTCGGCTTCCAGGATCTCGAGGGCTTCGGCGAGACGCTGTCGGCCCTCTTCGACCTTCAGCTGATACTCGCCGAGGTCGCCGTCCGCCAAGGCGACGTCGGCATCGCGGAACAGCTCGTCGGCGATCTGCAGCAGTTCGGCTGCGTCGGTCGGCACGGCAGGCGCTTCATCGACCGGCACGTCGGGATCGTCGGGTGTCGGCTCGGTCGGGACACCGATGCTGTCACCGACGTCACCTTCGAAGCCGGGGAAGAGACGGCGCAATCCTTCGGTGATCGTCGTGGTCAGCACCGAGTTGTCGTTGTAGGACACGATGACGAAGCGGAACTCGGTCACCGAGTTGACCGTCCCCGTTTCCTGCGGGACCGCCACGTAGTACGGACGCACGTAGATCAATCCGTCGCCGACCGGCACCAGCTGCAGATCACCGAACCTGACCTTCGAACCACCGGCGTCCTGGTTGTCGAGCGAGATCCGCTCGGAGATCGCCGACTGTGACTCGGCGTTGCCCGCCACGCGCAACGGACCGTCCGGCAGCTGACCGTTGCGTTCCTGGACCTCGTAGCTCGTGAGCTCGCCGTAGTTCTCCGGGTCGCTCGACGCCGTCATGTATGCCTGCAACTGTGTTCGGGTGTCACCGGTCGAGAACGGGACGAACGGTCGGAGGATCACGAACTCCTCGCTGCGTTCCTCGCCCGGCAGGCTCGTGTCGAACATCGTGTAATAGGGCACGAAACGGTCGGCGCTCGACTCGGTCGCGAAGGTCGACGTCGCCGCCGACGGTGCCGCTGTGGCATCGGTCGTCGTGTTGCTGTTGGTTCCGCCGTTGTTCGTCGGCGAGACACCCGGGGCCTGAGCCACCGACCAGGCGTTGCCATCACGCTGGAAGAACAGCCCCGGATCGATCCGATACTTGGAGTAGACGTCGGTCTGAATTCGGAACAGGTCCTCCGGGTAGCGGAGGTGATCTTTCAACTCGTCCGGCATTTCGGAGAACGGCGTGAACAGGTCCGGGAAGGCGCTCTTCCAGGCTTCGAGCACCGGGTCGTCATCGATCACGGTGTAGAACGTGACGTCACCCGTATAGGCGTCGACGACTGCCTTCACACTGTTGCGCACGTAGTTGTCGCTGTTGGACAGCCCCGACTGCACCGAGCGTTGGATGCCGCCGATCGACTGGGCGTACGGGTAACGACTCGACGTGGTGTACGCATCGACGACCCACACCGCCCGACCATCGACCGCGACCGGGTACGGATCGGCGTCATAGGAGAGGAACGGTGCGAGCTTGTTGAGGCGATCGTTGACGCCGCGGACCCACAGCATCTGGGAGTCGGCCTCGATGGCGCCGGAACCGATGATGTTGTAGTCGAGGAAGGCGAGGGCGAAGGCCGCCCGGCGAGCCAGCGACTTCATCCGCACACCCTGATCACCCTCGTAGGTGTGGGCCTCGTCGCACTCGCGCTCGGTCGAGCCGGTGTTCGCGATGCCGTAACCGCTGAGTTCAGGGCTGAAGTACAACTCGGGACGGTCGAGCTCGATGGTGCGGTAGTCGGGCCGCTGGTTCGACTGCACCTTGCTCGCCGGAGCAGCGACGAGGCCGCAGCCACGGGTGTTGATCAGGTGGCGACCCTGCCAGCCGATGTTGCTGATGCCGGCCAGGTCGAGTTCGCGGGCTGCGATCAGGACCTGCTCGGTCTCACCATCGAGCACGTATCGGTCGACGTCGAGGTCGTCGATGCTCAGACCGGCGACCTCACCACGGTCGACAAGGAATCGGCTCTGGAGTTCCGACGGGTTGAGCAGGCGCACGTTGCCGAGCGGCTCGAGATCCGCTTCGACTTCGCTGGCGGTCAGTGTGCCGAACTGGATCTCACGGACTTCGACATCCGTCAGGCCGAGCGCCTCACGGGTCGCTGCCACGTTCCGTTCGATCGAGACCTGCTCGCGCGATTCCTGGTTGGGGTTGACGACGAGAGACTGCACGACGGCCGGATAGATGACCCCACCGACGATCGAGACGACCAGCCACAGCGCCGACGCAAGGAACGGGAGCCGCCACGAATTCGTCTTGATCACCGAGAGGTACAGACCGGCGGTGAGCAGGGCGATGAGGATCAGCAACATGATCGCCGGAATCTGCGCATTGACCACCGAGTAGGTGGCGCCGTCGACGATCCCTCGGGTGCTGTTGGTCAGCTCGTAGCGGTCCAGCCAGTAGTCGCCGGCCTTGAGCACGGCGAGTACAGCGAGCAGCACGGCCATATGGGCCTTGGTGGCGTTGCGGATCGCCGGGACGGGCGAGACGAACACGACGCCGCCGTTGAGGATGTGCGCCGCAGCGGTGAACAGCAGCACCAGCAGGACGGCGACGAACAACCAGTCGAGGAGGAACGTCAGGAACGGCAACTGGAAGACATAGAAGCCGACGTCGGCACCGAACTGCGGGTCGTTGACGCCAAAGGACTTCGAGTTGCGGAACAGCAACCACGATTGCCATTGCGCCACGGCCGGCAGTGCGATCACGACAGCCATCACGAGCGCCGATGCGTAACGAACCAGACGGAGCCGCTTGCCGAAGACCTCGTGGAATCGCTCCACGTAGGGATGCACATTCGCCGGGAACGACGTGGGCGCAGCACGGTCGGCGATGAACAGGTTCGCGAAGGCGAGCAGGACGAACACCAGGAAGAAGATGCCGAACAGCGTGAACTTGGCCCCGATCACGCCCCAGAACACGTCGCCTCGATCGAGCGCGTCGTGCCACAGATAATCCACGTAGAAGCGCGCGATCGCCCGCCCGAAGATCAGGACGAACATGAAGAGTCCGCCGAGTGCGATGAGGATGCCACGGCCGCTGATGCGGCTCCGTGGGCGATCGACCGGGAGGTCCTGTGAGCGCCGCATTGGCGCTGAGATTACCGGTCGGCAGCGATCAAGAGGCAGCGGCAGCCCTGATGCGCCGGCGCGAATGAGTCACCTGTGGGGAATTGACCGCCCGCAGCAATCGCTCCTGCCAGCGCATTGTCTTCACAATCAGGGCAGGCGGGGAACCGCTGATCGATCTCCCACACGATCGGTGTGTCGAGGTCGAAACCAGCCAACACGCCGCGACCGTGGGCGCAGCGCATCACGTCATCGAGTGTCTCGTCGATGCGCTGTGTCTTCCACTCGCGGTAGACCGCACGCACCTTCTTGGTGACCACGGCGTTGTCGTTCTCGCCCTCGGCGATGCAGCGGGCCAACCGGTCGCGCAGCGGCGTGACGAGCCACTGCGTGAGCACATCGTTGGCGACGTCGACTGCATCGGTGGCCAACTGCTTGCGAATCTTGCGGTTACCGATGTGTGACGTGGCGCTGCCCTGGTGCACCGCTTCGAGGACGTCCTCCGCGATCGCATCGGCGTAGCGCGTCGAATGCTCGCTCACGCCCGGGAACAAAGCGTCCAGGTCGTGGACGGCGTCGCTGCGGCGGAGCGCGTCGAGGACATCGTTCTGTTCGTCGGCGAGTGCCCGCTTGAGCTTCTTCGCACTCGAGACGATCAGCGGAGTGATCACCTCGTCGCGGGCTTCGAATGCCGTCTGCTCGGTGTCGTCGACGAGTTCGTCGTCGACGAGTTCGTCGTCGACGTCGGCACCAGAGTCGGCATCAGCGGCCGTCGAGATGTCCGCCGCAGCCTCGTCGGCAGGCGCGTCGTCGGCAGCTGTGGCGTCGGCGGCGGGTGAGGTCGCTGCGAGCACGTCGTCCGGCCAGACGTTGTTGTCGAGTTCGACGTCGGCGACCGGCTCGGGCCGGTGATCCACGTCGGCACGCAGCCGTGCGAACAGGTCGACGACGACATCGCTCGAATCGTCCTCGTCGACATCGGCATCGGCATCGGCATCGGGTGCTGCAACGTCGCTGACATCACCGAAGATGTCATCGTCGTCGACCGACTCGGATGGATCGGGATCGACCGACTCCTCGGCCGTCTCGGTATCCGCCACCTCCAGGTCGTCGGCTTCGAGGTCGTCGGCTTCGTCTTCGATCACATCGTCGACGAAGACATCGTCAGGCGCGTCGACATCGGCCACGTCCCCATCGACCACCTCAACCACCTCGACCACCTCGAGATCAGCCGCAGCGCCATCATCCACGTCGGCATCAGCCACCTCGACCACGGCCGTGTCGGTATCAGCCACCTCGGCATCGGCCACGTCGAGATCAGCCACCGCTGCAACGGAGGTCGAGTCCGCAGCAGCATCTGCGGGCCGTGGCGAATTCGCGATCATCACCGGAAGCGGACCCGTGGTCGGGGTCAGGTTGACGTACTCGTCAGGTTCGCCGAGCGGCTGCATCTCCGCCACGACGTCGACCGCCACGAGACGCGCCCGCTCGAACGCCTGCGTCAGTCGGTCGCGGCCGTGGATCAGCTGCTCGATCTGTTCACGCGCCAGCTCACGGCGCCGCGCCAGCTCGCTGAGCACCCGTTCGCGATACGCACGGGCCTCGTTGACCATCTCGCGACCCTGCTGTTTGGCCATCGACAACTCGGCCTCGGCGTCGGCAGCCGCGTCGGCTCGGCGCCGCGAGGCTTCGATGTCGGCCTCTTCGCGGACGCGAGTCGCCTCGTCGCTGGCTTCACTCAGCAGCTGCGCAGCAGCCTGCTCGGCCTTGGCACGGATCTCGTTGGCGCTCTCTCGGGCGGTCGTGAGGACGCGCACCGATTCCTCACCGAGCACCTTGATCATCGTCTCTTCGTCGATCGGGCCGCGATCATCGCCCCGATCCTGGGCCGCCTGGAGCTCGCGGTCGAGGAATCGCTCCCGCTCGCTCAGGCGCCCGAACTCGGCCGCGACCATCCGCAGGAAGTCGCGCACCTCTGCCTGGTCGAAGCCGCGGCGGCTCGTTCCGAACGAAGCATCGGCGATCGACGTCGGGGACGACGGATCGGGGCGTGAAAACGACATTGCCATATCAGAACGGTACGCCCCTGAGCAACCGAGGTGGTGGCAATCGCGCGCTTCGCGCGATTGCCGGCGCTCCGGACGACAGCCTGAGACGACCGCCCGGGGGTCAGGTCTCGTCGAGCGGCGAGACGGGAACCAGCGGGTCCCCACCGAGATCGACCAGCGCCTGGAGGGCCTCGTCGAGCGTGTCGACCGGAATGATCCTGACGTCACCGTGGCCAGCTGCGTCGAGCAGTCGACGGAGTTCATCGTTGCCGTCGGCCACCTCACGCTGCGACGCCGGCACGAGGAACACGTCGACGCCGTGCTGATGTACGGCGCTGACCTTCTGCGTCAGCCCACCGATCGGGCCCACAGAGCCATCGAGTGAAATCGTGCCGGTCACGGCGATGTTCTTGCCTCCGGTCAGTTCACCGGGTGTCAGTTCGTCGATCAACGCGAGCGTGAAGGCGAGGCCTGCCGACGGGCCGCCGATCTGACCGGTGTCGATGCTCACTTCGAACGGGAGTGTGACGACACGCGTGTCGAACGGCCGGAACCCGATGATCGTCCGGTCAGGGTCGTCGGGCGAGGAGGCCAACTCGACCTCGACATCGAGGACACCGACTTCCGGACGACGAATCTTCAACTCGATGATGTCACCCGGCTGCTTGCCCTCGAGCACGGCCGACAGGTCTTCGACGGAGTTGAGAACCTCTCCTTCGGCCTCCAGGATCGTGTCGGACGGGTCGATGGCCTCGCCAGACGGGAAGTACGTCGCACAGAGTCCGTCGTCGCCGATCTCTGCACACAACACCTCCTGGACGACGACTTCGCCGAGGCTGATCTCGGGTTCGTAGCCGGCAGCCGTCAACGCGACGAACTGCGCCTCCTGTGACGCGGTCCGCATCTGTTGCAACGCTGCCTCGCGCCGCTGGGAGGGTGTCTGCACCCCGAACTTGTCCTCTTCGGTCAGGAGCTGGATGGCCGGATCCTCGCGGCCGGCGAACCATCCGAGCAGCGACTGTTCGGGCGCGCTGACGGTGACGAAGAAGAAGTCACCATCCGTCTCGAAGCGAGCGACGTCGTCCGGGAGGTCGCCGAACACGACTCGGTCGTTGACCGATTCCGCCGAGGCAGGCACCTGCGCGAACGGAGCGGGCTGCAACTCCATGAGTCGGGCGTTCTCCTTCTCGGCGACCAGCGTCGCGGGGATCAGCGCAGCGACCCCGATACCGAGCACACCGAGCAGGCCCAGCCCGGCGGGCAGCCAGCCCCACCTGGATCCACTCCGCACGGCGGGACGGGCCCCCGGCGCACGAATGTCACGAGCTTGTCCGGTCGGCGGTGCCAGTGCAGTCTGCGGACTGTTGAGTACCGTGTTGTTCGTCGTGTCAGTCACAGATCTCACCACTCAGGCCGGTTGGATGGTCGTACTCGCCATGGTGGCGTTGATCGCCACCGGTTGGCGCAAGACTGCCAGGGCCACGGCGCGAACACCACGCAGGGAGCCAGTTGTTCGCAGGAAATGGGTACCGATCGGTGTCGCCGAGACCACGGTCCCGCTCTACAAGCGCCCGAACGTCCTGCGGCGCGTGTGGGCCGTCACGGCGAGCACGGGCTTGGCGCTCGTCATGGGTGCCGTTCTCGCGATCCTGCTCGCCTTCGCCCTGGCGTTCGCCGTCATCACGCTCACCGACCTGCTGAAGTCGTGACCGGCCCGACCCGTCGTGACATCGCTGTCGCCGGCCACACCGGAGACATCGCAGTCGCGCGTTCGGGCCTGACGAGTATCGAACCCGCTGTTCGTGCCACAGCCCTCGGCGCGCTCGAACGGCTCGGTGCACTCACCGATGCCGACCTCGTCGCCGCGCTGTCCGACACCGAGCCGCGCGTTCGTCGACGAGCAGCCGAGGTTGCTGCGACGCATGCTGACGTCGACCTCGTCCCGACCCTGTCCGATGTCGACCCAAACGTGGTCGAGACCGCGGCGTGGGCATGTGGCGAACACGAATCCCGGAGCACCGCAGTGGTCGCCCGGCTGATCGAGCTCGCCACCGATGCCGCCGAGCCACTCGTGCGCGAAGCCGCCGTTGCTGCACTCGGCGCGATCGGTGACCCCTCGGCGATCGAAGCGATCATCACCGCGACGTCGGACAAGCCCGCAGTGCGACGGCGCGCCGTCCTCGCGCTCGCGCCGTTCGAGGGTGACGATGTCGAAGCCGCCATCGATCGGGCCCTGGAGGATCGCGACTGGCAGGTCCGCCAGTCCGCCGAAGACCTCCGCCGCGCCGCCGCCCCCGACGACTGACACTCTGACGACCGAAGGATCTCAGCCCGGTCTTCAAGCCATGACCCCATTCAGGGTTCCTGAGTCGGGATCACGGTCGTTCGAGTGCAAGGCGCGTGACGACGACGGTGCCTCCGGGCACCGAGGAGTTCACGGAACGCCGCAATCGGACGAGCTGGCCCGACTCAGCTTGCTCGCGTTCAGAACTTGTAGCGGTAGACGTTGGTGTTGCGGGCTTCGAAGCCGATGCGTTGGTAGAGCCGGTTCGCGGCGTCGCGCGATGGGCGGCTGGTGAGGCTCACGTCCTTCGCTCCACGCTGCTGCGCTTCTGCGAGGGCTGCTTCGTTCAGCAGTCGGCCGACGCCGTGGCCGCGTGCGGCGTCGTCGACGACGACGTCTTCGATCCACGCCTTGAGCCCGGTCGGGATGCGGTAGAAGGCCAACGTCAGGCTGCCGACGATCGCACCGTCGACACGGGCGATGAACAGCACGGTGTCGGGACCGTCCACGAGTTCACCCAACTGTGCGGCGTCCGGCGGTGGCGACGACTGGGAGAGCTGCGGGATCAGGTGGGCGAACGCCGCGACGAGTTCGTCGTCGACGACGCCGGCGATGCTCACCGATACGCCGGACGCGGACGCTCCTGCAGCAGTTTGGGCGGACGTGTTGGTTGGGGACTCGCTCGACTCACTCACGGTCACAGGACGGTAGCGTGGTTCTCGTGGGGACCGAGCACGTTCGATGGCTGTCCGAACCGAGCCTGACGCGGCCGGTGTTGGTCGCTGGATTCACCGGCTGGAACGACGCCGGCGATGCTTCTTCGACGGCGCTGCGGACGATGATCGAGGCGTGGGGTGCCGATGCACTCGCCGAGATCGACCCCGAGCCGTTCACCGACTTCGCAACGGTTCGCCCGCAGGTTCGGCTGAACGAGGACCATCAACGCAGCATCGTGTGGCCGACCGTCGGCGTCTGGTCGGTCTCGCTGCCGGGGACCGATGTGATCCTGGTCCTCGGCCCGGAACCGGCACTGCGGTGGCGGACGTTCTCCGAACAGATTCTCGGCATCTGCGACAAGTACGGCGTGACGATGGCGGTGTCACTCGGTGCGCTCCTCGCCGACGTCCCGCACTCCCGCCCCGTGCCACTGATCGGCACGGCCACCGACGACACGCTGATCGAGCGATTCGAGTTGCAGCGGTCCCAGTACGAGGGCCCGACCGGCATCGTCGGCGTGCTGCACGACGCACTGCACCGCAGTGGTCTCGCCACCGCATCACTGTGGGCCGCCGTACCCGGCTACGCCTCGCAGGTCCCGTCACCGAAGGCGGCCATGGCGCTCGTCGAACGTGCGTGCACGATGATCGGCACCCCCGCTCCGCTCCAGTCGCTCGCCACCGGTGCAGCCGAGTACGACGCACGGGTCTCGGCACTGATCGGCGACGACGACGACATGGTCGAGTACCTGTCACGGCTCGAAGAGATCGCCGACGATGCGGACGACTCCTCGGTGGCGGGCGCAGCACCCGTCGACCCCGACGAGTTGATGAACGAAGTCGAACAGTTTCTCCGCGACCAGGAGTAGGACACCGCTTCGTCTGCCCGAAGCAGACGGGTCAGTCGCCGGTCCGCCAGATCGGCGACCGCACGTCGTCGAACGTGGCAGGCGCATGGACGCCATTGATCGCCTCGAACGCCATGGTCGACCACCACCCGGCACCTGCCGTCGCCTCCGGCAGTGCCCCGTCGGCGAACCAGCCGACGTCGCCGGTCTCCAGCGGGTGCGGCACGAGAGAACCACCGATCGCTCTGCAGTGGAAGAGCAGCATGTACATGCCGAAGCGGCTGAAGCCCATGCGCTGGCCGTCGACCACACCGAGCAGCCGGGTCGGCTCGCATTCGATGCCGGTCTCCTCGTGGACTTCCTTGGCGGCCACCTCGGCGGGCGAGTAGCCGACGTCGGCCCAGCCGGTCGGATACAGCCAGATGCCCGAGTCCTTGCGCTGCACCAGCAGGAGCTCGCCGTCGTCGTTGCCCACGATCGCGCCGATGGCGACCTTGGGCGTCACGTAGCCCGGCACGCCTTCACCGATCGAGTCGATCCACTCGCCGACGAACTCGTCGCGGAGTCCCTCAGCAGGTGCATCACCACGGGCAGCTGCCTTGATGTCACCGGCAACGTGCAGCACCTCTTCGAAGCGCTCCCGCTCGTAGAGGTTCTCGGTGAACCCCATCCCGGTTCGCGCGATCCCGGCGAGCGTTTCGCTCCATCGCGCAAGATCATGTGCGAGATCGGGGGTGTGTCCAGCGGCCCCGTCGTGGGCGGAATCGCGGCCTACGTCATCGGAAGCTGTCACGCCTCGAACGCTACGACATCGCAGCGCTACATCGGACATTCAGGGCGTTGCACGCAGCCGGTCAGGGCGTTGCACGCAGCTGGTCAGGGCGTTGCACGCAGCCGGTCAGGGCGTTGCACGCAGCTGGTCAGGGCGTGACGACGTGGAGCAGCGCTCGCTTGATCTCTTTGCGGTGGTACTTGTCGGTGACAAGTTCGCCGGCCGAGGTCCGCACGTAGAACGTGTCGACCACTTCCATGCCGACCGACTGCACGCTCGCGTGCCGGATGTCGAGGCCGAGCTCACCGATTGCCTTGGTGATGCGGTACAGGATGCCGATCCTGGTGATGGCGCGCACTTCGATGACCGTGGCGTCGCTCGAGGCGTCGTCGTGGAAGACCACCTTCGGCGGCCCGGGTTGTTGCGCCTGCGTTCGCCGACGGCGACGGTAGGTCTTGGCACGTTCGGACAGTCGGGACTCGATCGCGAGTTGGTGGGCCAACGCGCGTGACAGGTCGGTCTTGAGTGAGCGACTGCTGACACCGGACTCGGGGACGACGATGCGGAACTGCGATGCCGCCATTCCCAACTCGTCGGAGTGCGCCGAGGCGTTCAGGACGTCGAGACCGTGCAGCGAGAGCACGCCGGCGACCTGGCTGAACACGCCGGTGAAGTCAGGGCTGACGACCGTGACCAGATCGCCGCGACGACTGACGGCGATCTCTCCCGCCGCCATCGCCATGAGCGTCTCCGCATCCGGGAACAATCGCCAGGTCACCTCGGCCACGTCGCCGCCGCCCAACACGTGCCGGACTCGTGCAGCGAGTTCGTTGACCAGTTCTTCCTTCCACGAACCCCACGCAGACGGGCCGGTCGCGAGCGAGTCCGCCTCGGTCAGGGCGTGCAACAGGTCGAGGCGTTCGACCGTGCCGACAGCGTCTGCGACATGGCTGATCGTCGCTTCGTCGGTGAGGTCGCGCCGCGACGCGACATCGGGGAGCAGCAGGTGGTGTTCGACCATCGCGACGAGGGTGTCGACGTCGCTCTTCTTCAGACCGAGCTTCGGACCGACGTGCCGGACCAGTTCCATCCCGACGATCGTGTGATCGCCCGGATACCCCTTGCCGAGGTCGTGGAACAAGGCGCCCAGCACGAGCAGGTCGGGCCGCGCCACCCGATCGACGAGTTCCGCAGCGTTCGCCGCCGCCTCCCAGAGGTGCCGGTCGACCGTGAACCGGTGGTAGGCGTTGCGCTGCGGCTTGGAGCGGTTCGGTTCCCATTCGGGGAGCAATCGGGCGAACAGTTCGCGCTGGTCGAGCGCTTCGAGCACTCGGATCGAGCGATGTCCTTCGAGCAGGAGCGCGACGAGCTTGTCCTTCGCGCCGACCGGCCAGGCGCCCTCCCAGACCGGTTGCTCGTCGTGCAGTCTGTCGAGCGTGGCTCGGCCGATCCGGCAGTCGTTGCGAGCTGCAGCAACCGCGGCCTGGAGCACGAGCGTCGTGTCGGTCGCCGGATCCGCACGCTCCGACAGCTCGATCTCACCGTTGCGCAGCACGATGCCCGACGAGATGGCGCGGTCGGGCAAGCGGTCGCCGGTCGCCACGGACCGGCCCCAGTTCTCGTCCACGAGCCAGGCAATCGTGCGTCCCGCCGCGGCGATGTCGGCCATCAGTTCGTCGTCGTCGGTCCAGCCGCCGGTCGTCGAGACAGCACCTTGGTCCTCCAGCCGGAGCACGTCGCCGGCCCGATCAGTCGACAGGTGCAGCGCGACTCGGACGCCGAGCAGTGTGTCGTAGCAGCGATCGAGTTCGAGGAGATCCTGAGGCAGCAGCGACAGCCCGCTCTCGTGAGCCCACATCAGCGATTGCACGTCACGGAGCCCGCCGTGGCCCAGCTTGAGGTCTGGCTCCAGCCGATACGCCACGTCGCCGGCGTCGTCCTGGCGCTGACGGACGCGAGCCCTCAGACCACCGAGGAACTGTTCGGAGTTGGCGTGCCACGATGCCTGACCCTTGGCAATGACTTCCGCCGCGAGTGTCGCGTCACCGGCAAGGGGACGCGCAGTCAGCAGGGCCGTTGCCGAGTCGAGGTCCTCGGACACGAGCGCCATCTGCTCCTTCACGCTACGCACGGCATGGCCGAGCTTGATGCCGGCGTCCCACATCGGATACCACAGCGCACTCGCGAGCGGTTCGATGGCAGCGGTCGCCTTGCGCGACTTCATGTCGTGAACCAGCAGGAGGTCGAGGTCGCTGTACGGAGCGAGCTCACCGCGTCCATAGCCGCCCACTGCCAGGATGGCCACTCGACCTTTTTCCGGAGGGTGCGTTGCGATGGCGTCGGCGAAGAGCTGTTGGACCCATGTGTCGGTCAGCGCGCTGAGCGATTCGCAGTAGGCGCGACCTCCGGCCCGAAGGCCGGCCTTCGACACCGACGCCTTGGCCTGTGTGAGCTGTTGCCCCCGGTCAGCTGCGGTCGGCGAGACCGCCTGCGCCCCGGATGTGGACGTGGTCTTGGTCACTCGACGTCGACGGCGAGCGCGAAGACAGCGAGGCGGATGCCGTCGAAGTCCGATGTTGCCTCGATGGGGAGGGTGCCTGTGGTTGCGTCGATGCTCAGATCATAGACGTCGATGTCGATCCCGAAGTTGTTGTCGTACCGCGGAGCTCGATCGCCCACGATCGAGCTGTCGAACGGCGAGTCACCCAGCACCTGGCCAGCGACCGTCAGGCGTTCGGGCACGAAGCCACGCTCGCCTTCGAATGCGACGACTTCGAGTCGAGCTGGGCGAACGTCGCCGAACGGGACCGCGATCTCGAGGGCGTAGGTGTCGTCGGGCGAGAACCAGGAGAACGGGCTGAACACCGTGTTGCTGCGGCGCGGCAGCGTGTCGTCACGCGTCACGACGACGAGCGCCCAGCCGGCATAGGAGCCTTGCACTTCGGCGCTCTGCACGTTGCCGACGGCGTACTCCCCGGTGCCGTGCAGCTTGACCAGATCGGTGACCTCCACCGTCCCGAGGTACTGCGTGGCGTCGATGTCGCCGAGACGAACGCTCGTGGCGACCAGCTCGATCGCGGTGTCGGCGCCCGGTGGCAGCACGGTGATGCGCCCGCTCCGGCCGTCGTCGGGAACGGAGACGTCGCGCTCATTCAGGTCACCTGACCAAAAGAGGTATGCAGCGTCGACGGTGCCTGCGCCGATGTCGACCGTGGCCGACGACGAGTTGAACCAGCCCGGGCCGCGGTCACCGCCGATGAACTGCGACGGGAGATCCCATCGGTTGACGATGTCGCCGACACCATTGCGTGCGTCGACGCACGCCGGCTCGGATTCGATGCACGTCATCAACGTGTTGCCGGCAGTGATGATCTGACCGTGGTCCACCGATGAATGGATGAGTCGGTGAATGGCGGTGATCTCGAGGTCGACGGGTTCGATGGCCAGGTTGGACTCCACGACGAATCGACCGACGACGATGCTCTCCAGCCGGAATCGAACCGTGACGCGCTCCGTGGCACCCGCCGGGATCGCGACGTCACATCGCACCGAGTCGTCGGCTGGGTCGACACACGTGGCCGGGCCCTCGACCATGGCATCGAAGACGACGCCGTCGGGAACTCGCACGGATGCGCCGGTGTCGACGGTGGCGTCGCCCGAATTCGTGATGGTCAGGTCGATGGTTCCGGTACCGCCGGCGAAGACCGGACCGGGGCTCGACAGCACGACGGAGATGTCGGACGGCGTCGGTGCAAAGCCGACTGCGCCGGGTTCGTCGAAGATGAACGACACTGTGTTGGCCGTACCGGTCGGCGACGGCCGCAGCGCCAGCTCGGTGGTGGTCGGCGCGGGCCCCTCCGGAGTGGTCGTCGTCGCCTGGTCGAGTTCGCTGGTCGCCGGACTGTCGACCGTCGGGGTCGAGGGGTCCGCCTCGTTCACGTCGAGGGATCCTCGGGCGAAGTACACGCCGGCGCCGACGGCCAGGAGCAACGCTCCGAAGATCGCTCCGAATGCGAAGCGTCGGCGTCGCTCGTCGGGGTCGGCGCCGGTGAGTGCCGGGCGGACCCCGGCTGCGGCCCGGTATCGCTCGACGGTCAGGCCGGTCAGATCTGGAACGATCGCCGCAGGCAACAGCAGCGTGAGCTCGCGGCTGACGGCGATCCGCCGTGCGCAAGCGTCACATCCGGTCAGCGGTTCACCTGCAACGCGGTGGTCGTCGGCGTCGGCCTGGCCGAGATGCAATGCGACGAGGCGCTGTTCGTGGGCCGACAGCGTCGACCGGAGTGCGCCGCCGAGCAATGGAATGATCGGGCCACAGGCCGGCGCCACATCGCTGTGGACGCGTTGGTCGCGCAGATATGCCTCGAACAGGCCAGCGTCGGCGCGCTGCACCGCGGCTGCGGAATCGTTGGCGGTGCGGCCGAGCAGCGGTGCGTATTCGGCTGCGGTCTGTTGTTCGACGACACGATGCCAGAGCGCTGTCTGCCACGGTTCGGGCAACGCTGCAAACGCCCGGGCGATCGATGCCAGATCCTCGAGATCGGCGTCAGTGCGCTCGGTGCCGTCGAGCACGAGGTCGTGAATCGACACGTCGACACCGTCGCCCGGCCCGTAGCAACCGCCGGTCAACATTGCGAGCAACCGCGGCCGAACGGCACGAACGCCGGCATCGCTATCAGCAAGATCAATGTCTCCGGTACTGGCAGCTTGATCAGAGCTGGCTTGATCAGAGCGGCGGCGGCCGCCGGCTCCGATGTCGATCCGAAGCGACTCCAGTGCCTTGTCGGCGGCCTTCTTCGAGCCGAAGCGACGCGTGGAGCGGGCGACACCGGAAATGGCGGGGCCGTGTCGGCGAACGAGTTCGTCCCACGCTCCGGACATCGCGTCCCGCGCTCCGTCGAGCAGTTGTCCGTCGCTGGGGAGTGGTGGCGGTTGGTTCATGGGTGCTTCGATGGCGCGGACGTGACGCTCAAGCGGCTCTCCGTGATGTGTGTATCGGACAGTGTGCCCCGATCTTGAGGCTTTGCAGAAGGAGTGGCGGGCGAACGCTGAGCGTGCGCTGTGCCATCGCACGATGTCGGGCTGCGCCGCCTCCATCCACCGATGCACCGTCCCGCGGACGTTCACCTTCTACCCTGCAGGCCATGAGGCGACGCCGCACTTCGACAACGCTCCGGTCCGCAGCGTTCGCCACGATCACCGCGCTGATGTTCGCAGCGTGCACCTCCGGCAACGACGCGACCCCGCCGACGACCCAACCCACACCGACGACCACCATTCCCGAGCAGCAGGAGTCTGATGGCATCCTGACGATCGGTCTGCTCCTGCCATCGACGGACCCGACGCTCGGCGAAGGCCTCATCGAGGCGGCGAACATCGCCGTCGACCGGATCAATGACGCAGGTGGCGTGCTCGGTCGGCCGGTCAGAGTCGTCGAGCGCGACGAGGGGCTCGGCAACGGTACCGCCGCAGCGAGCATCGCCGAACTCCTCGACCCCGATCGAGCCGTCGACGTGGTCGTGGGGCCCGCATCGTCGCTCACTGCGCTGAACGACCTGGACACGCTCGTCGCTGCCGGTGTCCCGACCTGTTCACCGTCTGCGACCGCACTCGCCCTCGACGACTTCCCGGACGACCGCCTCTTCTTCCGCACCGTTCCCAGCGATTCGTTGCAAGCGGTCGCCATTGCCGATCTGGCCGAGCGGACCGGCCTCCAGGACGTCGCCGTCGTGGCCATCGACGACGCCTACGGCAGGCCCTTCGCCAACGCTGTCGAGGACGCATTGGTCGGGGGCACCCGATCAGTGGCGAACATCCAGACCTACGCATTCGTCCGCGCCGACGGCGACCTCGCCCTGAAGGCGCAAGAGGTTGCGGACTCCTCCGCCCGCGTCGTGATCGTTCTCGCCGGCAGCGACGACGGCGCCGCGTTCCTCGAAGCACTCGACGACACCAGTTTCGGATCGATCAGCAACATCATCGTGAACGACACGCTGCGCGACCCCGGCATCGCCCAGCGGATCGAGGCGCTCGACCCCGCCCTGCGTTCACTGATCGAAGGCGTGGCCCCGCAAGCCCAGTCGAACGATCCGGATCGGCCGTTCGACCCACCCGGGCTGTTCGCTGCGCACGCCTTCGACTGCGTGAACCTGTTCGCGCTCGCCGTCTACACCGCCAACAGCGACGACCCGGCCGACTTCGCGACCCAGATCCCCTCCCTCACGGTCGGCGGGCGAGTCTGCACCTCGTTCGAGTCGTGTACCGAGCTGCTCGACGAGCCGCTCGACATCAACTACAACGGCCCCGATGGCATCACCGAACTCCTCGTCGTCGGCGACCCCAATCGCGCGCTCTTCGACGTGTTCAGTTTCGACGCGACCGGCCGCGCCGTTTCCGACGAGGTGCGAGAAGCAACGCAGCGCTGATCTCGCCGGCCGCCGGCTGCCCGCAGCAGCTCGTCTGGCCGTCCGTCAGAGGATGTTGTCGATGTAGTCGAGGTAGCCGACGTAGAACGCACCGAACTCGCCGTACAGGGCAGAGCCCTCGTCGAAGCGCATCGTGTAGACGACTTCTTTGATGACATCGGGGCTCTTCGCGAAGAGCGTGACGCCCCATTCGAAGTCGTCGAGACCCGTTGATCCGGAGATGACCTGAGCAACTTTGCCCGCGAACTGGCGGCCGCTCTTGCCATGCTCCATCATCATTTCCTGGCGACGCTCGAAGGGCGTGGAGAACCAGTTCGCAGCCGCTTCGCGCTTCTTGCTCATCGGGTAGAAGCAGAAGGCGTTCAGCCCCTCTGGCGGAATGGTCGGTGTGAGGCGAGCCCGCAGCATCTCTTCAGGCATGCCCTTCGCGTACTCGCTGACCTCGGTGATCGAGACGTAGCTGTCGACGATGTCGAGCCCGGCGCGAGTCAGGGCGGTCTGCAGCGCCCGCAGCGTCCTCCAGTCGGCACACAGTGCCATGAAGGCCACGTCGCACTTGTGCCCGAGCATGGCTGCGGTGATGACCTGACAGTCGGCAGCTTCGGCGGCCGTGACCGCCGCGATGACTGCGTCACGATCAAGGTCCGGTGTCGGCTTGGCGAGCAGGTGCACGACGGTGAGACCGTCTTCCATCAACATGCCGCCACGCTACCGCCGACCGGCAATCAGCCCCGCCCGATGTCTCGTCTGAGCCAGGTCACTTCGAGACACGCGTGTCTTGTACGAGCCAGGTCACTTCGAGAAACGCGTCAAGTGGGGAGGCGCTCGGGGGCGTAGACGTTGAAGGTCGAACCCCGCACGAAACCGACCAACACCATGCCCGAGCGCCGGGCAGCGTCGACGGCGAGCGCAGTCGGGGCGCTGACGGCGACGACGGTCGAGAAGCCAGCTGCCCACGCCTTCTGCACCATCTCGATGCTGGCCCGCCCACTCACGAACAGACCCAAGCCCGTCGCGGGGATGCCCACCGAAGTGCTGGTCGACGTCCCATCGGTCCGGGCATCGGTCAAGCCGAGCAGCATCGCCCCGACGACTTTGTCGACGGCGTTGTGTCGGCCGACGTCTTCGCGTAACACGAGGATGTCGCCGTCGCGGTCGAAGGCCGCTGCGGCATGGACCGACCCGGTCGTCTCGAACAGGCGCTGTGCCGCTTGCACCCGATCCGGCATCGCTGCGATGACGTCGAGGCTGATCGGAACCGACGGCGGCACCGGATCGAGACGCCCGACGAGATCATCGAGTTGATCGCTCCCACACCATCCGCAACTCGATGACGTGTTGCCGAGCCGCGGCGTCGGCGTCGGCGCTCGACCGCCGGTCTCCACCGTGACGACGTTGAAGTCACTGTCGATCGCGCTGGCGTCTGCGCAGTACCGCACGCCGGTCACCGGTGCGTCCGCGAGGAGCCCTTCGGTGAAGCAGAAGCCGGCAGCCAACTCGTGGTCGTGGCCCGGCGTGCGCATGGTCGTCGACACGAGTGTGCCGTCGAGCTGGATCGACATCGGTTCTTCGACAATCAGTTCGTCGGGCCCTCGCCTCGCCGTGCGCTCCGCTCCGACACCGGTCACCTTGGTGACGATCATCCGCTCGGAGCGCCGCCGTGCCATTCGGTCAGGCTACGCGTTGCCGTCCAGCTCAGCGTGCGAGGAGCCGGTGCCAGGCGCGTGCCGCACGCTGGGCACTCCCCGGCGACGACTCGAAGTGAAGCGACGGCTCGATCAGTTCGAGTTCCATCAGTACCGGCCCGTCCGGCGTCGGCACCACGTCGATACGGGCATAGGCGAGCGGTCCCAGGGCACGGACGAGTGCGGTGTCGACGATGGCGTCGCCGAGGCTGCGTTCCGCAGTGCTGCCGTCTCGTTCGCCGATCTCCTCCTTGGCCATGAGGTCGCCGTCCTGTTCGACCTCGGTCGAGGTGAGGATTGCCTGCTTGCTGAACGCGTGGTCGTAGACCATCTCGGCGCCGTCGCCGATGTACACGAGGGAGGTCTCCGCAGCGACGTCGATCATGTCGACATACGGTTGGATCATCGCGGCGTACCCAGATTCGTGCAGCGCGGCGACGTGTGCGACCACTTCTGCCGGCGTGCAACGGCGGGCGCCCACCGAGCCGGCACCGATCGCCGGCTTGACGACGAACACGTCGACATCGAAATCGAGTTCCGACACCGTGGCGTCGAGTTCGACGAACGTCGTCGGCACGATCGGAACACCCGCCTCGGCGAGTTCGGAGAGGTAGTGCTTGTCCATGTTCCAGCGGATCGCCTCGATCGGGTTCACCAGCCGAGTGCACTGCTCGACCCGGTCGAGCCAGGGCCGGAACTCCCGTATCCGGGCGGCGTAGTCCCACGTCGAACGAAGGATCGCAGCGTCGAAACGGTCCCAGCCGACGGTCTCGTCGTCCCAGGCGACCACATCGACCTGCACGCCGTCGGCAGCGAACGCAGCACACAGCGGTTCGAGGTCAGGATCCAGGCCGTCGGCGGCCAACGCTGTCACCAAGGCGAGCATGGCTGGGAGGGTACGGTGAGGGCCATGCCGGACACCACACCGCCGTCTCCGCCCCCGAACCCGAATTCAGGGGCGAACGACGCCGCTACGTCCATCGCCACGGCGCATGCCGTCGCACCGACGACGGCGGCTGGCGACACCGCGGCATCACCCTCAGGCGCAAAGGCTGAGATGCGCAACATCGGCACCGAATTTGTCGCCGCGGTGCTGTTGATGCTCGCCGGCCCGGGGCTCCTCGTGCTGGGCACGAGCCAGATCAGCACGCTCGCCGTCGCGATCTCGTTCGGCGCGGCGCTCGCCATCGCGATCGGAGTGATCGGCGCCGTCGCCAACCCGGCGCTCTCGCTCGCGCTGCTGGTCGTCCGCGAGATCTCCGTGCGCGGGATGATCCAGGACTGGGTCGGACAGTTCGCAGGCGGCATCGCCGGCGCCGCCATCATCTGGGGGATCAACGACCAGACTCGCTCGGCACGCGGTTCCAACGGCTGGGACTCCGGCGGATTCAGTGAGCTCGGGTCGGTCGTGGCCGCCGAGCTGGTCTTCACGATCCTGCTCGTGGTGGTCTTCCTGTCGACGGTCAGCAAAGGGCTGACCACGTCGGCGATCGCGGCGTACACCGGCCTCGCGTCGACGGTCGGCATGCTCGTCCTGCTCGGCATCAGCGGCGGCGGTATGAATCCTGCTCGCTCGCTCGGTTCGGCGATCTTCTCCGACACCGATCCGAACGCACTGGGCCAAGTCGCGGTGTTCATCGTCGTGCCACTCGTCGCGGCCATCGCAGCGGTGTTCATCTGGCTCGCGATCGACGACGCCGACGTCGACGACACGCTCTTCGACAACACGTTCGTCGACACACTCGGCGACCGCATCGACGGCACAGTCGACTGAACACACCGAGCCTCGCGAGGTCGCGTCACGGCGATGGTCACACGATTCCCGACCTGATGGGTAGGGATTAACGATATCGTTCCCGTATGGCTGTGAACGTCCGAATCCCCACCACGATGCGCCCGATCACCGGCGGAGACAAGCTGGTCGAACTCGAACCAGGTTCGCTCTCGACCGTGATCGCCGCGCTCGAAGCCAAGCACCCCGGTATGGGTGAGCGCCTGCTCGACGAAGACGGTGCACTGCGCAAGTTCGTCAACATCTTCGTCGACGACGACGACGTCCGATACCTCGACGGCCTCGACACGCAGGTCGACGACGGATGGACCGTGTCCATCATCCCGGCCGTCGCCGGCGGCTGAGCTTCACCGAATCGACGCGGCGTACAGTCCATCTCCATGCGAGTGTTGGCGGCGCCTGACAAGTTCAAGGGCACGGCCACCGCACACGATGTCGCTGCGGCGATCGGTCATGCGTGCTGGGAACGTGACGTCGACTGCACCGAGATCCCGCTCGCCGATGGCGGCGACGGCCTCCTCGACGTCCTCGGCGGCCCCAACCGCACCACCAAGGTCACCGGCCCACTCGGCACCCCGGTCGAGGCCGGTTGGCGGCTCCACCGCGACACTGCGGTCATCGAGATGGCGCGGGCCAGCGGCCTCGCCCTCGCCGGAGGCAGCGACGGCAACGATCCACTCGACGCGACCACCGCGGGCACCGGGGAACTCATCGACACCGCACTCGACCTCGGCGCCAGGCGGATCATCGTCGGCCTCGGCGGCTCCGCCACGACCGACGGCGGCTTCGGCGCAATCCGTGCCATCACCGCGATCTCCCGGATCAAACAGGTCGAACTCCTCGTTGCGTGTGACGTCACGACAGCGTTCACCGACGCCGCCCGTGTCTTCGGCCCCCAGAAGGGAGCGAGTCCCGCACAGGTCAAGATGCTCACCGGGAGGCTCGAACGGCTGGCCCAGATGTTCGTCACCGACTTCGACACCGATGTCACGACCATCGTCGGCGGCGGGGCCGCAGGCGGCCTCGGAGGTGCACTCGCCGCGCTCGGTGGTCGCCTCGTTCCCGGCTTCGAACTCGTGGCGGACGAACTCGATGTGTACGACCACCTGGACGTCGATCTGATCATCACCGGTGAGGGCCGACTCGACGACACGAGCTTCGACGGCAAGGTCGTCGGCGGCATGGTCGAACTCGCACGCGAACACGACGTGGCGGTGGTCGCGATCGTCGGTGATGCCGATCCCGACACCGTGGCGACGTGGGCCGGTCAGATCGAGGTCGTGTCACTCACCGAACTGTTCGGCAGCGAACTCGCGCTGCGCGAGCCCAAACAGTGCATCCAACGCGCTGCGGCAACCGTCCTGAGTCGCCACCGCACGAACTGAGAGGATCGCCTGGCCCCGCTCAGTCTTCGGCGTCGCCCCCGCTGGCACCCGAATCGACCGGAGCGACCACGTCGGAACCGGCGATCGCCGGAGCCGTGCCCAACTCCGCTGCCGGAGCGGCAGATGCGGCGAGTGTCTCGAGGGTCTTGTCAGCCTGTGCGTTGCCGAGCACGACGATGACGCCCGCGCCGTCGAGAGATCCGCTGCCGGTCGGAGCCGGCGTCCCGACGGGCTCGACGGTGACACCGCCGAGCGAGCGTGCAACCGACTCGGCAACCCCTTGTGCGGCCGTGTTGCCCGGGTCGTAGTAGACGACGCTGTCCTCGACATTGTTCGCAGCGTTCGTCGGAGTACCCATGTTGTAACCGACCGCTCCGAGCGCCTCGCTCATCCGACCGGCCGAACCGCCGATGGTGTTGCCGTTCGCGACGACGACGGTTGCGCCTTCGGTCGTCAGCGGCGGTGCAGTCGTCGTGGTGATCTCGATCGTGGTGGTGACACCGACGTCGATCGTGCTCGACACACCGACGTCGGACGAGATCGGATCGCCGGTCCCACCGGTGGACGATGCATCCTCCTTGGTCAGGTCGCGCAGGATCAGGAACCCGATGACCACGGCGACGACCGCGATGACGATGCTGAGGGTCGAGCCGACCGGCGAGCCGCCGACGCCTTGGCGGGGCGAACGGCGAGTCGCTCCGACACCACTGCCCACACCGCTCCCGACGTTGACGTCTTCACCACTCATGCGTGAACGCCCTCTCCGGAAGCAGCCGATGCGACGCCGTCGAGGCGTGCCTTGCGCGCCCGCAGGCGCAGACGCTTCAGCCGACGCACCACCAGCGGATCATGATCCAAGGCGGCCGGATCGTCGAGCACGGTGGCCAGTTCGGCCTGGTAGTCCTCCGGCGAGCACTGGAAGCGCGCACGAACCACCTGGTCGCGCGGCTCTTGGTGGCTCCACCACGACCTCTCGAAATCAAGCATGGCGGCATGTCGTTCGCTGAGCATCACTGCACAGACTGCCTGGTCGGCGGCGCAAATTACAAGCACCCCGCAAGATATGTTCAAGGTCCGTGACCGACGCATCGAAGCTGCCCACCGATCCACCCGCTGTCGGGCGCCCGTTCCTCATCGGCGTGGCGGGCGGCAGCAGCTCCGGCAAGACCACCATTTCCGAGCGTCTCGTCGACTTGACGGGCGAAGAACACCTGTCGCGCATCGAACTCGATTCCTACTACCTCGAGCGATCCGACGAGCCGATGGAAGTCCGAGCACAGGCGAACTACGACCATCCCGATGCCTTCGACTGGCCGCTCTTGAACGACCACATGGCAGCGCTCGCGAACGGCGCCTCGGTCGAGGTCCCGATCTACGACTACGGCGAGCACAATCGCAGCGGTGAGACCCGCACGGTGCTCCCGAAGAAGATCATCGTCGTCGACGGGATCCTGGTCCTCTGGGACCGGGCCCTGCGCGAACGATTCGATCTGAAGATCTTCGTCGACACCGCTGCCGACATCAGGTTCATCCGTCGCCTCGAACGCGACGTCGCCGACCGTGGCCGTACTGCCCAGAGCGTCATCGAGCAGTACCTCGGGACCGTCCGCCCGGCCCATGACCGCTTCATCGAACCCAGCAAGCGGTACGCCGACGTGATCATCCCCGAGGGAGGCCTCAACCGCCCCGCCCTCGAAGTGCTGCTTGCCCGAGTCCGCGAACTCACCGTCTGACGGTCACGTCGTGCCAGGCACAACGTGACCGCTGCAACCGGATCGCACCCGACATCTCCTGGTCACGTTGTGCCTGGCACGGCGTGACCGCGCGACACTGGCGACATGAACTCGATTTATGACGAGACGCACGACTTGTTCCGGGAGAGCTTCCGGGCATTCGTCGACGCCGAGATGGTCCCGAAGTACCACGATTGGGAAGTCGCCGGCATCATGGACCGCGAGCTGTATCTGGCAGCGGGCAAGAACGGATTCATCGGCATGGCCGTTCCGGAGGCGCACGGCGGCGGCGGCACGACCGACTTCCGGTTCAATGCGATCATCGCCGACGAACTCGCGCGCCGCGGCATCAACGGTGCGGGCCTCGGGCTCACGCTGCACAACGACATCGTCACCCCGTATTTCATCGAGTACTGCAACGACGAGCAAGCCGCTCGCTGGCTCCCGGGTATCGCCAGCGGCGAACTGATCACCGCTGTCGCGATGACTGAACCGGGCACGGGCTCCGACCTCGCCGGCATCAAGACGACCGCTGTGCGCGACGGCGATGAGTTCGTCGTCAACGGCGCCAAGACCTTCATCACCAACGGCATCAACTCCGACCTCGTCGTGGTCGTGTGCATCACCGACGCCGAGGCTGGGCGCAACGGCATGTCGCTCCTCGTCGTCGAACGCGGCATGGAAGGCTTCGAACGCGGCCGCAACCTCGACAAGATCGGCCAGAAGTCGGCCGACACCGCCGAGCTGTTCTTCTCCGACGTCCGTGTTCCCACTGCGAACCTGCTCGGGGAGGAGGGCAAGGCCATGGAGTACCTCGCGTTCAACCTCGCCCAGGAGCGCCTGTCGATCGGCCTGTTCGGCGTCGCCGCAGCGCGCGCTGCGCTCGACTGGACCGTCGAGTACGTGAAGGAGCGCACAGCGTTCGGCCAGCCGATCGCCTCGTTCCAGAACACGAAGTTCGTCCTGGCCGAGGTCGCCACCTCGGTCGCAGTCGCCGAGCCGTTCATGGATCAGTGTCTCCTCAAGCTGAACGAGGGGACGCTCAGCCCCGCCGAGGCAGCGATGGCCAAGCTGCACGGCACGGAACTGCAGAACACGGTGACCGATCGGTGCCTGCAGTTGTTCGGTGGCTACGGCTTCATGACCGAGTATCCGATCGGCCCGGCGTACGCCGACGCTCGCGTCACCACGATCTACGGCGGTACGAGCGAGATCATGAAGACGATCATCTCCAAAGACGTCCTCAAATAACTACGCCTGGGGTCTGGCCCATTTCATCACGCCGTAGCCAGTCACGATCGTGCCTGTCCCCGATGTGACGCCCGGATGAGTTACGTGGCGTCTGACCCCACGCAACTTATTCGACGCTGAGAATGGTGACTTCGCCGGTGGCGCCGTTGACCCGGATCATCGCCCCGTCGGGAATCTTTTCCGTCGCTTGGGTGGCGCTGATTACGCACGGAATGCCGAGTTCGCGGCTCACGATGATCGCGTGCGACAGCGCTGCGCCGACGTCGACGACGACCGCGGCCGACGGCACGAACAGGGGCGTCCAGGACGGGTCGGTGATCGGTGCGATCAGGATGTCGCCCGGTTCGAGCGCCAGCGGATCGTGGCTGTCCAAGATGACGCGGGCACGACCTTCGGCTGCGCCAGGACAGCCCGGCAGACCCTGCAGCGTGTCACCGGCGACGAGCTTGTCGGGGACGTCCTCGCCCTTCACCCTCCAAGTTGTCGGCGGCTCGGGATGACCGTCGAAGATGAACGGCGGTTCACGGGTCAGCAGATCGTCGTACTCGGCCCGACGCTCCCGGACGACGTCGAGCATCGAGGTCGGCTCGGCGAGGAGGCCGGGCCACTCGTCCTCTTGCACCATCGCGTAGTCCTCGATCTCGTCGAACCCGCCGGCTTCGACAATGCGCCGTCCCAACTCTCGCATTGCGACGCGCAGTTCGTGGATGAAGCGGATGTTGTTGGTCTTCGAACGCTCACGACCCGGCAACCATGCCGCCGACGACGCGATGGCCGCAGCGAGCTGGCCGTGCGTCTCGGCGTCGCCTTCGACCATGGCGAGCAGCGTCGCGCTCGCAGTAGCCCGCTCAGCGGCGCGCTTGTCGAATTGAAGGCCCGGAGCCATCTCGGCAGGCGACACTCGCATGCGATCGATCGCACTGAGGGCGAGCGCCGGGTGGGTCTCCCACGAGTTCGAGCGGCTCTCCCATTCGTTCGGGCCGCGTGAGCCGAACTCAGCGAGGAATTCCTCGAACCGCGAGAGCCAAGCAGCAACGTCGGGGGCATCGCTCGTGCGGAGACGGTCGAGAACGCTGTGCACACCGGCGTCGAACGCAGCGATGACCTCGGCGCTCACAGCAGCACTGCGGCCGAGATCCCACATCGCATGCGACGGCTCGGCGGAATCGACCTGGCCGATGCCGGCGATGATCGGCATGATCAGATCGGGCCGGCCGACGGCAGTGCCCACTGCGCTGATGATCCCGACAGGCACGGTGGCCATGTAGGTGGTGAAGATGTGGTGGGAGAAATAGCGCCGGTGCCCGGGGGCGGCGTCGACGTAGCGCTGCCAGATCTCCTCGTTCGACAGCGTCGCGTAGTCGGGCCGGTCGGCGCGCAACTGCTTGGTGTCGTGGCGATCCTTCGTCAGGTCGTCGAGGTCGTCGATCTTGGTCAGCGAGAGCGCCCAACCGAAGGTGCCACCGATCTTTTCGGTGGCAGCGGGGTCGACATCGCCTTCGATGGCGACATAGGGCGGGATGCCGGGTTGCGCCCCGAAGAACTGCTCGTCCATGTCCTTCCAGGTCAGGCCGGGCGCCCGCTCACCGAACAGCCGGATCAGCGAGGCATTGAGGTAGCAGTACCCGCCGACGATGCCGAGCTGGGCCATCTCGTCGGGCGGGAACTCGTCCATCCGGAATGCTCCGACACGATCCCAGGCTTCGCGCCAAGCGATCTCGGAGTGGAACATGATGCCCGAGCCGGTGAGCGGGGTGACCGGGTCGGGGAAGACCTCGCCGACGTTGGCTCGGGTGTAGAGCGGAAAGCGCTCGGACAGCTCGGAATCGGTGACGTAGTACTTCTCGCTCATGTGTGGCCTCTGATCGATCGCGAATGTGGCGTCCGTCACAGTATGCGGCCTCGGTGGCGGACGCCGTGTCGGAATCGGATCAGCCGACTTCAGCACGGCGGAGTGGACCGCCGACGACTCGCAGTGCAGGGTTCGGCGGCGCCCACACGTCGCTGTCGTGGCCGGCACCTGCCGCTGCACGACCAAGCGCACCCACGAGAAGCGACGTCAACTCGCCGAGCTCGCTGACGCGCACCGGCGTGGCGGCAATGCATCGCTCACCGTCCCACTGGGAGAAGACCACGACACCCTTGTCGTCGTGCCACGTGGCTCGCAGGAACTCCTCAGCACCGAGCGCCTGGGGAACGAGCACACGCTGACGGGCCATACCGACACGATGTCACGACTGCGTCTGGCCGTCAATCGATGTGAATCAACCGTGGAGCAGCCGATCCCATGCTGCGCCTTCGAGCGTCGGACGACGTGGTGCTTGGCGGCAAGTCGTCCCGGCACGACGTCGTCCGTCAGATGATCTTGTTCGCGCCGTCGCCCCAATAGCGATCGCGCAGCACGCGCTTGTAGAGCTTGCCGGTGGGAAGCCGTGGGAGTTCGGGATCGAAGTCGATCGAGCGCGGGACCTTCTGGCGCGACAGATGGGCGCCGCAGAACTCGGTGAGCTCCTGTGCGAGCGCGTCGTCGCCGACGACGCCCGGGATCGGTTGCACGACGGCCTTGACCTCTTCACCCAGGTCGACGTTCGGCACGCCGAAGACCGCTGCGTCGGCCACCTTCGGATGGGTGATCAGGAGGTTCTCGGTCTCCTGCGGGTAGATGTTCACACCGCCGGAGATGATCATGAACGTCTTGCGATCCGTCAGATACAGGAAGCCGTCGTCGTCGACGTATCCGACGTCGTTCACCGTCGTCATCGCGCCGTCCGGCGACGTGGATTCAGCGGTCTTGTCCGGGTCGTTGTGGTACTGGAATTCGGTGCCGGAAGCGAACCACAGCGTGCCGGGTTGGCCGGGCGGCATCTCGTTCATGTCGTCGTCGGCGACGAAGATGTCGCCGAGCACGATCTTGCCGACCGTGCCCTTGTGGGCCAGCCATTCCTCGCTGTTGCACGACGCGAAACCGAGGCCTTCGGTCGCTCCGTAGTACTCGTGGATGATCGGCCCCCACCAGTCGATCATCTGCTCCTTCACCTGCACCGGGCACGGCGCTGCAGCATGGATGGCGATCTCGAGGGTGGAGAGGTCGTACCGCTCGCGTTCCTCGGCGGGCAGCTTCAGCATGCGGCTGAACATGGTCGGCACCAACTGGCTGTGGGTGACGCCGTAGCGCTCGATCAACTGCAGGTAGGTGGTGGGGTCGAACCGTTCCATGATGACGACCGTGCCGCCCTGGCGGATCGTCAGGTTCACCGCTGCCTGCGGAGCCGAGTGGTAGAGCGGCGCCGGCGACAGGTAGATCATGTCGTCGCTGTACTGCCACAGGTTCCTGAGGAAGTCGAAGATCGGCAGGTTCTGCGACGGCGGCTGTTCGGGCAGCGGTCGGATGATGCCCTTCGGTTGGCCGGTCGTGCCCGACGAGTACAGCATCGAGGTACCGAGCAACTCGTGCTCGATCGGCGTCGTCGGATGCTCGGCCACGGCATCCGAGTAGCTCCGGATCCGCTCGTCGTGTCCGTTTCGGGCCAGGTCCGTTCCGGACACGCCGGTCACGAGGACCAGGGAGACCTGCTCGAAGCTCGGGAGCGCATCGATGACGATGTCGAGCTTCGCGGCCGACGTGATCAGCACCTGCGACTCACTGTTGTTGACGATGTAGGCCATCTCGTCCGCGGTCAGGTACGAGTTGATGCACGTGTAGTACACACCTGATCGCTCCCCCGCGCCGCACGCTTCGAGGTAGCGGTCGTTGTTCTCCATGAACACCGAGTAGTGATCCAGCGGCCCGAGGCCGTGCGCCGCCAACAGGTGCGCGAGCTGGTTCGATCGTTCGTCGAGTTCGCGATGTGTCACCGCATCGCCGGTCGACGCCATGATGAACGCAGGACGATCAGGATGCTGTTCGGCAGTGGTCCGTGCGTACATGTGGTGCCCCCAGATGGCTCGTCGCGCCCGCAGTGATGAACGGGTGTCCGTCGACCGTATACGGTCGGTTGATTCCCCAGATTGTCGGGGACGACCACACGAGGGGACCGCACATGTTGGGCGCACAGCTACCGGATGGGAAAATGAAGGTCACGGTGCTCGGCGCCGGTTCGTGGGGAACCACGGTCGGAGCGCTCGCAGCCCGCCACAACGACGCGACCGTCTGGGGGCGCGACGAAGTGCAGATGCGCGAGATCAACGACGAGCACAAGAACTCGAAGTACCT
>RCMY010001996.1_pt1 | contig 37790 bp, 35 predicted proteins | sample 2041341 | NCBI WGS metagenome assembly RCMY01 (sample SAMN09708234, study PRJNA481090) | Marine sediment metagenome, whole genome shotgun sequencing project. | reverse complement strand
ACATCGTTGCCAAGACAGCCAAAACGGGCGCTGCCCAAGAAAACGCCTGACTGGCCTGCGGTCGTTTTTCCAATCTGATCACGCGGCGGCCCCTTCTCTGGCTCTCAAGTATCGCACGGAGAAGGGGCTATTGTGCGCCATTATTTCAAGCTCAAAGGACAAGGGGCGTGAACTCCCCACCTGCACCATATCAAACATGCGCGACCTCCATCCCGTGGGCCCCGCCCATCATCAACCCGATTTCATCCACCGTCAGACCTTGCGCCGGGCGCGGCTCTGACAAACGGCCTTCGTTCAGGGCTGCAAACCGGTCCGAGATTTCCATCAGCTCATCCAGATCCTGACTAATCACAATAACGGCGGCCCCATTTTCGGCCAAATCCAGCAAAGCCTGCCGGATCGCGGCCGCGGCGGATGCATCAACCCCCCATGTGGGCTGGTTCACAACCAATACTTCAGGGCGTTGCAACACCTCGCGCCCGATAACAAACTTCTGCAGGTTTCCCCCTGACAGCGCGCGCGCGGCATTCCCTGGTCCGGGGGTGCGCACATCGAATTCCTTGATGATACGCTCTGCGAAACGTTTGGCAGCTGGCCAGTCCAACATGCCGCCGCGCATGAGGTTTTCACGCACAGCCCCGGTCAGCATTGCGTTTTCGGTCAATGTCATATCGGGTGCTGCAGCATGGCCCAGCCGCTCTTCGGGGGCTGCGAGAATGCCCAAACCCCGCCGCGCAATGGGGCCAAGTTGGCCGACGTCTTCGCCCTTGAACTGGATCATCCCTGGCCCAGAAAGCTGTTCGCCAGACAGGGCCGCCAATAATTCGTCCTGGCCGTTGCCTGCGACACCGCCAATCCCCAACACCTCGCCAGCGCGGACCTGAACGGTTATGTCGCGCAGCGGCATGCCAAAAGCTGTGGGTGATTTCGCATTCAGCGCCTGCAAATCCAAAAGTACCGCACCGGGGGTTTTACCAGCACGCAACGGTGTTTTCAGGATGCTGCCAACCATCATTTCTGCCATGTCACGCGCAGATGTTTCCGAAGGGGTGCAATGGCCGACCACTTTACCCAAGCGCAGAATGGTGGCGCTGTCACACAGGCTCCGGATTTCTTCAAGCTTGTGCGAGATATACAAAATCGCTGTCCCTTCGGCGCTTAACTTGCGCAGGGTTTTGAAGAGGATTTCGACCTCTTGCGGGGTCAAAACCGAGGTGGGTTCGTCCATGATCAACAGCTTCGGATCTTGTAAAAGACAGCGGATAATCTCGACCCGTTGGCGTTCGCCCGCTGAAAGGTCGCCTACAATGCGATCAGGCGACAGCGGCAGGCCGTAAGCTTCGGACACCTCGCGGATTTGTTGGCTTAATGCGCGCAGCTTGGGTGCGTTTTCCATGCCCAACGCGATGTTTTCCGCAACAGTTAGCGCGTCAAAAAGCGAGAAATGTTGGAAGACCATGCCGACCCCGGCCGCCCGTGCAGCGCGTGGTTCGCTGGGATGGAACGCAGCGCCATGCATCTGCATCGTGCCACTGTCGGGCTTGACCAGACCATAGATCATTTTCACCAGTGTTGACTTGCCGGCACCATTTTCCCCTAGCAGGGCGTGTACCTCGCCTGGGGCGATGGTCAGCGAAACGTCATCATTCGCCATAACGCCGGGATAAGCTTTGGTTAGTCCTGAAAGGGCAAGAAGAGGTACAGTCATGGTCCGGCCTTTAATTGAGCGTCATCCAGCAACGCGGCAACGACCCCTTGTGCAATGTCTGAGGGACGTTTTCCAAGGGTTTTGTCGCCGATAGGGCAAGTGATTTGAGAGGGATCATGGCCCATCGCGGCCAAACGCTTGGAAAAGCGGACCCATTTTGTATCGGAACCGATCAATCCGACGCTGGCCGCACTGCGTGTTAGCAACGCGTCGCAAAGCGCCAAATCAACGTCGTGGGAATAGGTAAAGATCAGGTGATGCGCGTCTTGCGGCGCACGCAGGGCAAGGCGCGGCATGTCGAGCGTGGGGACAACGGTGATCGCGTCCGCGACTGATGTGGGAAATCGGTCAATGTCCTTGTCGATCCAAGTGATCTCAAAGGCCCCGGCAGGCGCTGCGGCTACCACAGCGCGCCCTACATGACCTGCACCCCAAAGCCACAGCTGCCGCGGCACCCCTGAGGTGTGGGGTGCAAGTGTCGCAACAGGCAGCGGGTCGGTTTCCCTTTGCTGATCGGTAAAGGACAAAGTGACGGCACCACCGCAACATTGCCCCAGGTTTGGGCCAAGGGGGATTTTCAGGATGTGGGCTGCGCGCCCCTTGGCGAGCATCTCGCGCGCAGTCAGAATGGCCTGATGCTCCAGCGCACCGCCGCCGATGGTGCCAGCGATGTCTTGTGCCGTTACCTTCATCGCGGTGCCCGCGTCACGCGGGGTCGAGCCGCGCGTCGCGGTAATTTCAATGTAAATGGCGTCGCTCATGCGCGGGCCTTGAGGGTGGCGGCCAACACTGCCTCGGCGGTCGCTGGTGTCTGCAAATCAGCATAGGTTGGGCCACAGGTTCGGACCGCGTCCGACAGCGCCATAAACGCCGATATCCCAAGCATCAGGGGCGGTTCGCCGACGGCTTTGGACCTGTAAACCGTTTGTGAAGGATTGGGTTGATCCCATAGGGCAACATTGAAAATATCCGGCCGGTCCGAGATTGCAGGGATTTTATAGGTCGACGGTGCGTGTGTTTTTAACGTGCCCTGATCGTCCCACACCAGCTCTTCGGTGGTGAGCCATCCGGCCCCTTGGACATAGCCGCCTTCGATCTGTCCAACGTCCAGCGCGGGGTTCAGAGACGCCCCTGCGTCATGCAAAATATCAACCCGTAGAATTCGGTTTTCACCGGTCAATGTATCAATCACCACCTCGGTCACGGCGGCACCGTAAGCAAAGTAAAAGAACGGGCTGCCCTGACCGGTGATCCGATCCCATTTGATGTCCGGCGTTTTATAGAAACCGGTCGAGGACAGGGAAATGCGGTGTTCATAGGCAGATGCGGCAGCTTGGGCAAAAGTGATTTCACCGTTCCCGGTCGCAACCATACCATTCTCGAATTTGATGGCATCGGGCGTGGTTTGATATAGTTCGGCCAAATGCCCTGCAATGCGGTCGCGGATCGTATCGCAGGCTGCCTGAACCGCCATGCCGTTCAGATCGGTGCCCGAAGATGCCGCAGTGGCAGAGGTGTTGGGTACCTTGCCGGTATCGGTTGCAGTGATCTTGACCGCGCTGACATCGACACCAAATCGGCTTGCGGCGACTTGGGCGACTTTTTGAAACAAGCCTTGGCCCATTTCTGTGCCGCCGTGGTTCAGTTGTATGGAGCCGTCATTATAGACATGCACCAGCGCGCCCGCCTGATTGAGGTGGGTCAGCGTAAATGAAATGCCGAACTTGACCGGGGTGAGCGCAATGCCGCGTTTCAGAACAGGCTGGCTGGCATTCCATGCTTCAATGGCTGTCCGGCGGGCCGCGTAATCCGATGTACAGACCAACCGGTCGGTCAGAGCGTTGATAATCCCGTCAGTCACAGGCTGGTGGTAGGGGGTGGTTTGCACTTGATCGCTTGGCGCATCAGCATAGAAATTCGCGCGGCGCACGGCCAGCGGATCAGCGCCAAGGTGATGGGCGATATGATCCATCACCCGTTCTATCCCAACAATCCCTTGGGGGCCGCCAAAACCGCGAAAGGCGGTCGCGCTTTGCGTGTTGGTGCGCAAACGGTGCGAGGTGATACGGATGTTATCCAAGTGATAGGCGTTGTCGGCATGCAGCATCGCTCGGTCCGCGACCGGCAAAGACAGATCCATCGACCAGCCACAGCGGGTGTAGTGGGTGAAATCAAGCGCGGTGATACGGCCCGCAGCATTGAACCCTACGCGGTAATCAATGCGGAAATCGTGTCGTTTGCCGGTGATGATCATATCGTCATCGCGGTCATAGCGCATTTTGCAAGCCGAACCGGTTCTCGCGGCTGCAATGGCACAGGCGACTGCCAAAGCATTGCCTTGGCTTTCCTTGCCGCCAAATCCGCCCCCCGTGCGGCGCGTCTCGACCCGTACGGCGTGCATCGGAAGCCCAAGGGCTTCGGCGACTTTGTGCTGGATTTCGGTCGGGTGCTGGGTCGAGGAATGGATGACCATGTCGCCATTGTCTTGGGGTAGGGCAAGTGCAGCCTGACCTTCGAGGTAAAAGTGTTCCTGACCGCCGATGTTGATCGTGCCGTTCAAGCTATTAGCCGCTTTGTTCAGCGCCGCCGCAGCATCGCCTTTTTGATAGATGCGCGGGCCGTCCTCGAACCGGCTGTTGGCGGCAAGCGCCTGTTCGATTGTCAGGATCGGATCGGTCTTTTCGATGTCGATCTGGCCAAGGCGCGCTGCATGGCGTGCTGCCAGATGGCTGGTGGCGAACACCATAAACAACGGCTGACCTGCATAGTGCACGACATCGGTCGCCAGCAAAGGTTCGTCATGGTTGGAGGGCGAGACATCATTGGCAAAGGCTAAGTCGTCTGAGGTAAGGACTGCCACCACGCCCGCCGCGTCACGCACCGCGCTTAGATCCATCGAAATCAGCTTGCCAGCAGCGATCTTGCTCAGACCAAAGGCGATATGGAGCGTATTTGCGGGCACCGGAATATCATCCACGTACCGCGCCGCGCCCGTAACATGGAGCTCTGCTGCGTCATGGGGCAGGGGTTTTGCGACGCTCATGCTGTTACCGCCTGTATGTCAGTGCTGATCCCTTGGGCCTCAAAGTAATACCGCATCAGCATGTTTTGCGCAGTTTGTAGGCGATATTGTGCAGAGGCGCGCATGTCCGACAGAGGTTGGAAATCTTCTGCGATCATCGTCATTGCTGTTCGTAACGTAGCCTCGGTAAAGGGTTGGCTTATCAATGCCGCCTCGGTCTTTGCGGCCCGTTTTGGCGTACCAGCCATACCGCCGAACGCGATGCGTGCATCGGTGATTGTGTCACCCTCGCGGGTTAGATTGAGACAACCACATACAGCGGAGATGTCTTGGTCAAAGCGTTTACTCAGTTTGTAACATCGCAGCGTATCGGGTTGTTTGGGGGCCGTAATCGCCTCGACGAATTCACCGGAGGCTCGGTCTTGTTTTCCGTAGGCGATAAAGAAGTCTTGGAGCGGGAGTGTGCGGCGGCTGTCCCCGTGGCGCAAGTGCAGTGTGGCCCCCATCGCGATCAATGCGGGCGACCCGTCACCAATTGGGGACCCGTTCGCGATATTGCCGCCGATGGTGGCGGCGTTGCGCACTTGGGTAGACCCGTAACGACGCAGCATGGCGGCGAGGCTGGGATGGTGGGGCGCGAAATGGGTTTCAAGATCCGCAATCGTCGTGGTCGCCCCGATGCGCCAGTGATCGCCAGCGTCGGTAATGCCGCGCAGGTCGTCGATCTGGTTCAAAAACGCGGTTTGGCCGAGGTCGCGGAATTGTTTGGTGACCCAAAGGCCGACATCAGTGGCCCCCGCGATCAGGGTCGCGTCAGGATTGGCGGCGTACCAGCGGGCCAAATCATCGGTGGTTTTGGGCTGGATATGTTGAGGGGGCTGTCTGCCCTCATCCGGCTGCGCCGGACCCACGGAGGATGTTTGTCCATTTGGAATCCTTAAGGTTTTGAGGTGTTGGGGAACGGGTTGGCCTTCGGCGGCTTGTGCGGCACGGATGATGGGAGCGTAGCCGGTGCAACGGCACAGGTTTCCAGCCAGTTGCGTGTCGTGATCTGTGGCACCATTTAAATGGGCGGTGGCCATCGAGACGGCAAAGCCAGGCGTGCAAAAACCGCATTGGCTGCCGTGATGGTCGATCATTGTTTGTTGCACCGGGTGGAGCGTGCCATCTGGCGCGCTGAGGCCTTCGACTGTCGTAACGGATTTGCCGTTGATCTGGGGAAGAAACAGGATGCAGCCGTTCAGGGTGCGGTGGCCAGTTTGATCGCTGATCATAACGCTGCAGGCACCGCAGTCGCCTTCGTTGCAGCCTTCTTTGGTGCCGGTCAGGTGCTTTGTTTCGCGCAGCCAGTCAAGCAGGGTTGTGGTAGGAGAGATGCCGGTCAGCGACACGACTTCCCCGTTGAGGAGAAAAGTGATGTCCATAGGTCCGTTCCGCCGCGGTACCGGGGCCCAAGAAATGCGCGGGGTTCGATGCGACGTAGAACGCGGCGCGGGCAATGCTAAGCGAGGCTATGCGCGAGCGCGGGGGATTGGCAAGGGTTTTCCTGCTTCGGATAGGGTTTAGACTGTGCATGCCGAAATTGTGGGCATGACGTGACAGCGGGTATGGCGGCTTGGGGTTTGCTCGCTTAAGCTTGGGGGATGGCAAATACACCCCGATTCATTCACCTGCGCACCCATTCCGAATATTCGTTGCTGGAAGGCGCGTTGCGGCTAAAGAAGCTGCCTGACCTGTGCAAGTCAGCAGGCATGCCTGCAATGGCACTGACTGACACCAACAACATGTTCGCGGCGTTGGAATATTCTGTCGCCATGTCGGGCGCGGGCGTTCAGCCGATCATCGGGTGTCAGGTTGACTTGGCCTATGTCGCCGCGCAACCCGGGGAAAAGCCCCGCGAACCCGCCCCTGTCGTGCTGCTGGCGCAGTCAGAGGTCGGGTATGAAAACCTGATGAAGCTGAATTCATGCCTGTACATCGATAAGGGTGGCGCACTGCCCGAGGTGACCTTGGACCAGCTTGGGGAATTTAGCGCGGGCATCATTTGTTTGACCGGAGGGGCAGGCGGCCCTGTGGGGCAGTTGCTGCAAACGGGGCAGGGGCCGGCTGCCGAAGCGTTGATGAAGCGTTTGCACGGGATTTTTGGCGACAGATTATATGTCGAACTGCAGCGGCATCCGGGCGAGAGCGGCCAACCCGAAGCAGAACGCCTGACCGAGCGCGGTTTTGTCGAGATGGCCTATGCTATGGGCATCCCCTTGGTAGCCACCAACGACGTGTATTTTCCGAAGACAACGATGTACGAGGCGCATGATGCGCTGATCTGTATTGCGGACGGGGCCTATGTTGACCAGCAACAGGACCGCCGCCGCCTGACCGCGCAGCATTACTTTAAATCTCAGTCCGAGATGGTGACGTTGTTCGCCGATCTGCCTGAGGCAATTGAAAATACAGTCGAGATCGCCAAGCGCTGTGCGTTCATGGCCTATCGCCGCGATCCAATTCTGCCAAAGTTTGCCGATAACGAGATTGAAGAGCTTAAGCGTCAGGCCCACGAAGGCCTGAAAGACCGGCTGAAGGTTATTCCCCACGCCACCAGTGTCGAAGACTATGAGAAGCGACTGGATTTCGAGCTGGGTATTATCGAAGGCATGGGGTTCCCCGGCTATTTTCTGATCGTTGCGGACTTTATCAAATGGGCCAAGGACCAGAATATTCCGGTAGGCCCGGGCCGGGGGTCGGGTGCGGGGTCACTGGTGGCCTATGCTTTGACGATCACTGACCTTGATCCGCTGCGCTATCAACTGCTGTTTGAACGGTTCCTGAACCCCGAACGTGTATCGATGCCTGACTTTGACATCGACTTTTGCATGGATCGCCGCGAGGAAGTGATCCAATATGTGCAGCGGAAATACGGGCGCGACAAGGTGGGGCAGATCATCACATTTGGGGCGCTGCTGTCCAAGGCCGCCGTGCGTGACATCGGGCGGGTGCTGCAAATGCCCTATGGTCAGGTGGATCGCTTGTCCAAGATGATCCCGGTTGAGGGGGTCAAACCTGTCAGCATCGAAAAGGCCCTGGCAGACGAACCGCGCCTGCGCGAAGAAGCCCGTAACGAAGAGGTCGTCGCGCGGTTGCTGGATTACGGTCAGCAGGTCGAGGGGCTGTTGCGCAATGCATCGACCCACGCGGCGGGCGTTGTGATCGGCGACAGGCCGCTTGATCAGCTTGTGCCGCTTTATCAAGATCCGCGGTCCGACATGCCCGCAACCCAGTTCAATATGAAATGGGTGGAACAGGCTGGTCTGGTCAAGTTCGACTTTCTGGGCCTGAAAACCCTGACCGTTATTCAGAACGCCGTCGACCAGATCAGAACATCGGGCCGTCATTTACATATCGCTGCGGACGGAACAGAATTGTTCAGCCCGCCCGAGGGCCTGATTGACGATATCGCGACCATTCCGTTGGATGATGAAGCGTCCTACAAGCTTTATGCCAGCGCCAAGACAGTGGCGGTGTTTCAGGTGGAATCCAGCGGCATGATGGATGCCCTCAAGCGGATGAAACCGACCTGTATCGAGGATATTGTTGCCCTTGTGGCCCTGTACCGTCCCGGCCCGATGGAGAACATCCCGACCTATTGCGAGGTCAAGAACGGGATCAAAGACCGCGAATCCGTACACCCGTCGATTGACCACATCCTTGAAGAGACCCAAGGTATTATCGTTTACCAAGAACAGGTTATGCAGATTGCGCAGGTCATGGCGGGCTATAGCCTTGGCGGTGCTGATCTGCTGCGTCGCGCGATGGGTAAAAAGATTGCCGAAGAAATGGCCAAGGAACGCCCCAAGTTCGAAAAGGGTGCGATGGCGAATGGGGTCGACAAAAAGAAAGCGTCGGAAGTTTTCGACCTTTTGGAAAAATTCGCCAACTATGGTTTCAACAAATCCCACGCGGCGGCCTATGCCGTGGTCAGCTATCAGACCGCTTGGCTGAAGGCGAACCATCCAGTCGAATTCATGGCCGGTGTGATGAACTGCGATATCCATCTGACCGACAAGCTGGCGATTTACTTCGAAGAAGTACGCAAGCGACTTGAGCTGCCGTGGGTGCCGCCTTGTGTGAACCGCTCTGACGCGACGTTCAAGGTTGTCGATGGGGCGCTGATCTATGCGCTGGGCGCGCTGAAAAACGTGGGCGTCGAGGCGATGAAGCTGATCACCGAAGGCCGCAAGGTTGAGGGGTTGGACCGGCCCTTCGCGACGCTCTTTGATTTGGCACGGCGCGTTGATTTGAAACGCGTTGGCAAGCGGCCGTTGGAGATGCTGGCGCGGTCGGGTGCGTTTGACCAGCTTGATGACAACCGTCGCCGGGTCTGGAATGCGCTCGACGGATTGGTTAGCTATTCCGCCGCGATCCATGAGCAAAAGGCCAGCAATCAGGTGTCTCTGTTTGGCGAGGCGGGCGATGACCTGCCCGAACCGCGCATCCTGCCTTGCGACGATTGGGAAGCTGCTGAACGCCTGACCGAAGAATTTAAAGCTGTCGGGTTCTATCTGTCCGGCCACCCGTTGGACGACTATATGGGGCCTTTGAAACGCAAATCGGCGAGCGGCGGCGTTCCTTTCCTGACCCTGGACGAACTGACGGAAAAGGTATCGGTCAAAGGCGCAATGAACGCACGGTTGGCCGGGATTGTCGCGGGACGGCAGGAACGCAAGTCAGCCCGGGGTAACCGCTTTGCATTTGCGCAGTTGTCTGACCCTACCGGCGCGTACGAAGTGACATTGTTTTCTGACACGCTGGAACTGGCGCGTGATCATCTTGAAACCGGATCAAAAGTTGTGGTGATGGTCGAGGCGACGATGGAAAGCGACCAATTGAAACTGCTGGGCAGGTCGGTTGCGCCGATTGACTCGGTCGTGGCGGACGCCGGCAACATGGGCCTGCGTATTTTTGTGGATGAGGCTGCCGCCATCCAAGCGGTTGCAGAAGTATTGGTCGGTGCACGAACTGCCGCTAAATCCGCTGGAAAAGGACCAATCCAGCTTTGCCTCATGGACCCGACCCTGCCGGGCGAGGTCGAGGTGGACCTGTGCGCGGAATACCCGGTCACACCCAAGATTAAAGGCGCGATCCGGTCCCTAAGCGGAGTTCTGGAAGTCGAGGAAATCTAGCCAGCGGGTTGCTTTTCGGGTGACCCGCTGATGTCACATAAGCAGCCTGAAAAAAAGCCAGCGACCCAGCCGATCTGGATTAGGCGGGCGTTCATTTCCGATCACGACACCCTCGTTGCCAGACGCCTCGCGTTCACCCTCGCGCTGCATCAGCATATGCACGCGGCGGGTCAAGGTGGCGATCTCGATTTCCTGACGGGCAACCACATCCGACAGATCATCAACGCTGCGGATTAGATGGGCCATTTGTTCTTCAAGCTTGTCCATGTTCTGATCCTTACCATTCGTGTGATCCGCAGATAGGCGAGGGGGATCGCCTTGGCAACCTTCAGGGGCCTGCCTGCCCCCGACCCCCGAGGATAATTGAAGCCAGAGAAGGACAAGTGCGCAGATCGGAAAGGCGCGCGGTTTGCTTGCTCTTGTCGGGGGGCTGGGGTAGATGCGAGGCGCAAAGTTCAGCCCGCAGGATGTGATCCCATGGCCAAGCCAAAGAAGACCCCCCGCCCCAAGGCCGAAGCGCCCAAAGGATTTCGCGACTATTTCGGTGCCGAAGTAACGCAGCGTGCCGAAATGCTGCGCAAGATTGCGGGGGTCTATCATCGCTACGGGTTTGATGCGCTTGAGAGTTCGGGCGTTGAGACCGTCGAAGCCTTGGGCAAGTTTCTGCCCGATGTGGACCGCCCTAACGAAGGGGTTTTCGCGTGGCAAGAAGACGCGGATGCGGACAAGCCCGGTGACTGGCTGGCCTTGCGCTATGATCTGACGGCACCCTTGGCGCGGGTCTATGCACAACATCGCAACGATTTGCCAACGCCCTATCGCCGTTATGCGATGGGCCCAGTGTGGCGCAATGAAAAACCCGGACCGGGCCGGTTTCGTCAGTTTTATCAGTGCGATGCCGATACCGTAGGCGCGCCGTCGGTTGCTGCCGATGCCGAGATTTGCGCGATGCTGGCCGATTGCCTTGAGGAAGTCGGGATCGAGCGCGGCGATTACATTGTGCGCGTGAACAACCGCAAGGTGCTGAACGGGGTCATGGAAGTGGCAGGGCTGGCAGGGGACGAAAAAGCCGCCGAGCGCGGAATCGTCCTGCGTGCAATAGACAAGCTGGACCGGCTGGGGCTGGACGGCGTACGCGCTTTGTTGGGTGCGGGCCGCAAGGACGACAGCGGTGATTTTACCGATGGTGCTGGCCTGACGGAAACACAGGCCGATGTGGTCATGGGCTTTATGCAAGCCAAGCGCGACACCGGTGCGGAGACCGTGGCACGGCTGCGTGATCTGGTTGGCGGATCAACCGTTGGTCTGCAAGGCGTCGAAGAGTTGGAAACCATTGCCGATCTGATGGCTGCGGGGGGCTATGGTCCCGACCGGGTCGAGATTGACCCTTCGGTCGTGCGTGGTCTTGGCTATTACACCGGACCCGTATTCGAGGCCGAACTGACATTCGAGATCAAGGATGACAAAGGCCGTGTGCGTAACTTTGGCTCCGTTGCGGGCGGCGGGCGCTATGACGATCTGGTCAAGCGGTTCACCGGACAAGAAGTCCCAGCAACAGGGGTTTCGATTGGCGTGGATCGCCTGCTGGCGGCGCTGCATGCAAAGCGGCGTTTGACCAGCGATACAATTGGTCCCGTCGTCGTCACAGTGATGGATAAAGCGCGCATGGCCGACTATCAGGCGATGGTGGCTGAATTGCGTCAGGCTGGCATCCGCGCAGAGGTGTATCTGGGTAACCCCAAGAACTTTGGCAACCAGCTGAAATACGCAGATCGCCGCAACAGCCCCGTGGCGGTTATTGCGGGCGGCGATGAGTTCGATAGCGGTATGGTCCAGATCAAAGATCTGATCCTAGGGGCTAAAATTGCCGAAAACGCGACGCTTGAAGAGTGGAAAGACCGGCCTAGCCAATACGAGGTGCCCCGTGTCGATCTGGTCGCAAAAGTGCGTGAAATTCTGGAGCTGAACCGCTAATGGCGACCCGTTCTGAGACGCTTGCAAAGGCGGCGATGCTGCGTGCTATGTTTGAAGGACAGGGCGCTGTGGTGGTTGAGCCCCCGATCCTGCAACCCGCTGAAACGTTGCTGGACCTGTATGGTGAAGACATTCGGGCGCGTGCCTATGTGACATCGGACGCACTGCGCGGAGAGCAAATGCTGCGCCCCGACTATACCGTGCCCGTGGTCCAAATGCACATGGCGCATGGTGCAGATCCCGCGCGCTATACCTACGCCGGAGAGGTATTTCGCCGTCAAGAACACGACCCCGCGCGGGCCAATGAATTTATCCAGGTCGGATACGAAGTGTTTGACCGGACTGATCCGGCGGCAGCCGATGCCGAGGTGTTTGCGTTAATTGCCGAGGCGTTGAGCGGGCTACCGGTCAAGCCGGTGACCGGTGACATCGGCATTCTGATGGCGGCCGTTCACGGGTTGGCCACAACCCAGCGCCGCAAGGATGCGTTGATGCGACATATCTGGCGGCCGCGACGGTTCCGGAGCCTTCTTGAACGCTTTGCAGGTAAAACACCCGTGCCAGCCGGACGCGCTGCTTTGCTTGCTGGTGAAAACCAGAACAATGCGCCGATGGTTGGTCTGCGCAGCACTCAAGAGATTGAAGCGCGGATCGAAGCTTTGCGTGAAGATGCCAAAACGCCCGCTTTGTCCGGCGAAGAGGTAGCGTTGATCGCAGCACTGCTGGATGTTCGCGAGGTGATGCCACATGCCTTGAGCCGATTGCGCGATATTGCGGTCGATCTGCCAGCGATTGCAGGGGCGGTGAACCTCGTTGCGGCACGTGCGGATGCGTTGGCTGCACGTGGGATAGATACGGATGTGTTGGCCTTCGAGGGCAGCTTTGGCCGTTCTTCGATGGAATATTATGACGGGTTCGTATTTGGGTTCCGCGCCGATCTGCGGCCTGACCTGCCAGCTGTTGCCAGCGGCGGGCGTTACGATGCGCTGACCAAGCGGTTGGGGCGGGGTGATGAAATTCCGGCTGTCGGGGGCGTCATGCGCCCGGGACTGATGTTGGAACTGGAGGCAACGCAATGACAATCAAGCTTGGCGTACCCTCCAAAGGCCGGTTGATGGAAAAAACATTCGAATGGTTCTCAGCGCGCGGCATCACCTTGCAGCGCACGGGATCAGATCGGGAATACGCAGCGGCGGTGGGCGGCATCGAGGGCGTATCTCTTATGTTGCTGTCGGCAGGGGAAATTCCGCGCGAACTGGCCGCAGGGCGTATTCACCTTGGGGTTACAGGCACTGACCTGATCGAGGAAAAATTGGCCTTGTGGGATCAGTTGGTTGTACCGGTGGAAGAGCTTGCCTTTGGGTACGCCGATTTGATTATAGCTGTGCCCGCTGCATGGCGCGATGTGGATACATTGGATGATCTGGACGCCGCTGCCGCCGCCTTTCGAGCGCGACATGGTTTTCGTCTGCGGATCGCGACAAAATATCACCGTCTGGTGCGCGAATTTTTGCGTGGTGCCGGGGTGGCAGACTATGCGCTGGTCGATAGCCAGGGTGCTACGGAAGGCACCGTCAAAAACGAAACGGCTGAAGCGATTGCTGACATCACGTCCAGCGGCGAAACGTTACGGGCCAACCATTTGAAAATTCTGTCTGATGGGCTGATCCTGAAATCGCAAGCGACGCTTTGGCGCAGCCGCACGGCTGACATGGATGATGAAGAACGCCGTACCCTTGCTGCTTTGCTGAAACAACTGGCTTAGTCCAAAGGCCGCGCTGCTGCGCGATTACATGCTTCATTGTACCACCGGCAGGAGTTTTCGGGGGCAAAATGAAACATATAGTCGACGGCAGTTTCCATTTCGCAGAGTAAACGCAAATTCTACGCTCGCAGCATTCGGCGTCGTCGAAGTTTAAAGCACACCAATTTCGGCTAAGGCGCGGTTTAATTCGACAGGAAGCGGTTCTTCATCTTTGCGGCCTTTTGGCAAATCAGCGGGTGCGTCTTCTGGGCTTAGATAGCGCCAGCCTTGGAAGGGGCGCTTGAGGCTGCTTTGAACGCGGATGAGCGTTGGATCCATCACAATCGCGCAACGGCGAATGCCATCTTGTCCGAAATGTTCGTCCAATCGCATGATTTTCTGCCGACATTGAATGACACCCTTGATGACCCAGAAAATCGAGCCGCCATTCATCAATTCGGCCTCGCGTTTCGGCCACATGCGGGTGACGTGGCGGGGCAGGCCTTCTGTCGTCTGCGCACGCTTTGTCTGCTGCCATGCGAGCAGATCATCAATATTCTCGGTGCCTACTGACAATTTTAAGATGTTTACGTACTTATCCACAGAATCCCTCCGGCTTACCACGACATAAGGTAGCTCATCTGACAGAGCCTTCAAACTGTTGTGCTTTGGCGGTGCTTCGAGGTAAGGTGAAATCCATCCCGAAAAACTCCAAGGAACCGAGTATGTCACGATTCGCCACCCCTATCGCCGAACAAATCTGGGACATGAAGTACAGGTTCAAAGATGCTGATGGCACTCCTAGGGATGTCACGGTCGAGGACACCTGGCGGCGTATCGCGCGTGATCTGGCGCAGGTAGAAAAGAAGCCGGACGTTTGGGAAAATACGTTCTTCGAAGCTTTGGAGGATTTCAAGTTTCTTCCCGCAGGGCGCATTACGGCGGGCGCAGGCACCGCGCGTCGCGTGACGTTGTTTAACTGTTTTGTCATGGGCACTGTTCCTGACAGCATGGGCGGTATTTTTGACATGCTCAAAGAGGCGGCGCTGACCATGCAGCAGGGCGGCGGGATCGGCTATGATTTCTCGACCATACGGCCCAAGGGTGCGGATGTACTTGGGGTGTCTGCAGATGCGTCGGGACCGCTGTCCTTTATGGATGTTTGGGATGCGATGTGCCGCACCATCATGTCTGCCGGGTCGCGTCGTGGTGCGATGATGGCGACGATGCGCTGTGACCACCCTGATGTTGAACATTTTATTGCCGCAAAATCCGATCCGGCCCGTTTGCGCATGTTCAACATGTCGGTCTTGATTACCGACCCGTTTATGGATGCAGTCAAGGCAGATGATGCATGGGATTTAGTCTTTGATGGCAAGGTTTACCGCACTGTTCAGGCGCGTGATCTGTGGAACCGGATCATGAAGGCCACCTATGAATTCGCAGAACCCGGCGTAATTTTCATCGACCGGATCAACAGCGCGAATAACCTGAGCTATTGCGAGACCATTGCGGCAACCAATCCCTGTGGTGAACAGCCTTTGCCGCCTTATGGCGCTTGCCTATTGGGCTCGATCAATATGGCGCGCATGGTTGCTGACCCCTTTGACGATGCTGCCCATCTGGACGTTGACGCATTGGACAAGCTGGTCGCGACTGCTGTGCGCATGATGGACAACGTTGTCGATGTGTCGAAATTTCCGCTGGACGCGCAAGAGGCCGAGGCCAAAGCGAAACGGCGTATCGGCCTTGGCGTGACAGGCTTGGCAGATGCGTTGCTGATGGTCGGACTGCGCTATGGGTCGGACGAGGCCGCAGCCCAGACCGAGGCATGGTTGAAGACGATTGCGCGGGCCGCATATTTGGCGTCTGTCGATCTGGCCCGTGAGAAGGGCGCGTTTCCGCTGTTTGATGCGGATGCCTATCTTTCGTCGGGCACAATGCAGCAAATGGACGAAGATGTGCGCGATGCCATCAAGGAAAATGGCATTCGCAACGCATTGCTGACGTCTATCGCGCCAACTGGTACGATCAGCCTTTATGCGGGCAACGTGAGCTCCGGTATCGAGCCCGTGTTCGCCTATGCCTATACCCGCAAAGTGCTGCAAAAAGATGGCAGTCGCACGGAAGAAGAGGTTGTCGATTACGCCGTTCAGATGTGGCGCGATCTGAAGGGCGATGCTGAATTGCCGGACTATTTTGTTAATGCGCAGACCTTGGCCCCCTTGGACCATGTCAAAATGCAGGCAGCAGCGCAAAAATGGGTCGACAGCAGTATTTCCAAGACGATCAACTGTCCAGAGGACATCAGTTTTGATGCCTTCAAAGACGTATACATGGCAGCTTGGGACCAGGGCTGCAAAGGCTGCACGACCTATCGCCCCAATGATGTGACGGGGTCGGTTCTGTCCGTTTCCGAAAGCACAAACAGCGCCCCTGGCGAAATTTCAGCGCAGGTCACGCCACAGAACGGAGGCGAGGTTGTTTACATGTCCGAGCCGCTGGACCGTCCTGAAGAACTGGAAGGGTCCACCTACAAGATCAAATGGCCCGATAGCGAACACGCGCTCTACATCACTATCAATGATGTTGTGATCGGCGGGCATCGCCGCCCGTTCGAGGTCTTTATCAATTCCAAAAACATGGAGCATTTTGCGTGGACCGTCGCGTTGACGCGGATGATTTCGGCGGTGTTCCGTCGGGGGGGAGATGTCTCGTTTGTTGTCGAGGAACTGAAAGCGGTGTTTGACCCAAGAGGCGGTGCATGGATGGGCGGAAAATACATCCCTTCCATGCTTGCCGCGATTGGTGGGGTGATTGAACAACACCTGATCGCAACCGGTTTTATTGCAGGTGAAGGTCAGGGGCTAAAGTCGGACCCAAGCGCGCAAGTTGTCGGCCTGAACACCCCTCGCGGCAAAGCATGCAGCAGCTGCGGGCAATACGATCTGCGCATGGTGGAAGGCTGCATGACCTGCGGCAGCTGCGGTCACAGCAAATGCGGGTGACCAGCTTGCAGGGCAAGTGTAAGTTTGCTCATACCCGCGAGCTACCACACTGGATTCACGACATGAATCCCTGCCGGATTTGTGCAACAGAGCCCGTCGCTTCGTGTAGCGGTTATTGAGCCGGATTGTGTGTTGGCCTATCATAATGCAGTAGACTCATTGCGATATCCAAACTTCCGAAAAGGAACACGCAGCATGATTTCCTACGTCACCGTCGGTGCTGATGACATCGCCCGGGCGAAACGGTTTTATTCTGCGTTCCTGCCAGCCCTTGATTACAGGCTGGAGGAGGGTCCTGAGGGCCTAAGCTACGCGCTGCCCGGACAACCGGGTCAGTGCGCCGCTCTACCGGATTTTTACGTTAAACCAACCTTCGATGGACATCCGGCCTCGGCTGGGAACGGTGCTATGATCGCATTTGAGGCTCGCAGTCAAAAGCAAGTTCGTGACCTTCATTCCGCCGCGCTTGCCGCAGGCGGCTTTGACGAGGGCCAGCCCGGCTTCCGCGCTTCGTATGGACCTCATTTTTATGTTGGCTATTTTCGCGATCCCCAAGGCAACAAGATCGCGCTGTTCTCCAACGATCCGGACGAACCCGGACGAGAGGGATAACGCAATTCCACGGGCGACGACGGCGCATTTTCCGCATGCCTAGACCCAGAGAGCCGCGCTGCAAACGCTCGCTTTCGGAGTGTGACATAGCGGCCTTGTTCTGCACCACCACAATCCTTGTTCGAAATCAAAGCTGTTGTTGAAGCTTTTTTCCTCTCCGGTGATGGTAGCCATTCGCCACATTGAAGAGGGATGGAAGAAAGGGCTCAGAGCGGCCGTTGGCTGCGCAAACTACAAAGATAGGGTTTAGGCCGTCGACGTAATTTTGCATTAGTGGCAATCAGAAAGAAGAGGACGCAACTCGGGATGCCGCGAGCGTTGCCAAACGTGCTAACTACGCTACGGTTCCGCCATGAGTTCACTTAAGCCTCAAGGACGTAAGGTCCTGTTCGCCGCTTCAATGGTTTCGATTGTCCTCGGCTCAATACACGCGTTTTCAGTTTTTCTAGAGCCTCTCGAGGTCGTGTTCGAAACCTCTCGTGCAACCGTAAGCCTGATTTACTCATTCAGTTTGGTCTTCCTGACAACAGCGGTTTTGTTTGGCCCTGCTATCTATTCACGCCTTCAACCGGCAACAATTTATATCTTGGTTGCGGTCCTTGGTGCTGTCGGAATTGGCCTTGCCGGAATCGCGGATAGGTTAGAATTTGTCTTTGTGGGGTACAGCTTCATTTTTGGCATTGCGAACGGACTTGGCTATGGGTTCGGGTTGCAATTCGCAGCACGTGCCAACCCTGGTCACTCAGGCCTAGCTATGGGCGTGGTCACAGCAGCGTATGCCTTTGGCGCGGTTCTGGCTCCATACGGCTTCGAAGCGGCGCTGGCGTTCGGTGGTTTCTTTTCGGCGATGATGGCCCTCGCTTTGATCGTTGTTGTTGCCAGCGTTTGGGCCGCATTCTTGGTTGCGCGAAGTGGCGTCGGCTATTCTGACGAGAAAGCCGAACCTTACGTCTCTAGCCTACCGATGGGCCGCATTGCCAAGATCTGGATAGCCTATGGTTGCGGTGTTGCTGCAGGGCTCATGGCAATTGGCCACGCTGCGGGTATCGCGGCCATGGCGGGTTTTTCTGGCTGGATCGCTGCTGCCGCAATCGCAGGCAGCAACCTTGTGGGTAGCCTGCTGTCGGGGTGGTTGTCCGACAGGGTTTCACATCGCAGCATACTCACATTCTTGCCACTTGTCGGAGCTGTGGCTCTGCTTGCGCTTTCCGTTTTTCCGGCGCTCACAATCGCCCTCTTGGGGGTCGTAGGTTTCGCCTATGGAGGGACAATAGCTACCTATCCAGCCGCCATCGCCATTCTATTTCCTGGCGAAGATGGCCCTGTTGCCTACGGACGCATCTTCACTGCCTGGGGTGTTGCAGGACTGTTCTCACCATGGCTCGCAGGCCAAATCTACGACTGGGACGGAAGCTATGCCCTAGCCCTTTGGATGGCTGCCGGGCTCGGACTTATTTCTGCATTTACTGCGCGAAAAAGTATCAAGTGAAATTCGAAATTTATCGGATTGCCGCGTATTCGCTCAGGCAACTTTATGAACAATGCTCCGCTATTTGAAAGCAGCGTTGGGCCAACAAGGCGACTACCAAGATCCGCAATGGGCTCAAAGGCGTGACGCGGCGGTGCGGCAGGTCGATTTTGAACCGCGGACGGAAGCAGCTATTCCCAATGAACGGATACTCATCTTTTCCAGCAGGTTGGCATGATACTCGGACATTCGGCGGTTGGAGGCGGCTGTTAGATAAGATGGGTCGGATTGGTTGCATCGATCCCTTGGACGGATCAACTTGGAGCTTTCTGGCTTGAAAACCATTGCGGCCTGTCTTGGTTCGTACAAGGCAGGCCGCAGGTCAAAAAGATCTAATGCCTGTTACATCTTTTTTATGCTGACGAAGGCAGCGTAACCATTGTCACCGTCGCTTTTGAATTCGACAGTTATGGTGTCGCCTGCGACCAGACCCTCGGGAATAATCTCCGGGTTGGGAATTGTCAGGACGCTTTTGTCGTCCAGAACGATGACGTTATCGACACGGTCAAATGCGATGACGGTGCCCGAAAGTTCATCGGCAAAAGCAGGGGCGGCGGCGAGTATAAGGCTGGTGATGAGAAAGCGGACCATGTTGGCCTCCAGGTTGAAACTGTGAAGTAAATGGGGTCGAATTGGGGCCGCGCAAGTGGTCGCAATGGCTAGACAGAAAATAATCTCGCTAGGGGCTTGTTGCGCCCGTGGTATTACTGATTCAAAGAAGAGACGGTTCATATCATGACTAGGGCTGTGGGAAAATGAAGTTTCTCAAGCAATAACAGGGAGACCATTTTAGCCAGCCCGTCTTAGCCGGCAATACTCGTTCAGCTAAATGCCCGCTAAGTCCGCAAGTGAGACATCTGTCACCTAGGCGGCGAACGACCGGTGAGGCTACCGAGAAATGTAGAGCCAGCCTCCGCGTTATCTTTGAGTTGGTGTTCGGTCTTCACCTGAAGAAAGTCTGCCGCAAGAAAAGGCCAAGGCGGATTCGGCGGGGTGTTGGTTTTGCCATCCGGGATCATGGAAAAGATCTATGATCCTCCGCTAGACGTGTCCGTTGAGATACGGTTTTGGATAGGCTCAAGCCTGTTTTAATATGAGCCTATCCCTTAAATTTGTGAATGCCGCATTCGGGCGGTACTTTTTTGGAACTTTCGATGGTCGCTTGATATGGGCGAATTGCCATTTTCTCGGCCTCGGGTGTTTTGTTATTTAATAGAACCAATAGACAAAAAGTTATTACGGCCAAGTTATACTATGTCCCCACAGCAAGGTGGGTGCTTGAAAACCGTGTTGGTAGCGGGGTTTAATTGCCTCCGGCTGCAATTGTTCCACGGCAGAAGATCTACAGAATGTAGAGATGCTGGCAAAGCAGCATTCTTTATCAAAGCTGACATTTGCGCTTCGTGACGCCGTCGTGGCGGACTTCCCAAAAAGAGTCTGGAAACTCTGAGAATATCCCAAAAAGACTTTCTGGTCAGCAATCATCGATCTTGACGAAGAAGAAATGATGTTCAAATATAACTCTATGCTGTGATGCATCCTGAGTATGTGATGAAATCAAATGTCATCCCCCACTTCCCAGATTAGGGGGCTGTGACTGCCGATCATGCGATAATACTACGGGCATCTTGATGCCGCTTTTGTCTTTAGTGTTCATAGAGATTTAACGTAACAGGCCGTCTGTTGGACCGCTCGTGAAAAAATAGTGTTGTTGTTTTAGTAAGTAGCTACGCGCACTTAGGGCTGAACGCTGACCTTCGTCGCTATCCAGACTAATGTAGCTAGTGCGGACCAAGCGAACTTCGACGACAGGTACTTGTGTGTCCGCAAGAGTGAACACCAGTACCTTTGATAACCATTTCATCAGGTTAACGAGTGCAGCGCACGACTTTGAAGTATTGGCTTCTGGCTCTCCGCGATTTTGACCTTATTAGGTCCGGATACCGAAGCCGTCGGCGCAATGATCGCTACATCGAATACCTCTTCGAACTGCCTCAATATTGAACTCAACACGCAAGGGAGTACGACAATGAATTATGTGGATGGATTTGTGATCGCGGTGCCCGCCGCTAACAAACAAAAGTACATTGATCACGCGAAACAGGCGATCGCGATTTTCAAAAAACTCGGTGCAATACGAATGGTCGAATGCTGGGGCGACGACGTGCCTGTCGGCAAAGTCACCGACTTTCGCGGCGCTGTGAAAGCGGAAGATGGCGAAGTCGTGGTGTTCTCATGGTTGGAGTGACCCGACAAGGCGACTCGTGACGCGGGAATGAAGGCGATGATGGAGGACCCGCAGTTTGAGGAAATGGCCAAGGACATGCCGTTCGACGGTAAACGTATGATTTATGGTGGGTTTCAATCAATTGTCGACGAATAATAGGACCGGTTAATTCATGAAAACAATGGGGGATAGATCAATGACCAATCGTGAAGGCACCCCCATCTGGTACGAACTGATGACGCAGCACCCCGATTCGGCGCAAGAGTTCTATCAACGGGTCATGGGATGGGAATTTGAGCCAATGGCCGCCGCTCCGGGTGGCGATTACCGCGTGGCCTCAGCTGAAGGTACGACAGTTGCTGGCTTTATCCGCACGCCCGAACACGCGAAGGCGATGCCGGATATGTGGTTTGTCTATTTCGGGGTTGATGACGTTGATGCATCGACAGAAAAGGTAAAATCGCTCGGCGGTCGGATCGATATCGAACCATCTGATATCCCCAAAGTCGGGCGGTTTGCTTTTTGCACGGATCCGCAAGGTGCCCATTTTTACCTGATGCGCGGCAATAGTGAAGAGGACAGCACGGCCTTTGCGCCGATGAAGGCCGGTCACGCCTGCTGGAATGAGCTGGTAACGTCCGATCAGACGGCGGCATTAGATTTCTATAGCAAATTGTTTGGTTGGGAGCGCGGCGGCGTAATGCCAATGGGGCCAACGGGAGACTACACTTTTATCAACCTCAACGGCGATATGATCGGTGCGGTGATGGACGCGCCTGACCCAGAAACCAAGCCCTACTGGAATTTCGCGATGCAGGTCGCTGATATCGACAAGGCAAAGTCGGCGATAGTGAAAGCCGGCGGTACAGTCCGACTGGGGCCGGATGAGTTGCCGGACAATAGCGGTTGGATGATTCAGGCGGATGATCCGCAAGGCGCGGGTATCATGTTCGTGGGTGCGCAAAAGTAAGCCACAATCACTGTGTTGACCGGGTATCGATGTGATACGAAGGGGACATTGGCTGTGGCTGACGCTAGGGGTAGCTTGTCAGAAAAGGATCGCAAAACCAGCTCACAAGTTCGGAGCTCTTGCGGAGTTTTCTACGTCATCTATCAGCGTCTATGTTCAGACCAGCAAAGGGAGAATGCGACTCGGTTCTGGCAGACCCGCTCGCTCAAAGCCAGCTAGACGCGGTTTGTCTGACCACATCTCTGGAACAATGGCGCGAAAAACGAAATTTCCAAACTCCGGTCGCGAAAGGTCCACAAATGCGCAGACCTTTTCTTGCTTCGTCAGACGGTCAACGACGGTTTCGAGGCCACCGTTCAGTAAGTCTGAGGTATCTATCGTTGTTTCTGAAATTGGCAAAGTGTCTCGACTTGCGCTGTGTAGCCATATCTCAAGCAATTGGTCATCTTGCTGTTGGCGTTGCACAAGCCCAATTTCAGTTTGAAAGAGTTCAGTCACAGCCGAGCAACTTGCTTGGGTAAAATTAGGATTGCAGCCAAAACCCAGTGCCAGGTTTTTGCCATCAGGTTCGTAAGAAACAGCTGCGACAACGGGAACAGACAGTTCAGTCGTGAGGTTGAGTATGACCGTCTGCCGAGCCCGTTGCCGCAGATAGGACGAAATTTCGTCGGGTAAGCATAGACATTCTAGAGGCAAGTGAGGGCGCGGTATTCGACCATACCACCACTGGCCGACCGCATCGCGCTCGATCAATTCAAGGAGTGCCGCCAACTTAGCCGAGGCAGCGGTTTCGCCAGATGCACAGCCGGACGTGGTTGCAATAGAAACGGCATTCGCATCACCTGGGTTTTTTCGTCCGACAAACACAAAGTCGGCGGGGACGAAGCAAGTTTCACCCGACAATAGGGAAGCGCTGATCCAGTCGATGGGATCAGAGTTGTCGAATGGAGGAGGGCACCAGTCCAGTTCGGCGAACGGAGAGGCATTCCATACCGCGCGGTTGGTCAACTGGCGGGTTGAGAACCCGTTCAACGCTTCGGGAGATATTGAACTCGGCCCGATTTCGCGTTCAGTTGCCGTGATCAACGTCTCGTCGCCCCAAGCACAAGAGCTTGCCAATTCAACGGCTTCGCCAAATGCGCTTGCCCGGCACTGCGCCGCATCTACCCCACGCCCGGCTGCTGCCCGGCCGGAGTGGGGGCGTGCGGCGGCCGGAAAGGCAGGCCAGCGTGCATAGGCGCGTTGGTTCGGTACGCAGAAAGCGTAGTGACAAGGATCGAGAGCGCGTTTGACAGGAATGAGATCAAAGTGATCCTCTAATTCTCGGTAGTTCAATTTACGCGTCCATGCTAAGTGTTAACCAATATCGCATCATTTGGCAGGATATGAATTCCCAATGGTTAGCGCCCTCAAAAAGCGCCGTGTTCAAAGTGACGCTGCTGCGCCACAGCTTCGCACCATACTATTTGCGGATTTAATTTCTTATAGCACCCATGTCGCTGAAGACGAAGCCAAGACCCTGCGTTTCATGCAAAGGTGCTTCAGTCTCTTCGAAGACTCCAGTGCGCGTCACGCTGGCCGTGTGGTAAAAACGACCGGCGATGGGATCTTGGCTCTGTTTGATGATCCGCAGGACGCGGTGGATTTTTCGATAGAGGTTCAATCCAAAATCGAAGCTCAGACAACTGAATATGCTTTCAGAATCGGGATCAACTCTGGCGTGGTTGAGTTGACGAAAGATGATGTTTTCGGCCATGCGGTCAACGTCGCAGCCCGGCTCGAGCCTCTTTCCCAACCCGGAGGGGTTTGCGTCTCTCGGGAAGTATTTGTCAAACTTACCGACGAGAAGCGGCAAAAGTTTTTGTCGTTGGGTCCACAACGTTTGTACAATTTACCGGGCACCTACGAGCCTTTCCAGATGGATGTAGGGCCAGTTTTGCCAGGGAAGGGAAGTGGACGTAATGTTCTGCACCTCTCGGTCATTGGCGGACCTAAACTTCACGCCAATGGGGTCCCACATGCCTTGCCGCAGACACAGGACGCGAGAGTGTTGCTGGCCTACCTCGCCATGGCCCCCAGCAACGCTGAAGCAGTGGGGCGTCTGAGTGCATTTCTTCGACCTGAAGCAAGCTTAAAGGTCGCACGCAAGGCTACTCATCTAGCGCTCTCCTCGTTGCAGAAAGCGATTGGTGGTGCGCTCGTTATTAAGGACGAAGTTGCGTCGTTGAAACCGGGTTTGGTTCAGACGGACATAGACCGAATTGTTCGAAACGCGGCACGGGGCAAGTTGGACGACATCCTGTTGATTGAAGGCGACTGGCTGGAGCGAATCTTTTCCGGGCTTGATGAACTCAACCCTGTTGTTACCTCTTGGCAGGCGCTGGTGCGCAGTGATGTCCGCGAGCAATTGGTCTCGGTACTTGAGGCAGAAATGCAGAAGGTCAGTGACGATTCAGACCCGGCTATCCGTGGCATTTCAACTTCGATCCTCAATATGGAACCCTGTCACGAAGGTGCCGCGCGACGCCTAATGAGAAGCTTGACCGTCACAGGTAACACTGCGGCGGCCATGCGCGTTTTTGATCGACTAGCTCAAAACTTGTCCACGCGTTACGGGCTGGCACCGCGGCCTGAAACGCGTGCGGCGGCGCGAGGAGAGATTTTATCCGCACCGAATTTGCGAGACCCTCTGGCACCTCTCAGGATCCAGCTTAGGAATTTCGAAGGGACGTCAAATGCGTCGCGGGTCAGGCTCGCCTCTTTTCGGTCAGAGATTGTCTCAGGGCTTTCCCGTTTCCGGAGCTGGTCCGTCGTTGAAGGGGATCAAAGTGATCATGATGCGCTGCCAAAGTCTGGCTCGGACTATGTCTTGAGTGCGTCCCAAACCAAAGATGATGTCCACGCGACACTAACCCTCAGCGCTGTAGAAAGTGGTCGTATTGTCTGGAGCGAAGATTTGGACATCGGGTCCGAACAGATGTCCAAATCCCGACAACAGGCCGTCAGCCGTATCGCGGCAATGTTCGAAATGTATGTATCGACGGATCGTTCGGCTACGGCTGAAACAAGTGCGCATCATGCCGTTGTGGATGACTGGCTGTCTGGCGAACGGCTGCTGACACAATGGACAAAGCAGGCCTTTGAACAAGGCATTGCCAGATTTGAGAAACTGATCAAGCGCGCACCAGAGTTCGCCCCGGCCCACGCAAGCCTCGCAAGTGCCCTTAATGTTCTGCATGTCGTGCGTCCCGGCCTAAAGCGCGATCCGGCGATGGCAAAACGTGCCTTAGAGGCCAGCAATATCGCTGTGGGGCTTGATCCTTTGGATGCACGCAATCGCTTGGCATTGGCGTGGTCTTCTGCGCTCAAAGGGAATTTCGATCGGGCAGCGCTTAATATGGACATGGCTGAACGCCTTAATCCCCATAGCCCGCGCACGCTTGCGTCCTGCGCAATGGGATTTAGCTTTTTGGGCGAACATGATCGCGCCGCGCGGGTGCTCGAGCATTGCCTGAATTGCGCGCCAGTCTTGTTGGACTACCAATGGTGCTACGCCGCATCCGTCCGCTTTCTTGGCGGCGATGACGCGGGTGCAATATCGGCAGCGGCACGGTCAGATGACCGGATTATCGACAACCCGGGTTGGACCGCCGCCGCACTTGCGCGCAGCGGCCAGTTGGCCGCAGCGCGCACAGCCTTTGACAAGCTTGTCCATGACGTTACAGCCGTCTGGGATGGCGAAACATCACCCACACCCGAAGACGTGCGGGATTGGTTCGTATCCGCCTATCCCATCCAGCACGCCGCTGAGCGTGACGCGCTGGAAGACGCGCTGAATGCTGCGATGTTAGGCGGAGGTTAGAGACAACGCCTGAAGGTCAGAGAAGACAGCAGGTACGGGATATCCTCGGTAGGATCCAATGCCTCGATGTCTTCCGTCATCGCTTTTAGGTATTTTTTCCTGTCCAATGTGACGTCATCGAAAAGCGCATAATCGCTGGGGACGACGATATTCATTTTCTTGTTTTTCTTGTCTTTTGGCGGCGTGTCCTTCTGCACAATAAGCGTTATTTTCTCAGGTCCTCCCACCGTCTGGATCGGCACATCGGCTGCTGTTACTTCTAGTTGGTAATAGGCGAGCTTTATCTGTCCCCCAACAAAGGGTGCCAGTCTCTGCTCTTCGTCATTTAGCTTCTCATCGAGAAATTCCGTAATGACAGCAAAGCTCTCGTTTTCTTCTCCATCATATCGCAACCAGATAGAGTACGTTTTAGAAAGGATGGTGCCGATTGTCGTCCTGACGATATGTTCCGGATCGGTCGGAGACGCTTTGAAACTTTCGAGGAGGGTTTCGCCAGTAAACACCTGACCTTTCTGCCTCTTATCGGGGTCATTCCAATCCCCGTAATGTGGACCAGTCAGACTATTGTTCTGTGTAATCAAAAGTGATGGCATAGCATTCTCCTTTTCAAGCTTCTGGTTTCCAATGTTTCTGCACAACGGCGTGCAGGTCTTTCAAACCGAACTTGCCGTTTTTATCAGCAAAGTCCGGTGTGAAATCGGTTCGTAAAATGCTGTCGGGATCGTTCCAGATCGCGCGATATATGGTTTCCATCGTGATGCGGCTGGCCATTGGGCCGAAATGTTGGCCGGACGCATGCACATCCGCCTCGCGCAGAAAATAGAACCAAAGCGGGGTCTCGTGGCGCAAGGATGCGGCAGCATCAGACAAGAGGAAATCGCTAAGGCCAGGCGAGCGCGTTTGCACCACCCGCAGGGCAGGCAGACGGCGCGGCAATGGCGATGCACCAGCTTCTTTCAGCCGCGCGTGCGCAACTGAAGACAGGGCTTGCGCGCTGTCGATCCGCAAACGGTTTCCCCTGATCAAAGTATGTTCAGCCAAATTGAATGTGCCGTTCTTTGTCCCGATAGGAGTTGGCGCAGACATCGCACAATCCCCTATCGAGTCCGGCAAATTGAACATGTCCAACGCGAGGTTTTCATCAATTGCGGCAGACAGGCTAGTGCGCGTGCTATTCTCCTCCGAGGGCAACAGACAGGGCCACCCAACGGTCCAATCATCCGGTAACCGAGCCTCCCCTTCGATGCAGCCGAGACGCGAGGTCGCGCTGTGATTAGTAAAACGCAGCAAGTCACTTAGATCAGCGCCGCCCCCACCTCGCCGCCAATGAGGATAAACATAACGCACCATCGCATGACCCAGACGGAAACTGGCTGCTGCAAATTCGATCGGGATCAAACCTGCGCCCTCTCCCAGCAGGGGCCAAGACCGCGAACGGATCACGTCGCGGTATACAACCGGATCAATTATGCGGGGGAGGTAGTCGTATAGGACGATCCATTGCATATGGCGGCGTGCAACCAGACGGGCCTCGGCCACGTCTTCGCTGCCTGTGGCCAGAAACTGATAAAACTTGGTGATCAGCACAACAAGTTGCGACAATGTCAGGTTTTGATCATTGCGTTTGTCATGCAAGATTGTTGTGCCGCCCTTGGTCCGCGGTAGATCATCCTGTTGATTGGTGGTTGTACTGCCTAGGGCAAACCCACCACCCTCGCGGACTGACGAGCCTGCACAAAGATCGAGGTCGCGTGCGAACACCGAATTAAAATCGAGATAGGCACTGCGATATCGGACAGGAAACGCGGGTGGTTCGGAATGGGTCAGATCATGGGCGATAAGTTGCCCTAGATACGTATAGGCTGCAGGAATACCATTGGCGTTAAATCGGTGCTTACCCCAGCGTGCGGGCCATTCAGCCATCTTTTTGGCCAATTCAGAAAGCAAGCTTTCGTCATGCAATGGCTGACACGTTTCTTCGCTTATGCGGTCATAGGGAGTGAAGCTAGTCTCGGCTAAAGGGTATTCAGCAGATCCGCTGAATATAATGCCCGGACCATTGATTTCCGCACGGATCTGAGGTGCCAAACCAACATGCTCATGGCCGTCAAATCTCTCGTAGATTGGATTGCTAGAACCCAATCTATCAAGCCTTTTGGCTTCAACAACTCGGATACCATTGTTTATCAGAATGTTGCTAATCCTCAGATGTCATAATCAGCCGTTTACGAAAACTTGACGCAGAAATTTCTGAAATTACTAAACCATGTTAACACAATGCCTTTGTTTTTAATACAAGCGCGGTCTTGGACGGCTGCGCCTGTTCGATAAACGAGCGATTTAGGCCGCGCACCCCAATCTATTGAATCCAACCTTGTGCTTCCGAAATAAATTGACGAAACGATACCTTGGAAACGGATCAAGCAATCCTTGGTTTCCGATCTTCTGGATTTCAACGAGGACTTCTAATGCAGCTCATCGATCTTGTCGCTCTTTTTGCTATCTTTCAGTTTCTATTTTTTGGATATTCGGTTGGCGCTCAGCGGAGAGAAAGTGGCCTTAAGGCCCCTGCGATGACTGGTCATGACGGTTTTGAACGCATGTACCGTGTCCAGATGAACACTCTGGAATGTTTAGTTGCGTTTTTGCCCGTTCTTTTTCTGGCGGGTAAATATTGGCCGGTAATTTTGATCGCTCCCATTGGCATAATATATCTGTTGGGACGTACGATCTATTGGAGAGCGTACATTGCAGAGCCGTCTAATCGAGGTCTTGGATTTGCTCCAATTGCAGCGCTGCTTGTATTGGCTTGCCTTGGTTCATTCTTATCGCTGGTTGGGATTAGCTTTATATAAGAATCCTAAAAACGACCGTTTGTTGAAGGGCCTTTTAAATGTCGACATTGGTGCATTTGCAGCGAAAGAACACTCTGGCCGCAAACTGGATGTTTATTCAGTCTGAGGCGAAGGCCCGCTCCGAGCTCAGAGAGACCGATTTCCGCAGCGCTGCCAATTTCTGAATCTAGTGAAGATCACGGTCTCGATGTAGATTTGGTTGTCATGGTTGGTTTCATAAGACTCCCAATCTTTATCGGCTCATTTCTTCTTTCACCGAACTACCGAAAGAGTCGCTGCTTCCACGCCTTATCGCTCCTAAAACGGCATCCGCGCGTCGCAAACAGGCAATACGGACTTAAAAAACCGCGCAAGGCTGCTTGCGATAGGGGAGCGTTGCCATGAACAAGCACCACCGAGACACGCGCAAAATCGATCCGACGCGCGGAGCGACCCTTGGTGATGGCTCTCCTAACGACCAAAATCGGATTGAGATCGGACCGACCCAGCTTGCTATGCGCGAATGGGAGGCTGCAAACATCACTCTCCCCAATCTGGCCGATATGCGCAGCTACCGACACAGGCGGCTTACCCAACACATCGTCGATCGCGGCTACGCAGGGCTGCTGATGTTCGACCCGCTCAACATCCGCTACGCCACCGACAGCACCAACATGCAACTTTGGAACACCCACAACCCTTTTCGCGCGGTACTGCTTTGCGCAGACGGCTATATGGTGATCTGGGATTACAAAAACGCACCCTTCCTCAGCGGGTTCAATCCTCTCGTGCGCGAGGTGCGCGGCGGGGCCTCAATGTTTTACTTCGCAACAGGTGACAGAACTGCCGCAAAAGCGGACGTCTTCGCCAACGAAGTGCGCGAAGTGCTACAAGAGCACTCAGGCAAGAACAATCGTCTCGCCGTAGACAAAATCATGCTGCACGGGGCACACGCTTTGCAGGCCCAAGGGTTCGAGATTAAAGACGGAGAAGAGGTTACCGAGAAATCACGCTCGGTCAAATCTATCGACGAAATTCATGCCATGCGCTGCGCAAACCACGCCTGCGAAACCTCTGTCAAAGCGATGGAGGACTTCGCGCGCGCGAACGTCGGCGACGGCAAGACCTGCGAAGATGACGTTTGGGCCGTCATGCACGCAGAAAACATCAAACGTGGAGGCGAATGGATTGAAACGCGGCTTCTGTCATCCGGTCCGCGCACTAACCCGTGGTTTCAGGAATGCGGTCCTCGGATTTGCCAGCAGAACGAGATCATCTCCTTCGACACAGACCTTATCGGCAGCTACGGCATTTGCATCGATATCTCTCGGTCTTGGTGGATAGGTGACCAAAAACCACCCGCTGATATGATCTATGCGATGCAACACGCGGTCGAACACATCACGACCAACATGGAGATGTTGCGCCCAGGCGTGACAGTCCCTGAACTGACGGCCAACTGCCACAGATTGGACGACCAATTCCAAGCGCAAAAGTACGGGTGTCTAATGCACGGTGTGGGTCTGTGCGATGAGTGGCCAATGGTCGCCTACCCTGACAAGGCCGTAGCGGGGGCTTTTGACTACCCGCTCGAAGCGGGCATGGTGCTGTGTGTCGAGGCGGCAGTGGGCGCAGTTGGCGGAGATTTCACCATTAAACTTGAAGACCAAGTGCTCATTACAGAGGACGGCTATGAGAACCTAACGCGTTATCCGTTTGATGAGGCTTTGTTGGGACGCTGAAGCACCGAAGGCAGTCATTGCCCTCATTGCGGACATGGCCCAGATATTGCTTTTGCGTCGCGATACTATGGTCCCGAGCCATATTGCCTATAGGGACATTAGTCATCTTCAGGTGCCTCAGCCGTACCGAAGTCGCCTGACATTAGTTCTTCCATAAAGAGACTGATGAATTGAACGCGATTGTGGGTGTCAGATTTAGAGTAGATACTGGTGGTCTGGGCCCGCACGGTGCCGGATGCTGTGCTCCTGACTTGTGCGATCTCGTCATTGTCCAACCCCTTGAGGACCATCATCGCAATATCCCGCTCTGCATCCGTAAGGTTCCATTCCTTGAAAAACCGGTGCATGACTTCAGCGATTTGGCCCTGCGCAATTTTCAAGCCAGCGTCCATATCAGTCATCCGTGCAAGCACGCGGCGCAACTCTACCATCATGAACGCAACCCCACCGACGAGGGCGATTGCAGCAAGGCTTTCGAGCGCCAGATGCAGGTCGTCAAGATGCTCGCCCTGGCGAAGGTCGGTGATCACATCACTAATGAAGAACAGCGCACAGAGACCTTGCAGAATGATAATTCCAGCAAGCACCGTCGCACGCCGTTCCTTAGCTTTTACATGCCGCCTAGGTCGCTTCATTCCACTTCCGTTCCTTGTGGTATTCGCTTGCGACCAATTACCATCGCGCGGACCAGATTGACACCGGAGCGCCACGTATCAAAGGCGACTCCGGCAACATGGAGCACAACTGATATAGCGAGCCAGTTGAAAATCAACTCGTGCATATCCTCTACCCAGCCGATTCCGAAAAACCGGATGGTCGTCATCATATAGCCCGTCATTCCAAGGGCAATCACAGCCAGCCAAAGGTTGTAGACCATCAACGCACCGAGCGGATTATGGGACAGATGAACGGACCTGTCACCGCTGAGAACAGAGCGAGCATAGCGGATCGCGCGCGGTACGCTAGGAGGGAAGGCTGAAAACCGCGCGTGCCTTGGGCCGATGATTGCCCAAATCATGCGCAAACCAACCAGCCCCAAAGCAGCATACCCCACCCATTCGTGCAGCTTACTTTCACCGTCAGTGATCGCGCCATTGAGAAGGATCATCAGCGCAAGTGACCAGTGGATGAGGCGGACAAGCGGGTCCCACACGGCCACGTCACGGGCGCTTACGCGCCCGCTTGCTGGATCAAGAACCACCGCCATGGTCAGTTCTTCACGTCAAGTTTTGTAACTGCACCGGTTTCAGGGTTCACATAGACTTCGCCCATCTTTCCGTCCTTGACGAAATATACTTCGATCTTGCCATCTTCCATCTCGGCCTTGCGCACTTCATAGCCCATTTCGGTCAGTTTCGCCTGGACCTGTTCGATCGTGGTGCCAAGTACCGTGTCCGAGCTAAGGTCTTCTGCGAGTGCAGGACTGGCCAGAGCCAGCATTGTGATAAGTGCAAGTTTACGCATTTCTTCCTCGATTCAGTTTGGATTAAGTCAGCAACTCGTGTTGCCGCTGCTCATCCAACTGGGCTTTGAAATCCGATGACGCCATAGTCAGGCTGCTTAAGCACCCATGAATAAGCACGCGCTTATGGCGAAACACCGCCAGTCTTGACGAGCCAAACCCTTTGTATGGGGGAAATCTGAATCATTGTGTGAACGCAATCAGCGAAGGCTTTGACACCGCCAATTCGGGGCAGTCCAGACTGACCAAGGCAAGGCTAGCACTTCAACTTTCGTCGGATACGGCAGATAAAAGGACCCGATTGGATTGGGGTCGCTTACGGTACCGATGTCTGCTTTTCCAAGCTACGGGCCACTCTGTTAACCCTCCGGGCGTTTCCTGAGCAATGTGCCCTAATTATACGCTTACCCCGAACAGCCAGCCCACGCCCGCAGTGACCGCCATTGCGAACATGCCCCACAGCACTACCCGTATGGTCGCCCGCAAGATCGGGGCGGCCCCCGCTTTGGCACCTAACGCGCCAAGGACGGCTAATGCGATAACAGTGACAACAAGGACAACGGGAATGATCAATCCCGCAGGTGCCGCAATCGCTGCAAGCAAAGGGATCGCCGCGGCGACGCTAAAGGTCAAACCTGACGTGAACGCAGCCTGCAGCGGGTTGGCCGCGTGCGCCTCTGAAAGCTCAAGTTCGTCCCGAACATGCGTGCCAAGCGCATCATGTTCGGTCAGTTCCTTCGCAACCAAAAGGGCTGTCTCAGCACTCAGTCCCTTTTCTCTATAAATTGCGGCGAGCTCGGCTAACTCTTCTTCCGGAAGCTCCTGCAACGCTGTGGTCTCGCGTTCTATGTCGGCCAGTTCGGTGTCTGATTGCGACGATACGGATACGTATTCACCTGCTGCCATCGACATTGCACCCGCCGATAGCCCCGCAATGCCTGCGATGACAATAGCGCTTGGGTCAGGATCGGCCGCCGCGACCCCCACAATCAAAGAAGAAACTGAAACAACCCCGTCGTTCGCGCCGAGAACTGCAGCGCGAAGCCAACCGCTTCGCGTGATGTAGTGAGGAGCCCCCGGGTGAGCAGATACTACAGGCATTGGTTTTCCTTTATTAGGTTGGCGAAATAGTAACGAGCAATGGTTGGCCGCCCAAAATGCTGACGCGTGTCTGACGGTGGCCAGCCTGAGTGACCGCATTGAGCCAAGATCATACTTGCGCGGCGTTTGGCACAAAAGTCAAATATGCGCAGATAGAGCCCTCTTCAAAGTTAGGGCTTTCACCTTTGTCCTAAGCGTTCACGCTGCATTTCCGCAATCCGAAGCCGCCGCTCGATACGGGTTCCGCATGAATCTGACATCATCCGTCCGGTGTGCGGAAAGAACCTCTGCAGAGCCTAGGAGCCAGTTAACCGCTTTCTGAGTTGGGAAAGGACCTCAGGATGCGGAGTGCCGTCGACATTGAAATGCGGTGGCTTTAGGTTCTGCTCGATGCAACCAGGATGAGCGTAGGTGGTGGAGCGGAACCAAACGATGTCGTCATCGTCGCTTTCGACAACCAACATTATTCCCTCAGGTTCTAAAACATCGTCGCCGCAAAACTCGCACGACAGACCGATGCTACCAACGATAGAGTCGTTCGAGTCGAGGATATTATTGAAGGGTGCCAAATAGGTTTCGCTCAAATCAAGGCGTGCCAATAGATCGTCTAGAGCTTTAATCCAGTCGTCGTCTTCGGATTCTGCCCAAAGTTCCGCCAATTCCGAGTTTGAACGAACATGCTCAACAGCCTTTGATGCAGATTCAACAAGTTCGCTGCTCGGGAATTCATACAACTTCAAGATGCCAGAAAATTCATCAGGCAGATCTGTGGAAGCTCTACCAAGCAGAGCGGCAATTATGTCGGCAGCTGCAATCGCCTCGCTCGCCAAATCGCTTTCTATCCAGTTGGTTTTTGGACCCAATATTTCAATTGCGCTGGCCAAATCAGGCGTCCCATTCAACCTGAATACGAAATCTAGCGCGCTGTCATTGCCAAAACTTCCTGCACTCCAAGCTCCCATGACATGCCCCCTGTCAATTGCAATTGAGACATTGCACTCAATGCCTTCAAATTGAAAGTGGGTCGCAATGAACTCAAGTTGGACCTGCGGGCGGACAGAGGCTCACTCGCTTTGAATTTGTCCTTTGGCCGTTGCGACAGATGACAGCCAGCCCAGAGGCGGTCATTGGGCCGAGCCGTTGGGACGGAAACAACGGCCCCTCAATATGCCGAGCCTGTTAGGCGGAGCTTTGACGAAGGATCATGATGTAAATCAAGGATCATGACTTCCTCATATGTTCAGGTATTCGAGGAGTAAGAATATATGAACATTTTCAGTTGGATTAACGATCAGCTTCTTCGGATGCAGTGGCTTTCGGAGTTGGTGTCAGTGGGTATTTCAGCCGTTGGCCTTGATCCGGCTTCTCGTGTCGGCGGATCAATCCACTTCTTCGTCTATGATGTCATCAAGATTTTCATCCTGCTCTCGGTTTTGATCTTCCTAATTTCTCTAGTGCAGAGCTATTTCCCGCCCGAACGAACGCGCCGGATTCTCGGTGGGCGTTCTGGTGTTTGGGCCAATACGCTTGCAGCACTGCTGGGCACGATCACGCCCTTTTGCTCATGTTCATCGATACCGCTTTTTATTGGGTTCACGGCTGCGCGGTTGCCACTGGCGATTACGTTTTCGTTCCTGATCTCTTCACCACTGGTGGACTTGGCCTCAGTGATCTTGCTGGCTTCGATTTTCAACTGGTCCATTGCATTGGCCTATGTATTCGTTGGACTTGTGGTTGCGGTCGTCGGCGGGACGCTGATCGGGCGTGCCGGAATGGAGGATCAGGTGGCCGATTTTGTCCGAAATGCGCCTGTGCATGACACTGACGACACCATGACCAGGGCTGAACGCATTCGGTATGCCCGCGATCAGCTCTCCGAGATTATTTACAGGGTATGGCTCTATGTTTTGATCGGGGTGGGAATTGGCGCGGCGATCCACAACTGGGTTCCAGAAACCATCATCAGTACACTCTTGGGGCAAGATAATTGGTGGTCGGTGCCCGTCGCAACAATGATCGGTATTCCAATGTATGCGGATATCTTCGGAACACTGCCAATTGCCGAAGCGTTGATCGGGAAAGGTGTCGGGTTGGGTACCGTATTGGCCTTCATGATGGCTGTGACTGCCCTTTCACTGCCATCGATCATCATGCTCAAGCGCGTGGTGAAGCTGCCGCTTTTGGTTCTTTTCCTGACGGTCGTGACAGGTGGGATCCTCGGGATTGGCTTTCTCTTTAACACAATCACAGACTGGTTCATCTGAAAGGACAACATGATGATTATTAAAATTCTCGGTTCGGGCTGCAAGAAATGTGTGGCACTTGGCAATAATGCAAAAGCCGCGGCTGAGGCGGCGGGAGACGAGGCCGAAATCGTCAAAGTAACGGATTTCGCAGAGATTGCCGGCTATGGCGTGATGTCCACACCAGGCCTGGTCATCAACGAAAAGCTGGTTTCTGCGGGCAAGGTGTTAAGCGTCGAAGAAATTCGAGCACTGTTTTGATCCCGTTTTATTTGCTGGTTGTTTAGAAGATTAACGGTCTGCATATGCGGTCATCCAGTTTAGCGCAAAGATCTTGTGTATTGAGTTCTTAGGCGACTTTCGCTGCGAAAAGTTCAGCAATAATTAAACATGAGAGGTATGGGATATGTGGCGGCGCAGAGTTTCTATAATCAAAATTTGACGCGTGTTTGAGCGACCCTCGCAACCGATGTATTGCTCTTGCAGACTGTACATCGGCCGATATTTTCTTGATCGCTATCGGGCATTTCAAATTCAAGGATTTGCGGCCTCGGGAGAAGCCGTGCCCTGGTCTCCACCCCGAACGATCTTTTCTTTGCGCGTTTGGGATTAAACACCTTTGCACAAGCGTTCTGCTTCTCTGTTGAAACCATTGCATTGCTCAAGGCTCGATGTCGGCCGCTCAACGAGCGGCAAGCATCCTACCTAATGTCGGGCCACTTTAGGCAAACCGCAATAGTGGGCAAGCTGGTCGCGATATATCTGGATGGTGGTACCCGCACGCCTCTGCTTTGTGTTTCGGGTGATTTGCGGCGGTTCGTGAACTTCCACCAAAAGGGAAGCGCCACATATAAGTCCGATCTGAACATTTTAAGACAGGTGGGGCGGATTGCATTGCTGCATTTCGAACGCAAAGTCTTGTCTGGCAGGCCTGAAGTTCTGGAAGTTCTTACAACACGCGAATGCGTTGTTTGTTTGGGTATATTAGCTGGCCGAAGATCTGAGTTGATCGCTGCTGGTACTAGTGTCGGGACCTATTTTAAGCGTGTTTACAGAAATCTTGTTGATCCGGATAAGAAACCAAGGTCGCAGGCGTACTAATTAAATCTTGATGAAAATTTGGAATGATCAGAGAGCGATCAGACCAAGAACGGGCAGCATGTGGACTACCCCTGCAGTCGCAATGTCCAAAAAGATGCCGACAAAATCAGGCACCGCGCCGCAAATGTTGACATCATCGAGTTGCAGGAAGGAATTAAGGCTACCCATCCAGCACGCAACCCCTGCATGCCTGCAGAAACAAAAAACAGAAAAAATGGGAACATTCCAGCGTGGGATACTTGTTTCACTAGTAGAAACAGATTTTTAGGAGGTAATCCCCATGTCGTATTGGCGCTTTTTTGCAATGATCCTCACATCAACCGTAGTGATGCTTGGCTTGATGTATTTGAACACCTACGCGCTGGATCACGTGTTTTTCAGTGAAACCAGAACCTATATGGCGATTTACATGGGGGCTGTGATGGCCGTTATCATGCTGGCCTTTATGCTGGGCATGTACACAAACCGCGCGGCAAATATTGCGATATTCACAGGCAGTGCTGTTGTGTTTGCGGTTGCATTATTTCTGGTGCGCAGCCAGTCCACTGTGGATGATACGTCGTGGATGAGTGCGATGATCCCGCACCATTCCATCGCGATCTTGACCTCCGAGCGGGCGAATATAACGGACCCGCGTGTGCGCAAACTGGCTGATGACATCATCAAGGCACAGCGCCTTGAGATTGCCGAGATGAAAGCGCTGATCGTCGACCTGGAAGGTGGCCCTGCAGCAACCCCGGAAATTGACGGGAAATAAAAGGAGACAGACACGGTAGATAATCGAGTCACCAAGTCGGCCAAACTTTGTCGGATGATGATGCCGGATCACATTTGACCCTATGGTCTGAAATCCAAGGAACTGCTGGAACGACAAGGGTTCAATGTCGAAGGCCATCACCTTGTAACCCCCGAACAGACGCAAGCGTTCAAAGAAGAACATGACGTTAGTACAACGCCGCAAATCTTCATCGACGGTGACGGGTCGGGGGTATGAGGCGCTTCGCATCTATCTTGGCCTTGATGGCAGCAGGGTGGAAATCGCGCCGCCCTCACGAAAAAGTTGGAAACATTCCCGCGCTGGAACAATTGACAGGTGGCGGGTTGTGGGTCAGTTAACGGGAATGATTTTGCGAAACACCATATCTTCATGGATCAAAGCAATTGCGCTTACGGCATTTGCATTTGCATTGGTGTTTTTCCCGCCCTCGGCGTCACATGCGGCGTCTGGCATGCATAGCGACCATCATGTGGTGGCGGCAGGTTCCGATCAAAGCATGAGTGGCCACGACCACGGTGAAATGCCCTCAATCGACGTGCATACCAAACAGGGTACCCCAACGACCGATGCTAAGGACGACGCTTCCACTGGCACCTGCTGCAACGGGTTCTGCCTGTCAGTTGTGCTATTGGAAAATGCTGTGATCCAACGTGATGTCGCGGCGACCCGCACATACCGGATGCCCGCTGCTCAAGCG